>ENA-USUE01000024-USUE01000024.1-human-gut-metagenome-genome-assembly--contig:-NODE-24-length-83424-cov-11.307870_pt1 | contig 83424 bp, 85 predicted proteins | sample MGYA00250060_ERZ773396 | MGnify/ENA primary metagenome ERZ773396 (study PRJEB29103, sample SAMN06111989) | human gut metagenome | biome: human gut; feature: ankylosing spondylitis patient; material...
TTTTTTCAAGCAGAAGACGGCATACGAGATATCCACTCGTGACTGGAGTTCAGACGTGTGCTCTTCCGATCTCGTCAGTGTAGATGGCTCCGACAGCAGCCGTATAATATCCCCACTGTAGAATTAACCCATTTGCGAATTTTACATAGCCATTTTGAGCCAACAACGAATCGACTATACCACCATTGTTCGCAGCGCCGGCAAGCAAATGAACAAATTCTGTCGTAGCAATTTGAGTATTATTTACTGTCTTTGCTGCTGTTGGTGCTGTAGGCGTTCCCGTAAAAGCAGGGCTATTTAATAATGCAAAAAGATCTGCTTCTTTTCCAGCAAAGCTTAATGCATTACTGTTTTTTTGTACAGTCCATACAACAGTACCATCATTTATCTCCTGACCTACAACAACATTATTGGCCAAAGTCGGCTCGGTAGCTCCTGTCGTGCCTGCTGTTTTGCATAACAAATAAGCCCAGCTTGGGCCGTTACCGTCCTCGGTATATCTTATATCACCGTCTATAATTACCTCATTCGGATTCCATGCATTCTTACTTTTTCCAACGATCGTGATTATCTTATTTTTAATATCACTAAGTAAATTAATTCCTTTACCGGCCACCAGAGAAAGTAAATCACCTTTTTTAGTAGCTTTGACGGCATCGGTCCCAATAACAAGCCCTTTTAAATTAAAGTCATTTAAATGAGCCTCTGTATCTTCATTATGCTCAGTAACTTTATCCTCTGCAATTTTTCTTGCATTAGCCACTGTGACTATACCTTCAGGATCAATAATCGCCGTAATATTCGCCATGTTTTCCGTTACTACATTAATACTAAATTCTTCTGAAATCACAACAGAGCTTGATGCGGAAGGCAGAAAATCAGGAGAGGTATCTGTCATTATCGCATACATTATTTCCCCAACATCAGGATCATTTGCAAATACACCGCACTCACGAATATAATACCCTTCTGAAAGTTCCGCATTAGTAACAATACTTTGAATTTTAGCTAATCCACCATTAACACTGATTGCCGTTAATCCTAAAACTTGCTTGGGTTGAATCAAATCAGTAAGATCTTCTGGTGATACTCCATCTGGAATAATACCTGCCCCCAATTTCATCTTAGTAATTGTTAAAGTATTACCGGCAATAGCTTTTGCCTGCAATACCTTTCCTTGTTTAGTCAACATTAAATTTGCCCAGTTTGGCATGTTACTTCAACTCCTTTGTGTACATAGATTGCAGTTCCACAATAACTATTGATATTTAAAATCTGTGGTTTTATTTGTGACGGGAAAATCTCAACTTTTCTCATTGACGAATAAACTCCGCCAATAAATAAGGAACCAGCTATTTGACGGTCAAAACTTAAAGCGTCAAGCCAGCTCCTAACATTTTTACTTTCTTTAATTGCTCTATACAAATTATCCAAAACCGATTGGTTTGGGATCCCTTCAGATATCATTCTGACTTGGAAATGATACGGTTCTCCACCATATTCCCAGTTTTCCCAAACCTTTGCAGATTTAAATACAGCGGCGCAAACTTCTTCTACCGCCGCTGGAGTCCCTTTACGTCGATGCCAATCAATGGCCTTTCGCACCAACGTCCGTTTTTTGTTGATGTCTGCCGCATAATCATAAAAATCAACATGATATTGCCAAGCCAATTCATCCACCAATATTTCCGGCAACTGATCCAATCGTGGCAGCAACAAAACTAATTCAGCTTTTTCATTAATCGTTTGTAATTTTTCTGCAATGGCATTACAGATATTTCTTATCGTTTCGTCACCAGCAATACTGGCGGGTAGCAACTCGATTAAATTCAGATTTTGAAGGTCATTCATTTTCAAGTCCCCCAAATGTAACGCTAACATTTTTGACTATAGCCACATGATTATCAGCAATAACCTGAAAAATAGGTGCTGATATAACCGCTCTCTTGGCGCCAGCCTTTTTAATAAGAATGATCAACTCATCCGGATTAATATCTCGACCAAGCTTAGATTTTTGCCAGTCAATATAATCCTCCACAGCTTTCATTACAGCACTTTGAATGGCAACGGATTTAGCTTCATTTGCTCGATCAACGTAATACGTAAGTGTAAGATCATAATCGACCACTTCCGGTGCAGCCACCTGTACCTGATCAGTAAGCGGCCTGACTGATCTATCGTTACACGCCGCTTTTACGATATCAAGCATTTCTTCGCCTGGTATTCCTCCGTCAACAAGTAACGGTGTAATAAGTACTTTTCCCGGCTCCGGGGATATTACCGATACGTCAACGATCAAAGCCGACGCACGTTTAGCAATTTTAATGTATTCGCCAACAGGACCTGCTACCGAAAATCCTTCCGGAGCCTCACGGATAGCCTCACGCAAAGAATCATCACTCTCAACATCTGAACCACCCTCCGTAGTCGTGATATTGACCATACTTGAGACATATGGTATTGGATCAACAATTTTATTGATTTCTCCTGGTAGATAGCCATTGCCGAGAACCCCAGCCACAGTACACGTAGCAGTTACATCAACGTCTACCTCACCCGCCATGACAGTCACATCCTGGTCAATAGCAAAAAATACATTATCACCTGCTGTTGCCCGAGTTCCTGCTGGAATGGTTGTCGCTACAAGCCGCACTTCAGACAAGGTTATTTTAATTGTTGTAACAGCTGCCTTTGCACCAATACGCTCTGCCCCAACAAGTATGCCTAAATGATCCAGGTTAGCGCCAGATGAATACCTCAAAAGATTTTGTTTTCCGGTATAATTTATCTTATTGCATAGCATCAGGATAATTGCTGCAATTACACATAAAAATAACCGGACAGGATCACCTTGTGCGAGTGTTCTTCCGGTTATTTCCGTATAGAGCTTTATGATATCCGATAATATTTCCTGTTCGTCTGCACTGACAAATTCAATGTCTGGCAGCTCACTAAATTTCATTGATGACCACCTTCACTTTCGCTCTTAACGCGCCCTCTGTATCAGCACTCCAAGTAATTTCTTTTACCGTAACTCGTGATTCATATTTTTTTAAAGCAGCAAATATCTCGCTCTCAGCTTTTGCTTTAGCCGATAATAGCGACGCGTCTACATAATTTGCTTCGATCCCAAAATCACGATCTAATGGTACACTAAATTTAGACGTGCTAAGTATCGTACTGCAATTTTGTAATATCTCCCTTTGTACATTTTTCGGTTCAAAATCCACACCAGTTCTCTCTCCGGCAGTAAGCTCAAACTCCATCAGCCCACCTCCTCTGTAGAATATTCCGTCAATGTAATATCGACGGTAACAGAAAGTATTTTACCTCCAGCCCGCCAATAGCTTACATTCTCACCTATATCCTCTAACATCCAATAATTATTAGATACCGGTGCCCCGCCCAAAATAAATGGGAAAACCGTACCAGTATCTCTCATTTTCCGCAACCGTTCCAACTCGCTTTCGGGATTTATACCATGATCAGTTCGCAACTGTATTTTCATACTAATTTTTTCGACATCTGGACCTAAAAATTCCATTACTGGTTTACGCCCAATCAAATCATGTTTCGCCCAGCGACCGGAACCACTACGTCCATAATCACTAAAAGTACGGATTTTGCCATATGACACAACAAAAGGAATATCTCCCATAGATCCAACTTGCATATTAACCTCCTATGATTACATCCGGACTTCCAGAAGCAACACTGCCTCCACAGTCTATCGGATCACCTACCCTTGCTGCCTGCAGTCCATTAATAAGAACTGTACTGCTGCCGCTGGCGATATGCGCTGTATGTGCTGGATGCACGATACATCCATGCGGAGCATAACTATCGCCGACACGTCCTGCACCTTTACCGTTAATTATTACATTCGTACTGACACTCACAAGCACAGTCCCTGGGCAAGCATCATGTCCTGTATCAGTATCGCCTAATCTTGTCGCATACAGCATATCCATCACCCCGTTAATTTATTTTAACTACCGCTCCCTGAATTGTTATCGTTCCACCAGCAATAATACTAATATCACCTGTAGCATTTACAGTTAAACTTCCGGATTTACGATCATGCTTTATAACAGTACCATCACCAAATTTTACAGCCCTTACATCAGCACTTCGCTCCTGCGGTGCGTCCTCTGCCGAAAAAAAAGATCCTAAAATAAACCCTTCATTTAATCCCAGGCCACTTTTATTTGGCATCATTAAGCACAGAACTTGCTCATCAATATCAGGTATCCAGTAATCCTTATCAGCCATGCTTCCACGATTTATAATCATCAAATTACCAGATACCAAATCGTCTTTATCAGAAAAAGCTACTCTTGCAGTATTTGTATTGACGTCAACAGAAGATACCCTCCCGATACGAATTATATTTTTTATAAAATTAGTATCCATTTAAACACCTTCTTACATCGATATTTGTCGTATAACCGCTACCAATATCATGTGATGCTCTGGTTATCAAGTACTTATCATCAAAAGCTCCAAATCCTAATAAATTAACTGTAACCCCAGATAATAAGACAAAGTTTCCCAACATATTTAAAGATCCAGTAACTTCGTCTTTATTTTTTTCGCGCAACCGTTTTTTTGCTAAATTTAATGCTTCCGCAACACTTTCAACTTGTTCATTTACTTGCAATGTTTTTCCCTTTTTACCAGCAGCAGTATAAGTTGCCTCAATATTAGATTTTGAACTGCCCTGCTGATAACTAACTCTGCAGGCAGCATAAATATCTCTAATTTTAGTACGCAAACTGTAGCCAGTACCAACAAACAAATATTTCATTCCAGACTCTTTTTTATAAACGGTACCTGGTTTTACTATTGTTATCTTTGCTTTTTCCGCTTCATATTTTGCTTCATCAAAAATAATGATTTTTTTATCACTTATTTTCAATGCCAGGCCTTTATCCTTACAAATTGCATATAAAAAAGACAGATCAGACTGTTCTGTCTGTTCTGCCCTATCCAGCACCGGATTTTCTTCTGTGTCCCAAAACAATGACATTCCTGCAGCTGAAGCTATATCATTAGCGATTACCTGCAGCTTTGCCTTTTCCCAACTCCGGCTACGTTCAGTACCTCTAAGAGTATTATTATCAGGCACGGAAACTGCTTTTATTTGTACTTCTGACGGATAGCCGCTGCTTGTTATTTCATCGATTTCAAACAATCCCAAACGCAAACTTTGTGGTAACGCCGACAAAGTTTGCCAATATTTTTGCTGCAGAATTACATCTAGAAGTGCTCCTTTTTCCGGCATCCATGTCGATTGCCAAAGCCCTGCCTTGTCTTCCAATGTTATCTGCAAATCATCGGCTTCTCCCGATAGATTATCGGTATAGCTGATGCTTTTTAGATATTTACTGATATCAACTGAGATATCTTTATTATTATATTTTATGATCGCCGATATTCTACGTGCTTCCATTTAACGCCTCCACGGCGGCAGCAAGTTGGTCGGAGTAGGCTTTTCATAATCCGGCACATCCAAAATAATACCTGCCGGAAAAACAACTATGTCAGCATATTGCTGATTTGTTTCCAGCAGCGCGTTTACGCCACTTTCATCGTCATATAATTTTTTTGCTATGCCATCCCACATATCGCCCTGGATTGTGTAATAGGTTTTAGCCATACGAAAGCCTCCTGTTCTGATTCTGCACTTCTGCCAACATTGCTTTAAATTCACGCATTTTTTGATCTAATAAAGTTGAAATTTCAGCAGTATCCGCATTCCCTTGTACGGTGATCTGCGGCGCAAAAGTCGCATTTATACTGCCACTGGTACCCAATGGATTACCCATGATTTCATTAGTTTTGGCCAGCAAGCCTATATTACGTTTATTAGGAGTATGTGGTATCGCACTTTCACCAGAGTTTTCTGCAAAAGTAGTAAGAAATGCCCCCCTGCCATAAATACCGCCATACGCATTTTCTGCAACCTCTGCACCATTACCGGATGCCGTAATATTAACTTTGCCAAAAATAGGAGTAGATAAGAAATTACTGATAGATTGCCATTTTTCGCGAAGCCAGGTTTCGGCACTTGTAAATTGTTCCTGAATATAACTTGTGAATCTAAATATTGCAGCAGATGGATTATCCCAAAAATAATCCCAATATGCCGCTAATGTATCCCAGTTAGCAATTATTGCAGTAACCGCGCCAATGATCCAACCTACAGGCCCAGTGACAAAAAAGGCTATTCTAGCTATTGGACTGTCCCACAAAGTTGTAAAGAACTGTTTGACTGTATCCCAATGCCTGTATAAAATAGTTCCGGCAACGACTAATAAACTGATTCCAATCAATAACCAACCAATAGGGCAAGCTGCCATAGCCGCATTTACCAACATCATTCCACCACTCCACAGCTTCGTTGCCAAAGCCACAGTCCTTTGTGTGCCGGCAAGAAGCATTGTTTTTGATCTTAATACTACCGTACAATTTCCCAAAGTCGTCTGCCATAAAGCACAGGTAGCCATAAACGCATTATAGCCGGAGATAATAGCTCTACCCGTTTTAAATGTAAGCCATAATAACCCAAAAGTTCCAATAGTGTATATGATCCCCTGTGCTACTATTGGGTGTGCTGTAGCTAAAGCCGATAACTTCCCCGTCCATACAGCTAAAGAATCACCTACATTAGCTATGACAGGTAAAAATCCATTTGCTAATGATATTTGCAACGACTCAAATGCCGAAGAAAGACGTATAATTGCACCTTCTGCATTAGCATTCATCTGCTTTGCCATTTTTTCAGACGCACCATCACTGTTAACTAAAGAATTTGTCAAATCACCAAGCACTTTAGGTCCTGCCTGTAGTACTGCCAGCCACCCCGCTGCTGCCTGCTGCCCGAAAATAGCTTTCGACATAGCCAGCTGTTCTTCTTTACTTAATCCTTTCATTCGTTCTTGCAATTGGCCTACTATGATAGCCATCTTTTGAGGACCTTCTGCATTGCCAGTTTCAATACCCAAAGTTTTTAAAGCCATTGCAGCTTCTTTTTGTTCATTTGTCAAATCTTCCATTGACAGCCCCAGCTGCTCTAGCGCTTTACTTGCCATTTTAGGCGGTCCGGCCAATCTAATTAAACCAGCTCTCAGCGCTGTACCTGCATTACTCGCTTTAATGCCACTATTAGCCATAATACCTGCTAAAGCGGCTGTCTCCTCCATCGATGCCCCAAATGCGTGTGCTACAGGAGCAGCATATTTCATCGTTTCTCCCAACATTTCCACATTAGTATTTGTGGATGTTATAGTAACAGCATAAACATCAGCCATATGTTGCGCTTTATCAGCACTTAACCCAAAAGCAGTCAGATTATCAGAAACAATATCTGCAGTACGTGCTAAATCAGTATTGCCGGCAGCAGCTAAATTTAATAATCCTGGCATACCTGCAACAATCTCTTTTGTTTTCCAACCGGCCATGCCCAGATAACTCATTGCTTCAGCGGATTGCGTCGCAGTAAACTTTGTTTGTTCGCCCAATGACCTTGCTGTTTGCGTCAACAAAGTCAATTCCGGACCTGTTGCATTCGCAATAGCGCCAACTTTAGACATAGCAAATTCAAATTTCATTGCAGTCTGAGCTGCAGAGATGAACGGCTGAGCAATAGTGCCAATAGCAGCTGCGGTAGTTAAGAAACTTTGGCGTCTCTCTACAAACTGAGAATTTGCAATATTTTTTTTATTCAATCTATCCTGTAACAACTTCTGTTGTTGCTGAGTTTTATTAAGCGTATCTTGATATCTACCCATTTTTCTTTCATATTGCTCTACGCTCATAGCTCCATTAGTAAACTCAGCATTTAATTTTTTTTGAGCAAGATCTATTCTTTTAACAGTCTGTTGTAATTCTGTCAATTGCGAATTTGCCATCTTGGTCGATGATGTAAAACTATTAGATAGCATTCCATTTATAACAAATGCTGTCGTAAATATATTCGCCATTTTTTGCCTCCATTAAAAATTTATAGTATAATAACTATAAAGAGGTGAGCTTTATGATTATTCTTGCAATTTTGTTTTGTATTGGTTTTATATTGATGTGTATAGTCGGGTTCTTTCATGCAATGATTAAAAATAGACGGGAAGAAAAAGCATTACAATATGATTCTTCTGCTAAATATGATGGCGTTTACAGGCCTCTCTACGATCCTGATACGTATGACGGCATCCAAGACCCCGACGTGATAGCAGTATTAAAAGACTGTGACGAAGTTTGTTCGCGTTCCCCAATAAAGAAAGAATATTTACGTTAAAAGCCCACAGCATTATTCATGCAGTGGGCTTTCTTTTTTTATTTACGGCACTTATTGTTTCAAGCCATTTCTCTAATTCGTTCACTGGTTGATTAAACCAAAAATGAACATTACCATATTCAAATAAGCATACTGCTATTTCCCGGATAACTCCTGCAGGGCTTGATCGGTCAAAGTGCCTACTAAAAAAACTGATACATTAGAAGTCACTGCAACATATTCCCTAATTGGTAAACCCTTAATATCATCAATTGTGACACCTAAAACCTTCGCCGCAATAACAGCATGGAATGTTTTAGAGTACACAATTTCAGGGGTACCATCTCCAAGAATCCTTGCCTGCTGCTCTGCGGCCGCAAAATCATATCCCGTTAGTTCTCCCAATCCTTGTTTAAGTTTTTTATAATCTACTTTCATCATTTACCTCCAAATTTTAAAAGGGGCACCACTCTGCGGGCCGCCCCCTTTATTTATTTTTAATTCAGACCCAACGCCTCACGGACATCGGCAAGATAGTCAGTACCGCCAATATTAGAAATATAATTATATTTATCAACTTCCAGCACGGTTTCGCCAGCAATAATCACTTTAATATAATTAGTTTCAATGGTGTTGCTGGATCCGGTAGTCGTTCCAACGTCTAATTTGCCGAGTTCGGTTTTTTTCGGCACGCCGCGGATCACGCATTTTACAGCCTTTACGACGTACTCACTTTTTTCAGGGTCGTAAAACTGCTGCGCGCCGCGCAGGTCTAAGCTAACCCCCTTTTGAGATGCTAGGTTCATTCCAGGTTTAGAAATCGTACGCCAGTTAAGTACAGTTTCCATACTTCCAAAGTGCCCTAAAACAGGGCTGTCTACCTCACCGGCAATACCAGCACCCTTTACTGTTTCGGTCATTGCATCCAAAGACGGTAGTTGGACATCAGTTACGCCAAGAAGATCATTTCCGTCATTATAGGCTCTAAAGTTAATTAGCTTTTCCGGAACAACATTATTACTCATCTTTCATCCTCCTCATTAACCAAACAACGTCTCAAGATAAGACGTATCAAACTCGATAGTATTTTCAATGACACGTGCCGGAACCGGCGGCGTAAAATAAGTATGGAATCTTACAATACCATCCATCTGATCTGTTGTTGGATTCTCCTCTTTCAAATATTCAATTCTTCCACCAAGCAAGAACCCTCTTGAAACAAATCCATTAATGCGAATATTTTCGCTATCCACGACAAGATCAATAAGTCGTTTGTTCATCGGGTTATCTACTTTAGACCAATAACTTTGAATAAAGGTCTGTGCATGCCAATTGAACATACGCCGTAAACAAATAAAATTGTCTTTTACATCTGTATTTGCAGGATAACAACCAGTACGATTCCCCCACAACTTCCACCCACCGATAAAGTTCAGGGCAGTAACTACACCCTGCCCATTAAGATAATTAGCTTGTTCCAGATCTAAAACCACTTCAGTTCCATCAGACAAACATAAACCATCCATTTGTATATTTTTATTTGAAGGACTTTCATAGGGAATATCATCATTTTTTGCATCCAAAACGCCCATCGCACCCATTACCGCAGTAGAAAGATGATATTTCTTTTCGCCAAGTTTTACCATAGGCCAGCAGACTATTTGATCCACTCCAACATAATTGTTATTATTTTTCCAAGCCGGAACATCGGTATATTTTCTTACTGTGTCAGCCGGAACATCTACCAAAACAGAAGCTTTAAACAAACCGTTAATAGTACTTGCTTTGGCAGTCATAACAGCGGCCACTTCTAGATCGTGTGTCCAACCAGGAGCAAGCACCATACCAGGTACTAAACGATACAGAGGAAATACTTTTGAAAGATTCTCAAGACCTGTGTATGCGCCCGTACTGATATCAATACCACCAATAATGTCATCCTTATCCACGGCTGAGGGATCAATTTTTTCATAGTCCAAAAAAGCACTGTCTGTAAGCTGTCCGCCACTTAATGCAGTAATTACTAAATTCCCATCACTGTCAAAAGCAGCTTCATAGTCAACGCCTTCCGTCAGTGGTTGTCCGGCAGATGCTTTTTTTACTTTCAATGTTTCAAGTAACACTGGATCATTTACAATCACCGTTTTTTCACTGTTGAACTGAACCTCTTTATCACTGACCGGCGCTTTATGTTTTTTGGGATCTAAAACATTAACAAAAACTGTCGGTGAAACTGCATAAAGCGAATATTGGCTATAAATAGTTTCGCAAAGAGTGTATTTCTCCCAATCTTCACTATATCCCATAGCCGCTACCGCTTCTGCATATGTATAGCACAAAATAGGTTTATTAACCTCTGCTCTGTTACTTGCCAAATGAATTGGAGCCGTACCAAAAACAACTGGTAACCCAGCAGTAGAATTTACTGCTGGAACAATAGATGTTGGCACCTCAGATGTATATACGCCATGCTTATATGCCATATGTTATTCCTCCTTTTCTGCCAAAACAGCAGCTTGGTAATATTTATTCATAGGTGTTCCCGCTTTTGCAATAGCCCTTTCAGCTTCTGGCAATTCTGAAATAGCTACAAACAGTTTTTTAATTTGCGGACACTTTTCAAATACATCATCAATATGAGTTGGTAACCCGCCAATGAATACCTGATATTTCAATAACTTTCCGTTTTTGTAAGACGGACCAACATAAATAAAACGCTCAGCTTTTACTGCTTGGACATTTTTCTTGTTAATAGCCATAGTTTATTTCCTCCTCTACTGGTTTACCCAATGTATAACTAACCGTCATTAATCCCTGCCACTGGGGGAAGGGTTGATCTTCTACTACTTTAGACTTTATAGGTAGTATAAGCCGATGCTTATTTACTACAGTACGCTTTTTAAGCAATGCCTGACGTACATGTTCCATAAGATTAAACAAGCTGCGCCACCCCTCAGAAGTATCACCGTCAATGATACTAAATCCTATTTCAACCTTTGCTGCACTCTGCTCATCACCATCTTCACATTCAAGAACCAGCACATAAATACATGATTCACTTTCCTTGGCATTAGTTTTCACTGGCAGGTATCCCGGATAAACATTTATCGGAGAATAAGTCCCATCAGATTGCTGCGATTCATACTCTCGGACAATATTTTTTAGAAAACCCGTCAAATTTTCCATTAATTCAACCTGTGTCATTAACGTCCTCCAAATTTCCCATAACGGTATGAAACTTCATGTAAAAATCTTTGATTCAATGTTTTTTCTGCAAACGGGGCAATCACACTCATTGAGCGTTCTGCTGAAAACATCTGCGGAACACTGGGACCATGAGGTATGCGCAAAGGATAACGCATACTTAAATTTTTGCGCTGCATAGCTCCAACATAGCCTTTCAATGAAGAACCAATAAATAAACCTGGAACCGGTTTGGGTTTATTTTTTTTCATTACTTGCACCCTTACTGGCCCTTTCTTATATGCCCGTACTCTAAAAGCAGTGATCAACGGTGCTTGCCCTATAGAACTGATCATTCCAGTAAGCTTTAACCGAGAAGCACGTTTAATACTTAAAGTAGACTTTATATCTTTTGCTGATATCAGATAGTTTTTTCTGATGGTTTTAGATACTTCAGTCTTTACCATTGCAGACGTACGATTTATTGCACTCGCTGCCGCCGCTATTACTTGCTGAGGATAATTCTTAAGCAGACTCTTGGCTTTTTCTATTTCCTTTGCATCAATAGATATCATCTGTCATTCGCCACCAATTGGATAGTCAAAATTCCCATGTCATCAGCACAGCTCTCAACCAGATACTGCTTATCATTGACGCCGAAAAGCTGTCCATATACAGGAAGCTCAGGCAAAGCTTCTGCCAAGCAATTTACCTGTAACCGACTGCCATAAATACCAGGATAAGTTTGGCTGGATCCAGTCCCCGTAGATAACCCCTCTGCAACAGAAATGTCTTGCAAGATGGCGCTGCATTCGGTACCATTCAAGTTATGTTTATCGGCAAATTCTAACGAGTTAATAAAAGCCGCAGTATTATCTGCGGCTATCTGCTCACGAAAGGTTTTCATTTTACTGTAGCTGCGGCATTGACTGGAGGTAGGCTATCACCATCGGTCTCATCTTGCTGATCGGCCGCACCCTCCAGCAGTTCTAAAAGCTTTGCTTTATTAGCTGCCTTAGGCACTTCTAAGCCTCTTTCTTCGCATAAAGCTTTCAGTTCGGTGTTGGTAAAATCTTTCAATGTTCTTTCTGCTTTTTCTGTACTTTCCACCGAAACTTTTTCAAATTCTTTCGGCGCACCTGCTACCAGCGCATTCGCTTCAACTTCCGGCAGTTCGAGGATCGTTCCTGCCTTATACTCGACGCCATTGCGGCGCAAGGAAAATTTCTTTATCAATACTTGTTGCATTTACAAACCTCCTTATTTAACTTTCAAGGTCGCCCAATCATCCAAAAACTCCGGACATACTACGCAGCGGCTGGACATAGCCAGAGTAGTCGTATCGCTTTCTGTATTGCCGGTGACCTTCGGAATGTATGCGCCTTCATAAGTACGAAATTGTTTGTCGTCTTCGAGCTGCGTTACTGCACCAAAGAGACGTTTACCTCGACCGGGTACACCAATAATCATATGATCATCAGGGATATACTGGGCAAGGTTGCCATCGTCACCCTCGTACACACCATCATAAGCGTATATTTCCAGATTAAGGGATTCAATATAACCAACTCGCAGCAATTCCGGTCTTACCAGCTTCGGCTGAATGCTCATCAGTGCTAAATTTTCACGGCTGGGCACCAACAAATATTTATAAAGCTGTTCGTTATTGATCAGGTAAGACACTACATTCTGTGAACACAGGGCCACTGTAGGGATCATACCCGCGTTGCGGCGGATCTTCTGAGATGCGTCACCCATGACCTCATAAATTTTAGCAGAAGCATTATCCCATGTGTCCGATCCGGACAGAGTTGTTTTATTGTCAAATTCAGAAAATGTAATCGTATCAACCACAACAGTTTCACCATCGTCGGCATATCCTTTGCATTCGTATTCACCGTTGATCAAAAGCTGTGCAGCCATCCACTCCTGACGACGGACGCAGGCATCCACCAATTCTGCCATGTCATAAGCGCGCAATTCTTGAGCACGTTCTGCCGGGGTACGAGTGCTGTAGATATCTTCCCCAAAACCACGACGCTCAATATCAGACGCTTCAATAGTCCGTTTAGGGCGCATCAGCGGAGCTTTATAAGACCTGATCTGCGAACCGTTACGGCTCATATTTACACCCTTGCTTCCCGGTACCACAAACGGCGCCATTCTGCGACCGCCTTTGCGGTATTCCATATCCACGGTATTCGTCAAAAAGGTTTTAACCGCAGGGAAAAAAGTATCAATCAATGTCGTAGTCGGCGGATTGGTGCGCTCAATCGCCTGCAGCAAAGTTCTGGTATCATCAATATTAATAGGCATTATCTTCATCCTCCTTATTTCATGCTGGTCAAATAGATATTGACCGCACGCAGTTCTTCTTCATGAGCAGTAGCGTTGTCAGCGGTTTGTGCCACAATAAGTTTTTCGCGATTGAATTGGCCGCTGATATAAACTGTGACAACAACGTCAGCTCCGGTTAAGTCCGTATCATGTGCCAAAACTGCCGATGCCTTTTCTGCACCGGTAGAAGCTGTGCTGTCAACAATTTCATATTTACCGTTAACCAAAGCCAGAAGGGTACCACGCTTATAACTGGCCGTAACTCCTTTCAGCGTTACGTTTTTAGTAAGTACCGGTACTGCTGTACCACCAATAAGCTCATCATAATGAGTTCCGTTCATGTTGGAAATCATTTCCATTATTTCGCACCTCCAAATTTACTATTCATTACCTTGGCCATCTTATCCAATGCTTTCGCATCTGCCGCCGCACTTACAGCTGCCTCATCGGCCGCAGGATTGGCAGCAACGCCATCAACACCGGAACTTTTATTGTCAGCTACCATAGTGGCTACAACATTCTGCGCAGCATTAGCCACCACCCCTGCTGGAGAAGCATTTTTAATCGCTTCTACATAATTTTTTACTTCGTTAACAGTTTTGCCGCTTTTCTTAGCCTCATTGATGATCGCGGTAATTGCGACATTTTGACCATTATCAAGTGCTTCTAAATCAAGTACACGTTGACGCTCTGCGGCCACTGCGGCTTCCACCGCTGCGGCATTATCAACAGCCGTCGCCGGAAGCGCATTATTCGCCTGGGACTGACCTGCGCCGGGTGCTGCGGCCTGCGTATCTTCCAACAGTTCCTGCAAACCTAAAGCATTAAGAATTTTTTCTAATTTACCACTTGGCATATCTCTAACCTCACTTTGTTTAAATTTATTTTTTACCGCTTCACTATTAGCAAAATGGTTCAAATCATAAGACACTGAATTGATCACCAAAGTATTGCCATTTAACGCAGCAGTAACTCCTCCGATGATCTCGTCAGCAAAACCTTTTTCCTTACATTCTGCGGCGCCCATCCATGTTTCGTCGGACATCATCGTTTCGATTTCTTCGTCCGATACCTTACAACGCTTGCGATAGGCAGCGACAATGCTTGTTTTGATCGTAGCCAGCGCTTCTACCAACTTCGTCAGTTCTGCCGCAGGATAGTATCCGCTAAGGCCGATAGCGGGGTCGTGGATCATCATCAACGAGTTGGACGGCATAATGATTTTATCTGCCGCCACGGCTACAACCGTTGCTGCGCTGGCAGCCAGTCCGTCAATTACCGCCGTGACACTCCCTTTATAGCTTTTGAGCAAATTGTGAATAGCATGTGCCGCAAACACATCACCGCCGCCGCTGTTAATGCGTACTGTAACATCTCTGCCACCCAGCCCGTTAAGATCCTGGGCAAACTGCTGCGGCGTTGCCTCATCACCAAACCAGGATCGCTCTGCTGCGATTGGACCGTAGATCAATATTTCAGCGTCGCCACTAACATCATTCTTCACCTGCCAAAATTTTTCCATCATTATCACCCCCATTCCCACCAGTATTATCAGCCTTAGGCGGTTCCAATCCTTTAACTCGCCATGTTTGCTGTTCTGTAGCTATCTGATCGATATTACTATCGTAATCAGTCCCTGTAAGTTCCGCAGATTCACGTTCACCGGTAGAGAAACCATATTTTACGCGTAAGGCTGCGCCAGTTACCTCTTTTACTGGATCCAACATCCCCATAACAGGACCAAACCAATCAGCATTACTCCATGCCTTAGTTATGATTGGATCACTACCATAGCCAGGAGCACTAATTCTACCGATAGCAACCGCCTCTGCCAGCCAAGCTTCATAAACAGGCTGACAAAAATCACGTGCAAACCAGGTACGTCTGGTTTTAAAATTGCTGGCAGCTTGTAATAATGCCCCACGTGCCGCAGAGTATGAAGATTGAAAACGACTAAGTAACACCTCTGCCGGTGTGCCAATAGCTGCACCGATCTGACTGATCATCATATTTGTAAATGGTTCAAAAGTTGACATTGTACGGCTTGCGTCCATCGACTTTACATCGACACCAGAAGGCAGCAGATTAAGCGTTCCTGGACCAACTTCAACATGAGCCAGGTCTTCTGGTGTTACGGCTTCCGCTTGACCATAAGTTGAACTTAGAACATCATTCATATCATCAATATTGTTATTAGTCGTAAAAAACAAAGTATAAAACGATTTAATGATGGCGGCCGTAAGCTCCGCATTAGTATAGCGGCTGACCTGCTTCAATACCTCGATCACCGGCGCCAATATTGGTACGCCTCTGTACTGCTCGGGTCGTTCTTCATGCGATATCTGTAAAATATTTGGCCGGCCGCTTAACTTGCCAAATGCTTCCACTCGCTGCCACTTTAAAACTGCGGCAGGATCACTTAAATCAAAAGGCACCCTGTTTGCGACCCAATAAGCCACAACAGCCCCATCTGAATCTATTTCAATACCGTTGATAATACGATTCCCGTTTTTATTATTAGTCATTTCAACATCGTAATAAGATGGAGAACCATACGAACCACTGCTGTTTGGGTTACAGACCCTACTGGCCTCAAAAAGCTGTACTCTCAAACAATACGGATTATCAGGTACCGGCCTGCGATACTTGATCGCCGCCCACCCGTCACCATCTACAAGATAGCTCATATATGCAATATCCTGCATATCAAAAAAGTTATTTTTTCGATACAAATCACAGGCCGTGCTGTTTGCCCAAAGGTTAAATTCACGAAACGCCTGACGCTGCCACTCTTTAGCTTCCTCTGCAGTCAATCCCAGCAACCTATAATCTATTTTAGGCGAAACTTTAAGACCAGCGCCTATAACATTGCTGCGCGAAGTATTAATAGCACTTGAACCAAGCGGAGAATTACATACTAAATCTGCACTGCGGTTTCTTAATGTTGCTAAATTTACATCGACATCTGCTTTAGTACTGGATTTCAAGGGATTATAGCCACGTAAAGTACTTCGTGTCCTACTGGCGCCGCCTTCTGAATAGCCGCTGTTCACTATTATTATTTTTTTATTATTTTCATTTCCCTCAGTAGGATGCCTGGCCTTAGCCGGTATTACTTTTTTACGTTTCACCATCATCTATCCTCCTAATCCCGCATAATAACTTGCTTTGTTCGATGCCCTCTTGGATACATTGCCTCATCCGTAGTCGCTCCTGCAGCAATAAGATCATTTATTTCTTTTCTTATTTCTGATAAATCAGCTCTCGTCAGCGTTCTATTGCCAATTCTGTAGCTTTGCCCTGCTACCAAAATAGACTGTTCTGCAGATAAATACTGCTTTAACCGTTCATTAAGTACCGTACTTGCCACTAATAATCCCCCCTCACACTTTTTCTAATGCAGCCGTAGCCGCATTTAGGCTTGTTTTTCAGTTTAGACTTTACCGATTGTTCTTTGATTACATTCGGGCTGTTGATCAATTTTTCCAAAGCCTCGAAATCTGGATTTACGCTTAACATACATGCGAGGTTATAAACCCGCAGATCCAAAGGCTCATTCCGTTTATCTTTAGCTATATTTACCCACTGATATACTAATACTCCATTTTTCCGACGAGGCTCTTTTGTTTCAGATATAAGGCCTTTAAAATAAAATTCATCGTAGCCACGAGTTAGCTGTACAGTTACGCTATCACTCTTATCAAGCGGAAAATGAAAATATTTAGGTCCAGGCTCTTCAATCGATAACCGATCCATAACATATTGTTTGCCGCTATCTGTGCCCAACATTACCAGCGGTATCGTATGTCCCCTTACGGTTTTAACCTTAGCGTACTTATGCAATAACGGCACTCCTGGTGTCGATGAACCTTTTATAGCAAAACGCTGCCTTGCAAATCGTTTTTTACAGTACGCATAAACTTCTTTCGTGTAGTGGCCGCCGGAATCGATAAACGTCCTGGCTACCAAAAGACCCTTACCTGACGCAAAGCGATATTCCTTATCCAGCTGTTCGTCCAGCATATCCCACACTTTAGGTGTATCCGGCACGCCCAAAATAGTGCCCTTTTTTATTCCCCAACATTCTTCAGCCATTCCCCAGCCACAAATCTCATACTCGAGCCTGTTGTCTTGTACGTCAACGGCCGCTGTTAAAAGCAGTACGCCTTCCGGCAGCTCGGCGCCATAGTTTTCACGCCTGCGCATAAACTGCTCATGACTTTCAAAATTTCCTTTGCGCTCATATGCTTCTCCAAAACGAGTATTAACAACTACTTTTTCACGCTCTGGATCGCCCTGTGCTTCCAACCATTCCTGCATTACATCTGACCAGTTCACCCAAGGTGATGCAAAACAGTTAACAAAAAAGCTCCGTACCCCCTTAGTGAGAGCCGAAGCGTTCTGTGCAATATATTTTTGTGCGGCCTGCCGCATTTCAGTTTCTGTAAACCCAAACCCGCAATCTGGGCAACGCCAAATAACTGACTTAACGATAATCTGCCTTGTTCCCTTTTTATCAACAGAACAGTCGTAGTCAGTATGCATATCCCGATGTGTGACTAAATGCCACTCTTTGCACTTTGGGCATTGATGCTGCCACTCTTCCTGAGTCCCTGTTATATATTCATCTTCGATTCGACTGTCTCCAGCATTGGTCGGTGTTGAGAATAGCCCCATTACGCTATCCCAAAATGTAGTCATACGTTTTGCAGCCAAGCTGACCGGGTCGCCTTCTGTGCCGGCGCTTTTTGGAAAGCGGTCAACTTCGTCTGCCAGCAGTATTTTTATCGGCTTACTGGCAAGACCGGCAGGACTGTTAGCACCCGCCATGATAAGTCTGCCGCCTGGGAACTGTTTAGAAAGAATAGTATTGCCGGCATCACGGCTTTTTACGTCTTTAAAAATATCTCTCAATACCTTTGTATCTCTGATCATCGGCGCTATACGTGATTTACTATAGTCCTGTGATGTTTCGATAGTTGGTTGGATCATCATTATCGGTGCGGGTGCCAGATGCGCGAACCGACCAATAACATTATTCATGATATCGGACTTTCCAACCTGAGATGCGGTCTTTGCAACCACCCTAGTTATGCCTGGTTCAGTAAAAGCATCCATAATGGCTTTTTGATATGGAGCACGATCTGTTCGCCACCGCCCAGGCTCTGCAGCAGCTTCGCCAGATATCATCCTATAGCTATCAGCCCATTCGGATACAGTTTGATCTGATAACGGCATCAATGACTGTTTTACTATTTTTTTGAAAAGATCAACTGTCTTCTTCATTACTAAATATCTCCGGATTATAATCGCTAAGCTCAGTTAACCTTGACTTAATTTCTTTAGAAAGTTCCGTCATAATAACACTTCTGCTCTGATTCTCCAGTCTAGCAGCCATCTTTGCTGGTATGCCCAAAAGCTGACTCCGTAATTTAGATAACATATCTGTCATAACTCTTTCGACATCTGCCGCATCATGTGACAGATTTTGTCGCCTTGCCAATTCAAGTTCAGCTAATTTACGTTTTGCAGCTTCATGCAATGCTTTTTCAGACCAATAATCATCTTCATCCTTGCTGGAATATTTATTTTCATAAAACGAAGCTATTGCCATTGTCAAAACGAAGTCTCCTTCTATTTCACGATGCAAAACTTCCTCATTTACCAACTGATTTACACGTCGTTCGCTGATGCCCAATAATTCGGCAAGCTCTCTTGCAGAGCCACGTTTCAGAATTTTAACCACTTCTATTTTCACCGCCTGTCTACTACAAAGAGAAGGAAATAGGAAAAAATATTTTTAAATCTAAACCTTTTTCGGGGCTCGAAAGACCCGCAAGGCTCGCCGCCCTCAGGAAGAACCTATGAAAATTCTCCTGTAAATGGACATAAGAAAAGCACTCACTAAAGTGAGTGCTTTGAAAATGTTTTAATTTTCTGGACGCTTTACTAAATTATCTGATCTAATTACTTGTATATTTCCTAAATCATATTTATTGATTAATTCTTCTACTGCTTCTTTATAATAATCTGGTGCTTTAGGAGCAACATAGACCTTTTTTATTAATGAAATTAAATTAACATCTATACACCACCCATTATCTGCAGGCAAGGTATTTAGCCGCACTATTCTTAATTCCTTTTCATGTTCAAACGATTTTCGTTTATAAAAAAGAGGCATAACCGGCTTAAAAATAACGGTTTTTTCTTTCTCAAAGTCAACATATTGAACTTTATCTATATATAAAGTTTCTTTATATTCGATGTTTTTTTCTTTAATAGCCTTAATTAAACTTCTAAAGTCCGATTGAATTGCTATTCCAGATTCTAAGTCTGCATAAATTTGCCACATCGCCAAATTTTCGTAATCATTAACATGCCAACAATTTACAAAACTATTTTTAGCTTCTTTTTCATATTTATCAAATAAGTATTTTATACTATTTTGCATTTCTTCTGTCTGACCTGATTTACGATAACGTCTTGTTGCTTCACCCACTACACCCTCAAAAGGATCGTCAAACTTTGTAACTTTTGAAAAATACAGTTTGTGACTTTTTAGCAAATATAAAAACTTAGCAATATTCATATACTTCCAAACCTTCGACCTTAAAGGCCATTTAACATTCCCCATCGGCCCTAAAAATTCCATAAACAATCACCATCCCATTTTAGATGGTTCTATTATACCACAAAAGCCGCTGATTCTTTACCAGATCAACGGCTTTTGTCAATTTCTACACATACAGTATAACACAGGTCAATAGGGAAATTCTAGGAAATCTTTGCAATTTTGACCAAAGCCTCGCCATGCATTTGGGTAACTCTACGATAGCTATACCCCAAATCCGCGGCAATAACTTCCCAACGCTGGTAATTCAAGTACCGCTTGAACAATATCAGCTGCAGCTTCTCGTCTCCAAGCATTTTAATTAGCTCTCTCGTCACCGCTAATGCATCTGTAAGCTGCTTAATATCGTTTTGAACAGACACTTCCACGTCAGCCATCTTCGCAACCGTACCACCCAATTTATCATTACTACCACCGCCACCAGGAGCCAAGCTATAGACCGGCGTAATTTGCTCTGCCAAATCTTTTAGATCCTGCAGCATTTGTAAATCCGCTTCAAGCTGCTTCTGCCAGACCCATGCACTTTTTAACCTTTGCTTTATTTCATCCGTCGTAGGCATCGCATCACCCCTCTGTCCGTAAAACATCTGCAGCAATATCTATCGCAGCACTTTCAGATTCGCTCAGCTGATGACCATGCTGCACCTGCCCTAACATACCGATCACGCTCCGAAACCGATTTTCTTTTACACAATTTACCCTGCGACAATAAACTTTATTCTCGCTTACTTGACGGCTCCACACGCATCCCTTACACTTATGTGCCAATTTAACCACGCTCCTTCAGTTCTTGATCTGCCAAAACTGATGCAATTACAAAGTAGCAGATTATGTCATCGATACTCTCCTGTACTTTGGCACCGGTCAGCCCGTTATTATAAACGTGTGCAATATGTTTCGCGGCATATGCTTTTAGCGCTTCATACTGCATCAAAAGGTCATTATCCCCATACATCAGTCTCGCGCCGGTCGTAAAATTCGCCAAGGGATCTTTGTCTGTTGAATACTGATCATTCTTGACCTCAAACATACCCTGTATATAATTCAATTTATTTTTTACTGCTTGTATAAATTCTTGTTCCGTCATTAGTCACTCAACTCCTGTTCTATATTGTTCGACCCTCGCTTTAACTGCTGCCAGCAATTCTGCCTGGCTGGCATCCTTATGCGCTAACGCCGCCATTACCTGCTCGTCCATAGTACCTTTAGTAACCAAATGGTGTATTATTACGGTCTGCTGCTGACCTTGCCTGTATAGTCTGGCGTTGGCCTGCTTGTACTGTTCCAGGCTCCATGTAAGTCCAAACCAGACTATCGTGCTGCCGCCAGCCTGCAAATTCAGTCCGTAGCCAGCAGAAGCCGGGTGTGTAATAAGCATTTTTATCTTGCCTGCGTTCCAATCGTCGACATCTTCAGGCGTTTTCAGTTCTCTTGCATAATTGAACCATTTAAGCAACCTGTCCCGATCATGCCGGTATGCATAAAAGACCAGTATCGGATTTCCTGATTCTGCTATTTCTTTCAATGCCGCCAGCTTTTCATCGTGAATGTCTATAACGCCTTTGTTTTCGTCATAAACAGCTCCGTTCGCCATCTGCAGAAGTTTGTTTGAAAGTGTTGCTGCGGTAGCAGCTGTAACATCACCTTCCGGAAGTTCTAAAACCAAAAGTCTTTCAAGCTCTTTATATCTGGCTCTTGCCCCGGTACCCATATCGACGCTGATCACATTGTCGATACGCTCCGGCAGCTCCAGCCAATCCGCTGCGCTCATACTGAAAGTAATGTCACTGATCGCTGAATATATCTCCTGCTCTGCTCCCGGTTTTGGCTTATAGGAATAAATCACATAACCATTGCTCTTGTCTGGAATAAACCAGCGATTACGGTACTCCGTTATTGTCCGTCCCAGTCTTTTACCGCCGTCCAGTAAATATATCTGCGCCCACAGGTCCATTAATTTGTCACCCGGTGTGCCAGTCAGCTCTAACACCTTCTCGAAATACGGCCGCACTTTCCGAAGTGCCTTGAATCTTTTTGCCTGATGATTTTTAAAGCTGCTGCTTTCGTCAAGAATAAGCATATTAAACATCTTAGGACGCCAGTGCAGCTGCTCCATAAGCCAGACCACATTATCCCGGTTGATAATATAAATATCGGCCTCGGCAGCCAGTGCCCGCCGGCGTTCGCTTGCTGTGCCCAATATCTTTGATATTTTAAGTTGCTGCGTGATATCCCATTTTTTGATCTCACTATCCCACGTACTTTCTGCAACCTTTTTCGGCGCCACGATTAGAACCTTAGACACCGAAAAGTAATCCCATAGCAGCTGCGTTATGGCAATGAGACTGCAGGCCGTCTTGCCAAGCCCCATGTCTAAAAAGAGTGCCAACGCCGGCAATTCCAGTATCTTTTTTATCGCAAACTCCTGATAGCTATGCGGCTTAAACACGTCAGCCATTATAATACCCCTCTTTTTTCCGCATACCTTACAGCAACCTCAATATCCCTACGGTCCTTTTTCATATCCTCACAAGCATCGTCAACATCCTCGTATGTTGCAACGTTAAAAACATTAGCGCCTTTATGCGCCATTTGCTGCATTACAACTTTTTGCAATGGTCTCGGTGACTCCCCAGGCTTCTTTACCTCAGCAAAATATGTCAGCCCTATCACAAGATCGGTTTGTACCGGAATGGTTATTACCCGATCCGGCACACCTGCATTACCTGGACTCACGAATTTATAGGCCTTACCGCCCAGCTCTTTCACTCGTTTGCATAAATACCGCTCAACATCTTTTTCTGTCCTCTCCACAAGAACACTCCCTTCGCGGACATTTGTTTCGCAACAATGTCAACAAACTTTTTCCTTATACCTTATATATTTATATACTCTCTACTATTCCTTACGCGCGTATATACGTATATTTCATAAAATATCTTTATAGTATTATTTTTGTTTACTTTGTTGACGGCAAGAGCTTTCACCGCTTAATTACTGGACTTATGCCGTCAACACTTACCGTCAACAAAACTTTTTTACTGTTGACATTGTTCCCGCTCAACCTTGTTTTTTCTAAAAAGTGTTCTAACTTTTGTTGACATTGTTGACGGTATTCCCTTTAGCTCGCTAAAGTTTGTTGACGTTTCGTGTTTTTGTTGACACCTCTGTTGACGCTAAATTGTCTTTCGCACGTAGGCTCTTTGCGTGCCATACATTTTCCCAAATCGCAGACTACTCCGTGCCGGATCCCAGCCCTGCATATTTTGCATGATGCTGTTGATCTCTCTGGACATCAAACTATTAAGGTTCTTTGGGTCTCCTTTAAACACTTCGCACCATATCTCAAGCACACAAACCTTATACCGCTGCACTGTCCCGGGCTCAGTAAGTTCATCACTTTCCAAAAAATCCCGGCGCTCATACAGATCCAAACTATCCCAGTTCTCTGGCAGCAAAGTATCGAGGTATTCCCGCACCAGACCAACTTTCTCGGATTCCTCAGTATGCGCTGACTGTGCTTTAGCGGCTTCTGCTTCCATATCTTTGTCCAGATACAGGCTTTCTCCCTGTTGCCACAGATAATAAGCCTCTGCCCAAACCTGCGCTACTTCTGCCTCTGTAAAATCTTTAAAGCTCTTATCATGCGGGCCGCCTACGTTAACTGGCCAAAACCTTCTATTGCCCGTCCGATCTCGGAGAAATACAGTTTCATTCGTGGTCCCATAAAATACGCACTGCCGCGGGAATGATGCTGTTCTACGCCCATAAGCCACACGAAAGATATCTTCCGACTTCGATAAAAACTGTTTTACCGCTTCTGATTCAGCCTTTCTCGTAGCATACAACTCGCCCAGCTCTGCAATCCAAACTCCGTGCAGCTGTTCATAGGCTTCCTTGCCCTGCACGCTGGTAAGACTGTCTGAGAACCATTCACGGCCGAGTTTCTTCAGCATCGTACTTTTACCGATGCCCTGCGGTCCGCAAAGAATTATCACATTGTCGAATTTGCACCCGGGACTGAATACCCTTGCTACTGCAGCTACCAGATGCTTCCTGGTCACTGTACGTACATAGTCAGTATCATCAGCGCCAAGATAATCGATCCAGAGAGTATCTACCCTCGGTGTTCCGTCCCACTCTGTAGCCTTGATATAGTCACGGACCGGATGAAAATGGTTGCGGGTAAAAACCTCCGCGCAGGCATCATAAATAACCTGCTGTCCTTTTACACCGTAAACATTGCTTAAATAATTACGCAGGCAACTATCATCTGTATCGTTCCAGGTAACGCCCTGTTTGATCGACCGCCAGGGCATACTGTCCAGCAGCACCGTCCGAAAACTGAAATCGTTATAGGCAACTTTACCAACCAGATTGATATCATTTTCTAAAATCAGTTTCAGATTACGCGGCGTTGATTTTATTTCACCGGTTTTCGGCGTCATTTCCAGCTTACTCATCCAATCGATATCTGCGGGCACAGCTCCAAAATCGTCACTTTCTTCCAGCAGCTTTTTAGCCAGTTCAGTTTTAACGGCATCGTCTTTCATCGCAAAATCCTGCATTGCGCTATAACTCGGCAGGTTGTTTATTTCGGTATCGACTTCAACATCAGCATCTTTATCACCGAAAAGGTGCAGCCGGACAAGATCAAAACTATTTACCAGCTTTCCGCTGACTGGATCGGTACCGTGATGACTGTATGCAAATTTTCCATCTTCGTACACCACCAGCCCGCCTGACGTACTTCCCTGTTTATAGGTATAACGGCCTTCACCGCAAGGCTCATACACATCATTAAGGAAGCAGTCTATCCCATCCGGCACTGAATATGTTCTGCAAAAAGCGCCTATTGCTCCAGGTTTCTCATAAGGATCACCTTGCTTTTTAGCAGCTGCCTGACGCAGTTTGTTTGCTCTTGAACTTTCTGGCCAAGTCGAAGTATCACGCCAGTCATCGTATGTAGCAAGCACATCGTCCGGATCCAAACAGTTCTCGCTATCGTTAGCGAAAAAAACATACTCACCGTCTGCGGGAGTGCTTGGCCAATACATCAGCCTTTCAGCTTCATAAGTGGTATCGTCAAAAAGATCCATACCAATATCATCAGCAATACGCCGGGCAACAGCCTGATACGCATCCGGCTGCACCGCTCTGGCCAAGGGGATCACAACGCGCAGCCGTGGTTTCTCCGGTGTATGCTTATGCGTTGAATAAACCGCGTAACAAACATCGCCAAGTACCAGATCAAGGATCGTCATAAAACTGCTGTCCGCAAAATCTGCGTCCAGCGTGACCAACTGCCGCTTGGCTACATTGCCGGCAATGCGGCGGCCATTTTTGATATAGCCGCCTACAAAACCGCCAACGTCCTTTATTTCGTCCTGCCTGCTTTTAGACAGATTCGCATACTCCGCAGCACTCTCCCGCGTCCTGGTTGTCGTCCGAAGTTTGGTCAGAATATCCTGCCAGCTGAGTTCTTTATTTTTCCATTGTTTAGCCTTCCGGCTACCGCCGATAGCTATAGTAAATTTTGCGGGGATCATATCGCATTCCTCAGTTCATTCTTGCCGCTGCCGGTATCTATGTCACCGGTATTTATCTTTAACTTGGCTTCCTTAGCCCATTCTATTACTGCTGCATTCAATTCAGGATCCCGGGCAACCGATCTGTTTTGATTGAGTTTAGCCTGCCTGATTTCTCCGCCGGCCACTTCAATACAAACTAATAATTTCCCTTCATCATCAGTCATAACCGCTATAGTGCATTTGCCGGCAAGCGCACGTTCAGCATAAGAGCCTACACAGTTATGCAGTTTATTACCGACCATGCGCAGCTCATGCGCGGTTTCCGGAAGAAAGAATTTCAATCTGTCTTTCTGCATCGCCAAACGCTTTACTACATGTTCCGGTATCTGCAACGAATAATCTTTATTTTTCTGTGCATCCCATTTTTCTACAAGCCAGTCATGGATTTGTGCGATAGAAGGTTTTTCTAGCCACAAAAGTTCCTGCGTTTCAGCTGCAAGCTTAAAATACATTCGACTGCAATCATCTATATCCGAAGGGCTATAATGCTTGATCAGAAAATAAGCTGCATTATTTTTATATCGGTCTGAAGCGATCTTCAAAAAATTCAAACTTAGTTCTCCAAACGCATAAGATCTTTCTATACGTAGCCCCAGCTCCCCAACGCTGGCAAGCGCACTGGCCAATAATAACTGCTCTTTGTAATCTGCTGATATCCCTACGGCCGCTTTTAGCCGGCCAGCTTCTAAAAGTCCGCCTTTGGCAATAATTTTTCTAAAAGCCTTTGTATCACGAATCCCCATAACGTTCAATGCGCTTTGCGGATAAGACAGGCCAGTACGTGTTTTAGCTATCACTTTCTCTAAAAAAGGTTCTAACGATATCTTATCCATATAATGAGCTTCTACAAAACCCCGGTAATCACTGCGCCACGAACGATCATTAAAAGCTGTTGGTAGATTGGGCGCATCCGTCACGGCCAAACGCCAGGCAATATTACTCAAAGGAAAAATAAGCGCGCCCATCGAACTGCCTGCTGGTACATGCATAGCTTTTAGCTTGATATCATGCAATGCTTTAACCTTTTTGCTGATAGCAGTACGCAATTTAAGCAGCATATCCGCAAAATCTTTTTTATTGTTTTTCCAGGCGATGCTGCTATGAGTAAGATATTTCAAAACAGATTGTTCCCCAAACTCCCGTTCCGCTGGATTGGATATTTCGTATTTAACAGCATCCTTGGTTTCAAAATAAGACTTTCTTTTATGGACATCAAACATTATTGTTTCGTGGTAGTGCTTTTTAATAGCACAAAAGCGAATATCGTCAAAAGTCACTTCTGTATATGAAATTCTCAAACTGATATGGTTCTTATACTCATAAAGCGATAAAATCATTTTTTCAGGTATACCTACCCCGATGTCATGCGCAAACCCTTTATGTTTGGAAGATCCTTTACATCCTGGGCAGCTGAAAAAATTACCGTTCCAGGTCTGCCAGCCATTAAAGCAGGTATACCCCCACCTTGCGGTGAAGGTTTGCTCGCAGGAACTACAGTAATGAGCATAAATGTTGTCATCCTTATAAGGGCCTTCACCCAAAGCGACAGGTGCCTGAATAAAGTCAAACATTTTAGGAATTACGATTTTTGCAAGTAAAGTCCCCATCACGGGCACCCCCTAACCTAAAAGATCATCGATATCTATTTCTGCTGTTTGAGTCTCCGGTTCTTCGTTAAACAAATCCTGACCCAAAGTTTCTTCGGCAGATTTCTCTGCGGCCGGAGCCGGAGCTGCAGATTTTGCCTTCTTGCCTCTCGAAGATTTTTTCTCTGATTTCACTGCTGGTTCTGCTTCTTTTTTTACCGGTTTTAATTTTAGATAAAGCTCACACTGGCGAAGCTGGTTATCGACATAACCTTCCAGCTCCCGGCGTTCTTCGTCTGATAAAATGCAGATATCTTTAGCAATTTCATCCTGCATTTCTTTAAAAATCTTTATTTGATTCTCAACTGCGCTAAACGTATTTGACATAATCTATCAATCCTTTCTGTAATAAGGTGTTGTATAGCCATCCGCATCAAGCTTCAGGCCTCTATTCCAGGAAACGTTTTCAGACATTATTTTTATTACTCTTTCCAGCTCACCGGCAGCCGGCTCTGCCTCAATGATCACTTCATCGTGTACGTGCATCAGTATTTTATATCCGGCCGTATCCAGTTTCAGCATTGCTTCGGCCAGGCAATCTCTTGCCGTGGCCTGCACAATATTTTCAACCAATTTGCCGCCATAAGTTTCCAAGCGGCACCAGCTTTTATTAGTCTGGTTTACACCGAGATAAGTAATAGACGTTCTGCCCATACCGTTATCTTCCAACCGCGGCTTTGCATATGCTATACGGCGCCCGGATGGCAACCGGATAAAAAGCATCCCTGCTTCAAACTGAAAAGCAATACCATGCCGATACTGAACAGTATTTCTTTTGCCGATCGCTTCTTTTGCTGCAGCTTCTACATCCCACCAGAACTGTACTATTTTCGGACTGGCCTTACGCCATTTTGTCACGATATCAGCCAGTTCATCATCAGTAAGGCCCATCTTATCCGCACCCATTTGTTTCAACGCGCCGACACCACCCTGATAACCAAGTGCCAGTTCTGCGACTTTACCTTTCTGGCGTAACGTGCTGCCTTTCGTAACTTCTTCGATTGGCACATGAAACATTTTTGACGCTGAGGCTTCGTAGATCTTGCCTGTAGTAGCAAATACTTCCTGCCGCCATCTTTCACTGGCCAGCCACGCAATTACACGTGCCTCAATAGCAGAGAAATCGGCTACTATAAAAGTTCTGTCAGGCGATGCAATCAGCGCCGTCCGGATCAGCTGGCTAAGTACATCTGAACCATTAGGGTAAAACATATCCAACATATCAAAATCGCCATTTCTGACAAGATTTCTGGCGTCATCCAGATCCACCAGATGATTCTGCGGCAGGTTATGTACCTGTACGATACGTCCGGCCCAGCGGCCGGTACGATTAGCTCCATAAAACTGTAAAAGCCCGCGGATCCTGTCGTCGCTGCAGGCAGCTCCGATCATTGCTGAATATTTCTTTACTGAAGTCTTGGAAATAAGCAGCTTCAGCTCTAATACCTTTTTTACTTCTGCAGGCAAATCACTTTGCAGCATTTCCTGTGCTACACTTTTTGTCAGGCTTGGTACCCGCACCCCAGTAGCAAATTCTAACCAGCCCTTGATCTGGGCAACACTATTCGGATTATCTAAACCCGTAATATCTTTCAACTGCTGCATAGCATCCTGTTTTATCTGTTCATCACATTTGATAGCATTTTCTACCAGTGCCCGGTCGATAAGGATACCGGCACTGACGATTTTTTGATCAAGCTCCCAAAGCCGCTGCTCTTTTTCATTTGGCCTGAATCTATCCAGTTTATTTAAAATAGTGCGTTCGACTTCTACGTCCTGGCCACAATACTGCTTGAATAATTCCCACTTGTTGCCATCATGCTGCGGCAGGTTCCGCAGCCGCCCGCCGTTCGTTTTAGTAGGCCTGCAGGGCTTACAGAAATACTCTATCAATCGCCGCCCGATGGACATTTTCTGTTTATCGTCAGGAAAATTCAGCGCCTGCGCCACACCAGCCAAATATCCCGGCAACCCTAAAGTCAAAGCAAGTACAGAAGTACAGGCCCATTGATCCGCATTGAGCTTTTTCTTGAAATACTTGCTCAGGCACGTCATTTCAAAGTTAGCATTATATGCAGTCTTCAATACATCAGGAGAAAAAAGAGCCCGCAGCACATCTGCGGGCAGTTTTTCACCTTGAGCAAGGTCAATAACCTGCACCGGTTCTTCATCAAACGCAAAACCAAATAAAAGGATTTCAAAATCAGGAGCATCGACGTAAGCATAAGTTCCAACTTTTTTAATGTTCCTTGATGAATAAGTCTCAAGGTCAATGCTTAGTCTGGTCATTGCGCTTAACCTAACAGATCATCCGCATCGGACGAATCATCAAAACCGTCATCCCAATCTTCATCTCGAACGATCCCGCCGCCGAGCGGCTCACCATCCGACAATTTCATAATTCCCATAAGCCCTGCGGATACGCCGCGATTACCCTGGCTGTCGTAAACAAAGAAGTTAATAATGGCCCGGCCATAGCAACCGCTATAGATTTCTGATTCTTCGGTAATCTGTGTTCTGTCGGCATAAACCACAACCGGCTTTCTGGTACTGGAAACGTTCATCACATAGTGCCCTGCACATTCAGGACCATACGGATCACCGCTTGGATTTAAGCTGTCGCCATCATGCAAGGTTGATTTTAGCTGTGCCGGCAATTTTTTCCCTTTTGTTACCCAAGTATCTTTCGCAGCTTGGATAGCTTCTTTCATTTTTGCCAAAGTCACCTTATCAGATTTGGGGATCAAAAGCATCACGCTGTATTTTTCCACGCCCTGCTTATCTGCCCGCGGATGAAAAGCATTCAAATAAGAAAATCTAACTCTGCCTGTAGTGATTTGTGTTTTTGCCATAATAATCATTCCTCCTAAAATAGTGCGATAATAGATTCTTCAGGTGCCCACTCCGGGCGTTTATCTTGTTCAGTTACTAATGTTGGTTTTCCCGGCGGCTTTTCGATAAGGCCCACCGCCAGTTCACTAAATTTCTTTTTCCCGGCCAGTGCTTCCAGCTCTGTAAGACTACGAAGTTCTGTTGGTTTATAAATAGTTTCATTCGCATAGCCCTCATTGCGCAGAATTTCCGCCAGAATCTCAGGATCAGTAATTTTACGGTTACTGCGTCCCTCAACCAGTTTCATGCCAGGCCACTTCTTCCCATTATTGACGGCTGCATCAAGTGCATGTTTTTGCAGGGCATCTATCCACTTCGTAAAAGCTCCGGCGCGCAGCAAGATATCGGAAACTTCAGTATCTGAAAGCAAGTCGGCTTCAGCAAATTCATATTTAGCAATTTCAAGATTGTAATCTGCCAAATGTCTACAGGTAGCCGCAGCCCTGCAAAACCTGCAATGATCACCAGCACGGTATTCGCCTTCGCCTTTCATCGCCATTTGGGCAGTTCCTTTTACAGCTTCGCCCCAGGCAAGCAATTCATTAAGCGTCAGCGTTTCAGAGCTGATATCGTCTAATCTTGGCTGCACGATCGTCATAGAAACATTTTTAAAATCGTATAACAGACCAAAATTATTGTAAGCTCCAAGACCATATAAACGCATTTGCGAATTATTTTCAGCCGAAACAGGTACGCCCTTGCCGTATTTCAGGTCAATCACCTCAATAGTGTCACCGGCAATGATGATCACATCACCGGTGCCAAATCCCTCCGGTACCCAGGGACTGAAATCGAGTTTCTGTTCTATAAACAGATAGGCTTGCCCATTGTTTTGAACTTTTAAACCTGAATAGCGTTCCCATACAGTATCTACGTAGTCAGAAATATAGTCGTTCATACTTGCGGAATATCTCGGATCAGCCTCTACTGCTTGCAATCTTTTTTCATACTCAACCTGCAAAATTTCAAGATTCATGTACCGTAACCGGATCTCTGCCAGCTCATGGGCCAGAGTACCTTCTGCTGCATACTCGCTGCCTTTATCGGGGAAATGGCTTTCCAGTCTTGCCGATGGCGGACAGCTTAACCATTTACTACTGCCTGACGCACTTAAAAAGGCATGATCACTCATAGCCCTTTCACCAGCTCGAGCAGCTCAGCATATTTTTCAGCAGGGGTATCGGATAACTTAGTACCACCTACCTTTTGGAAACATTCGGCCAGCTTGGCTTTTTTATCAGGATTCTTTTTGATAAAATCCATGCAGGCAGCCTTAACATCATCCATAGTAAGAACCTTTTCCACTTCTTTATCTGGCTCCGGCGTAACAGCTGCGGTTTGTTCTGCTATAACCGCTGGTGCGGATGCGCTTTCATCTTTGGCCGCCGGCACAGGTTCGGTAACAGCATCAATAGCTGGAATAGCTTTTGCAGCTTTTGAATTTTTCCTGCTGCTTTTTGCTGGTGCAGTATCTTCAGCAACAGTGTGGACAGTAGTGGTAGCCATTGCTAAGGTACCTACCATAGCCTGCAGCGCAGTACTAAAAGCACTAAAACAATTAATAAGTGCCGGAGTTTCCTCAAATTTCACGTTAACATTTACATTGATATCCATATTATTTTTCCTCACTTTCAAAATTATGCTATAATGTAGGCAATACAGGTTGTTCACGACCAATGTATTAACCCTGAGCTGTCAGCATTGCCGTGCTGATGGCTCTTTTCTTTAATTCATTTTGCACCAGAGCCATAAGCCGGCAAATACACCAAACCAGGTTCCGATAGCAATTACCGCAATTTGATAACCTAACTCTTTCCACATCTCACCACGCCCTTTCTAAAAACATTCCAAAGATGATCAGTGATGCGGCTATCAGGATCTTCGGAAAAATTTCACTCTCAGCAAAAAAGTACCAAATATAAATCCCTAATGTTTTCATGGGTTAGTCCTCCACAATTCTTTCAATCTTTTGTACCACAGATCTGCGCAGCCAATTTCAAAGGCAAAATCCAGCAGTATGTTGTACTCCTTCCAAAAACCGGCAGCAGCCTTTTTTCCAAACATGGATTCACTCGATTCGGCTATCAAAAACCGTGCTTCTATCCGTTGCAGCAGTTTTTTGATGATTTCTTGATCCGTCATAACTACTCACCTCCAATGTGGTATTTTTCTTTTTCAGCGGCAATGACCATATCCGTCAGCCGCTCCAGCTGGTCAAAAGCATAACCGTTACTGCTTAATTCAAGTTCCAGGGATTTTACGTTGTTATTAAAAGAGTTTGCTGAATCAAACAAGTCGTCTAAGATGTACGCCGGAATTTTACCCGCGCAAAACAGGATCACTTTGGTATAAGCTTCGACGCATTTTATTGCCCCGGCCCTGTCTGATATCAGATTAAATATTTCCTTGGGCAGTTGTTCTGGCATTAGCTACTTCACCTCCTCATCTAACAAATAATTATCAATGGCTTTTTGAGTCACATAGCGATATTTCCCGCGCAATACATAAGATAACCGCCCTTCATCAAAAAGCTGCTGTAAAAATTCATTTCCGCAACACAGCAATATTCGTACCTCATTAATTGGATAGAGCATACGGCGCGGCACTTGCTTTAAAGCTCGCTCCCGCTGCTCTTTTTTAGTTGGTCTTGGCATAGTTTTCAGCTCCCACCTTTCACTTTATAGAATTTAATTCTAGTTATATCCCAAAAAAAATCATATCGATTGGCAATTTATATACTTCTGATATCTTTTTTTGGAATATGGGACTAACAAGCTCTGGATTTCTCTCCCATTTTATTAGGGTATCTTTTCCCACGCCAATCTTAGGTGCAGCATCTAAAATACCTAATCCAGAATTTACTCTCGCCGCTTTTAATGAAATTTTTATCATTATTACATTCCTCCTTTACATAGCTAAGTTTACTAGAAAATAATTCTAGTGTCAATAACTTTTAGAAAATAATTCTATATTTTTAGATTTCTTGGTTGTTTTTCTTAGAATTTTAGTCTATAATAAAATCAAGAAATTTAGGAGGAGTAAACTATGACGCAAGAAGATATAGTAAAAACTCAAGAAATTTTCGCCAAAAAATTGAGAGGCTTATTGGATGAAAACAAAATAAACCAAAGTGAACTTGCCGAAATGCTGCAAGTTAGCGAATCTACCGTTGGTAAATGGCTTTTAAAAAAAGCTCTACCACGAATGGGTATAATAGAAAAATTATCATCAATATTCAATTGCCCCAAGAGCTACCTTTTAGAGGAAAATGAAACACGGAGGAGCTATTACCTCAATCCTGAAGCAGCAAAAATGGCACAGGAAATTTATGATAATCCTCAATACAAAGTGTTATTTGACGCTACCAAAAAACTAAAACCCGAAAGCATTAAAGAAGTTATGAAATTTATTGATTACCAAAAAGCCAAAGAGGAAGACGATCTCAATGAGTAGAACTATCTTATATGACTTGCCTCACGACGTTCGAGGCTTTGTTAGAGAAGATATTGATGGAGAGGCAATTTTCATCTTGAATGCCCGCTTAACGAGGGAATCTAACATGAAAACTTACCTGCATGAGCAGGAGCATTATGAAAAAGATTGTGGTAAGAACCTTTGTGTTGACGAAATTGAAGCGCAAAGGCATAAATAAATAGCTTTAAGTCCGGGTCGCTTATCCATTCCCAAATGCACTTTTAAACAAAAATCTCGAGGTGCTTTATGCTCAATAGAACACTATTTAAAATAAAAGCAAAATATAAACCAACAAATCGTATTCGAACAATAAAAGTCTGGGCTCGCTCAGAGAACGAAATAAATGATAAATTAGTTACTATGGACTACGAACCCGCAGATACGATTGAAATTTTACCGCAGCCACCATCTGATAAACAAATAAATCTAGCAAAGTCCCTTGGCTATGCAATTTTACCAGAAATGACAGCCATGGATTTACAGGCTATTATTAGTCAAAAATTAGACCGTGATAGTGATCCGCCTAAAGCAGGGTTGATGGAATTCGCAGATGAAAAAGACATAGTTTTTTCAAATTATACCGGAAAAAAAGCAATGTACAACTTGGTTTTCGCACAATTATCTGAAATTGACAAATTAGCTTTTTTCATATTCTGCGTATATCGACACCTTTCTAACGATAGAGAATCTAACCTAAATAAATCTCCCTACAAAAATTTTTTTTATGAATTTGCGACCGACGCTATGACGGATCGAAAAATGGTTTCGTCTTTAATAAACAATTACACCGGGGAAGATATGCGCTTTTTTGGTACTCTTCGAACAGGTAACTCAGAGTACTATGGCGGCAGTACAAAAACAACTATATTTAAAAACGCAAAACAACATTTAATTGATTCGGGCCTTATACCCGAGGACATTAATAATAACGTGTCGTTACCGGTGTTTCACAATTCATCCGTTACTAACGCCTGTTCAGAAACAGATGAAGGCGTAGTTGAACGGAAAATAGACGCCCAGATGCAAAAAAAATCTTTTACCTACAACGGTAAAAGCAAAACTTTTATATGGGCTATGCTTATATTGTTTTGGCCTTATGGGGTATACCTTATGTTTAAATCCCCAGAATTTTCAGTTTTGACCCGTTGTACCGTTATTTTGTTAATATTTATTATTTGCAAAGTATTCATAGCCTAGTTTATTTTAAAAGTTTTCAGAAATATAGAAAAAGATTTCCCGGCTGGGCAAGATCGCCTGCGGGAAACCCATAATGTCAGAGGAAGTTTTTGGCGGCTATGTGCAATGCAACGGAACCGTTCACGCTTCTGCTTGCGAGCTGAAGGAGACAGCATGGTAGGGGCGCGTATTTATGATGATGATATTGTATTCATCCACCAACAACCAGAAGTTGAGAACGGTGAAATAGCGGCCGTATCTATAAACGATTCTGTTACATTGAAACGTGTCTACATCGATGATGACTGCATTGAGCTTCGCACAGAAAATCCACGAGTAAAACCTTTACGTTATAAGATATCTGACTTTAACCAGTTCAGAATTTTAGGTAAAGCGATAGCTTTTCAAGATGATATTGTTTAAAACTAATTGAGAGGTGTAACGATGGATATTTTATTGATAGGTAACGGTTTTGACCTTGCTCATAAACTACCAACAACATACAAAGATTTTTTGGATTTTCTAGAAAAAATTCACCCTAATAATTATGCAACTAGTCCTTCAACAATACTTGACCCTTTTGTTAAAAATCCTTCGAATAAGGATCTTTTAAATAATATTAAAGAGTTGTGTTTTCATAATAATATAAATAATATATGGTATGATTATTTTCACAATAAAACAACATCAAATCAAAATTGGTGTGATTTTGAGAAAGAAATTGAATATCTTGTTAAACAACTGGAAATAATAAAAGCAAAGGTAGATGAACATAGAGCACTTGGTTTATTAAACGCCAATTTTTCTGATTCAATTAATCTAAATTTTTTAGAAATGGCAATAGTAAATTATTGCAAAAAAAATTCAAAATTACTTTATTCACTCGATGTTCGAATTAACCAGCACAGCATAAACTACAAAGGAAAACATTATTTTATAATATTAACGATAGGTTCACCAAATCCCCAGTTTAATTTCGAAGCAACAATAGCCATAACTACTACATGTAATACAATCTTCTTGTCTTTTGAAGACATCGTAACGTTTATTTTAAAACAGTTGGAAATTTTCACAAAATGCTTTGAGCTTTATCTATCTGGAATAGTTAATGAATTACCATGTCCTAAAATAAGTTTTATAAACAACCTGTTAGATAAAAAGGATATTAAGTTACTAACTTTCAATTACACTAATACATTAAGAAATTACAAACAGTCAGACAATATTGAAGTCTGTTTTATTCATGGCGAAGCTTGCAAAAACGAAAATGATAATTTAGTATTAGGAATTGATGAGAATAGTGAAACAATCGACCCAATGTTTACCCCTTTTAGAAAATATTTTCAACGAGCTTCTAAAGAATGTAATAAAAATTTTAGAAAATGGATCAATGATATTAAGTCAAGATTTCGTGCTGATTCAGTTTATTATAACCCAAATCTAGAACATAATTTATATGTAATTGGCCATTCATTAACTTTAAGTGACAGATTTATTTTAAATGAGCTTATAACTTTGCAAAACATGACTACAACTATCTATTATCATTCAGATGATAATAGAATAAATTTAATGAAAAATTTAGCCGCAATATTAGGCTATCAAAAATTCTCCGAATTAATAGAAAACGATTTTATTAAATTTGAAGAAGGTAGTTTTAATCGTACCATGCAAAACATTAATCCATACTAAAAGTTGCAAAAAAGACCGCCCGGTGCTACCAACACCGAACGGTCAACGTAATTGCCCCACTTCGTCGCAAGCGAGCTGATTACTATAAATATTATAGCACATCAGCTCTGCTACTGCATACTCAAATTACAGTAAAGGAGCTGATTTTTTATGTCTATCGTAAAAAAAGCAGGACGAAAAAAGCCATATTATTATGTAATCAGTACCGGTCAGAAATTGCCAAATGGCAGGTACGAAAAAATATGGTCTACTACCGGTTACTTAACATCGAAAGAAGCATTAGATGCTGAAGCAGAAGCTCGAGTAGCAATCAAGCAACGGATCTATATAAAGCCGGAAAAAATATCTGTAACTGCTCTCTTAGAAAAATTCATTGATACTAAGATAGAAATAAGGCCTGCTACACGGACACAATATACCGCAGCTAAAAACCGTGTAGCCAAGCAGCCCTTAGGTTCAAAAGAAATTCAAAAAGTGGATGTCTTTGATGTCGAGGCTTATCGTCAGTGGCTGCACAAAGACAATAAACTTTCACAGCAAACTATCCGTGAAGAGCTATCCTTTTTACGTTCAGCGTTTACCTGGGCAGCGGATAATGACATTATAGTAAAATCACCTGCCAGACGATTAAAGTTACCACCGAAACCGGGGCCTAAAGGAATCCACGCAGAGCTGTCATATTTATTGAAAATATTAGACATCGTAAAAAAAGAGGCTTATGCTGATCTTTATATCCCCTGTCTGCTCGCAGGTTTTTGCGGGTTACGAATATCAGAGATCTGCGGTGTTGAATTACAATATCTTTCTGAATCAGGTGTACAGGTAAAACATAACTTATTGCGTATTGATGGTATCCCAACACTTGCACCTCTAAAAACCAGAACATCAGAGCGTTTTGTACCTTTCCTACCCTTTGTATGGCGAGAAATAGCAAAGTACATGGGATTCATCAAATCTTGTCATAAAAATGCTCTTAAGCAAAGAATGGAGCTTATACGGGATGGAAAACTTGATCCAACTCATTCTGATCCAGCATGGCAGAATAGTCTTAATTTATTATACGTTTTTCCCGAAGATGGTCGTCCTCACATCAAAGATTTTATAGAACGCCGCTGGCGAAAATTCAAAGAACAAAACGAAAAAATGCAGGAGCTATTTAAGGAGCAGCCACACCTTGCCGGTATGAGAATTCACGACTTCCGTCATTCTCTCGGCGCCAATATGCGCGATCAGGGTGTAAGTATGGCAGACATATCAGAATTGCTTGGCCATTCTGATGCAGAATTTACCAGAGTAACTTACGCAACACCTCTTAAAGACACGCATGCCAAAGCTATGCAAAAATACGGAGAAAATATACAACAATTTTTATCTTAGCTTAGATACACTTAACTATTATTGTTGACAAAATTGTTGACAGACCACTTTTTAGACATATTTCAAGAAAAATAAAAAAGCCGCAGATACGCTCTGCGGCTAACTTTTTAAGTGGTCGGGGCGGCGAGATTCGAACTCACGGCCTCTTGTACCCGAAACAAGCGCGCTACCAAACTGCGCCACGCCCCGACTTAAGTTACATCACTTACTGCAACGTGAATATTATATAAAATAACAAATAGTTTGTCAATGATATTTTTTATATTTTTAAAATAAAAAGCTTCCCTGCTGCCAGAGAAGCTTTTCAGACATCAGCCTTGTGTAACTACACGAATATTAGTAACGTTGAATGCTTCTGCGATAGCAGGCAGACATTCGCGTTCGATATTAGTACGGTGCAGCTCATTATCGGCGACCAGCATGATCCTCGGTCCGCTCAAATTGATATTATGCACATTACTGATCAAGCGTTTGAAACTGTCTTCTCCCAAGCTCTCTTTCAATTTGGCAAGGCCTTCCATCAGATACGGCTTTTCTTTAGCCATACGCTGTTCCAGCGGAGTAAACGGCACTGTAACTACACGCGCATCTTTAGCCAGTACAAAATTTTCCTCATGCTCGCCTGGTACTACTAAGTCATCTCTCATGGTTTTCCCTCCTTCACTGCCTAATTGTTACAGAATTATTATAAATTATTGACGATTTGCAGTCAAGCAGGCAGGATTATTATAACTTAAAGCGAATATATATAAAATATTTTGAATTTATGAATGGGAGTTGTTAATATGTCTTTTTTTGAAGAGTTTAAAAAATTTGCTATGCGCGGAAATGTTATCGATCTGGCAGTCGGCGTTGTTATCGGCGGCGCCTTCGGCAAAATAACATCGTCTTTAGTAGATAATATTATTATGCCCCCTTTGAGTCTCTTATTTGGCAAAGTGGATTTTTCCGGACTATTCATCAGCCTGAACGGACAGCATTACGATACTTTAAAGGCTGCTCAGGATGCACATGCCCCTATTTTAGCCTACGGTCTTTTTATAAATACTATCGTTAATTTCCTGATCATTGCTTTTGCTATTTTTGTACTGATCAAACAAATCAACAGGCTTACGCCTCCGCCGGCTCCGGCTCCAGAACCGCGTTTATGCCCCTTCTGCAAAACTGCAATCGCTGACGATGCGACCCGTTGCCCGCACTGTACTTCGCAATTATAAAAACAATTCATTTTTGTGCATCAAAGGCGCTTCTTTCAGGAAGCGTCTTTTCTTATTTGCGAAACCAGCCCATTCGTTGTATAATGTTTAGAAGATTTGCTTCTTCACTTTATCACGAGGAAGTTTCCAGTAATATTAGGAGGTTATTTCATGTCCGTTTATGACGTATTAAAGGAACGTGGTTTTTTAAAGCAACTCTCCCACGAAGATGAGATCAAAGAGCTGCTGGAAAAGGAAAAAATCACTTTTTATATTGGTTTCGACCCCACAGCCGACAGCCTGCATGTAGGTCATTTTATTGCTTTGATGGTTATGAGCCATATGCAGCGTGCCGGACATCGTCCAATCTGTCTTTTAGGAGGCGGGACCGGTATGGTTGGCGACCCCAGCGGCAAAGACGATATGCGTAAAATGCTGACTCCTGAATTTATCTCTCATAACATAGCCTGCTTTAAAAAACAGATGGCACGCTTTATCGATTTTTCTGAAGGCCAGGCTATTATGGTCAACAACGCCGACTGGCTGCTTGAACTGAATTATATCGAACTGCTGCGCGATGTCGGTGTACATTTCTCAGTAAACCGTATGCTGACAGCGGAATGCTTTAAAAAACGTTTGGAAAAAGGCCTGTCTTTCTTCGAATTCAACTATATGATCATGCAGTCTTATGACTTCCTGCAGCTGTTTAAAAAACACGGCTGTATCATGCAGCTCGGCGGTGATGACCAATGGTCCAATATGCTGGCCGGCGTTGAACTGATTCGCCGCAAAGAACAGAAACCAGCATACTGCATGACCTGTAAATTACTTACAACCAGCGATGGACGCAAAATGGGCAAAACAGAAAAAGGAGCCCTGTGGCTCGATCCAGAAAAGACTTCACCATATGATTTCTACCAATACTGGCGTAATATCGACGACAGCGACGTTGAAAACTGCCTGTCACTGCTTACCTTCCTGCCTATGGAAGAAGTACGCCGCTTAAGCTCCCTGCAGGATGCTGAAATCAACGAAGCAAAAAAAGTTCTGGCTTATGAGGTAACAAAGCTGGTACACGGAGAAGCTGAAGCTGAAAAAGCACAACAGGCTGCTGAAGCACTGTTTGGAGGAGGCGGCGCACTTACCGATGTCCCGACTATTGAAATCACTGCTGCTGATGCAGAAGGTAAAATAATTGATGTTTTGACCGCAGGTAAAATATTCAGCAGTAAACGTGAAGCCCGGCAAATGATCCAGCAAGGCGGACTTTATATTGGCGAAAATACAGTGTCCGATCCTGAGGCAAGCTTTGCGCCTTCAATGTTTGATGCAGAAAAAAGCCTGCTTATCCGTAAGGGTAAAAAGAAGTATTTCCGCCTCATCATCCAGTAATTTAAAGGCTGCCTGAGGGCAGCCTTTACTTAATAGTAGAATTATCAGAATTTTATATCTATTCACGATGGGAGACTTTTTATGAAACAGAACCTGACGTTTTGGGAAATCTTACCAGTAGGGTTGATGCTCTTTTCGTCCTTTTTCGGTGCCGGTAATCTAATCTTTCCACCGGCATTAGGCCAAGCCGCAGGCGACCATTTCTGGTCAGCTGCGATTGGCTTCTGCGTTACCGGCGTAGGTATGCCGCTTTTGGGTATTATTGCTATGGCACTAACTAAAAACGATAACCCCAATGCCCTGGCAGATCCTGTTCATCCGAACTTTGCCAAAATCATAGTTATGCTGGCAGTACTGACGATCGGCCCGTTGTTCGCGATTCCTCGTACAGGTGCGGTGTCTTATGACGTCGGTATCAGACCTTTTGTCCCTGAAGACTACTATACCGCAGGTTTGGCTATTTATTCGCTTTTCTTTTTCATCGTAACCTATGTCTTATCTATAAATCCATCTAAACTGGTAGACTGGCTTGGAAAAGTTTTAACGCCAATGCTGCTATTAAGTCTGGCTGTACTTATCATCAACGTTCTGCTTGCTCCAATGGGTCCTATGCAGCCGGCAACAGGCAGTTATATAAACCTTCCTTTTCTCAGCGGCTTTCAGGATGGTTATAACACAATGGATCTTCTGGCGACGCTTCTCTTCGGCGCAACCGTCATCAATGCCATTAAACTCAAGGGTATCACCGATGACCGTCTGCTGACAAAAATCTGTGTCTACTCCGGTTTGATCGCAGCATTTTTCCTAGCTCTTATTTATGTAGCATTGGCTTATACCGGCGCTACCAGCGTCAGCATTCTGGGAATTTCTCCTAACGGCGGTGTAGCTTTAGCTGATATCGCCAACTATTATCTTGGTGCGGCCGGCAATGTTGTTTTATGTCTAATGATCTTTTTTGCCTGTCTGACCACAAGTATTGGCCTGACAGCTTCTGCAGCCTCTTATTTTACCAAAGTAACACACGAACAGGTCCAATACCAGAGGTTTGTAGTGGCAATCTGTGTTTTCAGCTTTGCTGTTTCCAACGTTGGTCTGACTAATATCATCTCTTTTTCGATACCTATTCTCTGCGCCCTTTATCCGATTATTATTGCTTTAGTTCTGCTGGGAGTAACCTCTAAGCTTTTCCATGGCGATAAGCGAGTTTATCGCTGCTGCCTGTTCTTTACAACTATTTTTGCCCTGCTGGATGGACTAAAGGCAGCAGGTATCAAACTTTCAGCCTTAGAAACCATACTTGGCAACACAATCCCCCTTTATGCCGACGGCTTCGGCTGGATCGTACCTTCAGTCTGTGGCGCTTTATTAGGATTGCTTTGGAAACTTCTGGTTCCAGCACAAACTAAATAATCCATTTTCAAATTTATGCGCAGTTTTTTTAACTGCGCATTTTTATTTCACAAATAAAACAGCATCTATCAAGCAGGAAAAGAGTTATAATAAAGAAAAGGAGTGTGATATTATGACACAGACGAACGGCTTTTTTACTACCTCAGACCAGGCGCATCTTTATTATGAAGTTCATGGTAAAGGTCAGCCACTTTTTCTTGTACATGGCTGGCAGTGTTCTTCCAGATTTTGGCAGCACAATATTCCAGAACTTTCCAAGCACTTTCAGGTAATAGTTATGGATAACCGCGGGCACGGCAAATCCTCCAAAGGTCTGCAGGGCCAAATCGTTGCCCGTTACGCACAGGATATCCGCGAACTTTCTGAATTTCTGGGTCTGAAAAATTTTATCCTCATGGGCTGGTCTTTAGGCGGACCTACAGTGCTTTCCTATTGGCAGCAATATAAAACCGACAGCAATCTGATCGGTCTGGGGCTGATAGATATGACGCCATTCCCTTTCAGTCCTGAAGAATGGAACAGTCAGGGTTTGCGCAACTACAATATGGAAGGGTTCAATGCACAGGTAAACCGATTGGTCAACGAACGGGAAGAATATTTTGAATTTTTTGCAAACGCAATTTTTAAAGACGGCAAACGACCAGCCGGCACAGACTGGGTAATTGAAGAATTCCGCAAGCTGCCGCCCTGGCTCTCAGCAGCCATCTACAGCGACTATATTGCAACAGATTTCACTAACGTTCTGCCAACAATAACTGTTCCCACGCTGGTCGTCAACGCCGACGGACCTGTTTTTGCCTGGGGAATCAAGCAGGGCACTTACCTGACGTCTCTAATCCCCAATGGTAAATTTGTAGCTTTTACAGAAAGCGGTCATATGCTCTTTTATGAAGAAGCAGAAAAATTCAATCAAACAGTCAGTGATTTTATCAAAGACTGTCTGCCCCAGAATGTTTAACTAAAAAAACAAAAGGCTCCCGAAAATTCGGGAGCCTTTAACTTTTTAAAATCGGCGCAAGTGCTTCAGCAATGCTGCGCATCCCGCTTTGATCTCCGCATACGTAATTTCAAAATCACCAGTATACCAGGGATCAGCAATGTCACGCGGCAACTCGGTAAAATCCAGCAGACGATGCACCTTTTCCTGCGGGTCACTGCCTATGATCCGCAGAATATTACTGATATTGGCACGATCCATACCCAAAATAAGATCATATTTTTCATAATCTTCTTTGGTAAGCTGCACAGCATATTTACCCGCCGCACTGATATGATCCTGCGCCAGTTTTTTACGTGTTCCCTGATGCACAGGATTACCTATTTCTTCCCTGCTTGTACCTGCCGATGCAATCACAAACCTGTCCGCAATCCCTTCTTTTTTGATCATGTCCTTCAGCAAAAATTCTGCCATTGGCGAACGACAGATATTACCGTGACAAACAAACATGATACGATGAGTTCGTTCCATAAAACCTCCTCAAGTTCTGCAAAACAATGTAATAAGAACAATATTTTAACGCTGTCATATCAATAGTTTTTGATATGCAAAATTAATGATTATCTGCTTAGTAATCTGGCTGCTTTTATTATACTAAAGGCTGATAAAATTAGAAAGAAAAAACTTTATGTTTTATTTATTCTCTCCCCCATGCTCCGTCCCAAACGATACGACGATAATTTTCTTTATCAGTATCGCCTTCGGTATTGAAGCACAACACCACCGAGTTTTCGTCCAGCTGCAAGGCCTGTTTCAGATCACTTAAGCGCTCGTCGCGCATGGCTTCTGCCACCAGTCCCACGGTCGCCGCACCGCTTTCACCTGCACTGACTTTCGTATCACCCGCCAGCGGATTTCCCAAAATACGCATTCCCTGAGCAGCGGTATAATCAGGACAGCTGATAAAACCATCGCTCAAATTTCCAAGTATTTCCCAAGCAATACTGTTTGGCTCTCCACAGGCCAGTCCAGCCATAATCGTCTCAAGACGGCCTGTTACACTATGCAAGCTGCCGTCATTTGCCGCGGCTGTCTGATAAAGGCAATCGGCCCCTTTGGGTTCAACTATAAAAGTCAGCGGGCAGGAACTGCCATAAATATCAGCAAAAAATCCCTGTACAGAACCTGCCAAAGAGCCGACCCCGGCCTGCAAAAAGATATGCGTAGGCTTGACCGGCAGCTGCTCATACGCTTCCAAAGCCATTGTCATATAGCCCTGCATGATCCACAGAGGTATCCTTGTATACCCATCCCAAGCTGTATCCTGTACAATGATCCAGCCGTTTTTCTGTGCCAGCTCACTGGTATATCGTACTGTATCGTCATAGTTCATATCTGTGATTTCGGCCTGCGCACCTTCGGCACGAATATTGGCCAGACGTTCTGCCGCAGAGCCCTGAGGCATATAAACTATAGCCTGCTGCTTCAATCTGTTGGCTGTCCAGGCAACACCACGCCCATGATTACCGTCAGTAGTTGTAATAAATGTTTTGCTCCCCAACAAACTGCGCACCTCATCTGAGACCAGACGCATATAAGGTAAATCATCTATATCTTCACCTAATTCATTAGCGATATAACTACCAATAGCAAAACTGCCGCCCAGAACTTTAAAAGCATTGAGTTCAAAGCGATAGGATTCATCTTTGACAAAAAGGTTTTTGATACCCAAATGCTGCGCCAGACTGGTAAGTTCTATCAGCGGTGTTGGACTATACTCTTTGAAACTGCTGTGAAAACTCCGCACTCGACGTGCCTGCTGCTCAGTAAAAACTTCCGTTTTCGCTGCAATTTTCCGGTTGCGCTCACGCAGCACCCACTTAAACCTTGCTTTTTCCATAGTTTCCTCCCTGCACATCAGTTAACATTATAAAAAATGCCGCGACAGAAGTTACCATCACGACATTCTCATCATTTAACCAATATCAAATTCTGCCGCTCCGGCAGCCTATAATATGCAAACACAAATAGCAGTATTTATTCACCAAAAAGCCTTTATAATTATGTCGACTTCCTCCGGAAAATTCTGCATTCCTGTTCACCGCAGCACCTTCAGCTTGCAGCAAACGATACCTGATCTAGAACATTATGTCGCCGGGTTCATAATCAACGGTCGTTTTGACAAAGGCCAATTCGTTGCAATACGGATATTGCGGGCAATATACACATTCTTTCCAAACCTTCTGCGGGAGCTTTTCTTTCGCCGTTTCGATATAATCACATTTTGCAAAAAATCCCGGCTGATAAGTAAGGGTAAAGAACATCTTCACTCCGCGTTCAATGCCTTCAGCTTCCAGCAGTTCAACCATTTTTCGTCCAATCCCCTGTGTTTTACGTTCAGGATCAACAGCTAAAGAACGAATCTCAGCCAGACGATCCCAAACAAAGTGCAGTGCGCCGCAGCCAATCACATGATTGTTCTCAACGGCCACCACGTAATCGCGCAGATTTTCATAGATGGAATTACGCGAACGCGGCAGCATCAGGCCTTCGGCAGCATAATCATTGAGCAGTTTATGAAGCTTCTCTACATCATCAAAAGTAGCAGAGCGATAAATAACCATGGGCGCACTCCTTTCATTTTGTATTTTCTCAATATTACCATTATTGAGCCGTAAACACAATATATTTTTATAAGCGTTTTTTTAGCAAGTCGGCAGCCGCTGTCAAAGCAATAAGCATAGCCGACGGTCTTGGCGGACAGCCTGGCACAGCTATGTCTACCGGCAATACTTTATCCAATGCACCGACAATAGCATAGGTAGACCCATACGTTCCTCCGCTGGCAGCACAGGCACCACAGGCCATTACCAGCTTCGGTTCTTCCATTGCTTCATAAGTCATTTGCACTGCCTGCGCCAAATTACGTGTTACCACGCCTGTAACCATTATCATATCAGCATGTCGCGGTGAAGCCACAAAAGCAATACCAAAACGATGCAGATCATACAGCGGATTACTCAAAGCACCCATTTCAAAATCGCAGGCATTACAGCTGCCGGCATCCAAATGCCGTACATGCAGTGAACGCGCCAGCTTGGCCCTGATCTCTCGTTCTATGGTCATCTGTACATCTGTCAATATCTCCGGCAAAGTATCAATATCAGTATGCAGCAGCGCACCTGCAGCACACGCTTCTACACATTTACCGCAAAAAAGGCAGCGTTTATAATCCAATACTGGTTTGCCATCACACAGCGCAACAGCACCAGTCGGGCAAACAGCCGCACATTTTGCACAGCCATTACAGTCAGTTCCACAAGTCAGTTGTCCCCGCATTCTTGGAGCACCGCTGGTCGTTACATCTTCTGTTGTTATATTATTGGCCAAAATCCCCTGTAACAATTTAAGCATTATTGTTCCTCCCTAACGATCCAGACAGGCATAGCATAATTCAAAGCTTTTATTGATCAGCGGAAAATCCGGAATAATATCTCCCTGCACAGCTATGGTAAGCGCCGGCCAGTTAGGATAGGAAGCTGAACGGATAAATAATCTTTCGATACATCCGTCTGCATCCAGCATCAGCCAATGCAGATTACTGCCACGTGCTGATTCGCTGATCCCCCAGCTGCCAGTCAGAGTTTTATACGCCAGTTCACCGCAATGCAGCTGCGAATCGTCTTGCTGCAACAGCTTCAATGCTTTTCTAATCAAAGTGATCGATTCGGCAACCTCACCCATCCGTACCTGCAGTCTGGCATAGACATCGCCGTCGGTTTTCGTAATTACATTAAAAGGCAATTCGGCATATAAACCATATGGCAGATCCCTGCGGCAATCACAGTCCACACCCGAAGCTCTGGCTCCAACTCCGACCAGCGCCAGGTCAAGCGCTACATTTTTACTGATAATACCAGTAGTTTTAGCACGATTCAAAAATCCGTCCTGCTCGGCAATGATCTGCACAATATCGTTGTATTCATTTTCAACTTTAGTTAAAGCAACTGTTAGTTCAGTGCATAAAGACTCAGTTAAATCATATTTTACACCGCCCGGAACTATCAGGCCACGCAGAAAACGATTGCCGGCTATCGCCTCATTACAGCGCAGCAGTATTTCCTTCAAGCGGCTGCCCATACTGATAACAGGCGCAAATCCGACTCCGGCACACATATTACCTGTATCGCCGATGTGATTATAAAGACGTTCCAACTCTGCAGCTATTGTACGGATAAGCCAGGCTCGTCTGGGTACATTCTGACCGGACAGCTTTTCCAGTGCCTGACAATACGACAAGGTATTGGCCACAGAACAGGCACCGCAAATCCGTTCTACAATCAGCAGTGCTTCCTCTGGAGTTTTACCTTCTACTGCTTTTTCGATTCCCCGATGAGTAAAAAACAACTTGGCATCTAACTGCAGAATAGCTTCACCGGCCTGGCTGAATCGAAAATGCCCCGGTTCAATGATACCTGCATGAATAGGACCGACAGGTACTTCGAACAGCCCCTCTCCGTGCGAAACAGCCATTTCATACTTTCGCTCTCCACGCACATCGGCATCAATATCAACACATTTGCGCAGCGGATGAAAATCTTCAGGATAAGTTTCATGCAAAACCAACGGCCGCAGATCCGGATGATCATCCGGTATAAACCCGAACATATCATGCAGTTCACGTTCATACCAGGCAGCAGCCGGTAAAACAGGTGTTAATGCTGGATAATGAAGATCACTGCCTGCATCAAATTCAGCCTTTAAGATATCTATATCATGCTTTTCTTTATTTTCAAACAGACAGTAAACAGCATACCCGCCGCCGAAGCTGGTTTCATCGGCCCCGAACATTGCTGTCAGCGGATGCCTGCCACCGCGTGAACAAATATTAGCAGCCCCCCGCAGGCCTTCTGGTTTAACCTTCATCAAAATTGACCGCCTCCTACTATCCGTACCGCCTGAGCCAGCAGTTTTTCCAAATAAGGTATTTCACCGATTCCGGCACCTATAATGACGCTGCCTAAAAGCAGCGCTGCCAGAAACGGCGTATCCGCATGCTCAAGCAAGTCTCCGACAGGCTTTCGTTTAGCTTTATCACACAGCATTCGTAAGGCATGGTACAAAATACCGATCAGTATCCCGGCAAGCAGAACAATGATCACTATACCCAACAGATAGTGCCCGCTTAAAAACAAACTGTATAAAATATAAAATTTACTAAAAAACAAACCCAACGGCGGCATACCTAAAATTCCAATAATACCCAGAAGCCAAAACGTCGCAGTATGAGGTACATCACCGATCATTCCATGAATACGCATCATATTTTTAGTCTGATATTCCTGCACTATAGTACCAGCTATATAGAACAATACAAATTTGATCAGTGCATGATTAAACATATGCACTAAGGTCGCGCCAATAGAAAGCTGACTGAAAACACCGATACCCGCTATCATCAGACCTATATTTTCCATTGAGGAATAAGCCAGCATACGCTTGATGTCGCGCTGCACTACTACAAACGGTACAGCTACAGCAATGGTCAGTGCCGCAAATGCCAGGCACAGCGTACTGATAAATTCTACACCTACAGTCGGTATCACAACTACTATGTTACGCAGCAATACATAAATAGCGCAGGTACATAAAGCTCCGGATAAAAGGCCGCTGGTCAGAGACGGAGCTTCTGAATAAGCATCAGGCAGCCATGTATGCATCGGAGCCATACCGATTTTAGTACCATAACCAATAAAAATAAATAAAAAAGCCAGCTTTGTCAGCGACGGGTTAAGAAGTTCTGCATGTTCGGTCAGCCACAGCCAGCTCAAAGCCTTTTCAGCCCCAAGTGCCGAAATCTGCGCATAATACAGGATCATTGTTCCCAAAAGTGCCAGACAAATACCAACAGTACAAACCATCACATATTTCCAGGTCGCTTCCAGAGCACTGCGGGTAAATTTAAATGATACCAGAAAAGCAGACACCAACGTTGTCGCCTCGATAGCGACCCACATCAATCCCAGATTTTTTACCATCAGTACCAGAAACATAGTCCAAACAAACATCTGGAACAAAGCATAATAACGGCCAATCAAACCAGGCGTACGGCTAAGATAGCCACGGCTGTGCTCGCGCAGCAGATATGACTTGGAAACCCATGCTGCCGCTACATATAAAGCTGTAATGATCAGTATTACCCAGACATTAAGCGCGTCCAGATAAACATATTCACTGTTAAAAGGCTGTGTTGGCGTAAAACTCTGTGCTAAAAGAATAACTGCAACGCCTACAGCAGCAGCAGTCAAGCGATTAAGCCAGTGCAGCAAACTGCCGCTGCCTAAAACGCCGCTGATAGCTAAAGCCGCACAAACCACCGGCAAAGCAAAAATTATATAAATCAGCTCCAGCATCCCGTCACCCCTTCAGCTTTCTCAACACATTGGTATCTGTCGTCATAAACGACAAACGCAGCCGGTTAGTCAGTATTACCAGTACCATGACAGCAATCAGCACGTCCAAAAAGATACCCATTTCTATAACCAGAGGCAGACCTTCCGTCATCGCCATCCCTAAAAGGTAAATACCATTTTCCATTGTTATCAAGCCTACCATCTGCATAATAGCTCGGCTGCGCATAACGATCAACGTCAGACCAGTCAAAATCATTACGATGGAAAGCGCCAGAATATCGCGACCTTCTACTCCGGGCAGCATTTTATCAACAATAAGATAACTCAGAACCAGAAAAACTGCACTTGCGGCAGTTGAATAATTAACATTGATCTCTGAAATGAGCTCACGCTCATCAGCCAGCTTACTGACAAGCCGCAGCATTGCATAAGGCACTAAAAGGACTTTTACGATAATTGTCAGCAGTCCCGGAGCATAAATATGAATACCCTCGCCATGCGCAATACCGGAAATAAAGCAGGCAAGAGCAATAACAGCCGATTGAACACTAAGGCAGATGATTGCCCGGCGCAGGTCCATAATACGGGTCTGCAAAAAGACAACGAACAATAAGACGATTACCAAAAAATTCATCATACCCCTCCTTACTGCGCTACAATTGCCAGCAGCAGTAAAATACCGGCTGCGGCCAGATATACGCGAACTTTGAACAGACGCATTTTATTCTTCAGAGTTTCCATAACACTTACCGCTGTCGCTGCCAAGAGCACTTTCACTGCCAGCGGCAGTGAAAGCGGCAGATACAACAACGAAAACAAGACCAAAAATACTAATGTTTTCAGCATGCTTGCCCAATGGATCACTGCCAGCAACCGTCCGGAATATTCAAGGAGCATACACTCGTGAATCATTGTCAGTTCCAAATGCGTATCAGGATTATCGACAGGAATTCTTCCATTCTCAGCCAGCAGCAGGCAAAAGAAAGCAATACATGTCAGCACGCTGGCTACGCTTAAATAAACCGCCTGAAAATCAAGCGCCATTCCCGCTAAAGTTGTGCTGCCACTGCGCAGCGCATTCACCAGTACAGCCAGCAAAATTACAGGTTCTGCTAAAACAGAAATATAAATTTCACGGGATCCGCCCATGCCGCCAAACGCCGTAGCCGTATCCAGAGACGATAAAGTCATAAAAAAGCGCCCCAGCGTTAGAACACCAATAAAAACAAAAACATCTCCAAAACTGAATTGAATTCCAAAAAAGTTAGGCAGCATCGCCGCTGCCACTACTACACTGGCAAAATATACCAGCGGCGCAATAATAAAAACCAGACTGGTATAAGGCGTAAGTATTGTAGGCTTCTGCCACCATTTATAAAGATCGAAATATTCCTGGAAAATACTGGAACCGATACGATTCTGCAGCAAGGATTTCACTTTTTTTATGATACCGGCAACTAAAGGAGCGCTGCACAAAAGCAGCAACACTTGTGCCAACATCCAGCCCAAATCATAAATATGCATAGCCATTTACATCGCCCCCCAAATCAAAACCAAAAGCATAGCCACCATTACATAACTGATATACAGACGTACGCTGCCCTGCTGAATACGACGCAGAAAAGAAGCAGACCAGACCATATAGTGCTGAATCGGTACATATAGCTTTTCTGTAAACTGATCCGGGATCGATAATTTATATTCCAGCTGCCGCCCAAAATACGGATTGCCCTTTTTCAGATAGGTTGCCGTTCGCTTGGGCTTCAGCAAAAAATCAAAAGCCCGGCGGAGCGGCTTGGAAAAACCAGTAGCTGAATATTGCTGGCGCGCTGTAGGATAAGTACCGCAGTTCCAAGTAACTTCACGATGAACAAAGCTTTTATCGCCGCAGGTCATAAGGGCCACAGCCAGTAAAACAACCGACAGTACTGTCAATAGCAGTAACGGTGCATAAACTGCATAACTTCCGCTGCCAAACCACCAAACCTTCTGCATATCTGCAAAACTGCGCCAAAGAGTTTGCTGGTTCTGCACTGCCGTTTGCAGCACAGCGACTACCGGCCCCGGGACAATACCAAGCAGCAATACCAATATTGCCGCCAACCCCATTCCCAAACGCATCGACCAATCGCTTTCGTGAGCACGTTCTACGAGCCTGCTTCGATTCCGTCCCAAAAAAACTACTCCATAAAGACGCACAAAGCAACCAACTGCTAAAGCACTTGCTAAACCGAACAGAACAAAAGCCAGTGCTCCTAAAAGCCGCAGCCCCTGTCCTTCACTGCTGCCGGCCAAAGTAACAAAACTCTGCAGTGCGAGCCACTCCCCCACAAAACCACCTGTCAGAGGCAGGGCAGACAAGCCCATCGAACCTACCAGTGTAAAAACCGCAGTCCATGGCATCAATTTACCCAAGCCACCCATTTTTTCAATATCCTTACTATCGGTAGCATGCATTACAGCCCCTGCCGACATAAACAACAGTGATTTCATCACCGAGTGGTTCAAGGAATGTACAACAGCGGCCAAAAAACCAATTAATGCATAGTCATGCCGTGGCGTTGTCATAAGTACCATCCCACAACCAAAAGCTCCGAAAATAATCCCCATATTTTCTACAGATGAATATGCTAAGATCCTTTTGATGTCTTTTTCCATCTGTGCATATAAAGCACCCAAAACTGCTGATAGCAGACCTACCACCAGCACAAAAGCCCCCCACCAGAATTCTGTCGGGCCAAGAAACTGAAAAACAAAACGTCCGAAACCATATAAGGCTATTTTCAGCATAACGCCGCTCATCAGCGCCGAAACATGACTTGGTGCAGCAGGATGCGCATTAGGCAGCCACACATGCAGCGGCAATAACCCCGCTTTTAATGCAAAACCGGCAAAAGCAGTGATAAACGCCGCATTACGAACATTATCACTCAACACTCCCTGACCGAGCACAGCAAAATCTAAAGACCCTGCCTGACTGCCTATCATCAAAAAAGCAATCATGATTGCCGCTGTTCCGATATGGGTCATAACCAAATATTGATACGCTGCATTATGTGCAGCTTTTTTTTCAGCTTCGTGGTTGACCAGCAGAAAGCTTACTACGGCCATCAGCTCCCAAGCCAGTAAAAAACTGAAAACATCAGCAGCCAGTAAAACCAGCACCATAGAAAGCAAAAATGCATTCCAGAGTCCTCCCAAAAGTCTCAGCCTTTTACCCAGATAGCTTTTCGCATAACCCCAAGCATAAATGCTCGTCACTGTTCCTGCCAAGCCCGTAATCAATAAAAAAACTGCACTCCACCGATCAGCATTGAAAGTAAAAAATGCCCAGCTGCCGCTCAGCAGGCTCCCACTTCCCTGCATCAGATAAGCCGCAGACTGATACAGCAGAGCTCCGCTGCCAAATACTGCTGCCAAAACCGCACAGTAATGTGCCGCCATCTCCATTTTTTTAGGAAACAGTGCCGTAGCGGCACCCATACCATACACAGCAAGCGTTATATATATAAGTTCCATTCCCATCTACCTCACATTCAAAACTCAAAAAAGCTCATAAAAAAACGTATATATTATACCACATTCTTCATGATTTAGCACTCATAAATATTAACAAACCCTTGTAAAATCTACGTTAATACAAAAAAATCCTATTTGCATACGCAAATAGGATTTTTGTAGATTTTATAAAATTTTCTGTATACGACTATAAACCCGCAAAGCATTGCTGTAAAAAAATGCTTCCTGATGTTCTTCCGGGATCAGTTGACGCATTATCGCTATATAATCAGGAATATTGATTAACGGCCAATCACTGCCATACATCAATTTGTCCCAGCGGTTCATATAACGCAGCCACATACCCAAATAATCAAAATAACCCTGATTCTGCCTATAAAAATGCGGCCCCGGTATTCCTTCCAGTAAACCGGACAGATCTACAGCTACATTATCATTTTTCGTAGCCACCTCAGTTGCGTCAAGCAGCCATGGATTTCCGCAGTGGCAAATAACAAACTGCACGTCCGGGAAATCAGCAGCTACCTCATCCACCGTCAACGGGTGGGCATAACGCAGTTTAGCAGCAGGCGTTGCTGTATCGCCTGTATGCACTGCCACAGGCACATTATAATGCCGGGCCAATTCAAACAGCGGATAATGACGTTCATCATAAATAAATACAGGCCGGTAACCTGGATAAAACTTTATGCCCAGACAATGAGGATCACTCAGATAGTGCTCAAATTCCTGAGCTGTTTTTTCAGCATTTGCCAGTGTAATATCTTCACTTTTGACGCCTAAACAATACCCCATTGAAAGAGGCTGGTTATAATTTTTCTCATCAAAAGGACCACTTAGATTAATCAGTCTCGGTGTACTGCCGCCGTAACGACTGGGCGCATCTTCAGAATTACCCATCGCCACAGCAAAAACAATATTATTCTCTTGGCATATCTGCTGCCAACAAGCCGCAGTATTTTCATGTCCTGCATTTTCTGCGACCTCATAAAACTTGTCTATATCATAATAATGCATATGCGCGTCAATGATTTTCATAAAATGCACCTTCTTTCATACAATTCCATTATAACACCTTTGACGATAGCCGATGCAGTTTTATTATTTACGAAAAAACAGCCCTTATTTATAAAGGGCTGTTAAAAAATCATTTATCAGGCTCTTAATTTAGCTTTATATTCTTCTCCTACTTTATCAACTACATTTTTAATTACCGTATCTATCTCCGTATCAGTCAAGGTACGATCACCGGCCTGGAAAGTAAGATTAAAGGCCATGGATTTACAGCCGTCTGCTACCTGCTTACCGGTATACACATCAAACACCTTTGCATCAGTCAAAAGCTCGCCTGCATTAGCGCGAATCACGCCTTCAAGCTCGCGCATACTTACTTCCAACGGTACAACGACAGCTATATCACGCGAAGTACCGGGGAATTTAGGCAGATGTTTATATTTAGGCACCTTAACAGCAGCAGCGACCAAAGGTTCAATTGCCAGCTCCAGAACATAGGTTTCACTGCTCAGTTCAAAGTTAGCAGCAACCGTGGGATGCACTTCACCGAAATAACCAATCAGCTCTCCCTGATATTCGATTGCGCAGCTCTTTCCCGGATGCAGATATGGCTGTGTTGCCAGTATCAGCTTGTAATCAGTGACCTGTAATTTGCTCAAAAGCCCTTCTACGACACCTTTCATATCATAAAAGTCTACATTATCTTTTCCCTCAGTCCAGTTTAACACATTACGTTTACCGCTCATTGCAGCGCACAATACACGCTTTTCAACCGGGAACTCTGTCAAAGGCAGCGCTTTCGGCAGATAAGTGCGCCCGACTTCAAAAATTTTGACACTTTCACTTTGACGTGCCAAATTATAAGCAACTGTACTTAAAATACTTGGTACTAAAGTAGTGCGCATAACTTTGAATTCATCGCTGATCGGATTCATTACTTCAATAAACCGACGGCGTTCATCATCTGCAGGTAATTCCAGCTTGTCAAAAGAACATGGATGGATAAAACTGTAAGTCATAACCTCACTCAGTCCGACCGAAGCCAAATAATCCTCCACACTGTCGCGTACGTCCTCAATCACATCCTGACGCCCCTGTACCAAAGGCAGAGCAGGCATATGTGAGGCAATCTTGTCATACGAATGCATACGCGCGATCTCTTCACTGATATCAGCATCACAGGTCACATCATAACGCCAGCTGGGCGCTGTAACGATCAGATATTCTCCTTCCTCATGTACTTCGAACTGAAGCTTCTGCAGAATAGAAATCATTTCCCCTGTCTCTATCTCTACACCAATGCGGGTATTGATAGCAGACGGATTAACTTTAACAACAGCCGGCTGCGCCTCAGTCGGATAAGCTTCTACGATACCGCAGACAGTCTCGCAGGCACCCATCTGTTCCAGCAAATGTGCTGCACGATTAAGCGCATTATGAGTCAGCACGGTATCAACACCCCGCTCGAAGCGCCCTGACGCTTCGCTGCGTAATCCCAATGCTTTCGAAGTACGGCGAATCGAAGGTCCGTTAAAAGTAGCGGCTTCTAACATAACATTTACGGTATCGGCAGTAACTTCTGTTTCCAAACCACCCATAACACCGCCCAGGCCTACCGCATGTTCAGTATCAGCAATAGTGATCATGCTGGAATCAAGACTCCGCTCCTGATTATCCAGCGTCACCAGCTTCTCACCTTCAGCAGCACGCCGAACGATCAGCGTATGTCCACTGACCCTGTCATAATCATAGGCATGCATCGGTTGCCCTAATTCAAGCATTACATAGTTAGTCACGTCGACAACATTACTGATGGGACGCATACCGCAGGCACGCAGATGTTTCTGCATCCACTCCGGCGACTGACCGATTTTAATATTTTTCAATATCCGCACAGCAAAACGACTGCACAGATCCGCCGCCTGCACATCTACTTTCGCCATTTCGGCAGCATTGCCGCCGGCAGTTTCCTGTACGCTCATATCTGGCATTCTGAATTCCGTACCCAAAACAGCAGCAGCTTCACGTGCCAGACCAATGATATTTGTACAATCACCGCGGTTGGCGGTCAGGTCAATATCCAACACCACGTCATCCAGTCCCAAAACCTTTTTTATATCTACGCCAATCGGTGTATCCGGCGGCAGGATGAAAATACCATTGCGCTGTTCCGGCAGCAAAAGCTTAGCATCAATGCCCAGCTCTTCAGCGCTGCACAACATTCCAAAAGAATCAAGTCCGCGCATTTTTGCTTTTTTAAGCTTCATCCCACTGGGAAGCTGCGACCCAACAACTGCAACCGGTACGATATCGTCTTGATGGACATTTTGCGCACCAGTCAGAATCTGTACGATCTCACCGCTGCCGTAATCCATCATACAAATCCACAAATGATCAGAATTAGGATGCCGCTCAATCTGTGTTACTTTGCCGGTAACAACGCCTTCCAACCCCGCTCCCAGATAGTTCACACTTTCAACTTCCAAACCTACGCGTGTCAGTTTTTCAGCCAACTCTTCAGGAGTGACATTAATATCAACATATTTTTTTAACCAGTCAATAGATGCTAACATAATCTTCCTCCTTATTTGAACTGGCGGATAAACCGCAAATCATTTTCAAAGAATAAGCGCAGATCGTCAATGCCGTATTTAAGCATAGCGATGCGTTCAACACCCATTCCAAAAGCATAACCATTAATTTTATCCGGATCGTAACCGCTCATCCGCAGCACATTGGGATGAACCATACCTGAACCCAAAATCTCGAGCCAGCCTGAATTCTTGCAGACGCGGCAGCCTTTGCCGCCACAGATAACGCAGGAAATATCTACTTCGGCACTTGGTTCCGTAAAGGGGAAATAACTGGGACGCAAGCGTATCTCCACACTGCCGCCGAACATCTCTTTACAAAAGGTTTCCAGCGTCCCCTTTAAATCAGCAAGGCTGATATTTTCACCAAGTACCAAACCTTCTACCTGATGAAACATCGGAGAATGAGTAGCATCATAATCGTTGCGGTAAACTGTTCCAGGGGCGATCATCCTGATCGGTGTGTCAGGCTCACAGGCCTGCATTGTACGAGCCTGCACAGGTGAAGTCTGGGTACGCAGCAAAAATTTTTCAGTAATATAAAATGTATCCTGCATATCCCGTGCCGGATGATCCTGCGGCAGGTTCAAAGCTTCAAAGTTATAATAATCGCTTTCTATCTCAGGGCCTTCCATGACATCAAACCCCATCCGCATAAAAATCTTTTTGATCTCGCGCAGTGTCAGTGTCACCGGATGCAGATGCCCGCAGTTTTGTGTGCGTCCAGGCAAAGTAATGTCCACTTTTTCATTTGCCAGCCTTGCTTTTAAGGACTCTGCTTCTAAAACCTCGGTTTTGGCATTGATAGCCGTTTCCAAGGCGCTTTTTACTTCGTTGACGATTTGTCCGATTTTCGGTCTTTCCTCTGCCGGCAGTGCGCCCATACCGCGCAGAATTTCTGTCATCGGGCCTTTTTTACCCAAATATTTGATGCGCAAATCTTTGAGTTCGTCTGGAGTCGTTACTGCTCCCAGCTCTGCCAGCGCTTGTTCCTTAAGTGCCTGCAATTCTTCTCTCATATTCTTCCTCCTATAAAAAAATAAAACTCCCGCCCCTGGTAAGGGGCGAAAGTTATGCTTCCGCGGTACCACCCTAATTTGTACTCTGCTGTCTTAACGCGACTGACGTTGCGCCTACAAACCAAAGCCTTCAGCGCAAACACTCACGAGTGAACTTCCGCTTTAGTGTATCGCAAGGCTTGCAGCCGTGGCCTCGCTCTCTGTATCGCACGTCTGGCGTACTCTCTCGGTCATAGTGTCGAAAAAATGGGGCGTATTCAATTAACGTTACTTATTTTATCACAACTTGCCTTTACCTGCAAGCCGTTGCCGCAGACATTCAAACATAACGATTCCAGCTGCCACAGCAGCATTCAACGATTCGGCCTGCCCTTCCATCGGGATAAAAACTTTTTTTACGGCTGCTTCCAGCAAGCCGTCTGAAACACCCTCTGCTTCGCTGCCGACAACAACTGCTACCGGGCCCTGTAAATCTGTTTGATATAAACTGTCTGCATTTTCCAGGCAAGTTACCGTTATTTCATAACCGTTCTTACGTGCCCAGCTGATAAAGTCTGCTTCGCATATACCTTCAGCTACCGGTATATGCAGCAGTGATCCCATTGTAGAACGTACTGCTTTCGGTGCAAAAATATCAGTACAGCCAGCCAGTAGTACTATGCCGCTGATACCTGCCGCATCAGCAGTACGAATCATCGTTCCCAGATTACCAGGATCGCCGATGCGGTCTAATACGAGCACAATACCACCGGCTGCAGCCAGTTCCTCTAAGGCCGCACTTTGTCTGGCAACAACGGCAGTCAGAGCCTGCGGCGTTTCTGTGTCGGCAATTTTTTTCATTACAGGTTCGGTAACCTCATACAATTCAACTCCTTCTGCCGCAGCCGCTGCTATAATAGCGGCCTGCCTTGCCGAAGCAGTTTTAGTTCCTTTAAGCACAAAAAGCTGTTTCACTATACCACAGTTTACAGCTTCCTCCACCGATCGCATTCCCTCCACTAAAAAAGCCTGCTGTTCTGTCCGATATTTTTTTTGTTTCAGCTCTGCGGCAGCTTTAACGATTGGATTACTTACGCTGCTCAATTCTTTCATCAGACCACTTCCTCCAGTGCTTTAATATTACTATGCTCACCGATAATGATCATTTCATCGCCGAGGTTAAGTACCATTTTGGGATCGGGATTGACCAGAGTTTCACTGCCGTGCTTGATCGCCACGATATTGACATTATAGCGGCTGCGCAGATTGGATTCGATCAGGTTTTTCCCTGCCAGACTTGGCGGCACAGTGATACTCATCAAGCTGATGGTATCAGACAGTTCGATATAATCGACGATGCTGTTGGAAATAAGGTTATGCGCTACACGCTGTCCCATATCACGTTCCGAATAAACGATCTTATCAGCGCCGATTTTTTTGAGCATTTTTCCATGAACCTGATTGATAGCTTTAACGACAACCACAGGAACACCAATTTCCTTAAGCAGTAAGGTCGTCAGCATATTCGCTTCCAAATCCCCGATCGCCACGACTGCCACATCAAAATTCTGAGCGCCCAAAGAACGCAGCGTACGTTCATCAGAAGAATCTGCCGTTACAACATGAGTCAGCTCATGTGCCAGACGCTGAACATTATCTTCATCAGTATCAACACCCATGACCTGATAACCAAGTTCGTTAAGTGTCAATGCTACACTCGTACCAAAACGCCCTAACCCGAAAACAGCATATTGTTTTTCACGTTGTTTTTTAATCATTATCGTTACCGCCTTTAACCAATCATAATATTTTCCGAAGGATATCTGATCTTATCATCTTTAGAATGAAGGAAGGATAAAACAAAGGTCAGCACGCCGATACGTCCGGCATACATAGTCAAAACCAGAATCAGTTTGCCCCAGTCGTTCCAGTCTGGCGTAATCCCAACTCCCAGACCAACAGTCGCAAATGCAGAAACCACTTCAAATAAAACGTAATCCGCCCGATGCAGCCCACCATCGCAGATCAGGAGCAGAAAATACGCTCCAAGCATCCACAACAGGCAAACTGTAAAAACATTATAAGCTTTATCGACTGTTTCCGAAGCTATCCTCCTGTCAAACAGCACCGTATCACGCTTGCCATGCAGAAGTCCCCACGTCGATACCAGCAGAACGAGCACAGTTGTCGTTTTCATACCACCGCCAGTAGACGTCGGCGAAGCACCGATACCCATTAAAAGAACCATAAAAAACAGAGAACTGGCCCGCATATCAGTCAAATCGATCGTATTAAACCCGGCAGTGCGGCAGGTAACCGCCTGAAAAGCAGCCGCCATCCATTTGTCCAATTCGTTGGGCATGCCGCCAAGAGTAGCCGGATTCGTATATTCCAAAGCCAAGATCACCAGAGTACCGCCAAAAGTCAGGATCGCGCTGGCCGTCAGCACTATTTTACTGTGCAAACGCAGCTTCTTCCATTTCCGGTTACGACGCAGATCATCCAAAACCGTAAAACCAATACCACCGATGGTTATCAGCGCCATAATACACAAATTCAGAGTTATATCGTTATAATGCCCTGTCAGACTGGCATAATCTCCAAACAAGTCAAACCCGGCATTGCAAAAAGCCGATATAGCATGCCAGTAACCCCAGGCAATACCTGTAAGCCCCATGTCCAAAGCAGAATAAAAATGCCAGGCCAGAATAGTCCCAAAAATAAATTCGATCGTCAAAGCGTATTTAACAACATTTAACGACAACCGTACTACCCCGGAAGGTTCATTCAGATTAAGCGATTCCTGAATAAACAGCCTTTCTCTCAGATTGATCCTTTTACCAACCGCCACGCTCAGTAAGGTGGTCAGAGTCATAATGCCCAATCCACCGATCTGGATGAGAACGATCATCACTAATTTTCCAAACCAGGAAAAATAATGCCCTGTATCTACAACAACAAGTCCTGTTACGCATGAAGTAGAGGTCGCTGTAAACAAAGCGTCGATAAAACGCATACTGCTGCCGTCAGCACTGGCCATTGGCAGCATCAACAGCAGTGAACCGCATAAGATAAGCATGGCAAAAGTAAACGCCACCATCTGGCTGCCATTCAAACTGCGATTAAGCAGCTTTAACCATTTGTGCAATAAATTGATCAAAAACAACAAATTTTTCACCATCCTGACAAAAGCCGCTAAATATTACTTATTGAATATAAATCAAGTTTACTCTCATTACTTTATGCTTGTCAATTTTACTTGCTTACTAAAAGACCGCTTTATTTAATTACAAATCAAATGTGCAGAAATGTAAAAAACAGCGTCATCAAAATAATACTGAGCACAATAGTTATGGAATTAGCAAAACCGGCCAGTTCCACATTACCGCCCATTCTGGCAATAAAGATCGGGCCGATAGCCGTAGAAGGCGCCAAAAAAACCAGCGTCAGTACTTCCTTGACCTCTGCACTCAGCGGCACATGATAAAAACACAGCCATGCCAGGGCAATTCCAAAAACATAACGGTACAGCACTACCTCTCGCACTTGCTTCAGCTTATCTAAATCCAACGTCATTTCAAACATCATTCCGATCATCAGCATCGATAAAAAAGTATTGGCACCGCCGATAAGACCAGTAAGAGTATAAACAGGCTGAGGTAAATGCAGCTGTAGTACCGCACAGACCAACATCATCATATAAACAACAAAAGGCACAGATCCAAGAAGTTTAGCAGCTATACTGCGCAGATTCACAGGCTCGTATTTTTCACCTGTATGCACCAGCCCACTGGTCAGAGCATAAGTTCCGCCAGTACACATAATCGAATTACCCACATCAAACATACAAGTAGCTACTACAGCGAAAGGGCCCAAAAAGCTTTGTGCAAACGGTAAAGTAAAACAGCCGATATTATAACCGGCCAGATTAAATACGTAAAAAATCTTTGCCGCATTCGTCTGATAACGCGTCAATATAAATCCCCAGGCAATCATCAGCAAATTTCCACAAAAACCGATCAGAGTCAATATAAACAGCGTATAATCCATTTTAAAAGCTGCAAAGCTGGTAATAACGGCACATGGCAGCGTAATATTTAAGACTATTTTGGCAATAAGTTCATAGTCATGCGGTTTAAAAAAGCCGCGCTTCTTTAAGAAATAACCTAAGGCAATAACGGCTACAAACGCCAGTGCCTTAGTTAAAACCTGTTCCATATGGTTCCCTCATTTTCATCAAAAGAAATCTTGTCTTTATCTACTGCTTCATAAAAAACTTACCTTAAATTATACTGCTGACGTAAAAATTAAGCAAAATTCTTTTTATCTTAAAAATATTCCTTAAACAAAACTTTGCTTTTACCATTTTGTTTGCTATAATAGTTCACAGAATATACACAAAGGGGGATATCAATGTTTAAAAAATCTAAAATAATAGTAGGTGCGGCTCTTTTAGCCGTATCAGTACTGAGCTTTACTCTGCCACAGCAGGCTGAAGCCATCAACCTTGGCAGTATTGCCGGCAAAGCCGTAGGCGCCGCCAAGGAACAGCAGGAAATCAACAAGGCACTGAATTATTATGATAACGAAGGCCGCCATGAGCTGTTCGAAGCCCTGAAACAGGAAGACGGCGTCAACAGCGATTATAATGCCAATGCCATGCTTGGCCGCATTATGCAGCGTATGACCCCGGCCATCGCCAAAAGCGACGCAACCATCAATAGTAAACCATATAATTATTTCGTTAATAATCAGGAATTTTTCAATGCTTACTGTGCATTAGGGCACAATATGTCCGTAAATATCGGCGCTTTCTGGTTCCTGGACTACAATGAAGATAAACTGGCGGCCGTTATCGCCCATGAGCTTGTACACGGTCAGAAAGAACATCCAATCAAAGGCGCAAAGAAAAAGATGTCCGTTGACTTCGTGATGAAAACTGTAGGCTCTGAAATCGGCGGTGCTAACGGTCTGGCAGCACAAGTAGTAGCAGTCCATGCCAAAAACACCGGCGTTACCAAACCCAACGAATGGGAAGCTGACAATATCGCCTTCACTTATATGGCTGATGCCGGTTATAATGTAGGCGCTCCTGCAGCTGTTTGGCAGGCAGTTATCGAAAGCTCCAGCGACAGCTCTAAAAAAGATGTTCTCAGCGACATACTCAACCCGTCTACTCATCCGAAAGACAGCGACCGCCGCAATAATTATTCCAAAAAGCTTACCGAATACAGTAACGGCAAAGTTACTGTTGACGCTAACAGCGGCGAAGTGAAAATTAACGGAAAGACCTTTATGACACCGGCTGCTGCAGGCAATATGAGCGGTATGCAGCGTTCTTACTTCGTAGCAGGCAATCTTGCAGCGATCTATCATGCAGGTCAGAATACTCAAAATGCCTATGCTGAGGGCGGCACTGTAAAAATCGCAGGCAAAGGTATTATTACTCCTGTTGCCGGTGATATCAGCGCTGGTGAATTAGTTACTATCCTTAATAACATTAAATAACAACTTAAAATAAAACAGTGTAAGTCCTAAGACTTACACTGTTTTTTATTGCCGCAGCAGCAATTCAATTCATTTGTACTGTAAGCAGTAATTCTTACAGAGCAGCTTTAGCAGCTTCTACCAGTTTGGTGAAAGCAGCTGCATCATAAATAGCCATATCAGCCAAAACTTTACGGTTCATTTCAATACCAGCTTTAGCCAGACCATTCATGAAACGGCTGTAGCTCATGCCGTTAGCACGGGTAGCAGCGTTGATACGAGCGATCCACAAACGACGGAATTCGCGTTTTTTAGCACGACGGTCACGACGAGCATAGCTCAAAGCTTTCATAACAGTTTCATTAGCTTTTTTGAACAGCAAATGTTTAGAACCGCGATAGCCTTTAGCCAGTTTTAAGATTTTTTTATGACGACGATGAGCAGTAACGCCCACTTTAATTCTTGCCATTATAGTCAGCCTCCCTTATCTATTATGCGTACGGCAGCATTTTTGCTACGCGTTCATGATCAGTTTTGTGAACAAGTGCAGCCTTACGCAAGTTTCTCTTGCGGGAAGGAGATTTATGTTCAAGAATATGGCTTTTAAAAGCTTTAGCACGTTTGAATTCACCGGTACCAGTCTTTTTAAAACGTTTAGCAGCAGCTCTGCGGGTTTTCATTTTAGGCATTGTTAAGTCCTCCTTATTTGGTAGCTTTAGGCGCAACAATCATAATCATGTTTCTGCCTTCTAATTTAGGTGCACGCTCAATGACAGCCATGTCTTTGAGCTGTTCAGCCATTTTTTTGAGCAACACTTCGCCAAGCTCAGGATGCGATAATTCGCGGCCACGGAACATGATGGTGACTTTTACTTTGTCGCCGTCTTCCAGGAATCGCACTGCATTTTTGAATTTGACGCCGAAGTCATGATCCTCAATACCGGGGCGCAATTTGACTTCTTTGATATCAAAGGTCTTTTGCTTTTTACGAGCTTCTTTATCTCGTTTTTGCTGCTCGTAACGATACTTGCCGTAATCCATAATCCGGCACACCGGAGGTTTCGCTGTAGGAGCGATCTCCACTAAATCAAGATGTCTTTCCTGCGCCAGCTGCAAAGCATCACGACCGGACATAATACCCAGCTGTTCGCCTTCACCGGCAATAACGCGCACTTCCCGTGCCCGAATTTCTTCATTGATACGCAAGCTTTCTTTGCTAATAACCGTTCACCTCCAAAATTAAATAAAAAACGCGAGCAGATAATACTGCCCGCGCTGAAAATCATATCCGACCCTGTCGAGCTTTTGCTGCAAGGTGAGAAGCGAGCGGCTTCTGCTTTGTTACTTGGATATAATATCATAATGTTAACTTTGTGTCAACATATTTATTAACCTTTTCTTGCTCCCAGCTGTCCGTCAAGATAAAACAATCCGGAAATATTATCGCCGATCATTTCCAGCTTTTCAACAATCTCAGAAGCATTGGCTTCTTCTTCTACCTGCTCATCGATAAACCATTTAAGACAACTTTGAGCCGCGTAATCTTTTTCTTTCAAAGCTACTTCATACATATCATAAATACGGGAAGTAACATATTTTTCATGCTCTAAAACTTTTTTGAACAAATTCAGAGGGGTACTGTAATCAGCCGCCGGCATATCAATCTGCAGAAGCTGAGGCTGCACACCGCAGTCCTGCATAAATTTTACAAAGCGCAAAGCGTGTTCACGTTCTTCTTCATATTGCAGATAAAGCCATTTAGCCATACCTTTATAATTTTTAGCTTCCATATCCAGGCTCATCGCAAGATACATATATGCAGAATACAATTCAGCCTGGACTTGTTCATTAAAAACCTTATAAACTTTTTTATTCATGATAACATCCTCCTTAACAGCTTAAAATGCCGTTTTTACTGGGTATATTATAACACTTTTCATTCGTTTTTTCAATAATTATTATCTATTTCCGTTGCCACTTATCTAGCACGACATTCATATCTGATTATTTTTTATCGGCAATTTCTTCTTGCAGCATGGCAATAAAATCTTCCTGCTTCATAGCTCCGATATCTCCTTCGCCGCGGCGGCGCACAGCAACTGTACCGTCTTCAACTTCTTTATCACCGATAACAAGCATATACGGAACTTTCTGCAGCTGTGCTTCACGAATCTTATAACCGATTTTTTCGTTACGATCGTCAAGATAAACGCGCAGCCCCAATTTAAACATTTCATCACTCAATTTTTTAGCATACTCATAATGCTTGTCGGTAATCGGCATTACACGCACCTGGCAGGGAGCAAGCCAGGCAGGAAAAGCACCGGCATAGTTCTCAATCAGGATACCGATAAAACGCTCTATAGAACCATAAACCACACGATGGATCATAACTGGACGATGCTTCAAACCATCTTCGCCGGTATAGGTCAAATCAAATTTTTCTGGCAGCAGCATATCCAGCTGAATAGTGCCGCACTGCCATGTACGACCGATAGAATCTGTCAGATGAAAGTCGATCTTAGGGCCATAGAAAGCTCCGTCGCCTTCATTGATCACATATTCAAGTCCAAAATCTTCCATTGCGCTCTTCAAAGCATTAGTTGTAGTTTCCCAGGTTTCGGCATCACCCATTGAATCTTCCGGGCGGGTCGAAAGCTCGGCATGATATTTCAGCCCAAAGGTTGCATAAACCTCGTCAAATAAACGAATAACATTTTGGATCTCGTCTTTGATCTGGCTCGGCATCATAAAAATATGAGCATCATCCTGCGTAAAGCAGCGCACACGGAACAAGCCATGCAAAGCACCGGACAATTCATGACGATGTACCAGTCCAAGCTCGCCGGCACGGATCGGTAATTCCCTGTAGCTATGCGGATGAGTTTTATAGACCAGCATACCACCGGGGCAATTCATGGGTTTGATAGCGTAATCTTCGTTGTCGATCTCAGTAACATACATATTTTCACGGTAATGGTCCCAGTGTCCAGAAGTCTCCCATAACTTACGGGACAAGATCATCGGAGTTTTGATTTCCTGATAACCATAACGTCTGTGCACTTCACGCCAATAATTGATCAGCTCGTTGCGGATTACCATGCCATTGGGATGGAAAAACGGGAACCCAGGACCTTCTTCCATGATACTGAACAGATCCAGCTCTTTGCCAAGTTTTCGATGATCACGTCTGGCAGCTTCTTCAAGCATATGCAGATAAGCGTCCAGTTCTTCCTTACTAGGAAAAGCGGTGCCGTAGATACGCTGCAGCATTTTATTTTTTTCATCACCACGCCAGTAAGCGCCGGCAATACTTTGCAGTTTAAAAGCTTTTACCCTGCCGGTCGACGGACAATGCGGCCCTGCGCATAAGTCTGTGAAATCCCCCTGCGTATAAGTGCTGATAACTGCATCTTCAGGCAGATCATTGATCAGTTCGACCTTATATTTTTCATCTTTGTCTGCAAACATTTTCAACGCTTCACTGCGCGGCAATTCACTGCGTACAAGCGGAAGATTGGCTTTAACGATCTTAGCCATTTCTTTTTCAATAGCAATCAGATCTTCCGGGACAAAAACATGCTCGCTGTCTAAATCATAATAAAAACCATTAGCAATAGCAGGTCCGATAGCAAATTTAGTATCGGGGAACAAGTGCTGAATTGCCTGGGCCATGATATGTGCCGCCGTATGGCGAATCGCATGCAGTCCTTCAGAGCTTTCAGGAACAACAAATTCAACTGACGCATCATGCTCCAATTTATCTGTCAAATCTTTATTCACACCGTCTACCACAGCCAAAAGCGCCTGTTTGCCAAGTTTCTGCGACAAACCTTTTGCTACTTCCAGCAATGTCGTTCCGGCAGCAACTTCTTTTACACTGCCATCTTTTAAGGTTACTTTAACATTTGCCATTTTACTAGCCTCCTAAAAATAAATAAACTCCGTTCCCTGGAAAGGGACGGAGTTGACCGCGGTTCCACCCTAATTGACCTGCCGCTGGCAAGTCCACTCGGTACCGTTAACGCCGGCATACGACACTGCATACTAACTGCCAGAGCAGAGGTTCCGCAATGTGGTTTGAAGGTGGTAAGGTCTATCATTTTTCCAAAGCGCTTACAGCCAGGGCGCCTCTCTCTGCAGGAAAGATATGTTAGCCTCTTCCTTCGCATAACCGATTGATTATGTGACTATGTTTAATTATAAACTTAACAATAATTATTGTCAATAATTTTGATTTGTAAAATTCTTGTAGCCAAATTTATATCGTTACCTTATAATTATATTAAGATTAGTAATAGTTTTAGGAGATGCCCCGATGAAGATCTGGAATAATCCATTCAGAAAAATACTGCTGTTTTCCCTGCTGCTTCTATCTTTTAGTTCGGCTCAGGCAGAGGAAAACCAAAAAGAAACTCTGTTGTTTTTACCTTTGGATAACCGTCCTGTCTGTTCCTCTTATGTTGCCAAAACAATGGAAGCAGCGGGCTACAAAGTGCTGCTTCCGCCTGATAAATATCTGGCTTCATATAATCGAAACGGCAGTCCTGATGAATTATGGAAATGGCTCGTCAGCCGTGCGCCTCAGGCAGACGCTGCCGTCATTTCCACAGACAGTCTGATCTACGGCGGTCTGGTTGCATCACGTACTCATCACGAACCGCAGGCAGTTTTAGAGCAGCGTCTGCAGCGACTCGAAACACTGCGTGATCAGTTCCCAGTACGGCTTTATGCTTTCTCTACCTTGATGAGAACTCCGCGCGCCAGTTTTGGCGCTGTTGAGCCTCCATATTATTCGAAAATCGGTCCGGCTATTTTTCGTTATTCCGAGCTTTGTGACTCCGAAGATTTGATTGGACTCAGCCTCAAAGATGCTTTAACGAAAAAAACTTTGTCTACCAACCTGCCTAAAGCAGATTTGCAGGACTGGCTGGAACGCCGCCAAAAAAATCTCAATATCAACAGCAAGCTGACGGAAATGACCCGCAGCAACCGTTTTCACTTTCTCGCAATCGGCAAGGACGATAATGCTCCGTTATCGCATACCCATATGGAAGCACGCAAGCTCACTCAGGAAACCTATGATCTTACGCAGCGAACTTTTCAGATAATCCCCGGTGTCGACCAGCTCGGGCTGCTGCTGCTGACCAGAGCCGGAAACGAACTGAAGCGTTATCAGCCACGTGTTTACGCCTATTATGCAGATGGCTGGGGACCGCGAACGCTGCCGCAATATTCTGATATGACCTTGGGTCAATCAGTGCCACAGCAGATTTTAGCAGTAGACGGACGTACTGCTACCAGTGCCGCTAACGCAGACGTTGTTTTGGCACTAAATACGCCCTTTGACGGCATAATGATGGATTCTACCGCTCCTTCCAATCAGTTTTTCTCTTCACCGCAAAACCGTACCTATATCAAACAGCTCAAGCAGCTTATGGATAACGGCTACCGGGTATCTTTGGCCGACGTAGCTTATTCTAACGGAGCTGATAATGGCTTTATGAACGAACTGGCCAAACAGGGGCAATTGGAACGGCTGACAGCCTATAATGGCTGGAATACTGCGGACAATACCGTTGGATTTGCCATTTGTCAGGGTATACTGACTCCGCAGATGTCAAAACCGGATGCTGAAAAACTGATGCGTATCAGAGTTATAGACGACTGGTATTATCAGGCCAATGCCCGACGCAGTGCTACTGCATTTTTGGAAAGCAAAAATCAAAAAAATGCAGTTTACCTTCTCGGCCCTTATCAGAAACCAGTTCACGATCTGGCTTTAGGCGTTTGCCGAGATTTATCAGGACGTTATAAATTTACAGAAAAAAGTAATTTTGATATTTCTTTCCCCTGGAACAGACTTTTTGAAATTGATGTAGAACTGAAAAAAGATAAAAATAAATAACTGTCTTAAAATACCGTTGAACAACTTAGTCCAACGGTATTTTTTTATATTATCTGCCTATTTACTTAAATATTTATCGTTTTTCAATAAATTATTTACTTTTAATAAAGAATTGCTATATTATTTACTTAAGGAGGTTTTTATGGACAATATTGATACTGCAATTCTAGACTGTTTAAAGGAAAATGGGCGCGTCACCGCTTCTGAGATAAGTAAAAAAGTAAAACTATCAATTCCTGCTGTTGCCGAAAGAATACGTAAACTCGAACAAAATTCGATTATTCAAAAGTATACAATCAAGCTCGACCGCCGGCAGACCGGGCAAAAACTTTTAGCTTTTATTTTTGTAAATATTGATAAAACCGAGCATATCAATGCTTTCCGCAGTCAGATAACCGTTCTTCCGGGTGTACTTGAATGTCATCATCTTGCCGGAGCTTACGACTATTTGCTTAAAGTAAGCGTCAGCGATACCGATGCTCTGGAAAGCTTTCTTACTAATAAGCTAAAAAAAATCACCGGCGTCAGCAGTTCTAATACCTTTATTACTCTGGCAACGCTAAAGGAAGAGTTAAATTGCTGAACTCTTTTATACGCGGTCTGCGCCTTGGTATAATTTTACAGCTGTCAATCGGTCCGGTTTGTCTTTTTATTCTGCAAACAGCTATTGCCCGGGGAATAACCGAAGCGTTGAAAGCCGTACTGGCAGTAGTTTTGGTTGACGCTTTCTATATCCTGCTGGCATTATATGGTTTAGGAACTTGCCTGAAAAATTATCCGGGCATACAAAAAAACTACGTTATTGCGGTGCTGCCGTGCTTCTCTACTTTGCAGTTACTGCTTTAGCTGATGTTTTTCATCCACAGATTTCAACTGCCACTATTATGCTGCCACAAATCAGCAGTTTTTACGCTGCAGGACTGCTTACGCTCAGCAATCCCCTGACGATTATTTTCTGGTTAGGTATGCTTTCAGCACAAGTTTCCCAGTACCGGCTCAACAGACAGCAGCTTCTTTCTTTCACTTGTGACTGTATAAGTGCAACGTTCTTATTTCTCTGTCTGCTTGCTTTTTTAGGTAACAGCAGCGCACCTCTATTGTCACCTTCACTACAGCAATTAATCAACATCTGCATCGGATGTCTTCTGATTTTTTTTGCATACCGATCAGCAACTTGTAGATAAACATTTAATAAATTTAATCTAAACATCTCTCTTTCTTTAACTTTGAGCTGAGCACCAGAATTCCACAATACAGAAAAGCCATCTGCAAATACACAGATGGCTTTTGCTGTTTTCCTGAAGCATTAAAAACTGTAGTTTATACCAATTTGATAGTTACGCCCAGGTTCGGCATACCACTCATCAAATCCAAGAAATCCGCCGCTTTCATTGTCCCAATTGGAATAAAACTGATTAAAAATATTATTGACCTTGACATAAAGCCTGGTATTTTTCTGCAGTTTATAGTTCAATGAAGCATTCCATACCCAGTAATTATTATTGGCAAAACGATTTTCACCACGGCCGTTAGCCTGATCAAAAACTCCGCGCCCCTGCAGCAGCACACTATACTTATCATATTCGTACATCAAATCAAGCAACAGTTCACCGTGAGGTATCATCGTACTTACAGGGCTTGAGTTTTTACGTTCCGTATCCACTTTCGTCTGTGTATAAGCCACCAGAGAACGCCACTTTTCTGAAAACAGTTTCGATGCGGAAACAGTAAATCCTGTTGCTTTCTCATGCGCAATATTGGCATATCGACGAAGATATTTTGGTAAACTTATATCTACTGCAATGACATCAGTTGCATCACGATGAAAAACATTCATTTTTAATGACGAAGACTCATCCGGTATATAAGTTAATCCCGCTTCATAAACCCTACCTTCTTCTGGCTTCAGCGCCTCGTCACCATAATCAGGAGAAAATATCTGCAGCTGCTTGGGCGGCGCAAAATATTCTGTATAGGCCAAAGTATATAATACCTTTTCAGAGGGCTGATATTCCAACGACAAAGCAGGAGAAAGCTTGCTCCCTGCATAAGAATTCCAATCCTGACGCAGACTGCCGACAGCTTTGACGCTGTCAGCCAGCTGCCAGGAATCCTGCAGATGAACAGCTTTGCTGATCACAGTTCCGTCACTATATTTTGCTGCCAGATCCTGATAATCAAGGACCTGATCCTTGTAATATTCCACACCGCCGGTCAAAGTATGTTTTGGGTGCCACTGTTTACTGTAACGGTCAAAAAAACCTTCCGTCCGTAAATCAAGCAGCCATGGTCGTTCAACATTTAAACTTCTATCATAGGCGGCATTGCTGCTGCGTCTGTAAATACCCACAATATTATTTTCTGTATCCGAAAATTTACGCTCATATTCCAGAGTTAGATTATCTTCTGTCTTGCGGGCATCGGTCATAAAAATATTTTTAAATAACTTTGGCGGCTTAGTTTCATCAGGTTCCGTATTCTTATAATTGAAGATCTTTGATTTATACCTGCCGCTGAAAACGCTGTAGCTTAAAGTCAGATCAGCAGTTTCACCCCAGGCTTTGGTCAATTTGATACCAGCATTTTCAACATTTTCGTATGAAGGTATACTCTGCCTTGCACTACTGTAATCGCCCATAATACTTTTTCGGGCATAAACCGACCAGCTCCATTCACCGCTTTTGCCTAAATGTAAAATATTCTCTTGCTCACGTCCATAACTGCCCGTTTCCAGATTGATACTGGTTTTAACACCTTCAACAGCTTTTTTTGTAGTTATCCTGATCACACCGCCTTTAGCAGCATTACCGTAAACGCTTCCGGCTGCTGACGGCAAAACCTCTACACTTTCCAGCATTCCCGCCGGCAGTACACCGAAATCAAAATCATTATAACTGCTGCCGTTCCAGTTAGAACGCACACCGTCAATAATTACCAAATAACGGTCAGAACCATTCAGCAAAATCTTACTATAGGCATTCATACCACCGCTGGCGCCCCTTGCCATCAAAGTAACACCCGGCAGTTGCTTAATCACATCCAAAGCATTATCATAATTGCCGTTTTCCAGCTTCTTTTCATCAACTTTATAGTAACCTGGTTTACCTGCACTATTGTCATAACGCGCGGCCGTAACTATCATCGGCTCTAAATAAAATTCCGCTTCACCCGCTGCAGCCGCGGTTTTCATTGAAAAAAGCACCAGGTAAAATATAGCCAAGAAACACAAATATTTTTGCTGCAAAGCAACCTCTCCTTGATAAAAGTTTCTTTTGTTATGACTTCAGCAAATACTATCAGCTAATGCAGAAACTTTTCAATACTTTTATACAATTGTTCCACATCGAACGGCTTGGGAATAAAAGCATTCATTCCCGCAGCCAGCGCTTTCTCACGATCTTCCTGCAGCGTATTGGCGGTCATAGCGATAACTGGTATTTCCTGTGCGTCGTCCCTGCTCAAAGACCTGATCTCTGCAGCAGCTTCAAGCCCGCCCTTTACCGGCATCTGCAGATCCATTAAAATCAGGTCATAAGTGCCTGGCAAAGTTTCCTGAAACCTGTCTACAGCCTGCTGTCCGTTTACAACGCGTTCAACGTGTACCCCCTGCATTTCCAACATCGTTACGGCAATCTCGGCATTAAGATCATTATCTTCTGCCAACAAAATATTTTTACCCGCTAAATAACTATGTATTCTGACTTCGTTATTATTCTCCAGGATTTCATCAAACTGTTTTTCGTAAACAGGCAGCTTGATAGTAAAGAAAAATTCAGAACCTTTTTCAACCTCACTGCGTACACTTAAAATACCGCCCATCAATTCTACCAAATTGCGGCTGATAGCCAGCCCCAACCCAGTTCCCTGCTGATTGCTGCGGCTTTTTCGGAAGACCTGCTCAAACGATCCAAAAATACGTTCCAGATCTGTTTCAGGAATACCAATGCCTGTATCACAAACACTGAAACGCAGCTCAGAAACCCCTTCTTCAGCAGCACTTTCCAGAACCGTTACCGTTATCTCGCCATTGTTTTCTGTAAATTTATGGGCATTGGAGAGCAAATTAATAAGAACCTGCTTTAAACGCAGCTCATCTCCAACAAAATTTTTATGTGTAAAACAGCATTTAAACTGTAATTTGATTTTCCTCTCTTCCGCCATCACCAGAAAAATATTGCTCAGCTGCCGCAGCAGATTATCCATAGAAAAAGGTCTGCTTTCGATCTGGATCTTGCCGCTTTCTATTTTTGACATATCAAGGATATCATTGACGATCGATAATAAAAATTTAGCAGAAGAATCAATTTTGGAAATATTTTTCTGCGTCACAGGATCCCCTTCACCGGAAAGCCGCATCAGATTAGCCAATCCGATGATTGCATTCAAAGGAGTTCTTATTTCATGTGACATCCTGGAAAGGAACTCTGAACGCACCTTGCTGATGTTTTCTACTTTTTTCATTTTAAAATAAATGACCTGATTTTTCATTTTAAACCAAAAATACATAAAAACAATCGTTACCACAAGTAAAATAAACCCAATTATGATCAGAGAAAATATGACCGGATTAGAATAAACCAAAGCCTTGAAAGACATTTCTTTCTTGCCAGACATCAAGGTATTATTGGATAAAACCTGCGCAGTCTGCTCATTGGTCAGGTTGACCAGACTTTTATTCAAAATAGAATACAGCTGTATATCATTACTGCTGCTGACCCCCAAAGACAAATATATCTCAGGACTCTCTATAACAGGAATGATATTAGTATAATAATCACTCATATACAGATCTTCCAAAACAACGACAGGTATTCTGCTATAAGAAGCTTCTCCCGAATCTACTGCATTCAGACATTCTTCATATGTATCAAAATGCGCAACGTCTGTATGTTTGATATTACGCGATGCACAGCTGCCGTTTATGACTGCAGCAATATTTTTATCATTTGGGAAAGGTGTATACTTATTACGCATGATGATAGAATTAAGCATCATATAATTTTTGGTGATATTTAAACCATCAGGATTAAAGGCGTCATTTTCATTGATATAATAACCAAGGATATCTGCCTGACCGCTTTTGACCAATTCCAAAGTCTGCCCATAGGAAGCAGCCGTTATATACTCAAACTCCGCTCCGATCTGAGCAGCAATCAATGCAAAAATTTCAGGAACGATACCTTTAGGTTCACCATCCTTAATATAATAAAAAGGATAATTGTTTTTTACTACAGCTACCTTAAATGGGCCATTTTTATGTATAAACGTACTTTCCTGTTCTGTGAATACAGCAGTGTTACTGTAATTGACAGGAAAATATTTTTGAAACAGGGCTTCGCCAAAATTCGGATTGACTGCATAAATCTTTTTTATAGCTTCATTCAGCTGCGCACTTGTTTCCGGATCGTCCTTCCTGGCAACGATATAACAAGGTTCAGAATTAAAACGCAATGCGACATTATAATCAGCCAGCTTGTTAAAAAGATCGCTTACTAAAAGCAGATCCACTTCACCATTATCCAAAGAACTTTCAAATTCATCAGAAGTACCGTAATATTTGATATCGCTTTTTATATCATTGAATTCTAAAACATTATTTAAGCGCTTTATTTTATCAGTAGCCTTGGCAAAAACACCAATCGTTTTCCCTTCCAGACTTTTGATATCAAATCCCTTGATATTCTGGTCATTTTTGTTATAAATCAGCAAACTGTAGCTATAACCCATCAGATGTTCAGGATAATACAGGTTTTCACCAAATCCAGGTGACTTTAACACAGCACCCATAAGATCATATTTATTATGTTCCATATTTTTTATTGACTGGCTAATGGAATCTCCAATAAACTCATATTCCCAACCTGTATATTTAGCGATTTCAACTAACCATTCATAGACGACACCGCCACGTGTGCCATCTGCGTATGTCTCACATATACCGCGTGTTTCAGGGAATGCCACCTTTAAAACTTTTTTAGCCTGTGTTTCTGCAGCATTCGCAGTCACACAGGCACAAATAGACATTATTATCGCTAACCAAACAAAAGTACTTTTAAGAAGCTTCATATGAAAATTGCTACCTTATCTTTTCTGTCAATCAAGCTTGTTTATTATATTTTAATATTTATATTCATTTTAACAAAATTATATCTTTTGAGCAATTAAATATAATTTTTATTATTAATTTTAGAACAAAAACAAAACACCCTCCATCAAATAATTATTGGTGGAGGGTGTTTAAATTATTTCCGCGGCAAAAAGATTTTTATAGTAGTCCCTTTGTCCAGTTCACTTTCCAGCTCAATGCGACCTTTATGGAACATCACCCCATGCTTGACTATGGAAAGTCCCAAACCTGTGCCGCCGGTTTCTTTAAAGTGACTTTTATCAACCCTGTAAAAGCGTTCAAAAACCCGCTCTTTATCAGCACTGCCGATACCGCAGCCGGTATCCTTAAATGTCAGTACTGCTTCACCGGGAATTACGGCTACTGTAATCTCAACGCTGCCGTTTTCACGATTATACTTGATCCCGTTGTCAATAAGGTTATAAATAACCTCGCTCAAAACTGCAGGTACTCCTTCTACCTCAGCTTCACAGCCACTGACGCTTATTGCGACATTTTTTCCGGCAGCCTGTTCCTGCAGACGCTGAACTGTACCTTCAGCCAGCTTTTTCAATTCGATAATTTCCAGGTTGTTCATATTATTCGCCGACTCGTCTAAACGCGAAAGTTTCATAATATTATCGATAAGCACAATCAGATGCCCGGCCTCACTGTAGATTTTTTCCAGAAAGCGCTGCTTATCTCCTTCCTGAACTAACCCGTTTTTCATAATCTCAGCATAACCCAAAATCGACTGCAGCGGTGTTTTCAGTTCATGCGAAACATTTGCAGAAAACTCACGCCGCAGTGTTTCTGCTGCACGCTTTTCAGTAACATCAAAAATCAGCAATACGCTGCCTTTACCGCCAACACTGCTGCCGCATAGCTGATAAAAGCGCCCGTCCTTCTGATACAGACTTTCACCGCTGCCGCCCACAGCTACCTTCTGCAGCAGCTCCTGCACTTCCTGGCCTCGCTCCAAAGTCAGAATATTTTTACCAACTACTTCATGATCCTGCAAACCAAATAATTTGGCGGCACTGTCGTTGATCGATAAAATATTCTGCCGGTCATTCAAAAGGATCAGACCCTCATTCATACTCTGAGTAATAGCCGCCAGTTCATTCTGCTTCTGCCGCAGCTGCTTTAAGCCTTCTGAAACCTGCCTCTGCTGCTGGGCGATCCGTGTTAAAAACGGTGCCAGTTCATCATAAGTATCATTTTCCAGTGGGTTTTCCAGATCCACCTGATCCAGCGGTAAAACCATTTTATCAGTAATCCGCCGTGCCAGAAGCATAGCCACCAAAGCCACCACCAGCACTACCGCGATCATATAGGGAATACTGCCGGCCACCGTCGCAAAAACAGAGTCTGTCGTTCTTGCAACACGCAGTATATCACCATTATCCAGCCGCAGCGCAAAATAAAAAGTTTTTTCTGACAGAGTATCGCTCATACGCTCGGCCAAACCAATTCCACTTGCTAACGCTTCCTGTACTTCCTCACGATCTTTATGATTGAGCATTTTTTCGGCTGCCACATGATTGTCATAGATGACCCTGCCGTCAGGAGCAATCAGAGTAACACGAGTCAGCTTACCGCTTTCCATCGTCAATGCCTGCAGATAGCTTTTCCCGCTCTGTTCCAGACCCATTTTTATAAAAGTTGCTTCCTGTCTCAAATCACGCTGCATTGTGGTCATCGACCCCTGGTACATAATAACCGCAATCAGCACGGAAGCAATGATAACAGCCGCCGTTGACAAAAACAGCAGACCGCTGAAAATTTTATTTCTCATAGCCAGCTCCTATACGATAACCGACGCCGCGTACAGTTTCTACCAATGCTCCTGCTTCGCCCAGTTTCAGCCGCAGCGTACGCACATGAACATCGACAGTACGTGTCTCGCCGGCAAAATCATAACCCCAGATATCAGTTAAAAGCTGTTCGCGCGTAAAAACCTGTCCCGGCCGCTCTAACAGCTTATGTAAAAGCTCAAATTCCTTAAATGTCAGAACTACCTCCTGACCACTGGCCATCACGCGGTGTTTATCGATCTCCATTATCAACTCGCCGGCAGTAAGCCTGCTCTGCTTATCCTCCTGCTTATAACGCCGCAGTACGGCTTTGACCCGCGACACCATTTCCATCATGCCGAAAGGTTTGGCTATATAATCATCAGCCCCATTATCAAGACCATGAACTTTGTCGAATTCTGAGCCTTTGGCTGTTGCCATGATCACCGGCACCTGTGCGGTCCGTTTATCGCTGCGCAGCCGCTTCAGCAGACTAAGGCCATCTTCACCCGGGAGCATGATGTCCAGCAGAATCAGAGTCGGCTTGCCGCATTCCAGCGCTTTGAACAACTCATCACCGCTGCCTACGCCCAGAGCTTTAAAACCAACTGACTGCAATGTATAAACTTCTAATTCACGAATATTAGGATCGTCCTCCACGCAAAAGATCATGCACAGTATCCTCCTCATGTGCTCCTGTAATCATAAACAGCACCCATTGGGAAATGTTTACCGCATGGTCGCCGATTTTTTCAAAATACTTGGCGATCATCAGGTAATCAATAGCCTGCTCTCCGCTATCCTGCGTGCTGCGTATGACCTGGATCAATTCTTTTTTTGCCCTGCTGAACAATTCGTCAACGACATCATCGTCACGCTCTACCTGCTGAGCCAGGCGCAGATCGCCCTTCACAAAAGCGTCCAGACTGGTACTGACCATCTTTTTCGCCGCTGTCGCCATTTGCTGCAAAAGCGTTGTATCGTAATCCCTGCCAAATTCAGCCTTGCCTAAAATCTCAGCAATATTGCCCGCCTGTTCGCCGATACGGCTCAAATCCGTAATCATTTTCAGCGCCGCTGAAATCTGACGCAAATCAGAAGCGACAGGCTGCTGCTTCAAAAGCAGATTTATACAAATATTCTCTACTTCCCGCTCTTTTTCCTCTGTGCGTTTGCCTAAAATAATAATTTCTCTGTTCAAAGCATCATTATCTTCCTGCAAAGCCTGCATCACATGCTCCAAAGCATTCTCGCACAAAGTGCCCATTACGATCAGTTCTGTGTTCAAAAGCTCCATCTGAGCCGCAAATCTGCTCCTTACCATCAGCCAAACCTCCCTGTAATATAATCTTCAGTCTTTTTCTCCTGCGGGTTCGAGAACAAACTATCAGTATCGTTGAACTCTACCACTTCACCCAAAAGAAAAAAGGCTGTTTTATCAGAAATACGCACCGCCTGCTGCATATTATGCGTTACAATCACGATAGTATAATTTTGCTTCAATTCCAATGCTAAATCTTCTATTTTCAGGGTCGAAATCGGGTCCAGTGCCGAAGTAGGCTCGTCCATTAACAAAACCTCCGGCTGTACCGCCAGCGCGCGGGCAATGCAGAGTCGCTGCTGCTGACCACCAGAAAAACTCAAAGCGCTTTTATCAAGCCTGTCCTTGACTTCATCCCAGATTGCCGCCTTACGCAAAGCCTCCTCCACCATATCATCCAGCTTAGCTTTGCCTTTGACGCCATGTGTTCGAGGTCCGAAAGCAATATTATCATACACACTCATCGGAAAAGGATTCGGCTTTTGAAAAACCATGCCCACACGTTTACGCAGCAAATTAACATCGTCATTGGCATAAATGTCATCATTGTCCAGCAAAACCCTGCCTGTAATACGGCAGCCTTCGATAAGATCGTTCATTCTATTCAAAGATTTCAGCAGTGTTGATTTGCCACAGCCAGAAGGACCTATAAATGCAGTAATCTCTTTTTCCGGTATCCGCATATTGATATTTTTTAGCGCATGGAATTCACTGTAATATAAATCCAAAGTTTCAATAGCTATTTTCGTATCCATATTATTTTCCCTTCATCAATTGTTTTGCCAGTCTGCTCGACAGAGCGTTGATAGCAACAACGATCACAACTAAAATTACAGCCGTCGCATAAGCCTGTTTCATGTACAAACCCTCGCTGGCCAGCACATACATATGTACTGCCAGAGTTCGTCCTGACGACAGCACCCCATCAGGAAGTGCCGCCACCGTACCGGCTGTATAAATAAGCGCTGCCGTTTCGCCTACGATCCTGCCAATGGAAAGAATAACGCCCGCCAGAATACCGGGAACCGCTGAAGGCAGAACTACGGCAAAAACGGTCCGCAGCTTGCCTGCCCCTAAGCCATAACTGCCTTCACGGTAGCTGTCAGGGATCGCTTTTAATGCTTCTTCTGTCGTGCGCATGATAAGAGGTAAAATCATGATCGCAACAGTACAGGCGCCGGCAAGTAAGGAATAGCCCCATTTCAAATAAGTAACGAAGAACAGCATACCAAACAAACCATATACAATCGAAGGGATACCGGCAAGAGTATCAGCAGTTACACGTACCAAGCTTACCAGCCTGTTGCCGCGGCTGGCATATTCGACCAGATAGACCGCCGCAAATATACCAAGCGGAGTCGCAATAGCCAGCGCCATTATTACCATCAGCACTGTATCAACCAAAGCAGGAAACAGAGAAACATTTTCTGAATTATACTGCAAAGCAAACAAACCTGTTTCTATATTTGGCAGCCCCTGCCACAAAATATACCCCAGTAAAAAACTCAACACCATGAAAGTAATCAGCGCTGCAGCAATCACACAGCCCAGTAAAAACAACGACAGCGGATCACGTCCGCATTCATGCAGCTTACGGTTAAGCTGCGCTTTTAAACCCATCATTGCTGCACCACCTTACCTTTCAGGTACGAAAAAGTCAAATTAATAATCAGGATAAATACAAACAGAACAACAGCCGTTGCAATCAACGCATCTCGGTGCAGATCCGCAGCATATCCCATTTCAATGACAATATTTGTTGTCATCGTGCGCACGCCTTCTAAAATACCTATAGGCATTCTGGCCTGATTGCCTGCGACCATAATTACAGCCATCGTCTCGCCGACGGCCCGTCCCATTCCCAGAATGATCGCCGCCATAATCCCCGACTTGGCAGCCGGCACGACTGTAAAAAATACACTGCGGACATGCCCTGCTCCTAAAGCCAGAGCCCCTTCATAATAACTGTCAGGCACCGCACGCAACGCGGCTTCAGCGACGCTGATCAGTGTCGGCAAAATCATCATGCCTAAAAGCAGTGAAGCCGTAAGCATACTGCTGCCGGTACCGCCGATATGTTCACGGATAAACGGGACCATCACTACCAGTCCGAAAAAACCATAGACAACTGAAGGAATACCAGCCAGCAATTCTACAGAAGGCTTCAGCACATTGTATATTTTCTCAGGACAGAAACGCGCCATAAAGACAGCCGTCAAAATCCCGACCGGAACTCCAACGACGATTGCTCCCAGCGTAACGTACAAGCTGCCCAGGATCATCGGCAGAATGCCGTAGACATCGTTGGCAGGACGCCATCTTTCTCCTAAAAAAAAATCTGCAGCGCCGATCTTACTGATAGTCGGCAGCCCGTTGGCAAACAAAAACAGACAAATCATAGCTACTGTAGCGATAGAGGCACACGCCGCCAGCAGAAAAACAAACTTCATTATTTCTTCTTTACGCTTCTCCATACTCCCTCACATTATACAGGCGGCTGCCCCTAGAGGCAGCCGTTAGTTTACAGTATTCAGTTTTATCTGCTTACAGTTTATTCCACTCAGTAATCTTGCCGGTAAAGATCGCTTCGACCTGTTCTTTTTTCAGATCGCCGACTTTATTATCTTTATTTACGATTACCGCAATACCGTCAGTAGCGATAACAGTTGCTTTTAAGCCCTGTTCCAGCTCGCTCTTCTTCAAGTCGCGTGAAGCCATACCAATGTCACATATACCGCTGACAGCAGATTTAACGCCGGTAGTGGAATCACTGCTCTGGATCTCGATATTAGCAGCCGGATTGATTTTCATATACGCTTCTTTCAGTTTCTCCATTGCCGGAGTTATGGAAGACGAACCTGCTACGACTACTTTACCTGCCGGTTTGGTTCCTTTATAAGGCGCAGCTTTGTCATCGCCGATGCAGCCGGCCTTAGCTACTACCTCCTGGCCTTCTTTTGACATAATGAAAGCAACGAAATCCTGGGCAACTTCGCTCAAACCATCTTTCGTACAGATATTGAACGGACGGGCGATTTTATAAGCACCGCTTTTTACATTGGCTGCACTTGCTTCTGCACCATCGATTTTCAGCGCTTTTACTGTATCATTTAAAGAGCCCAGTGAAATGTAGCCGATAGCGTCTTTATTACCGGCGACAGTAGTCATCATGACCGAAGTATTATTGGTAATGGCAGCATTATCGGTAGTATGATCGATCTTTTTGCCGTCAGCCTCCTTTTTCTCGATACCGAACAATTCTATAAAAGCACCGCGTGTACCGCTTCCATCCTCACGGGAGATAACAACGATCTTGCTTCCTGCTGCCGCATTATCAGCCTTCTTTTCCGGTTCACTGCTGCCGCAGCCGGTAAAAATCATCGTGCTCATTGCTGCTAATAAAATACCTGCTGCTTTTTTGTTCATTTTCATCACTATAGCCTCCAAAATTTTTATGATTTGTTTTTAGTTTTCTGACTATGGCTATAGCATATCCCAGCAAAGTAAAATCCGTTAGCGCAGTTTTGTAAAATCAATGTAAAGTTTGTAAAGTGAGCTGTTTTACAAAAAACAGCCTCCAACAAGTACTAAAACTTGTTGGAGGCTGTTAAAGATTATTTTTAAAGCGGAAGCTTGACTGAGATCGCTTCACCGGCTCTGAACAGTATGGCATCTAACGCCTTCTGTGCAACTGATCCGCTGCCGATAAAGAAATAGTCAGTAGAATCTTCGGCTTTCATCACATATTTTTTATTATAAAGCTCTTTATCATTCTTTAAATCCACGATCCGCAAAACCAGCCCGGTTTCCACATTTTTATCAAAATATATAAAATTAAAATGTGTTTCTTTTGTAATGGGCTGCAGCTCGGTATAAACAAAATAATCTGCTCCGCAGCCATCAACCTGCGCCGTCAATTCTGCAAACGGGGCTTTCTCAAATGACTTTTCTTTGAAATTTTCGCCATAAGGTTCAGCATCAACTTCAAGATAGATTCCTTCGATTTTCTTCTGCAGCTTTTCCAATGCTATCTGGGTAAGCTTTTCATCATAACGTGTTCCGGCGATATTGTTAAATACCAAAAGCACGCTGCTTTTCTGCCGCAGGCTTTTAGCAGCTTCAGCTTCGCAGGACGCAGTAAAAAATACACATATCATTAAAAAGGCCCAAACAAGCCTTTTATCAAAATATTTTTTCATTATAGAACCTATTTTTTATCAGCAGCTACCGCAACAGGTTTTTCTTCCGGCAATCTGACAGTTAAAACAGAAGTGATCTGTTCGTTGATCTTATTCAGGGCTTTCATGGCAACCGATTTATTACCTATGCCGCCGATCATTGTGCTGTCGGAAGCTTTCTCAGTAAACTTGCCATTATATAAATATTTACCATTTACCAAATCAATGATTTTCAACGGTACAGTAGTCGTTATATCTTTACCAACTGTAAAGAACGTCACTTTGTCTCTGGCAACAAACGGCTGTACTTCAATAAAAACGACATAATCCACATCTTCACCTTCAAAAGCATCGACTATATCAGCTCTTTCAGCAGTAGTAATATCAACAATACCAACTTTATTTAACTTTTCAACATATGGTTCACCATTGATATAAATATATTTATCATCATTGATGCATTTTTCCAAATTGCCTAAAACCACTCCATCTACTTCGTCATTATAAGTAGTCTCGGCATTATTTACATAAAGAACGGCTACTTTAGGCATATTTTCCATTCTTTTGGCTTTTTCTGCCCGATATACAGGATCGCTCTCCACCCTGATTTTTTCCATTCTTTCACGCATAGACACCGGAGCGTCAGCAGGTTCTGCGGCCAGCACCGTAGCAGCACTGAGTGCAAAAACCATTGTTAATAAATACAAAATTACTTTCTTCACCATTATCCCACCATTCTTATTTTTATGAACTTCTATAAAACCTGTACTTTATCTGATAATTTATCACCTCTTGCTTCTGCAGATAAAAATTCACATAGCTATTATTCATACAGCAAATCCTCACTTCATATAATCCTTTATTTCCATATCTATATACCACTC
>ENA-USUE01000041-USUE01000041.1-human-gut-metagenome-genome-assembly--contig:-NODE-41-length-72170-cov-21.292053_pt1 | contig 72170 bp, 48 predicted proteins | sample MGYA00250060_ERZ773396 | MGnify/ENA primary metagenome ERZ773396 (study PRJEB29103, sample SAMN06111989) | human gut metagenome | biome: human gut; feature: ankylosing spondylitis patient; material...
TCCGTCTGATTTTCATAATACTCACCGCTTACCGTACTCGTCCCGTAACGTTCTGTAAACCGATTTTTCCCGATCTGAGAGAAAAGATTCCTGAACTCGAATCGATTTCTCGAATCAAGGATAAAAGACCAGTTATTCATCGCGTTGATTTTCACCTCGTTTGTAAATTGATTATCAATATAATTTTTCTCAATAGTAGGAACATCCGCTGTGGCACTATATATTCCGTATCGAGTATTCTGCATATCCGGAATTGTCTTGTTTGCATTACTATATCCGAAAGTAAGAATCGTACCAACTTTATCTCCGATTTTCCGATTCCATGTCAGATTAAGTTTCAAGTCGGGAAGAGGACGAAATGTCTTTACATTCCAATCATTATTAAATCCGGTTTTCGTATAATAAGTAATTTGAGACGGATCGGTCATCGAACCCAGATGCGAAGGAAAATCTTTAGATAAAGGACGTGCACACCGATCGAATCCCAACCATTCGGTCGAAGAAGATTGCAACAACGAAAAATCTTTAAAATGGGTAACTGTATTTATCCCAGTACCGACACTTAACGAGAGAGAATTTTCATCCGGCATATTTTTTGTCGAAATTTTTATAAAACCTCCGGAAAAATCACCCGGCAATTCTGCTGTCGGGGATTTGATAATCATCATATTGTCAATATTGGAACTGGGTATAATATCGAAAGAAAAAGCTCGGCCGTCGGCTTCGGAACTCGGTACCGCACCATTATTGATCGACACGTTATTATACCTTTGAGAAAGTCCTCTTACAATAATAAATCGGTTCTCAATAAGGGAAATACCCGGTACTCTTTTGATAATCTCAGCAGCATCGCTGTCTGATGTTTTGACGATCTGTGCAGCCGATATACCTGTAGAAACGGTCAAGGCGTTCTTTATATTCGAAATCATCGCTGTCTCGGTATTTCGTCTTCGTACACCTGTAACAACGACTCCGTCAAGTTGCTTATCTTCTGAGACCAAAAAGAAATCGATATTTTTCGTCTCTCCTTTCTGAAGCATGATAGTCTCTTTATGAACACTATATCCGATAAAACGGCACTCTATTTCCAAAGATTTATTTGCCGGCAAGTTTTTTAACATATACGAACCGTCTTCTCCCGATGCTGTCGCAACAGAAGATCCGGTTAATAAAATGGTTGCACCCAATACCGGTTCTCCGGTCTCTTTATCAAATACTTTACCTGAAATAGTTTGTGCGACTGATGCAGTAGAAGAAAATAGGGAAAAAACTATTACTAAAAAAGAAAGTTTCAATGTAATTCTGTTCATCATTCTTGCTTTGTTCTTTTTACGATGCAAATATCCGACACGCAAATTACAAGCTCAATGCAACAAGGCTACATTTATTTTATAAAGACGTAACAATCATATTACACAAATCCGTAAAAAATTAGAACATGCAAATTATAAAAAGAACCCAGTTCAAAGAATTATCGGAACAAAAGTTAGACAAGCGCTAAAAATAGTGTACCGTATTTTAATATAAACCCCTATCATCTTTACACATAGCTTTTCAAAGTATTTCAATACTTAATAAAGTACAGAGCAAAAAAGTAACAAAACATTTTGTATAGATTCAAGATAGAATTGCAATATCCACCCTCCGCTCTTTTTCCGCTACGCTCCAAGAGCGGAGGGTGGAAAAAGAGCTAAACAAGGGTCATCAGCAATACAAAAAATAAAGGGGAAGCCTCTGCCTCCCCGAAGATCAATTAACTTTGTATTGTCATGTATCATCAACTGACCCGAGAGCAAAGATACGCAATCTATCCGGGATTACAAGAAGGCAAAAGCCGTGAAGCCATTGCTCGGCAAATAAAAGTTCACCCCTCGACCGTAGGAAGGGAGATAAAACGTAATTCGACCCGTCCGGGACGTTACAGCTGGCGTATAGCACAGGAAAGTGCGGATGTCCGTAAGGGACGTGTGCCGGGCAACAGAAGCATTGACTGTAATATCCTGAAAGAAGCCCTGCATCTTTTAAAGACGGAAGACTGGTCTCCTAAGCAAATCTCCGGCTACCTTTCCCTTAAATCAGAGCATATATCCCATGAGACTATATACAAGAGGATAAGGAGCGATGAAAGCGGAGAACTCCGCAGCCATTGCCGTCATAAGTTGAAATACAAGCATCATATCAACGTCTTTAAAAAGACCAAGGTGCGTAATATCCTCGACAGGACAAGCATACATGACAGACCGGCAGAAGCCAATGGCAGACGTTTCGGTGACTGGGAAATGGACCTTATCATAGGCAAGGGACAAAAGAGCGCGATACTTACCCTGTGCGAGCGTTCCAGGAATTACCTCCTTAGGGCAAGATTACCGTATGGGAAGAATCCGGAGAAGGTGGCAGACATGGCCATAAGGTTGGTTTTTCCCTACCGGAAATACGTACTGACCATTACAACGGACAACGGAAGCGAGTTTGCCTGCCATGAGAAAATCGCAAAGGCCCTTGGTACTACAGTCTATTTTGCAGATTCGTATGCCTCATGGCAAAAGGGGGCTATCGAGAACGAAAACAAACTTATACGGCAATACATCCCAAAAGGAACGGACTTTAGAGGTCTCTCGGAAAAGTACATTAAGGAGGTACAGTATAAAATTAACCGCAGACCAAGAGAAATGATCAACTTCTCCACTCCCAAAAAGGAGTTCTTCAAATTTATTTCGTAATATTGCACTTGCTGATTGACTCTGCCATGTCTTTTTGGATTTTATTTGTTTTTGTTATATCTTTGTGACTGTTCCCGGATGGGAGTATCTCTTGGATGAGAGATCGCGCTGGATTAGCGCAAGGTATCATGCAAACGAAAGTTTCTTGGCGACTTGATCATTCCTACTTGCAAGTGAATAAGTAGTTGGCATACTACCTTATCTTATTATTAATTTCGAAAGGAATGGTCAAAGAAAATTATGAACGCTAAATCAGTAATTCTCAAATCAGAGAATCAAACTCAGGTATCAGTTACAAGATCTATCGAAGGCATCTGCATCCAAAAGATTGTCATGCCAATTTCACCACTCAGCTTCATCAATCTAATGCATCATGCAGATAGCAAAGTCAACCCTAGAAAAGCAAAGATCAATCCTATTGTCAAAGCAATTGAGGAAACATTGCAATTCTCCCCAGAGCTCTATTTCTTTAGTTCAAAAGGTATTCTACTTTCGTCTATCTATGTCGATCTTTTAGACCGCAATAGAGTGCGCCTTAGTTTTTCTGAAGAAGAAATGGAGGGAATAATGGATGGTGGACACAACGCATTTGCGTTATGTCGATTCATCGCAAATGTTATTAATGACGATAACTTGATAACTTGGGACGATTGTATTAGATATTATCGCAATGAGGATACTTTTGCCTCGCTGAAAGTTGGATATGAATCTCACATTGGGCAACTGAAATTTTCTATTCCAATTGAAGTTATAGCTCCTGTAGATAAAGATGAAGCATCAATTGAGTATTTCTCTAATCATATACTTGAAATTTGTTCGGCAAGAAACGCCAATGTCTCGCTGAATGAAGCGACAAAGAGCAATAAGGAGGGTCTATATGAAGATCTTAAAAGATGCTTAAAGGGGAGTTACCGTGAAAATATTGCATGGCGAAGTGGTGAACCAGGTACGATAAAATGTGACGATATCGTTGCGTTGGCCTGCCTACCCTTAATAAAATTGCATGAATGTGGTTATTTTGATGGCAACCCCAACATTGGAATACTTAACCGAATAGCTATATATTCACAAAAAAGCTTGTGTGTTAAATATTACCGTAACTTAATGAAAGATAAATCCGTTTCCGAACAGCAACTCGGGAAATACGATCTTACAGACAATGCGATCAGATCTGGATTTGAACTTGTTGATGATATTGTCAGATTTTTCGACAAAATCTATTACCACTTTCCAATGGTCTATAATAGGAATTCTGGCTCTTTTGGCCGTATCACAGGAGTAGTGCAGAAGGAAAATGAAACAGGCGGTTATATCAGCAAATTTACTGGTCCATTTAATACCTATCCAAAACGATCTATATATAACTATGCGTATGGATTTTTCTATCCGATCATTTGTGCACTCACCTCATTAATGGAATTCGAAAACGGCAAGTTGAAATGGAGAATAAATCCTTTAACAATAAATTTTGAAGATGAGAAAGTGATTAATAACTTTGCATTTTATATCGATATGGTGAAGCAGGTTCAATATGACCCTCAAAAAGTTGGCAAATCCAGCCTATCATATAAAGTTGCTGACATAGTACTACAAAACATCATGAACGAAATGTTAGCATAGGAATAAAAGGATTCTACTTTGAATATAGATATAAAACCACCAGCGCGACAAACAAATTTTTATCGTTTAGCGCGCTGGTATTTAATTGTTTAATCTATCCGAGGAACGTCAATATTCCTCCTCGTTGAAGAAGTTTATCTGTATTGATTATCAATATATTAACTATGTCTCAATGAAATTTGCGCAAACAAACCTCACCGTCTGAGACGGTCTGAGACGATGGAAGGAATTGACAGACAAACAAATGTTATCTCTTAACCAATAAAACCTTAATAACTGTGGCTTTTATAGTAACTTTTAACTTTTTACTATTGGCTCCATTCTTTTTAGGATTTAATTCATAATTATTCGGGACGCTTTGCCATATATAAATTAGTGTAACTGTTAACTATTAAGTATTAAATGACTCTTTAGGTTTATTTAAGCCTCAATACTCCCTCTTGTATGAAAAATGGTTTGTCAGTACGGGATATTTTGCAGGAGTCGACATTAATACCGTTATGTAAATTTAAAAGTTATGATTACAAAATGATTTATACAATAGAACGATTTACTTTTCTCCAAATTAGGAAACACTCCGAATATTTTTTCTTTAGAGTAGAATATCTTTATCTTTGGAAAATGCGTATATTTACCTCACTGATTTAAATAAATAAGAGATGAGATTGCTGATCTGTTTAGGTATTCTGTCGCTGTTTGCCTGTACATCGCCATTGGTTCAGTCGGACCTTCCCGATGAAACCCGCAAAATGATTGACAGCACTGTTCGAGTTACCCCTGGGATAGATTCTTTGTCCATCTTATTGGATCATTTTGAGGCTGAAGGGAACAAGTATGGGATGATGTGTGCCAGCAAAGCGTTGGGCAAGCGTTACCGGGACGCAGCCAAGTTCAACGAAGCCGTCATCTATCATCGTCAGGCATTAGGGTTGGCGGAACAACTTTGTGATACCGTTGAAATCATCCAGATATGCAATCAGATCGGAACCAATTTCCGCCGGATGGGTATTATGGACGAAGCCTCCACCTATCATTATAAAGCCCTTGCGTTATGTGAACAGTATCACGATAAAAGTTCCTTTGTAGCATTAAAAAACCGGGTGGTTTCTCTCAATGGCATCGGGAATGTACAATTATCGATGGAAAACTATAATGCAGCCATCACCGCTTTTCGTCAAGCCCTATCAGGGGAACAGCAACTGAACAGCGAGTTGGGGCAAGCGATTAATTATGCCAATATCGGCGCAATCTTCGAAAAGCAGGGAATGATCGACTCGGCCTGGATTTACTATCGTCGTTCCATGCAGCACAATCAAGCGGCAGGTTCCGACCTCGGGATCTCCCTGTGCCATACCTATTTCGGCAATCTGTTGGAGAAGGACAAGCAGTGGGACAATGCCATCCGGGAGTACCGGAGCGCCTATGATTTGATGGAGAAAAGCCAGGACCGCTGGCATTGGATCGAGTCCTGCATAGCCCTGGCGCGTGTCAACATGGGCAAGGGGGATATGACTTCCGCGCAAAAATATCTGACACGAGCCTCCCGTACGGCCAAAGAGATGCAATCCCGGGAGCATTTGCGTGAAGTATATTGGTTGAACTATCTCTACTACGAGAAACTGGGCAACTGCCCCAAAGCCTTCGAGAACTATAAATTGAGCCGGGAATATGCCGACAGTGTCAGCAACATCGAAAATACGGCTCATTTACAAAATCTCAGGGTCAATTTCGAGAAGGAGAAAAGTTCCAGAGAGATGGCGTTGATCCAGGGGAATTACCGAATGGAGCAACGGACCAAGAATATCATTTTGTCCGCGGGTATCTTCATTTTACTGCTGACCGTCACCGTAATAGCAATTTTGCTATATGTCGTGCGCATGAAATCCAGGACGCAGAAGATCATGCGCCACATGGAGACTGTGCGCAACAAGTTTTTCACGAATATCACCCATGAATTCCGCACGCCGTTGACGGTCATTCTCGGGCTTGCCAACCAGTTGTCCGAAAAAACGGGGAAAGACCAGGAGTCTTCCGCCTCGTTGCAGACCATTATCCGCCAGGGAAACCATCTTCTGAGTCTGGTCAATCAACTGCTGAACATTTCCAAGGTCCGTTCCTCGATTGAAGAGCCGGACTGGCGGACGGGAGACATCGTGGCCTTCATCCGGATGATCGTGGAAAACTTCCAGATATTTGCCCAGCAAAAACACCTCAATCTGATTTTCGTGTCGCAACAAACCTTTCTTCAAGCCGATTTCGTCCCGGAGTATTTTCGGAAAATAATTCATAACCTCTTGTCCAATGCCTTGAAATATACGCCGAAGGGTGGACATGTCTATATTACGACCACAGAGGAAAACAACAACCTGGTCATTCAGATTGCCGATTCGGGAAAGGGCATCGACAAACAGGATCTGCCCCATATTTTCGAGACGTTCTACCAGGGGAACAATTCCTGTATGGACATGGGGACAGGAGTCGGGCTGTCGCTGGCCAAACAGATGGTGGAGACGATGGGCGGACAGATTACGGTCAAAAGTGCGGTCGGCAAAGGTACGGTCTTCTTCGTTACGCTGCCCTTGAAGCACGGGGCTTCGCAGTGGGAGGAGTGGATCCCGGGTGAACCCGAGAAGAATCTTACCCCATCCGTCCCGACCCCCGATCCGGTTTCTCCCGAGAGCGGGGCGTCGGGTGCGGACCCCGCCACCATCCTGCTCGTGGAGGACAATCAGGATGTTGCGTTCTACATCGGAGGGCTGCTCAAAGACCGTTACTGGCTGCTCTATGCCCGCGACGGGAAGGAGGGACTGGAAAAGGCCGCAGAGTATATGCCGGACCTGATCCTGACCGACCTGATGATGCCCGGCATGGACGGATTCGACCTGTGCCGGGAGATACGCAGCTCGATCGTTCTGAACCATATTCCGATCATTATCATCACGGCAAAAAGCGAGGATGTGGACAAGGTGCAGGGACTCGAAGCCGGGGCTGACGCCTATCTGCTCAAACCCTTCAACACGGACGAACTCCACGTGCGCGTTGCCAAGCTGCTGGAACAGCGGCGGGTTCTGCGGGAGAAATACTCCCGCGCGCTGCGCAATAATTGTCCGGAGAGCGTCAAGCTGCTGCCGGCCGACCAGGCCTTCATGGACCGGTTGACGGATATCGTCTACTCCCAGTTCTCCGACACGGCCCTCAATTCCGACAAGATTGCTGAAAAGATGTGTATGAGCAAATCACAGCTCAATCGGAAGGTGCGCGTAATTACAGGCAGCAATACGACTACCTATATTTTGCATGTTCGTATGGAGAAGGCCAAACGGATGCTCTCCTCCAACGATCTGCCGATCGGGGACATTGCCATGCAGTGCGGGTTCGAAGATGCCGGTTATTTCGGCCGCGTATTCAAGCAGACGTTCGGCATGACCCCGTCACAGTATCGCAAGAAGCCCCATCTGGACTGACGGTCCGGTTGATTTCTTACGCGAAAGGCGCATTCCCTTGCGGGAATGCGCCTTTCGCGCTTTCATGCGGGAATAGGATAAATAAACATTTGAATATCAGCCTTTTGTCTGCTTAACATGCGCCGAGAGTCCGATTCCGGCAAATAAAAATGCGTACATAGTCCGGTTTTATGCGTCGTGTGTCCAAGCCGCCAACGGGAATCGCGGCTACATTTGTCGTACACAAATTCTATACGGTTATGAACGACAATGAACAAAAGGAGTTATCCTACCATCAGGTACAACAGTTGATTAACGACCAGATTGACCGTATCGAAAACGAAACGGATGCGACAACAAAAGAAGAAACTCAAAAACATGACCATACTGAAATTAGCATTATAGTTATAATCAAAAGGTTGTGGAGGATGAAACGTTTGCGTAAAAAACGACGAAAATCGTAATGTGAACCAGAACGACAGGGCAGAAATCTCTTAACTTAAAATAAATTAATAAATTATGAAAAACTTTATGAAAAACTTTCTCTTTTTAGTTACTCTGTATTGCGGAGTTTTATGTATGTTGGCTTCATGCGGGAAAGATGACGACAATCCTGTACCCGAACCAGAGATCAATCGTTTCGTTCTCTTCGGGAAAACTTATCCCGCTTTTACAGTGATTGTCTCCAAAGAAAAGCTGGGCGAAGGTAATTACGACATTTATGTCTGTCCGGCAGAAGACAACACGATAGTGCTGGGGTTGGAATGTTCCATGCAACACGACGGGATGAGTCTGGACCTCACGAAGTATGACCCGTTAAATGCAGTTCCCGGTTATAGCGGTTGGCTGTGGTATATTTATGTCGAAAAAACAGAAGAAGAAAAATATCTCCTGGAGGGTTGGGGTGTCAATGATCCCATACGGTCCATATTGGGAGTGGCAGGCGACATCCTGTATATCAAAAGTCTGAATAGCGACCACACGCAGTTCGAAATCCGCTGCAAATTCACCGATCCTTTAAAAGGTTCATTGGATTTCTATTACAAGGGAGCCGTGGAATTATTTGAGTGAAATCAAATCCTTATCAATAACAACCCATACACAAACGGATTTATGGCTATGCCGATCATAGTGGTACGGAACACTTCAATGAAAATTTGACCCAACAACGTGCCGAAGCTATGCGGGACTATTTGATTGGTAAGGGAATTAAAGCCGACCGCATCCGAACTGTCAAAGGGCTGGGGATAGATAAAAACCTGTCAGGAGGCGATGCTTATTCGATCAAAGCCCGCCGTGTGGAGATCGTACGATAGTGTAAACCCATGAAACAGCCTGGCCAACCAGGCTGTTTCATAATTTCCAACGGATCATAATTTCACCGATAACCAATTGTCAAACAATATCATTTCACCGAATGAGACAATCTTTACGTCTTCTGTTTTTCCTGACAGCCATAACGTTTCTCTCCGGAAGTGTCATGGCACAGGAGGGGTCGGCCAAAGGCCGCGTCCCCGAGCACAAAGCTTTCGACAATGCAAGCATCGGCATTGAGGCCTCCACGACCGGTATCGGCCTATCGGCAGCCACGCCTATCCACCGGGCCTTCACCCTGCGCGGAGGGTTCAATGTGCTCCCCTTCTCGTACCGCTACACCTACGATGATTTCGATCCGCTCATGGTGGCGGGCACGGAAGTGTCCGTTCCCGGCCTTGGATTGAAAGCCTCCTCGCGGATGTACACGGGCCACCTGATTGTCGACTGGGTCCCTTTCCGCCGCGGGACTTCCACGTTCTTCCTCGCCGCCGGCCTCTATTTCGGCGGTAGCAGGCTGCTCGACGTTACGGGACGCTTCGACCCTGCGGAGTTGGCAGCTGCAGGCATCCCCGCCGACCAGATCGAAAATATCCGGCTGGATGTGGGCGGGACGACGATCGCCCCGAATAGCGACGGCTCGGCCGAAGCACAACTCAAAGTAAACGCTGTGCGTCCTTATGTGGGATTGGGGGTCGGCCGTGCCATTCCTCGCGGCCGGGTAAGGTTCCGGGCCGAAGCGGGAGCCATCTTCCACGGTAAGCCATCAATCGCCTCGCCCAATATCGTAAAGCAGACCCCGACAAGCGAGCTGGATGGACTCAACAAGTTCCTCAGCAAATGGAAAGTATACCCCGTCCTATCGTTGAAAATGACCGTAAAAATCGGCAAGGACTAAAACCATTAACCTAATATTCATTTAAAACTTCTAAAGCTATGATTGAAAAACTGTTGCAAGAAATCCGTCAGACGAGCGAGGCTCTTCTGAGCGATGGAACACTGCAAAGCGAGCGAGGTAACAAGGCTGCCGGACTCCGTGCCCGCAAGGCTTCCTTAGAATTGGAACGACTGACCAAAGCTTTCCGAAAAGCAAGCCTCGAAGTGACTAAGCTGAAAAAATACAACCAAAATTAACTTAAAAAGACGATGCAGATGAAAAATTATGTACTTAGACAAGCGGCACTGCTAGTTGCAGCCGTTTTGTTGACGACCAGTTTCTGGTCATGCAGTAAAGATGAAGAACCGGTTCCGGAGCCCACTCCTCCGGTCGTTAGCGTCACCGGTGTGACACTTAACAAAACCTCCACTTCCATTCAGGTCGGAGGTACAGAAACCCTTACGGCAACGGTATCACCCAAAGATGCCGCAAACAAGAAAGTGACATGGAAATCGAGCAACGCGGCTATCGCCTCCGTGGATGCCAATGGTAAGGTTACGGGCGTGAAGGCCGGCGAGGCCACTATTACCGTCACCACTGAAGATGGAGGCAAGACCGCGACCTGCAAGGTAACTGTTAGCGATAAAGAGATCAAAGTTACGGGCGTAAAACTCAACAAGAGCGAAACGAGCCTTCTTGTCGGTGGTAATGAAACCCTTACCGCTACTGTCCTTCCAGAAGACGCCACCAACCAAAATGTAACGTGGAAATCGGATAAGCCGGAAATCGCCACCGTTGATGCCAACGGCAAGGTCACGGCTGTGAAGGTTGGCGAGGCCACCATCACTGTTACTACCGAGGACGGCGGTAAAACCGCTACCTGCAAGGTAACCGTCAGCGAAACCTCCGTAGCGGTTACGGGCGTAACGCTCAACAAGACCGAAACGAGTATTTTTGTGGGCGGCAGCGAGACTCTGACGGCCACCGTAGCTCCGGCCGATGCTACCAATCAGAAAGTGACGTGGAAATCTGACAAGCCGGAAATTGCTACTGTCGATGCCAATGGCAAAGTAACGGGAGTGAAGGCCGGCGAGGCCACCATCACCGTCACTACCGAGGACGGTGGAAAAACCGCTACTTGTAAGGTAACCGTCAGCGATACGGAGATCAAAGTAACGGGCGTAACGCTCAACAAGACCGCTCTCACACTCAATATAGGGGCGAACGAGACGCTTTCGGCCACCGTTGCCCCCGCCGATGCCACCAACAAGAAGGTGACGTGGAAGTCGAGTGACGCGGCTGTCGCCACGGTTGATACCAATGGTAAAGTTACGGCTGTAAAGGCAGGTGAGGCCACCATCACTGTTACAACCGAGGACGGCGGCAAGACTGCTACCTGCAAGGTCACGGTCAAGGCTGCTACCGTAGCGGTTACGGGCGTAACGCTCAACAAGGCCACGCTCTCGCTCATAGCGGGCGCGAGCGAGACGCTTACGGCCACCGTAGCCCCCGCCGATGCCACCAATAAGAAGGTGACCTGGAAGTCGAGCAATGCGGCTGTCGCCACGGTCGATGCAGCCGGTAAGGTTACTGCCGTAAAGGCGGGTGAGGCCACCATCACCGTCACCACCGAGGACGGCGGCAAGACCGCTACCTGCAAGGTCACGGTCAAGGCTGCTGCCGTAGCAGTTACGGGCGTGACGCTCAACAAGACTGCTCTCACACTCAATATAGGTGCGAGCGAGACGCTTTCGGCCACCGTTGCCCCCGCCGATGCCACCAATAAAAAGGTGACGTGGAAGTCGAGTGACGCGGCTGTCGCCACGGTCGACGCCACCGGCAAGGTGACGGGCAAGAAGATCGGCACGGCCACCATTACCGCCACGGCCCAGGACGGCAGCGGCGTGAGCGGCAGCTGCACCGTGACCGTTCTCTCTCATGTGAAGAAGGTGACCGTCACCCCGGCCAACCTGACCCTGGGCCAGAACAAGAGCTATACCCTCAAGGCTACGGTAGAGGTCTTCGGTTCTGGTACTGACACGGGCGTGACGTGGACGAGCAGCGACACTACCATCGCCACGGTGGATGCCACGGGCAAGGTGACCGCCACGGATAAAGTGGGCACGGTGACCATCACCGCCACCTCAAAGGCCGACCCCGCCAAGAAAGGTACCTGCACCGTCAAGGTATCGGGCGACCAGACCGACATCGGCTACGGCGAATACGGTCCGGAAGAAAATTGGTAAATGAAACTTGTATAATTCCCAAAAAGACTGTAATATGAAACACAATATCATACCTAAAGCCTTGCGGTGGATGGCCGCCGCAGGCCTGTGCCTTGCCGCCGCAGCGTGCAGCAAGGACGACATCACGCCCGAGCCTGCTCCGCAGCAGGGCATCACCCCGACCAAGATTATCTTCAACGTCACCCGCGGCGGCTACGATGGCGACGCGGAGACCCGCGCCCCCAAAAGCGGATGGGCCGAAGGCGACGTGATCTATTTCCGTACGGGTTCAGCTGCAACCAATTTAGCCACCTACACCGACGGGGAGTGGGTTGTGACCATGAACAGCACCATTGCTAATGGTGCCACCTATATTAAAGCCCGCTATGCAGAAAAAGTAACGGATGATGCATATGGCCACTTAAGTATCGAGCACGGCGATGTCGCCTACACCACTTCGGGCAGCTACAAGGTGGACGAAGGCGGCGTGGCCACCATCACGCTCCGCCTCGACCAGCACCCGCAGGGGCGCATGACCTTTACCGGGGTGGGCAAAGGAAAGGAACTGACCGTACTGGGGATGAAATACGTCAGCTATTTTCGGGGTGACGAGTTTTTGCCTCGGTATACAGAAGCCCCCATCACCCTTACCGGCGAGGACGACGGCACCGCCACCCTCTACGCCCTGCCAACCCCGCCCATCGTCACGGAGGCCGGCATCACCCTGACGGTAACGTATGATGGCGTGGTGTACACCAAGACCTTTGCGGGCAAGGAGTTCAAGGAGAACAGCAACATCACCCTCGCAGCCCCGAGCCTGGAGGGCGGCTGGGCAGAGGCTGTAACCGAGTACGCTGCTGCAGACCTGAAGATGGGCGACTACCTCTACAGCGACGGCACGACGAGCGACGGCGGCCTGCGCAAGCTCTATCCCGACGGAACTGTTGAAACTGCAACTGAGGCGGTAGCTCCCGAGGCGGGCAAGACGGTTATCGGTATCGTGTTCCATGCCGGGCGGCACGCCACCGATGCCTCGGACTACACCAGTCCCCTCACCGCCGGTGGCCCCACCCTCGCGGGCGAGGTGCGCGGCTATGCCGTGGCCATCACCGACACCTATAATTTAACTACAGGGACTTCCTATGGAGCAAAATGGGTAACAGGGCCAAACGGAGAGTATGATTTTAGGTCCGGTGTCTCTACCGATAAGTATGCCTGGAACGGCTATGCCAACTGCCGGGCGATACACGACTATGTGACGGCCCATGCCGGCGAGGGGTGGGAGATGCGCCACTTCCAGGCAGCCTGGAGTTGCGAAACCTACGGCAACCGCTCCCTGGACTACGACGGCAACCCGACCAGCGACTACGCATGGCAGGCCCCGCTGAAGGCCCCGGCCGGTACCAGCGGCTGGTTCCTGCCCTCCGTCGGCCAACTTTACTACATGGCGACCTGCCGGGACTATTTGGACAGCCGCTTTATGGCTGCCAAAGCGGCCTCCGCCGCCGAGTTGCAGGGTTACGTCAAGGGATTCGATACGCGTAGTATTTGCATATATTGGTCGTCGACCGAGGATGAGAGAAGCTGGTATACTGATTATGCGTATGACATGTCTTTCAGCGAGCCTATTTATACGACGAGTTTGAAACACATAAACTATTGTGCGTTCACCCGTCCTGTCATCGTCTTCTGATCCGGCAGCCGCAGCAGGACATATCCCCGCATGACGAACGGTGGCAGAGCACGCTCTGCCGCCGTTTTCTTTTGGCCCCTCGTCAGCTTCTCGGCCCACAACCACCGCGCCGCCCCCTTCACAGCGACCCGACCAACCGCCATTTCTTCCGCCCCCTTCCGATGCCCCGACCGCGCCCATGCTTGCCGCTGCTATCCATACAGTATCACTGAAGTTAATATAAAACTGGAGTTTATCTGTGGATGGTGCTTTTGTGAGAATTACGGACAACCTGTGCGGCATGTAGCAGACACCTTCTTCGATACGCTTCTTCCTCCTCATCCGGTCTGCGGCCGTCCCAGCGAAGGTCTGAGTCGGAGTTACCTCCGCCTCCGGATGAAACAGCGACAGGTTGTCCGCCAATCAAAGCATCGGCGATAGAGAAGATTCGTTCCCGTACAGACAGCTCCGCCAGCTGGTCGATAAACTCCTGCATCAGTGCAGCCTGGCACCCGTTGAGATCCGTAAGCCGCACATTCTCCAGCTGCAGTCGTTTAAGCTCCTGATAATCCACCAGTGCATTTCGCTGCACAGCCTGCACCTGCTGCTTGGCGTCCTTCCGATACAACGCTTCAATCTGGCAGACAATCTTCACGAATCGGCTGGCGATAGACCGGTTCTGCTCGTCGAGCCATTTATCCACCCCGAACATCAGAGGCTTGGCAGTAATTCTCGGCGGTTCGAAGTCTATCTGATAGTTGCGGAACGGTTGTGCAATCCGTCCAACACGCTCCATGTCCCGTGTCATTCGTCCAGTTCCTGCTCCCGGCTTTGAGCGGGCACCGACCCAGCTCTGCGAGCCTGTCAAGAATATTCCCGAGGGAAACTAAAACTGATATATTTCAGACAAACAAATCCCGATTTTTTCTCCGAAAAACGTATTTTGTCCAAATAAACCGCGCCATTTGAGGCGGTCAGACGCTGTTGTCCAAACAAATTAAATCCCCGCCAATATTATTGATTGACAGGGATTTAATGGTTGTTCCCGTGCTTAAAATCGCACTAATATTCTTCCTCGTTGAAGAAAAAATCTTCTTTACTAGGATAGTCGGGCCAAATATCTTCTATACACTCATATATCTCACCTTCATCTTCCATTTCTTGTAAATTTTCGATTACCTCAAGAGGGGCTCCCGAACGCATTGCATAATCAATCAACTCATCTTTAGTTGCAGGCCAAGGCGCATCTTCCAATTTAGATGCTAATTCTAACGTCCAGTACATAATTATATGCTTTTAATGTTTTCCTTCCAAATTTTCCGCAAAAATAGAATAAAATTTCTCATTCGCAACTATTATTCCAATAAATTTCTTCTATACCTTCTTCTACATTCATAAAGCGCGATAAGACAAACAGATAATCCGACAATCGATTTATAAAACGAAGAATAAGTTCATCTACTTCATATTGTCCGGCAACTTCACAAATACGTCTTTCCGCCCGACGACAAACCGTCCGGCAAATATGAGCTTTAACCGCAGCCGGAACTCCTCCGGGCAAAACAAATCGATTGAGCGGTGGCAATACACGGTCAATTTCATCGATACGCCGTTCTATCCGCTCTACATCCGTAGCTTTCATTCGGCTTGCTTCGCGCAATTCGGTAAATGCGGTATCAGTTGCCAAATAAGAACCTACGACAAACAACTTATTTTGGATAAACTGCAATAGTTCAGTATCTGAAGATGAAACGGGCAAAGTCGCTATCAACATACCCAAGTATGAATTCAACTCATCAACTGTTCCATAAGCCTCTAAACGCACATCATATTTCGAAACACGCTTTCCTCCTACCAAAGAAGTTTGCCCCCGATCTCCTGTCCTCGTATAAATTTTACTTTTCTCCATAATTCATCAATTATATCGATATAATAAACAAATCAGCACCGCCCGGTTCTACCGAAGCAGTGCTAATTTAATCAAATTATATGATTTTCATACAATCATCCGATCATTTTATCCGGAACTTATAAACACATGTCTGCTGATAAGTTTCTCCGGGTTTAAGAATCGTATTCGGGAAATCCGGATGATTAGGAGAATCCGGGAAATGCTGTGTCTCCAAAGCAATGCCGCAACGGTAATCATACGGCTGTCCGGATTTTCCGGTAGCTGCCCCATCAAAGAAATTTCCGCTATAAAATTGTAATCCGGGCTCTGTGGTCCAAACTTCGAGCTGACGCCCTGTTACCGGTTCGAAAACAGTCGCTGCCCATTCCAAATTCTTATCAGTATGACGATCTAACACCCAGTTATGATCATATCCCTGACCATTTCGCAATTGAGGGTCATCCATATCTATACGGCTGCCGATTTGGCGTGGTTTCTGAAAGTCAAAAGGAGTTCCGAGAGTTTCCTTTAACTCACCCGTGGGAATCAAAAGACTATCTACCGGAGTAAAATGAGAAGCCCGTATAGTCAACTCATGGGCTAATATATCTCCATTCCCCTCACCCTTAAGATTAAAGAAAGTATGATTCGTCAAATTAACCGGTGTAGCTTTATCTGTGGTAGCAGTATAATTAATCTCAAAATCATCATTATCCGTAAGCTCATAAGTCATTTTGACATTCAAATTACCCGGAAAATTCTCTTCTCCATCCGGAGATAAATAAGAAAAACATATCTTGTTTGGCATCACGCTATCTACATTCCAAACCACCCGGTCAAAACTTTTAAGGCCACCATGCAAACATTGTCCATTATTATAAGCAGCCAACTGATATTCCTTGCCATCTAAAGTAAATTTACCGTTTGCAATGCGATTCCCATACCTGCCGATAGCCGCACCGAGAAAACGTTCGCCCGGATTATTGACATAACTATGAATATCTTTATATCCAAGAACTACATCAGACATCTTTCCTGCCCGATCGGGAGCCCATAAAGAGACCACTCGAGCTCCGTAATTCGTCACTTGCATAGCCATTCCTTTGGCATTTTTCAACGTATAAAGCGCGACTTTTTTACCATCTATAATGGTATCAAATTGCGAATCAGGCAACAAGGTCACTTTCGGACCGGAGTTGCACCCCACTAATAAAGGAAGTAGGAAACATAAAGATAATAACCGTTTCATTTGCGTATGTGATTAGTGATTAACAAATTCAACAAATCGAAAAAGAGATACCCTCTTCACTATGAAACAAAACAACAGGTACACCTTATTTCTAATTATTTTGCGAAAGCAAGATACAAATTTTTTTTGAAAAGCAATATTTAGAATGCAACAATATAATCTTGTTTATTTAATTTAGGATCACAAAATGCAATTCCCAAGTCAAATAGGTCCATTGTCACTCGAATTCTTTCGTCCGATATAAATCTGCGCCACGCATCTAAAGCTCTACTCTCCGAATGTATTCCTTCTATGAGGATAACGGTATTCTCTCCCAAACAGGGGAATAACCGATTATAAATCAATTCATATTCTTGTATATCAGATGGACGGTGAATGCAAATAAAATCGGGCGTGCCGAATTTCAAACATTCTGACAACCCTTCCGAAAAACAAGAGTTGAAAAAACGGATATTTTGCGAGTCAAAAGGTATGACTTCTTTTGAGAAATTATAAATACGAGTATCTGGGTCTGCGCAAAAAAGCTGAGACCGGGTATTCCCTAAATAAAGACACAAAGACGAAATACCCCAACAAGAACCATATTCAAATATTATACTCGGACGAAATCGGTTGACCATACGGAAAAGCAAGCGCCCATATTTTTCCGAAACAGGTTTGCGTCGTTGAAAATCATCTTGAGTAAGCTGGCTACACACTCGAGTATGCCAAACTTCCTCGATCTGTTGATAGGCATAATAACTATAAGTTTCTTCTATTACTTTGGTTATTAAATTATAAGCAAACGGGGAGTGGACACCGAAACCTTTCCGATGTCTTATTTTACGAAAATTTTTAGTACAATATTGCTTTAAGATACGTTTCGACATATCGTAATCAAACTATTTCCTGAATACAGAACTTAATTTAAGGCCGCGCGCAAAGGTATTGTTTTTTATTCAAAGATGAAAAACAGCTCATAAAATTACTTGTAAACAAATCACATGATATATATTTGTTCTCCAAACTACTTTATTTGCAAAGAAATGAAAGAAAAAGACGATATGGCATGGAAAGTATTGAGCAGTCAGTACATATCTCAAGAACCATGGTTTACCGTACGTAAAGAAAAAGTGCAACTTCCTAACGGAAACACGATCGACTCATACTATGTTTTAGAATACCCTAATTGGGTTAACGTAATCGCAATTACCAAAGACGGAAAATTTATTTTCGAACGACAATATCGTCACGGATTGCGAAATACCTCATACGAGTTGTGTGCCGGAGTTTGTGAAAAAGAAGATTCGTCTCCGTTAATCTCCGCACAAAGGGAACTAATGGAAGAAACCGGCTACGGGAAAGGCGAATGGGAGGAGTTTATGATCATATCTCCCAACCCGGGAACCCATACAAACTTAACCTATTGCTATCTTGCTACTAATGTAGAAAAAATATCCGAACCTCACTTAGAAGTAACAGAAGATATACAAGTAAAACTCTTGACTATCGAAGAGGTAAAAGATCTATTGGAAAATAATAAAGTAACTCAAGCCCAACATGCTGCTCCTTTATGGAAGTTTATTGCATTATATGGGGGAAACTGGCATTTTTAAATTTTTATGGATCAATTAGAACAACTATCAAAGCAAGAACTCATCGAGTTAGTACATATTTTTGCTAAAAACATGCTGGCATTAGACGGTGTATGGTTTCAATCCAGAGAAGCTAAGCTCGGCATGGATGAAGCGATAGAGCATGATCAAAATGCTTGGAGGATATATACTGCAATTGAAGCCAAGCGTATTAAAACGTTTTTAAAATTACCGGAAAAACCGGGTATAAACGGCTTAAAAAAAGCGCTTGATTTTCATTTTAACGCTTTTCTGAACCAAACAGAAACCCGAATAACCGAAGATACACTTATTTACAAAGTTATTGACTGTCGTGTACAGACTGCCCGTACTCGTAAAGGAATGCCTCTGCATCCTTGCAAATCGGTAGGGATCATAGAATACTCTTATTTCGCAAAAGAGATCGATCCAAGATTCGATTGTGAAACGATAAGCTGCTTTCCCGATATTACCGACCCGACATGTGCCTGCTGTTGGAAATTCACATTACAAAATGAGACTAAAACAGACTGAAAAAGCTCGGGAATATAGTTCTATCAAATATCTTTAAACAAACTCCTAAATTATAATAACACAATACGATTAAACATAAAAAATACCTTTTCGACATTATAATAAAGTATTTTATCGATTTTTCACTTTGATAACCGATTGAAATACTTATCTTTGTGACGGAAATACTAAAAGAGTGTTATTTTAGTATGTGTGTGTATTGTGAATGTAAAAGCAGGAACTGGCAATATTGCCGATTCCTGCTTTTCTCTTTTAAACATCCTAAATTTAATACTGTTTTATAAAACTCTTCTTATCAACTTTCGTATCATAAGGGACAAGTGTAAAGCCATAAGAAACCTTACCGGGATTCAACTTAATCTGATATTCATTACGAGGCTGAGCTCCCCATGAATTATCTCCTCCGATACCCATCATTTTATAATCGATGAAAAGATCTACCAGTTGCTGAGGTTTTGCATCGCACGTATGGCGTTGGGTCAAAACCGACGGGCGTTGAGGAATATTATCCCTGAATTCCCCACTATCTAAACTTTCAAGAGTATAATTAGAAATATTCATTTCCAGCTTATCGTCTGCAACAACTAACAGCCCTTTTCCTTTTTTATCAGATAACGAGAACCAAACAACATCGGTACGGTGGCTATTTTCCTGCGGACGAATATACGGCTCAAACATATCTGCTACACGGCAAGAATATTCTCCGACAAAACAACTTGTTTTTCTATCCTGATAATTTTCCCACGGACCTCGTCCATAATAAGTAAGATCAGTAAAATCGACAGGCATTTGCATCCGTAAACCGATACGCGGTATTGCCGGGACATCTTTATTGTTTACAGTAAATGTATTATCTACATTTATTACCCCATCGGCAAAAACTCTATATGACACATTCCAATGAGAATTGATACGACGATAAGGATAACTACATGACACCATTACACCGCTTTCCGTTTTTTCTACCGCAAAATTTTTCGGTACAAGGTTCTGGTATGTCGCATCTTTCCAAACCCTCAAACGATTAGGGGTATCCCACCCGTAGTCATTATCCAAAGGCGCTCTCCAAAATACAGGTCTCAGTCCGAAACCATTCAAGATATATTCAGTTCCTTTATATCGGTATGAGGTCATAAAACCAGAACTCTTATCAAATACGACCTTAAAATCTTTTCCGGATAAAGTTACAGAATTCTTATCTTCTTTGACACTGATCGATCCTTGCGGCAACTCGGCCTTTTCCTTTACATAAGTATTTATCGGCATCTGTTCCTTGGCAATTGCATAACCTACGGGCAAAAACGGTTCTGCATCTCTTATTCTGACTTCAAAAAGTATCCGATAATCAACCGAAGCCGGCTGTGTGGAAGGCAATTCTTCTACCTTAATCTGTTTAACCTGCTGAGGAGCAAGACTAAGAGATATATTTCCGCTTTTAATAGCCTTACCATCCGCTGTTATCGTATATACGATATCATATTTACTCAAATCGGTAAAGAAAAAACCGTTCTTTATATTTACGGTTCCCTGTATCGGATCGAAATCGGTAAATTTTATATTTTGATAAACTTTTCCCATCTCGATCGTATGGGGTTTAACTTTACGATCGGGATAAACCAGACCATTAATACAAAAGTTTCCATCCGTAGGCGTACCTTCCTCTCCGAAATCTCCCCCGTAGGCCCAATAAGACTCTCCTTTTGCATTCTTAGCGATCAATCCTTGGTCTACCCAATCCCAAATACATCCGCCTTGCAGTAAATCATATTTTTCGATCGTATCCCAATAATCTTGGAAATTTCCGAGACTGTTTCCCATAGCATGAGCATACTCGCATAATATCAACGGACGATCGGATTTTTTATTCGTAGCATAGTTTCTGATTCCTTCTATGGAACTATACATCGGACAGAAAATATCGGTATTCCACTCCATTCCGGCCCGTTCATACTGTATCGGGCGGGAAGGATCGGTTTCACGAATCCAACGATAAGTATCATAAAAACAAACTCCATTTCCCGATTCATTTCCTAAAGACCAAATAATGACTGACGGGTGGTTTTTATCCCTTTCGACCATACTTCGGGTACGATCCATATGAGCATGCACCCAATCCGGATTATTCGCCAGAGAATGCCCTTTCTGTATGTTATATCCCATTCCATGCGATTCTATATTCGCCTCATCAATTACATATAAACCATATTCATCGCACAATTGATAAAAACGTTCTGGCTGCGGATAATGACTGGTGCGGACAGTATTCACATTATATTTTTTAAAAAGTTCGAAATCTTTTTGCATCAGTTCTTCTGGCACATAATGCCCCGTATATCCATTATGTTCATGAATATTTACCCCTTTTATAAGTATCGGCTGTCCGTTCACCAACAACTGTTTACCCTTTATCTCAACAGTACGGAAACCTATACGGCTGGCTATCGATTCAGAAATTTTTCCATTCCCGTCTTTAATAGTTATCTGTAAAGTATAAAGGTTTGGAGTTTCGGCAGTCCATGCAGCAACATTCGGAAGAATTGTTTTAAAATTCATGGTAGACAGACCTTCTGAAACAGAACGTTTTTCTTCTCCGTCAGCAACAATTTTACCCTGTTTATCGAGAACCTTATACATTACAGTATATGATTGCACCGTGCCCGAAGTATTATTCAGCGTTATATCCAAATCAAGCATGCCATTTTTAAAAGAGTCGTCTAAAGGAGTGCGTGCAAAAAAATCGGCCAGCCGCACTTTCGGCTGGGCATAAACATACACATCTCTCTCAAATCCGGTTAAACGCCAAAAATCCTGACATTCCAAATAATTTCCGTCCGAAAAACGATGTATCTGTACCGCTAACGTATTTTTACCGGGTTTAGCATACTTTGTAATATTAAAACGCGCCGGAGCTTTTGCGGCTTTTGACATTCCGACAAATTTCCCGTTCAGATAGAAGTAAGCCGCACCTTTTACACCATCGGCACTTAAAAAAATATCTTTCCCATTCCAATCGGGAAGATCAAAATCTCGACGATAAGTTCCGGTCGGATTCCACTCTTTAGGGACATAAGGAGGCATAGGATGTTGCAAATACTTACCATATCCCGCAGAGACAAATTCATAAGGGACATTCGTATAAATAGGGTCTCCGAAACCTTGCATTTCCCAATTTCCGGGAACCTGAATATCTTTCCATTTGCTGACATCGTAAGAAGGATACATGAAATCTACCGGACGGTCATTGAATTGTTCGACATAATTGAACTTCCATTTTCCGTTAAGTAGCAAATAATCTGCCCCTGATGTCGGGTTTCCTGCCAATGCACTATCTTCATCTTTATATGAAATAAAACTGGCCCGGGCAGGTTCTTTGTTTATACTCACAACTTTCGGGTCGGTTATTTCGGCATACCGGTCAGAATTCTGGGCAAAAGCACCGCCCACCATAACCAAAAATAATGATGCAAAAATGGATGTTTTTTTCATGGGTAACGTATTTTATTATTTATTTCAAGCAATACATTTATATAATTTTATTCTATAAAGAAAATATTAAAGATATTTTTCCTATTAACAAATTAGGGACTCTTAATTCGCAAAATTAGATAAATAATACAGCAATCAAATAGTAAATAATTTTGCAAATATATTTTTTACATTTTTTACGCTTTTATCTTTTAAAGTTTTTGTTTTAATCAAATATTATTTATTGTTAGATTTAGAGTTCCCCAATTAAAGTATTCACATTTTATATTTTTATAATATACCTAAAAGTGCATTTGCGATAAAACTTCCGAATATGAATTACATCAAAAGGCAGCTTACTGAAGTTCCGACTTCTATATTCCATAAAACATAATATAAAACAAACCGGACTTATAAAGCTCCGTAAAAGTTTTATAGTCCGGTCTTAACGCCGCAAAGGGAACAGGCTTGTTACGTATTTACAAATTTCCACACATACGAATTTCCATCAGATTGAACGCAACGTATAATATATACTCCTTTTTTATAATTAGAGAAATCAATCTTCACATTATCTGTAAATTCCGTTGCAATATAACATTGTCTACCGTCAATATCATACACTACAATCCGGCTCCTCGGATTTATATTTTTAATAAAAACGGTCGAAGAACTATGCTCCCATATATACACGGGCTTGTCCACGCATTTTTCGTCTAAAGCAGTGTAATCATTGTTCACCAACGATACTTCTATACTCTGTCCCATTTTATCGGTAACATCAAATACAATATCACTCTTATCCCCATTTACCTCCAAACTTACTCGATCATTTTCTTCCTCTATCCGATAATTACCGGTCAAAGAAAGTTGTATGGAAGTCTGCTTCCATGTCGGATCTGCAACTGAGATATGAAGAGAAGCTCCATTTTCCTGCATCACGACTGCAGCTTGGGTATCGCAAATAACATTATCGACCTGTCCTGCTTGCCAGAAATTGATTCCCAATATATTTAATTCTTTTTCTCTGACAGCTTGTATATGATCTGTATTGCATACCACCTCTATATCCGGATGAGAAGCATACGTTTCTGTTTCCTCTTTTGTCAACGAAGGCAATAAAACATATTTATATTCTGCATTTTCGGGAGTAGAACCATGATTAATATATAACTGTGTAAATCCGTTATAATCTCTCATTGCATTTACCGTTAATGCCTCTGGGAAATAATAACCACCCGTACCTTCAAGATTTACCCATCGAGGATTTGTCAGAGTTTCAGACCACCCCTTTGTCGCCGGTTTCAACTCACCATCTACATAAAGATCTTTTAGACTATTCCTGTTTTCGATAATTGTCTCGGCTGCACGCTCTTCAGTCATAGAAATACCTGCTCCTAAAGCAACGACTTCATCATCAAACATAAACCAAGACTTTCGGGCTTCAAGTGATCCTATTTCACTAACTAAATGCATACCTGCAACTCCGTATGTTCCGTTCAAGCTTGCCCCACCTGTCCAATCCTGGGCATTCACAGGGATTCCAAAAAGCCCGTAATTTCCTGTATTCATAATCGATCGCGAAAGAACATCTACTGTCGTTCCCGGTAAACGCTGCATATTTACCAGATTAAAATAATTGACATATTGACTTCGGTCGGTACTATTATAAATATATGTCATTCCATCTCCCAAATACCAGCCTTTTGTATTTTCATTATTTATAGATTCAAATTTACCGATGCGTGATGATGACATTGAAATGCCGAAACGAAAATCGGGCCGGTTATGTATCACTCGGTCTCCTGCAGCCATAACGATGTTGAAAGAAGTCGGCTCAACCTCTGATAAAGATTCATCATTCAATAAACGATCTACTCGAGACTTATCTAATATAGGATCAAACCCAGAATATACATCCGGATAATAGGAGTTTTTTGTCAACATTCTTCTACATATGCTTTTAATATTTTTTATCTGATCATCATCTGCAAGCAAATCAGCAGATTCTGCTATATTAAGAGCGATTGCACGAGCTACATCATGCGGATTTCTTTTGATTCCACGGCCCAAATACATCATCATCATTTCTCCCTCGTATATTGCAGGGAAATAGGCTTTTGTTATCCATGTATAAAGGCTTTCGACAATCTCGTCAGGCAATGTAATACCCGAACCTTCTAATATAGCTGAGATTTTAGAAGAGGCTTCTATTATTTCGCTTCCGTACCCTCCAATATAAGGTAAAGCGATATGCTGGATGAATGTTCCATCCTCATAAAGACCTTCTTTTTTTCCTATCGCAGGCATATAATCATGGTAATCACCTTGCGCTTTCCACAGTTTTTCAAATTGTTCTTGAGCCGTCTTGCGTTGAGTAATTGTCGTGTTATCAACAAATGCCCTTACTAAGCTATTTAACGCAATATCAATATCTTCGGCACTATTGCACAGCACACCACAATACAATAATCTGACACAGGCCGTAGCCTGATTTCCGTAAGTATAATTTCCCGTATTTACAAAATTACGCATTTGCGCCACAATCGTATTAAAATAATTCGTTTTTATTTGTTGAGGTAATACATCATATAACAACGAGATAATACGGGCATAATAATCGGGGGTTCCCATATGCCATTCCCAAAAATTTCCAATACGGGAAGTCGTTTCATTAAATGCATAATCATACATAAAATTCAACCCTGTTATAATGGCATTCAACAACTCCTCATTATGATATAAACGGCCTTCATAACTATAAGCTTGCGCCATAGTCAACAATCGTCCATACGTATAATACACATGTGAAGGAGTATTGGAAGCATCTCCTTTAAGTTTATTATAATCAGACCATAAATATGTTACAGGAGATGTCTCCATTGATGATAAATAATTTTTTGCACTTGTCGTTATCGAACTGATGCGGCTGCTTACACTTGCATCTGACGTATCATAATCTTTTCCCAAGACAATTTTATCCCGCATATTCTGCCTCATCAAGGCAAAAGTCTGTTCATCTATTACTAATGGCGACTCTGGTATTTCTCCCGGGATTTCCGGTAGATCTTCTCCATAGGCACTGATACTGATACTCTTTATTGAAGGCCAAGCCGCTTGATTGTAGAATAAACCTATTCTAACTTTGCCCGGTATATTAAGATCCATCTCCACACAATCTTCCTCCCCGCTATTATTCGGTATCGACAAACCTCCTTTCCATACCCATTCACTACTCTCTCCTTCAACAAAATAATTTACTTGAATAGGACGTGCCGTAGCATTAGATACATATCCACACAAACGTATGCTACCCACTCCGTCAGCCATAGTCGGGAAGTATATCTTTGCCATTTCTGTTTGGTTATTGCCAAGCGACAATGTCGGATTATTATTATGCAAACATATTGAGGGTTCCCAATAAGGAGGAAACGTTCGCTCAGCAATCATAAATTTATAAAAACCGATATTGTTCTTCTCTTGCATCTCCTCGTTCATCACCAGATCAGAAGTTGACCATGTCGTAAAATCTACGTTCACTTCATGCACAGGAACACCTTTATACGAGCCGTCCGCTTCATAATGTTCTGTTGAATTTGTCGGCCCTACCTGAGCACGAAGAGTGGTCACACTCCCAAAGAATGCGGCCACTCCTGCCAAAAATAATATAATATCCCTACTCATTTATATTTTCTTAAACGATATAACTCTATCTTTTACAACTACTTTTATAATACCAGGACCTTCGGGCAAAGCAACACGGCCAGTCACATCTTTCAACTCTTGTATTAATTGTCCGTTTATTCTATACACATACACATTAGCGCGTTCTTCACCCAACAACACATAATCGCCTACTATACAAATTTTTTCATTTTGCTCTGTTTCCGACATTCCTGAAGGCAAATCTTCTCCATAAGCACTGATACTGATACTTTTTATTGAAGGCCAAGCCGCTTGATTGTAGAACAAACCTATTCTAACTTTGCCCGGTATATCAATGGCTGCTTCTACACGATCTTCTTCTCCACTCTTGTTCGGAAGAACAATACCTCCTTTCCATTCCCATTTTTCACTGACACCTTCTACGAAATAATTCAGCTGTATCGGACGTGCCGTATTATCTGAAACATATCCCACAATGCGTATCGCTCCGGCACCATCTGACATAGTCGGGAAATATATTTTTGCCATCTCGGTTTGATTATTACCCAAAGATAATACCGGATTATTATTATGTAAACATACCGAAGATTCCCAGAAAGGAGGGAAAGTCCGCTCAGCAATCATAAATTTATAAAAACCGATATTGTCTTTTTCCTGCATCTCCTCGTTCATCACCAGATCAGAAGTTGACCATGTCGTAAAATCAACATCTATACTATGAACCGGAGTTCCCCAATAGGTGCCATCAGGACTGTAATTTTCTGTCTCATTAGTAGGTCCTACCTGAGACCATGCACCATTCAACACAAAGGTCATAAAACCTGCAATCAAAAGTAAACGTTGTTTTTTCATAAGGTAATTATTTTAGTGTATTAAGTATAAAAAATTTCTTCTTTTTATCAGTGTAAAATTATTCTGAATAAAAATCTTTTATTTGACCTATTAAGCATTTGTGTTGCTCATTTCGGCAAAAACAGGAAGAACATGTTTTAGCTTACAAATTACACTTGAAATAAATCACAACCGCTTTTTCATTTTTGCCAAAAATGCTGAAGGAGTATCCCCAAATTCTGCTTTAAATGCTTTTGTAAAATAAGATGCTGATTCAATTCCTATTCGTTGAGGAATCTCCTTGATCGAAAGATTTTCTTCAACCATTAACCGGGCGGCATAACGCATCTTATAGCTTCGTATAAATTCTACTACCGATTTACCGGTATTCGCCTTCACTAAAGAGAATAGTTTACGACGACTCATCATCATTTCCTGTGCAATATCCTCAATACCTACATTCCGGGAAGCAATCTCACGCTTTAATATTTCGGTCAGCCTCTCCATAAAATCATTATCGGCCTTATTCTTTACATGCTCACCCATATCTATAAAATAATTTTCTGCATAATGGCGACGAAAATGGGTTCTTAAAGCCAGCAAGTTGCTTAAAGTAGCCAATAACAATTTAAAATTCAAAGGTTTTTCCACATATGCCTCTGCACCAGAAGCAGATCCTTCAAGACGGTTTTCAATACCGCTTCTTACAGTCATCAGCACAAAAGGTATATGCGACCATTTTTCACCTTTCTTCACTTCCCGACATAATTCCACTCCATTCATCAAAGGCATCATCCAATCACACAAAATAAGATCGACATCTTTCATTTCCAATACGCCAAGAGCTTCGCGGCCATTACTTGCCATCAAAACATCAAAAAATGGAGACAAGCGATGTTCTATCAGTGTGCGTAAATCTTCATTATCTTCTACCAAAAGTAACGTTCTTTTATCTGAAGTTTTATAGTCTAAAGCAAAATCCGGAGTCGTTTCTGAAGACATCTGAGCTGACAGAATAATTTCTTTAGTTACTCCCTCAAGCCGTTCTGCTACACTGCATTCACCTTCTTCTTTCATAGGCAAACCGACTAAAATATCTGTACCTTTACCTCGTTCGCTCGATATAGTTATAAAACCGTCATGCAACAAAACCAGTGACCGTACAAGAGCCAATCCTATACCTGAACCTAAATGCTCTTCTCCATCTTCGTCATTCACCCGATAAAAACGGTCAAATACTTTGGTTATAGAATTAGCAGAAATGCCTATTCCTGTATCTTTTACAACGAATCCGAAATAATGTCTATCCTCTTCAATTTTCCCTTCAGTATGACTTTCTGCATATTCTGTCTCAAACTTTCGGACATCACTATACGTTTCCATGCTTACCCGACCTCCAGCTGATGTATATTTCACGGCATTATCCAATAGATTCAATACAATTTTTTCGACCATTTGATAATCAAACAGAAGGTTATCCGAAACCGATGCACTGGTTATAATGCGAAATACAATTTCTTTTTTTATAGCATATTCTCTCAACTCTGAAGCACAGCTGTGAACCAAATCATTCAAATTACCTCTTGTAAGTTTTACACTCATCATCCCTTTCTCTACTATTCTGAAATCAATGACTTCATTCACAAGTTTCAGCAATCGAGAAGAGTTACTCTTCAAAGCCTGCATATAGCCTTCCGGGATATTCAACTCATCTTGTTCCATACTGTCGATCGTCCCCAAAATCATAGTCAAAGGTGTCTTGAAATCATGCGTAATATTGGTAAAGAAAAGCAACCGCGCTTGATGATTTTCTTCCTGATCCTGCTTTCGGCACGCTGCCAGATAAATTTCATTCTCCAATTTATGATTTTTCAGTCGATTCCTATAATAAAGATATAATGCCAACACAAACAAACACACATATAGGGCATATGCCCACCAGCTTGCCCATGGAGCAGCCTTTACAACAAATGTTATTGACCTCAGATCTCCCCATACCCCATCGTTATTAGACGCCATTGCCTCAAACACATATCTGCCAGCAGGTAATTTAGGATAAGAAATGTATCTACGCAAAGCGTCTACCTCTATCCACTCATCATTATAGCCTTTAAGACGATACCGATACCGGTTTTTCAAAGGCAATACATAATTCGTAGATGATAACTCGATAGAGACATTGTTCTGATTATATGATAATTCGACACTTTCTCCTTTTGACAGTTGCGACACTATTGTGTAAAAAGAAGGAACGTTAAAAACCGATTGATTATTAAGCTGAAAATCAGCAATCAGCACCCTTGATTTGAATTTATTGACGTGAACTTTATCCGGATCGATACAAGTAAAACCCTCCGTTCCTCCAAAATAGATTTTACCATTTTCATCTAAATATACGGCATGAGGGTAAAATACTAATCCTTGAATGGCATCATTATTATCATAGCGCAAAAAGGTATGGTCTTGTTTATTGAATCTAAATAGTCCCGAATTGCATCCCAACCAAAGATTACCTTTGTTGTCAGAAGAGATACTGTTTATTGTAATCGATCCAAACTTCAATATTGCATCATAGGTTATGCAATTTCCTGTCTTTACATGATATTGCAACAAACCTTTATTTTGGGTTCCTATCCATAATATTCCGCTGTGATCGTCAAAAAACAATGATCTGATATTATAAGATCCATTATCAGAGACTGGTATCATCTCGCTCTTCCGCTTTCTAATGTCAAATCTGAATATGTCGTCATACGATGCCAACCACAAATATCCATCACGACTGCGGCAAACATCAATAATACGCTTATTTTCATATCCTATGTTTTCTTTTCCCAGAAAATAATGATTTGAATGATCTCCCTTGAACGGAAAATATGTCAGCATTGTTCCACTTACTTGGTATACTACCCACATGCCAGAATCCGACTCTGCAATAATCTTGCTTATTTCATTCGATAAGACTCTTCTGCCTGGAGAATTGCTATTATAGTTTCTGAACATTCCATTTTTCGTATTCAAACAGTCTATGCCACCACGGTACATTCCTATCCACAAATTACCCGTTTTATCAGACAACAATGTCTTTACATAATCGTAACTCAAACTATTACTTCCCGACCGATGGCTATATGCATGTACAATACCTTTATCCCGATCGTAAAAATAAAGTCCCCCGCCTTCTGTTCCCAACCATAGCCGATCACCCTGTTGGACAAATGCACTTATGGGTTGAGGCGTGAAACCATATTGGTCCAATGTGTGCGTGTCAAATCCTGTTGTTTCATTCAAAGCCAAATAACTAATCCCTCCGGAATATGTCCCTATCCATAAATTATCTTGTTCATCACCTACTATTGTCCATACCGAGTTATTAACAATACTAAAAGGATTTTTTATATTTCGAGTAAATAGTTTATACGTTTCTGTTTGGGGATCGAACAAATATAATCCTTGCTGAGTTCCTATCCACATACGATTTTGCTTATCTACATAAAAACATTTTGCAGGAACTTTATTTTCGGCTTCTTGCAAAAGAAAATCATATTTTTTTACGATTTTCTTTTGCTGGATGTCTAAGACAAACAATCCTTTCGTTTCGGTTAAAACCCACAAATGTTTACCGGCAAAATAGACTGCCGTAATCCTCGTTTTCTCAGGGAACGTATAAACAATATCGATCTCCCGATCATGTCCTTTAATACAAAAAATTTTTCCCCTATCCGTTCCTATGTAAACATCTTTACTTTCCGGGGTAGAGTACAATATACTATTCATATATGTACTCCCATCATCCATCATATCAAAATGAGTATAATCTCCTGTCTCCGGATTATACAAGCCCAATTCATCCCCCGTAAACCACAATGACCCAAACCCGTCCTCATATATACGGGTCACGGCTCCTTGATAGATATTTTCGAACATGTCAGAATGTTCATCATATAAAAAAACGCCTTTAGATGTTGCCAAATACAGCTGATGTTTAGAATCAGCAAATACAGATTGATAATAAACCGGCGAAGAAAAATCCTTAAGTACAGATACTCGTTTCGAGTACCGTTTATAATTAAATCCGTCAAAATGGAACAGTTCGTCTGCTGTCACTATCCATATAAACCCGTTTTTATCTTGAATGATCGATTTTATTCCATCATATCCTAAACCTCCCGAAGGGGACATTGTTCTGAACTTATATTCACGGCCCTCATCGGCATACGTGCAAACAAAACTCAAAAGCCCCCACAAAATAAGGCTTATTATTTTTGCATGGTATAATAGAATATTTCGGTACATATTATAATAACGAGTTTATATCCTCTTTTCTCTCAAAGTTATTTTATAACCAGTTTAATAGTTCCTTTTTCGATTTTTTTGTTCAATTTAATGGCTATTCTCGTCATCTCTGGTCCGTTTTCCTGCAGTTTTTCCGAAGTTACCGAGAAGTGGCAATTTTTTGGAGTTTCTACTTTTACCGTTACCCGTTCATTTTCGCCTTCGATTTCGATACAATTATCTTCGGTCAATGTCCATCTCCCAAATGTTATCAGAGCCGACTCATATAACCGAGGTGTCTTACAATCGAAATTATCTTCAACAATCAGGGAACCTTTTCCTGAACGATTGTATGTAAAAGAACGTGTCAAACTCTTTAAACCGTCAACAGGATAAGCAGAGGTCAAATCTAAAAAGAACTCATCTTGTCGGTCTGTAAAAACTGTTTTTGTTACTCGAGCCAAAGCCTCCTGGCCTGCACGTTGACACACTCCATCCAGACATGGAACTGGATGTCCATAAGATGATAAAGTCTTGAATGTATATCGTTTATCGGTCCACATATCTCCGGCATAATTATATGGACCTCCGGCATCTCCAATCAACATTTCTTGACCCTTTACCACTACAAAAGTACCTAAGTCATTATGATTATGATTTTCTGCGTTATTCCCTCCCTTTAATGCCACGGAAATTGTCCCGTCAGATTCTGCATGTCTTGAGATAAGCACCCCTGCACGATCGAAATATTGACGTAATAAATCAACTTTTTTTCGCCCATTCTTCTTTACAGAGATTGAAGCCGTATTGGGAAAACTCCTCATTACTACCGGAGCAAAAATAGGTTCTATCTGTTTTTCTACAACAGGTTCTTTCTCATATTTATCTAATCCTAATCCTAAATTACGATTACAATACCACAATATATAAGGCATTACGCTTGTTCCTATTTTACAATCGGCAAATGCAGAATATACTCCATTTTGTATTTCGAAATTTACTCCGTACATAGCGATTCTCTTTATCTTATCACCTTTAAACAGATCGATCTTCCCCCCTGTACTTTGATATAATTCTTCCCTCAACACAATATAATTCGAAAAACCATAATTAAAATATCCTAATCCTTCGGTACAATAACCGTCATCTGTAAACCCTAAAATACTATTACGTGAATAATATTCTGCCGCCACAACATAGTAGGCCCGTTCATATACATTTTTTATCAAAAACAAGGCTGCTCCTGTTACTCCATTCAAACAAACCGAATTCCAATTATCAGTACGATGAATCCACGTATTGTTGCCCCGACCGGTCTCCAAAGTCTCCCTTGTAGGGATAAATACCCGAGAGTATATCGAATCAACTACTGCACGTTTTACTGCCGAAGATAATTTATCATCCAACATATAAAGCACCTGTCCCAAATCTTGAGCGAAAAGAGATGCCACCAAATCAACATGGTAACGCCGCCCATAGAAATTATCCAACTTACGGTCGTGGGCCGGCAATACCCAAGAAGGATGCGAAATGAGCTCACGCAAAGTGTATTCTATCGCCGGAATATATTTTCCACTATTTTCAAGACATTCTGCCCAAACAAGATAAAACAGGCGGCTTTTACGCCGATTTATCATCTTTTCTCCAGGAGGTCGTACTCCATTGCGCGAAAATTCAAGATATGCCTCATCATCCCATGCAGGCATCTCCGATCCTCTTATTTCCTCGGCTTTAGAAAGTATCAACTCAACATCATATCTTTTTGCGAAATGTTTCCAAGCATCTCTATCATGGTAAGTAGGACCAAATCCCTTCGGCTTCTCCGGCAACATTTTTGCTACTTCCCGAATACGACTCTCCATTTTTTTACTAAAAGGCTCCTTTACAGGAATATGAGCCATCGCTATTCCTGCGAAAATAAAAAAAAACGATACAAAAACTACACGCTTCATTTCTCTGGAATTTTACTTATTAACCACTTTTGACAGAATGCTCACTATTTCCCGTGATTATCAAGATAAATCATAACTTCCTTACCTGTAAGCATAAATGCTCCTGCACCATACACCTCGGTCATGTCCTTTGTTACTTTCTGCGGATCGGCTCCTACCGGCTGCACCCATCCTAACATTCCATTCGGATGTACTGAAGCCACCAATGCTTTCCACCCCTTATAAGCATAAGGTAAATAAATATCCTCATCCAATAAACCGTAGTTTATTCCCCACCATAATGCGAATGTAAAAAATCCGGTTGAACTTGTTTCCGGAGAAGGATAGGATGCAGGATCAAGAAGACTTGCATGCCAATAACCGTTATCGTCCTGAAAAGTAACAATGCGTGCCATCATCTCTTGAAACAGCTCTATATAACGATCTCGTGACGTGAATTCTTCGGGTAACAACGGAATCAGCAAAGACAACCCTCCGACAACCCAAGCATTTCCTCTGCCCCAAAAAACTTTAGATCCATTTTTTTCCCGTTTCCCAAAGTAACTCGAATCTCGATAAAACAATTTTTCTTTTTTATCAAACAGAAAACGATACGATGTCCAATATTCCTTATCCATAAACTCTCGTAAACGAGGATTGCACGTTATATTTGCAAAAGCAGCAAAAACAGGTGGAGCCATATATAAGGCATCACACCAAGACCACCGATCTTTTGCATGAGGAGTATCTATATAAAAGCCCGAAGGTGACGGATTATTCATAATAAACTCCAAACGAGAAACTGTCGGATAAATAATATCTTCTTCTTGCCGCTTCATATAAAGTTGTGCATACATCAAGGCAACAGCCAAATCATCTGCAAAATATATGCGATTGGCATTACCTGACAGTTGATATCGGTTTCGCTTGCAAACCGATTCATACCACTCAATAAACTCTTTATTCTGGTCAAACTCCGACCACGAAGCCAATGCTGAAAGGAAAACTCCATTCTCCCAACTCAAATCGCCATTCGATTTCCAATAACGGTCTTTATCCATATCCGGATATGCCTTTATCTGCCATGCCGCTACATCTGTAACCACTTGCCGCACGTCTGTCTTATTCAATCGGTCAGAGTACACCTTAGCTTCTAGCGGGAATACTTGTAAATACGCCCAAATGGTTAAAAATAATATACTGAATCGTCCCATAACAATTATTTCAAGAAAAATACTTCATACACTACAAAGCCAAGAACCGGGTATGCAAAAGATGTGCAATCCCATTCGTCGGACGCAAATTTGTCGTATGGCATTTGCTGTAATTTACCGTTCCATCTTCATTTACATACCCTGCCTGCATTGCGTTCAAATCTTGGCTCGATGTAGGAGGATTGGGGTACAATCTCAAGCGAATTGACAACACTCCATTACAAGTAAGTACATCTATCGGAGAAGTCGTTAAGTCGGCCGAATGGTATAATCCCGGTAGAGTATACCCCTTCAGCATTGTCTGTAATTCCGACTTGGGGACAGATGCCACCGAAGCATATTTCTTTGTAGTCAGCCAACTTGCAAACTCCTCATCATCCAATAAAAAATAGGTCAAATTATCTGTCTCATAAAATTCTTGCATTTCGGCCCGGTTTATAGCCTCGTACATCAGCACCAAGTCTGAATTACTACGGCTGCGGATAAATTCATAACATGTCATATTTAACTCAGTGGTTACCGGAGCTGCCTCGTTTTCATAATTAAACTGATAATCTAATCCGAAAAGAGAGCAAGAAGACAGGCCTGCAATCATAGAAATGGCCAATAGACATATCGTATACTTCATAATTCTTATCATATTTTTTCCTTTTATAAAAACAATATCAATAATTACCCGTCTGTACAAGTTTTTCATTTTCATTCAATATATCTTGAGAAACAGGCCAATATTTCTGCCAATCTTCTGTATATTTGATAAATCCCTGACCTCCATAGGTAGTGATATATCCATCATAGAAAGTATTCATTACCGACTCTAAACGTCCTGTCCGCATAAGATCAAACCACCGTTTCCCCTCACCAAATAATTCAAATTGTCTTTCTTGAAGAATATCATCCTCTATCTTGACCCAATCGACGCCATTCGCTCCTGTATAATCGGATAAAGTCTTTTCAGAAAGTCCTGCTCTACGCCTTACCTTGTTCATTTCAATGATAGCATCCTGATACTCACCTTTCCGATTCAATGCCTCTGCCCTCAATAAGACAATGTCTGCCAACCGATAAATAGGAATATAACATTCTCTGTAACTTGTCTCTCCAAGTCTTTCTCCGGGCGACCATTTCCACATTTGACAACCCACCGGCATACGTATAATATGATTATCGCGATAGGATGTAATCTTTGTCGGATCCAGCGTAGCAGTCAAACGAATATCTTCATCCCCACCCCATGCTTGCCACTTTTCGATGATCTCTTTTGTTGGCACCAACAGATTACCACTATTCACATAAGTTGTCACTATATTGTTAGCACCATCAAGTACATACGACCATTTCAATGTCCATATATTATCGGTTGTTTGAGGATCGGCACACACTTTTAAAAAATCAGTACCCTCTAATGTATATACATTCAGGTCATACAACCTTTGAGAATAATCAATTGCTCCATCATAATCATGATTCCACATAGCCACTTCTGTACAAAGGGCATAAAGAGCTCCCGGACTATAAAGATAAAGTTCTGTTTGTGAATTATCTACAAGTTTTGTAGCTGAAATCAGATCTCCGTTGACCAATTCCATAATTTTCTCTTTAGTAGCCCGCTCGGGTTTATATACATCACTTTTTTTCAAAACAGGGTTAGATATAAGAGGAACATCGCCCCATATTCTATACAAATTGAAATAAGCATACGCGCGCAAAAAATAAGCCTCAGACAACAGATGATTACGAGTATTCTCTGCCATTACATTATCCATTTTCGGAATATAATAAATCGCATAATTAGCCACAGAAATCATTTTGTACCAATTATTCCAATTACATGAAGGTAAAGCTGCCGTAAGCTTATTAAAACAAACATTCTGATATGGGTTTGTACCTCCGGATGAGCCGATAAAATTATCAGACCTTGCTTCGTACCAATTCAAGTATCCTATTTTATAAGCATCTTTTAAGGGAACATATGCAGCATTCAGTGCCGCGCGCACATCGCTTTCTGTTTTCCAGTATATCTCGGTAGATACGGTATTCAATGGCTCTATCTCTAAAAAATCATTTAGACAAGAAGACATTAATAAAACCAGTGAAAATATTACAGCTATTTTTTTCATAACTTCCATACATTTAAAAGTTCAAGTTAATCCCCAACAGCACCGATTTTGCTTTGGGATAAGAATTGTTATCATATCCGACAATATATCCCGAGGAGGGAATTTCCGGATCAAAACCAGAATAATTGGTCCACGTAAAAAAGTCTTGTAACATAAGACTTATCGATGCCGAACGCATTTTTACTGCATTCACCCACTTTTCGGGTAATTGATATTCCAATTTAATATTCTTCAGACGGATATATGAGCCATCTTCAATCCATAAACTACTTGCTTTGCGAGTATTATCAACCGTACTACGGGCACTCGAAGGTTGTGGATATTTGGCTATATCGCCCGGAGCTTTCCATGAATTAGCCACATTTACCGGGTTGGCCATAGTCAGAGAACTCCATTTATGATCAGACCGGATAGCCTCATAATTGTTATAAACATCACCACCTACCGAGAAAGAGAAGAACGCTGATAAGGTGAAGTTTTTGTATCTGAAATCGGTACTAAACCCTCCTATAAAATCGGGTTGTCCACATCCTATCACCTGACGGTCTGCTTCGTTAATAACACCGTCTCCATTTAAATCGTCCCACATGACATCTCCGCCCTTAAATACTTCTCCGGTGGAAGATCCATAGCGCAATTGCTTTATCTCTCCATTATAATCCTGTCCGTTGAGCTGATATTTCACAAAACGGTCTTTCTCATCGAACACCGGGGTCAACTGCACCCAATCAGGAGTAAATGCATTAGACTGATCATAAGGGAAAATCATGCGAGCTTTATAACCGTACATCGTACCTAATGTATATCCGTTATCCAAAATATAGACATCATTTACAATTTGCACCGACTCACTGGGGATCGACGTTATTACATTCTTATTCACTGCAATATTTAAAGTTGTCGACCATTCGAAGTCCCGGGTTTTGATATTTTTAGTAGAAATCATAAACTCATATCCTGTATTCTTTACTCCACCAATATTGGAATAAGAACTATCAAATCCGGTAGTACCCGGCAACTTCATATTGAACAAGACATTGCTAGTGCGCTTTTTATAATAATCAAAGTTAAGGTTTATACGTCCATCTAAAAAGGAAAGGTCTATACCTATATTATGCTGTTTTGTATCTTCCCAACCCAACAGGTCGTTCTCAATCTGTGTAGGCATGAGTCCGATATAATCTACATACGCTACGGTCGAGTACTGGGACAAAGCAGCAAAATCTCCGGCAGTCTGATTTCCGGTTTTTCCAAAACTGTACCGCAATTTTGCGTCACTCAAGAAATTATCAGACCAGTCCATAAAATTTTCATCCGAAAAACGCCATCCGAACGATGCTGAAGGGAAAAGCCCCCAACGATTGGAACGTCCAAAGCGAGACGACCCATCATAACGAATATTCGAATTGAACAGATAACGTTGTTTATAATTGTATGAAACTCGTCCGAAAAATGAAGCCATACGATTGGCTGTCCATGAATGTTTTGTATTTTCCATATCCACTTCTCCGAATCCTGAAGAAGTTTCTATTGCCTCCGTTATATTATCTGAGACAGCAAGATTTACATATTCCGAAGTATATTGCTGTATGCTGAATCCGCCTAAAACAGAGAAGGAATGTGCATTATTGAATGTCTTGCTATAAGTTAAAATATCTTCGTGCGTCCACTTCAAATTGGATGTATGGGTATTCTTGGACGAAGGTATTTGAGAGGCAACCAAAATAGCCGGCTGGAAATAACGGTAATTCTTCTGATAAAACGAAGCTGCGATAGACGTTCTGAATTTCAAGTCTTTGAGAATGTTATACTCCATAAATGTATTGAAGTTGACATCATAATATTTATTATCATTGGTACATAACATGGTATAAGCCAACGGATTGGTACGGTTAGCTACAACCGGAGCATACGTACCATCGGGAAGTATCAATGCCATACTGGCAGGACGAGACAATATATTACTACGTCCCCCATAAGGAACCATTCGATTATTTCCGGTTGCAAAAGAAAGACGTGAACCTATCAAAAATTTTTCCGTAGCAGCATAGTCAACATTCACTCGAGAGGTTATACGCCTGTTATATGAATTGAGTTGAATACCTTCATCGCTCAAATAACCAGCACTCAAAAAATATTTCAATTTCTTTTCGGCACCCGAAATACTAGCATCTACCTGATGGGTGTATGCATTTCTAAAAAGAATATCTTGATAATTATTATCCCACGTAAACGACGGGTTCAAGGTATCCCGAGCAAAAGCTGACGGTTCGCTATTCTGTAAATAAGCCCGCAAAATTTCATAATCAATACCCTGTTGACGATTCATTTGTGGCAATTTATGTGAAATACGAGACTGTTTTAACGAATAGGATACCGATATTTGCGGCGTAGAGGTAGATCCCTGCCGTGTCGTAATGATAATGACTCCATTTGCTGACTTCGACCCATAAATTGCAGTAGATGCAGCATCTTTCAACACTTCTACCGAAGCTATATCTCGGGGATTGATATTATCTATGTTATCCATTTCCATGCCATCTACAATAAAAAGAGGATTAGAACCATCACTGTTAATCGTAGAGGCTCCACGAATACGAAAAGTGGAAGCTGCTCCCGGCTCGGAAGAAGAAAGAATTTCAAGGCCAGGCACCTTGCCTTGCAAAGCCGTAGCCAAAGTTGTCGGAGCATTATTTATCAGTTCTGCAGCTCCTACCGACGAAATAGCTCCAGTAATATCCCGTTTTCTCATTGTCCCATAACCAACAACCACGACCTCATCGAGATCGGTCAACACCTCTTTCATCACGACATCGATAATACTACGACTTTTAACTTCTGTCTTATAAGTAGCATATCCTGTAAACGAAAAATTTAATGTGCCATCTTTCGGAACTTTAATGCTATACTTCCCATCAATATCTGTTACTGTTACCGCTTTACCGTCTTTCACAGAGACATTCACTCCCGGCAACGGTCCGCTACTGTCTTTTACTGTACCTTTGACCACTAATTCTTGTGAGTGCAAGAAAAATGAAAAAGAAAGAAACATCAATAGCAATGTTATCCTCGGTCTTATTATTTCATGTACAACCATCATTTTATATGTTTATCATTATATTTAGATTCGAAAAACTAAAAAGGAATTCTTTTAAAGAAAGAAAAATGGTGATCAAGGTTCTTCTTCAGGATAAACCATTGAAACTTTATAATTAATCGCAGAACCTGATTCTGGAGTAACTCTAAAAATTACAGTATGCGAAAAATCAACATATCCTGATCCCGAAAAAGGTTCAAAATTTGTCTCTGAACCGTCGTCACACACCTCCATAGTAGCCTTTTGTGAAGCTGCAGAGAGTTCTAACTCCACTAAAATATGATTTAAAGGGACACCTTCAGGAACTGTTACAACAACGGCAGAATTATTATTAAAGTTAGGAAAGACAGCCCTCATTACCTCACCAGTCTCGTTATCCAAAAAATCGGGAAAACTTACCGAATACAACTCTGCTTTCGTATAAACATAAGTCAACTCTTTAACTACTGTATATACTGCAGTTTTCCCACTTTCGGCACGTACCTCAAAATCTACCAATTCTGCAGTAAAATCTATTGGAACAAGACTTCCCGGAGTTACGCTCGTCCATGGAGATAATTCGATATAAGGACGTAAGCCGGTTAATACTACATCCGGAGGTAAAACGACTTTAATAACCTTATTCACCTCGTCAATTTCCCCCACATGCTCCACAAAAATATTTTTATCGGCATTGTGATAAGGTTTAAATGAAAAATAAGAGATCGCTCTTAAATTCGATTTAGGATAATCATCTATATCCTTACTACACCCGGTTGCCAATTCGAGCAAAAAAATAACAATCAAAAAAACGCCTGTCTTTTTCATGAATATGATTAGATTTATATTAAAAATAAGTTTTAAAATTCTAATGGCAGTACAAAAATAAAAGGTCTAAATTTATCGGATTTGCTTTTTCTGGCAAAAACGATGCTCTTTTTGTCTGAAAAGCAATTTTGAGCATAATCTGCAAATATATGGGAGAAAAAACATAAACATCCCGGCGTTTATAAATGCCGGGATGTTTATGTTTAGCATATTGATACTTTTAAAAATACCAATACCAGATCTTCTCTAATAACAAAGTCTAAAAAACAATACTTACTGCGCCCGAAATAAAATCGGTTTTAGAGTCATTGGTATAACATCCACGCATCCAACGGGTTTTAATCTGCAACAGATAGTTCTTCAGAATCCGATGCGAGAACTGTATACCAATATCAGAAAATATGCTGTTCGATGAAATAAAACGATAATTATGATAAAGCATATTCAAAACTCCGGAATCTGTTATTTCCGTTTCCGACAAGGTAATATCCGTGTCAAAAGCACGAGAATAGCCAATTCCGGCATCTATCTGCAAAAAACAATTTTCCCATGTCTTATATCCTCGAACAGAAACGTTTCCGGACAAACGATTTTCCTCAAGTGAACGAGACGGATAAATATATGATGTTTTGTTGCGTTTATAGGTAACTTCAGGCGACAAAGACAATTTATATCCCTTCGCAATTTCCGCCTCATACATACCGACAATACCGGTGTAGAATATATTGTTACGATACTGTTCTACCTCACCTATTTTCGGATAAATTTCATTCGTTGCATCACCGAACAGATTTTCAATTCCGTTTCTACGAGAAACATTACCATACCCTTTTACACCCCATACCCTGTATTTCGTGGTATTACGGTAACCCATTTCAAATTTTCCGGAATGTTCATGTATCAAAGCCATCGGTAATTCATTCAAAGAAGAAATTATTTTCTCACAAGAATAATAACGATAAGAGAACGTCCCGGAAAATCCGCTTTGTTTATGAGAAGAGAGCCCGATATTTCCGCCAAAAGATTTTCCCTTATAATACGCACTGTTATTATTCCCCGAGAAACGGGCATAGTCCATTCCCATTCCGGTAAAATGATAAACTTTCGACTGACCTAATTCGCTATAAAATTTTATTTCATTAGATTGTTTATACTTTGTTGCAAAAGCAGATATTCCGATGCCATAATGAGTTTTTGTCCGCAACGAGATACCTAACGAAGCATTCAACTCTCCAACAACATTTTTAGGACGAGGATCGATATTCCTAAACTCCACGGCAGCCCGATAATCCAACGTTCCGCCCCAAGTGACACGAGCATATTCCCGGGCATATCCTCCGGCAAAATAATATTCCTCACACCTTAAATCTCCGCCGACCGAATCTCCCAAAACATAAGGATACACCCAATCATAATCGGATGTCTCGTTCCAAACGACATTTCGTTTCACGCCGTTCCTATAATAAGCCTGTCCCCATAATTTCCTATTTTTCAGAACAATATACGAATCCACATCAAATGATCCGCGAATCAAACCGTCTCCTTCTTGCAGAAGGATCGGTTGATCCTCAGCCGAATATTCCACGATCGCATTTGCTTCGGTAAGAGTTAAGGCATGCTGATAATATTTTTCTGCCGGATTACGATAAAGCAAATCGAAAAAAGTTTCTCCGAAAGAATTATTCCGCAAATTTCGCTGCATGACAGAAAGCGTACCCCCGGCATACAAGAAAGCCGGACACAATAAAAGCAACATAACGACAGCACATCCTTTTTTCATCTCACTTTCAATTTATGTTACTCGGTCTTAGGCGTTACACCGTCATAAGTAATATTCACAGCCGGAGTACCATTGGCATCCGTGGCCGTATGTTGTTCTTCGATCAAAGAAGGTACACATTCGGTATTAAAGTCATCAGAAGAGTTATTCGTGTCTTTCAACACCTTTCTACCGTCACGAGTAATATACAACAACTTTCGGCGAACGCTTTTAAAATAGCGAGTTTTATCTCCGTCGATCGTTCCGCAGTGAGTCCAGCCCGAATCCAAAGACGGATCGGTAACATTCCATACATAACGAGACTCTACACTTGTATTCACAGCATCTATAATCCACTCATTAGGAACTTTATAGGCTGTTTGTTCCATAGGGAAAGTCCCGGCAGGCAATACCATGACATACTTATAAGTATAAAGATAATTCTTTAAGAAGTCTTCTTTCTTTTCCGGAATACGAGCTAAAGCAAAAGCTCTGAACCCCCGATTATGTAGAATCCAGAAACTAAGTGTATAACAATAGTACTTATCCAAATTCGGAACTGTCGGGCTGTCGATATCCATATGCGCAGGAACAGAAGATTCATCATACCATTCGAAGTCAGCACGACTCAAGTCGAATGAATTCGGATTGGCAACCCGATGATCCATACCGGTATCACAAATTATCAAAGATTCCCCCGGCTGTACAGGATGGTCTGTCCCATTCCCGGGTATCGTATAAATGGCTTGTACCGTCATCGCCTCTTTCATAATATCCGGTGTATAGTCATATTTGGTAACCGTTATAAACTTAGACTCCATCAAAGACACACCGTCAGCATACAAGACATGATCGGTATTGTTATAGATTTTGACATATTGATCGCCATTATACTGTTTTCCAGAAGGTTGCAACGTTCCGGTAAAAAAGATTTCTTCAATAATGAAGTCGTTTTTATCTTCTAACAAATAGGACTCTAACGTAACCTTCACATCTGTCCCGAGTACCTTTAAAGAGGCCTGATAACCCCTTAATTTTCCTTCTGTCATTTCCCCATTTTTCAAATAAGTGACACTTGCTTCATAACTACAGTCATACAATCCCTCAGGTAGCGAAAACTGTTTAGAATTGGAATACTCGGTTTCCATTCCGGAAGATATATTCTTGAATTTCACTGTCTCATACTGCACAGACAGTTCTTCTAAATCGGATGGATACTCAATCAATATATCCACCGTTGTATGCGGAATATCGCTTTTCTCCTCACAACTGACAAAAAGAATAAAAAAAATAACCAGAAAAAATAACTTGGATTTCATTGTTCTTATTATAATTTAGATATATTACAAACTAAAATTCAATTCCATACCGAAATAAGGATTTACATTTCTTCTTATCCGCAATCCGTTAGAGGTATAATCCGGAAGATAATCCAAAATACGGTTAGCGAATAAAGCAAGCTTCAGATATTTACCGATCTGTTTCGTTGCTTTAAAATTGACATACATAGCCATCGGAACAGTTTGTTTCTTAAACGAATCGGCATTGTACGTCTTCACCAAAAACTGCAACTTCATATCTTCTGCAGACTCCTGCGTATAAGGATGTAAAAACCCGTCATTCACATCAAGATAACTTACCGGTACCCCGTTCTGATACATTCTTTGCGTAGAAACAAACCACATGCACTGTACCGATGTCGAGAAAATAAGCCCCCATTCCGGGACTTGCGTATCCAACATAAAATTGGTATTGAATTGTTGATTTATTCTCCCGCTATTCCAATCATACAATCCGACATATTCTTCTTGAATCGGACGATTATCCACTACTTCCGAAACCGTTTCAAACATAGGCTGACTATTCGTATAAGTAGATTTAAACCAGGCCCCGTTAATAATCACAGATGTTCTCAACGGCCTGATACGCTGAGATGTAAATTGAAATTCCACCCCTTCTTTTTCTAACCGACTGCCATTCGCCGCTTGCGTATATCCATCCAGTTTCCGGGTATCCGTATAAGAAATATCCTCCAATGCGGGAGGGCCTTGTAAAGAACCTGCATCAATAGAAGATGCATCATATTTACGATACTCAAAAGGCATATAATAAGAAGAGTAACGAAATCCAGATGTCAATCTTTCTCTAAAATATGTCACAGACAGGCGATTACCGTTATAAGATATATCGCTTCTTACCTCCCATTTCCGATTCCTCGAAGGTTCTAACCGGTAATTCGTGATATCCTTGATATAAGTACGTACATTAATTCGACTATATTCCAACGGTTTATTAACATCATAATAGTTTAACTGAATAATATCGTTATACCATTTGTTAGGGTACAAATAATCTATGGTCGGCATTTTTGTCGTCAGACCATATCCTCCTGATATATCTATATTCAAATCATGGTTACCCAACCGAATGCCCGGAAAACTCCATCGGGAATTGATACGCGGATCAAGATAAACTTTTCCTTGTAGCAAATAAGCCGGACTCATACCGACCAAAGAGATCGAACGGACACCGGCCAACGTCTCCCATTTATGTTTACCCATACGAGCGGTAATATTATCTTCCAGAAAGAAAGAGAGGTTTTGCAATGCAGGTATATCCTTATAAGCCCTCGGTCGTGTAGTCCATCCGCTTATTACGATCGGGTGGCTTATATCATATACTTGCCCCCGGCCTCTGTTCTTCGAATAGTTCCATTCCCCTCCGGCTTTCATACTATTTTTAACCTTACCTAAAAAAAATTCCAATTCTCCCTTTATTTTCAGAAACGCATTCAACGGTTTGCCCTCACTTAAATAATCGGCAACATATTGTCCCAAAAGATAAGTTCCGTCATGTACCCCCTCTTCCATACTGGTCGGAGCTACCGTCGCACGTTGAGGAGACATCAGTTTCGTCCTCTTCAACCTGTCCGACTGAATACTTACAGAAGAGTTGAGCTCTATAGATTTTATCAAATCTACCTTAGGGAAAGTCCACGAAAAATTATTCGTAAAAGCTGTCCGGTTATACGTAGATTTATATTTATCTATTTTCTGATATGACAGATCGGGATCAGTTTTTACATTATCGAACGAACCGGTATAATCGACACCGGAGTTCCATCCCATATTCCACATCTCTTTTTTAAGATTCCACGTCGAACGCACCGAAGCATTGATACGTTTATAATTCTCGAGATTATTTCGCGGATCTACTTTCGAATCGAGATATCCCCCGTCTATATTCAAAATCAGATCTTGTCCCGGAACGGCAAATCCCTTACCGACAGAAAAAAGCTTACTGTATTCATCTGCCTTAAAACGAGCGGTAAACGGAGTCGATTTCCTTATTCGCTTAATATTCACCAAACCGCTGGTAAGATTTCCATATTCCGCAGAAGGAATTCCTCGAACGATCTCCACACTTTCTATATCATCGGTAGATATGGAACGCATATCCACACCTTTATTCGTTATATTTCTTTTATACTCGGGAGAACTCGAGTCAGAGCCCGAAGGAATATACTGCATATTGGCATCACCGTTAATCGGAGCTCCATCGACAAGGAATAAAGTACCCAAAGAGGAGATAGAATAATCGGGATTGTCGCTTTTTTCTCCTGAAGCATTCAACGTACCCGTTTCACGTAACGTTATCGTATTGGCTACTCCCATATTGGGGGTCTGGGATATATTTCCCGGCAAAAGTTCCAACAAATCGGCAAAACTCGTAGGCTGCAAATGCGCCATTGCAGCTCTATCGATTTTCGACGAACTAACGATCCCCGGTGACTCGGCAGCAGTTATCACAACCTCCTTCAACTTATTAGACCGGGCAGTCATATCTATCTGTAAAAAAAGGTCGCTCTTCAATTCGATCTTTTTCTGCCACGACACATATCCCAAATAAGACACCTGCAAAACATACTCCCCGGGCAAGACAAAAGAGAATTTAAAATTTCCGTTCTTGTCAGACAACCCGGAAAATGTATTTTTCCCTTTTAATTGTATCGTAGCGAACTCAAGTAACTCCTTCGTGAGCGTGTCTCTCACACAACCACTGAAAATTACTTTATCCGGGACAGCCCGGACAAAAGGGAAATACAAAAATGTCACAAAAAAAATCAGAATTATTTTCTTCAAATTCATCCCCGGAGATACCTATATTAATGCGATGCGAAAATAGAGTGGATATTATCATCATACAATACCTACAAATACTGATTAATACTTCATAAAATACCTAAATTATGGGATTTCACAATTTTTCTTCGGTACATATTTTTGCCGTGCAATAAAATATATCTAAAACTAAGTGATAATGAAAAAGATTTTACTATTTGTTTCGATTTTATGTGGGTTGACTGCCTATGCGAACGACATCGATTTTCAATGGGCAAAAACATTTGTTTCTCCTATGGGAACAAGTGCACATTCTCTTGCAAAAAGTGCAGACGATAAAGTCTTCTCATTTGCCGGTTTCGGGTCCTCCGGAGCTGCAGATTCTCTTTCTTATGGTGAAACTCTAATCGGACACGGAGCTCCCTACGACGGAAGCAGTTCCTCCGGAAACTCAAACATCGTATTCCAAAAATTAGAAAAAAACGGAGATCTTGTCTGGTCTGTATATAGCTGCTGGGGCGGAGCCTCTCTTTCTGACTGTGCTTACACCCCGACTGCCGACGGAGGAGCATTCCTTGCTCTGAAATTTTATCATACCAACTACGATGCTGCAAAAAACGGGAAATTATTGTCTTTGGTCGATGCATCGGGTAAAACGACAGATGTCATTTGGGAATATCCGGGATACTGGGTATATCAAGGAATTTTAGTAAAAATCAGTACGGAGGGAAACGTTGAATGGACTAAACTGATCAATGTAGATTATTCTCCTGTACCGGGAACGACATCGAGTACCTACAAAAACTATACTCCGCAAGGATTCTATTTCTATGGCGCAGCCGAAGACAATGAAGGAAATCTGTATATTGCCGGAAATTACCGAAAAGACATGACATTCGTAAAAAAAAGCGGAGAACAGGTTGTATTGAGTCCTCACAATACCGAAGGCTGGACAGGAGATCCCCAATCGAGTGTCGGAGACCTGTTTTTAGTAAAATTAGATGACGCAGGAAATTATCTGGGACATATAACTACTACCGGAACTGCTGCAAGAGAAAGCATTAACAATATCACGTATGCCGATGGAAAAATCTATTTCTTGGGTATGGTAAAAGGCGTATCGACAGAAGATTCGGAAATAAAATTAGGAGATGTGACAATCCAACCGACACAATTTGATGATATTCTTGTAGGTGCCGTCAACACCGATATGACTGTCGCATGGGTAAAACATTTCCCTGCATTTGCAGCCAGTAACGGAAGACACACTACTCAAAACAAAGAAATGAACATTCAAAACGGAAATTTGTATTTGATGGGACACGTCGTCGGAGGTTTCGGCACTGATAAAACTGAAGCTCTGATTGAAGGATCATCGACCATGCAGACAGGTTTCCTTATCAAATGTAGCGCAGTTGACGGGACTTGGTTAGGCGGTGCTATCGGAGAGAACTCGATCGGAGGATATTACGGAGCATTCGAAAACGAAAATGGAAAAATCTACACATACGGTTACGCTTTAGGAGAAGCTTATCTTGTAACTTATAACGCTTCTACATGGGATATAGAGAATGAATACAGTCTGGTAAAAGGCGGATCAACAACGGCATGGGGATGTTTGTTCGATGGAGGCCAACTTCTGACTCTCGCCCGCAGTAACGCAAAATCTGCTAACACTATTTTAGATGGTGCTTATACAATAGAAAGCCCAAAAGATGCCGGATCATGGATCACGATTCTTTCTTCTTTCGAAATTCCGGAACTGGGACAAACTACCGGATTGATTTCTTCAGAAACAGCCAAAGAGCAAAGCGTCAAAGTGTACAGCGGAAAAAATCAGATATTTGTAGAAGCCGGAGAATCTTCTGAAATACAAATTCTGAATACTTACGGACAAATCGTGAAAAGCATGACCGTATCGACAGGTAAACATGCGATTTCGATGCCAAAAGGAATTTATATCGTGAACAAGACTAAAGTGGTTGTATATTAACTATTAAAAAGCATCCATGAACCTGTTAGCGCAGGAAATGGGTGCTTTTATTATAAAAAAAATTATTATGAATAAGACAATGACTTACATCGCTTCTTTATTATTATGCATAGGGAGCGTCAGTTGCGGAAACAACACAAAACAACAATCTCAGAATACGGCAGAAGAACAAGCAATCGTATCTACCGGAATGGAAGTCGATTCTCTTCTCGCAAACGCTGATTCGCTGGCTGAAAAAAATATAACGGTACAAGGTATTTGCACACACACTTGCAAACACGGTGCTAAAAAAATATTCTTGATGGGAAGTGACGATACGCAGACGATACGTATCGAAGCAGGTGAATTAGGACAATTCAGCCCCGATTGCGTAAACAGTATTGTCGAAGTAAACGGTATATTAAAAGAACAGCGGATCGATGAAAACTATTTGGTACAATGGGAAGAACAAGCCAAAGCGCAAACCGAAGAGAAGCATGGAACAGGAGAAGCCGGATGCAGCACCGAGAAAAAAGCTCGGGGAGAAACCGGAAACACGACAGAAGAACGGATTGCAGACTTCAGAAAAAAAATAGCGGAACGCAAAGCGAAAACCGGAAAAGATTATCTCTCTTTTTATTTTGTAGAAGCAGAGTCTTATAAGATCTTAGAATAAGAATAATGGAAAACGTCATATCATGTAAAAACCTGACCCATTATTATGGGAAAAGGCTTATTTATAAAGATTTGAGTTTCAATGTCCCGAAGGGCCGCATTTTAGGGCTTTTAGGAAAAAACGGAACGGGAAAGACAACAACGATCAATATCTTGAACGGCTATTTGAAGCCTAAATCGGGAGAATGCCTTATCTTCGGGCGGGATGTACAAAACATGGAACCGTCATTACGTCGTAATATAGGCTTACTGATAGAAGGTCATATCCAATACTCGTTCATGAATATCCGGCAAATCGAGAAATTCTATGCCTCTTTTTATCCGAAATGGAAAAAAGAGGCTTTTTACGAACTGGTCGGAAAATTAAAAATCACCCCGACTCAACGCATCAGCCGCATGTCTTGCGGACAAAGATCTCAAATAGCTCTCGGACTTATTCTCGCCCAAGATCCCGAATTGTTGATTTTGGATGATTTTTCGTTAGGTCTTGATCCCGGTTACCGAAGGCTTTTTGTCGATTATTTGCGTGAATATGCCCGTGCAGAGCAAAAGACGGTTTTTCTCACTTCTCATATCATTCAGGATATGGAACGCCTTATCGACGATTGTATTATCATGGATTACGGACGCATAATGATCCAACAACCGGTAAAAGAGCTTTTAGGCTCTGTAAAACGGTATGAGTTTACCGTACCCGACCGATATGAACCAAACGGATATTCAGGATTCTACTATCCTTCGAAAATACGAAATCATGTAGAAACCTTTTCTTTCTTTTCGGAAAAAGAGGCAGAAGAGAAACTCAAGTCTCTTGGAGTTCCCTTTTCCGGACTAAAAGCCGAATCAGTCAATCTGGAAGACGCATTTATCGGTCTCACCGGAAAATATTAATACATTAAAGACTCTTCTCAGAATGGAAAAAGCATTATGTTATAAAGAATGGATCAAAACCCGATACTATTACTTCTTGGCAATACTCGTGTCATGGGGTATGACCGGATACTGCATACTTAAAATCAACCGGGCAATAACGATGAAAGGCGCACCTCATCTATGGGAGGTAATGCTCGGGAAAGACGTGGTTTTTATCGACTTGTTGACTTATTTACCATTGTTGATCGGGATATTTTTGGCATGGGTACAATTTGTTCCTGAGATGCAGCAGAACCGGCTGAAACTGACATTGCATCTGCCGGTATCGCAATACAAGACAATCTCGATCATGTTATCTTTCGGAATCATCTTGCTGCTTATCGGATTTGCATCCGACTTTTTGCTGTTATGGCTTTATTTGCAGAAGTTCTTTGCAACAGAACTGACATCCAGAATATTGCTGACCGCGATTCCCTGGTTTACAGCCGGAATTACCGGATATCTATTAACCGCATGGATATGCCTCGAGCCCACATGGAAACGCAGAATACTCAATATTCTTATTTCCACAGCAATACTCCGCATATTCTTTTTATCTTCTGTTCCCGAATCTTATAACTGTTTTTTACCTATACTCATTCTATTTACAATACTGACTCTATTCTTCAGCTTATTATCGGTATCACGATTCAGAGCAGGGAAACAGGATTAATATTAAGATACTAATATAAAACTAAAAATCATGATACGTTTCAGTAAAATACTCCTATATATAACCATAATTCTGTTATTATTCTGGTTGATTCCGTGGGGATACGGCTTCATTTTTTCAAAACCTCAAAAAAATCCGTTTATTTTATACAGTACGGTAATAAACGATTTCGCCATTTTGGAAAATAACGGAAAAGGAACGGAAAGAAAAGATCTGAAAGGGAAATACTATACCGAATCGGAATTCGACAGCATATTGCCGATGTTCTACTACCGGCAATTAATCGCGGACGAAAGATTCCCGGAGGAAATAAACGGTGTCGCCTTGTCTCCGAAAATCGCACAAACGGAAAATTTCATCTTCCGCCATCAGCCGTCTGACGTGAATTGTAAAAAACCGGGACTTTATCCTCTTTTGGAATCGATGTCCGGCAGAGTCGATCTGAAAATGCCGGATGATGTTTTCAGGATAAACAACAACGGTATCGAGTTCATAGATATAAAAACAAACAGTATCGACGAAAAGAAAAGCCGCATTTACACAGATGCCATGAAGAAAAAAGGATTTTGTTTCCCGGCGAATATCATAGCCGGAAATCCGACTGCCCGAAAAGATTATGACGAAGGTTATCTCATTACAGACCGGACAGGATCTTTATATCATTTGAAACAGGTAAAAGGACGCCCGTATTTCAGGAAAATAGAAATTCCGAACGGATTGAAAATAAAATATATTTTCCCAACAGAGTTTAAAAATCGGAAATACCATGCTTTCCTGACCGATGACAAAAATGATTTGTATGTTTTATATACCAAAACTTACGAACTCAAAAAAAGCGGTATTCCTCACTTCAACCCACAGAAAGATGAAATTTCTATTTTCGGAAACATTTTCGACTGGACGGTATCTTTATCTAATCCTGAAGAAAACAAAATATATGCATTAGATGCCGAAAGTCTCCGGTTATTAAAACAAATAGACTTGGCGAGGCTTTATCCGGATATCCAGCAGAATAATTTTCCTGTCCGACTTACTTTTACATCATTATCCGATAAATACGTATTCCCCCGTATCTCAATGTAACTTTACAAAAATGCGCCCGGAAAGATGAATTGCTTCCGGGCGCACTCTTATAATCTTCTGCAAAGATCAATCATCATAATCTATCAGACGAAACTGCTTGTCAAATGTCAACTCTATACCACCTTTCAACTTCACTTCATACTCTTTCGTATCTTGTTCGAACTTAATAACCGGTATATCCGGATGATTTTCCTTTAAATATTCAACAATCGGAACAGGAACAATACCGGCAGGAACCATACTGTATTTACAATCCACCTCTTTCAGATCGCCATATTTACGAAATTCGACTTTATTGCCATTCACGAAAATCACTTCATATTCCTGATCGAACCAACTCTTATCCACTTTTGCCAATGCAACTTTCAGATCGGGAAAATATTTTTTGATAAATTGCTGGGCTTTAGCAGGTAGCTGATCCACACGAATAGGACGATCTTCTCTCGCATAAGTCGCAGTACTAAGGGTAAACAAACAGATAAACAGAACAAATAATTTTTTCATAATCTCTTTTTTTCGTTTATAAAAAGACCTTCAACTCAACTGTCATACAACCGTTAAGAATGACCTATGTGACAAAAATGAAACACAAATCTGAAATGAACTTGAAATAGAGACAGTAAAACAAACCGAAAGAAATTATCCAAACCGCCGACCCGAACAAAATTTGAACAGGTTCTAAGGCAGTTTATTCCATGAAAGGATAAAACGATGCTCTCCCCCGACATACCGATAATCGACCTCTATTCCATAATATTGTCCTATAGCTTTAACAATAGCCAAACCCAAACCGGTCGATCCTTTCTTCTTAGAACCTTGATAAAAACGGTCAAAAATACGTTCTCCGTCTAAAGCTCCGGAATCTGCACCGTTACAAAACATAATTCCCGAAGCGTCCGTTATGATACGGATATAACCGTTGTCCGAATTGTGGACATAGGCATTCTTCAATAAATTCGTGACAAGTGCCGTCGCTAATGACTCATTCATATCAACAATCAACTGAGAGCGCTTTTCCAATTCCACCTTTATGTTCCGGTAGCTATATATATCTTTGTACAAATCCAGTTGCCGCTCCAATAATTCGTTCATATTTACAGAAACATTATCGGTAAACTGTCCGCTATCTATTTTAGAAAGGAACAAAAGAGATTTATTGAGGCGGACTATATACTCGATCGTCTGCCGGGTTTTCAAGATTTCGACCAATTGTTCCTCCGTAAGCTCGGTATTGTCCGTCAGCCATTCGAGACGGTTTTGGCAAACCGCCAACGGGGTCTGTATCTCGTGAGAAGCATTCCCGATAAACTGCTTTTGCTGATCGAAGAGCTGTTCGGTTCTTCTCGCATAACGAATCGCCGCATCATTCAATTTTTTAAACTCCGATATCTTCGTATCATTTTTCAAAAGTTTGTTTTCTCCCCCGACAGTATAATCATCCAGCCAATGCAATAATGTATAAAGCGGACGCATACTCCGGTAAAAAACCCATGTGTTTATCCCGATAATAATCAACAATAAAGTAACATATAGCACGATGATCCAGTTCAGAATAGAATTACGCAAGTCTTCTTTCTCAAAAGAAGGTGTCGCTACAGTCAGCTCAAAATAAACACCCGAGTCGTTTTGAAATATGGTTTTCAAGATTCTTGCCGGTTCGGTATCTTGCAAACGGGGAATGTAAATTTTCGCATCCGTATAGCTGATAGCCGAACGGCTTTCGGCATATTCCCGGGTTACTTCTCTGATCTGATAACTGTTATTCGACCCGTCACCTGATGAAAGTGTCTTCTCTCCTGCCAGTACCTGCATAATAATCATATCGGAATAGTTCTCGAGCGCATCATCCACCTCATCGTTAATCTCCGTCTGCAATGCAAAATAAAAAAAGGCCGCCCAAGCCGTCAGTAAAATCACCAAGGCGACCGAAACCCGCAATATGATCTGATATATAAGCTTCATTCCACTATAACCGGTTATCCGGCAACGACAAGTTTATAACCGAATCCGTACACCGATTTTATTTCAATTTCAGCTCCCGCATCTCTCAGCTTTTTCCTCAGGTTTTTCATCTGCGCATATATGAAATCGAAATTATCCGCCTGATCGATATGATCGCCCCATACGGCTTCCGCCAATACCGATTTATCGACCAAATGACCGGGACGAAGAATAAAATAATACAATATATCATACTCTTTACGAAGCAGAGGCACATCAGCGCCATTTACCGATACTTGAAATTTATCGGGCGACACGACCACATTTCCCAACTTGATCGTATTTTCTCCATTCCCGCGATTACGGCGCATCACACTTTTTATTCGTGCAGACAGTTCCGCCAGATGAAAAGGTTTCGCCAGATAATCATCCGCACCTAAATCAAGACCCGACACCTTATCCTCTATCGAATCTTTTGCCGATATAATAATGACATTCCCCTGCTTTCGTAACGCTTTAAAACGGTCGAGCAAATCTAAACCGCTACCGTCCGGCAGCATAATATCCAGTAAAATGCAGTCATAACTGTAATCTTCGATCTTTTGCAAAGCCTGACCGTAAGTTGCGGCAACCTCGACAACATAACGCTCTTTCTCCAATGTTCTCTGCATCAACTCTCTCAAAGAAGGTTCATCTTCGACAATCAGAATTTTCATTTCCTACTGTTTTAAAATAAAGAATCGCATCCGATTTATTCTCGGATCGTCTCTGTCCTTTTTCGATAAACTAAAAACAACCTGCAATTCAAAGATAAAAGATAATCCTGAAATAAAACTGAAACTCCGAGAGAAATATACAGACATCCTTCTATAATCATCTAACTTTTAGAGGCATTCCGTTTAAGATAGCCTTCCATTTTATCTTATTTCCAGAGTATCTTTAATAATCTCCATAAAAGAATATTGATATTCTACGCCTAATGTCGTATAATATTCCTTACAGAATGCATCATAAACACTTTTAGCAACACCTTTCTTACCTTGGGTACAGAGTATACGTATCTTGGTTGACAAAGCATTCTCATTGAGGTAATCATGTTGGAATAAAACATCAGATATTCGTATTTTGAGGGGATCCGATAAGTCTTCCTGTTTAAGTAAGTTACAAAGTAAATCAATTGTTTGGCTGGAGAAATCACTTTTAAACGTATCTACCCATTCTGTTTCAATATTAGGCAGCATCATTCCATGCAATAATAATTCCAATAATTGTTCAATATTATTATTGTTGCCATTTTTGTTATAGAGATATAATACTTCAAGATAATCGCATGTAACATCGGTATCTAATTTTATGCTCCAAAATCCTTTCTGGTTAATAATTTTGATATCACCGATCTTTTCAAGTATGTTACGTAATTTGCTCATATATACATTACGGATATTTTGTGCGGCATCTTCAGGTTTTCCGGGCCATAACATTTGGATGAGTTTATTACCATTTATGCCTTTTTCACATTTTCCGGTATATAATATCAATGCTATAAGTAACATTTTCAGAGTACGTGTAAATAATAAGGTTATATCATTTCCCTCTTTATCTACAATGCGAAAGCCTCCCAAAAAACAGATGCATCGTTTCGAAAAATCATATTGCTTTGCAGAGAATATTTCTTCATGTATATTATTGACATCTAAATTATTATTAAGACTTGCCTTATATTCGGGGGCAACCTTATGTTTTCTTTTCTTGATATAGATAATGTAGCTTAAGATCGCGATAGCAATAAGGGATAATAATATAATAATAGTTACCCAATAATTATGTGTTTGTGATGTCTCTTGCGTATTGTTGGTTTGTATAAAACTTGTTGCAGGAATTGGAGGGTAGTCTAATTCGTAAATTTCTACATAAGATTTTCCCGATACCTCAGCTTCATGTATGACTAAATATAGTTTATTTAATTGTCGGGAGAAATATATATTGGTATATAAATATTGTAAATCAAATTTTTTGCCTATGGGGAGTGACATCTTTTCAAAATGGGGATTGTCTCTATTTATTTTTATTAATACTCCTCCTTCTTGGGTGCAGAATACATAAAAACAATTATTGGCTTTATCATAAATCATGTGTTCGCAAGGTTGGAATTCTCCTCCTTCTATTGGGGTGATATGTTGCCATAATCGGTGTACATTATAAGTCTTTAAATCAATAGCATATAAATCATAATAATTTTGTGGAGATAATTCTTGCCTTCCGGATGGGCATCCTCGTCCGCCAAAAACATACAAAGTATCATTGACTATCACTGAGGCACATGAATATCGTGGATCTATCTCTTTTAATATATATCTCTGTTGAGGCTTCGTATGGAACGGATAGCTGATCAAGAGTTCATTATTATAACGATAATGTCCATATCCTCCAAAACTAATCAGACTGGAATCTTCAGGGTTAAATACACAAGTATTGTTCCAATAATCATGGTCCTTTTGGGAGACTATATTATTGCCCCATCGATGGCTGATAGGGTTCAACGATGAGTATATGTTCTCATCCAAGTTATATGAGAGAAGTTGATTCTGATCAGGGATAAACACTAATTGATTAGGATAATTTGATGCTATTTCTCCTCCTTTTATAGAAATTGTATCTGTTTTCTTTTCTCCAAGATGGTACACATATAAATTATTTTTATCCGTAGCCATATAAAAAGTCCCTATATTAGGATCAAACGCTATAGAAAGAGATGAATTGAACGTCGCGGAATATAATTTGTTCCAAGTTATGTATTGGTCGATAATCCAATGAGGGTTATAGGTAGTCGCAGGTTTGTAAAATAGCTCGTCATAACAAGTATTTCCGTCATGATGACCCAATTTCCATCTTCGTATTTCTTCTTTCCCTCTGTTGATAGTTATGTCTTTGACATTGACTGATGCAACATCTGCTAAAGAAAAGTTTTCAAACGGACAATATCCAAAAGCGATTCGAACACTCTCGGTATCTTTCAATTCCGGAAATTTAATAAATGCGGAAGTCTTATCATAGATCAGGTTTATATCACCGGTCTTGGGGTCAATACTTATTGAGACGTTAACCCATACTCCTTTTTTTACATTCTCGTCAGAAAGAGGATGTACTGTTTTACCTGTGACTAAAATAGGGTAGCGCTTATCATTTTTATCAACGCTATATAATAAATCTATATTCTGATTATTGTTGGTTATTATTCGGAATATGCTACCAAAAACATTTTCTTCTCTTGTGAATATACTGAAACTTAAAGTGAGCTTCTTTTGGAAAGTTCTTATCGGATACCCATTTTCTAATACGACACTGGTGAATTCGTCTTTGGGGTATGGATATGTTCGAATATATAACCCATACTCTTTTGGAGATGCAGCAATCGCCGTACATATTGAAATAAACAAAAACGTTAATAAATTCAGTATGCTTTTCATAGATAAAACACAAGAAATATATGCAATTAAACAAAAGTAACTTTTCCTATAAATAAATACGAAAATTATCCGCGAATATTTTCTGCTTATTTCTATAAGAGCCTGTCGTACAACTTTATATAATAATAATATAATAGCAACAATTTTAGATACATAGCGTATTTATTAATGTTTTTTTAAGGAAAATATTAAGGTCGCAAGCATACTTTTATCTCGAAATAACTCCGCTCAAATATTGAATTACAATGCCTTGATTTCATTATTTTTTTCATTTATAAATTTAATCATGTATGAATAAACACATTTTAAATGCGTTCCTATTAGGAACAATTATCCTTTCTTGTAATGGTTTTACTTCGTGTAACGATGATGTTGATGAATTAAAATCTCGAATGTCTGTGGTAGAAATTGCCATTGATGATATTAAGTCGCAATTGCAGAATGCTCTTGTTACAGGTGCTAGTATAACGAAGGTAGAACAAAAAGACGACGGAAGTTGGAACATTACTTTAAGTAATGGGCAGACTATTGAAATTAAGAACCAGGCAGGAGGAGGTTCTAATATCTCTGTTGTAGTAACAGATACCAATGCAGTTATAACAATAGATGGTCAAGAATATATCCTTCCTTTAGGAGCATCTGTAAGTTCATTGGTATATGTCCCTGAAACATTGGATGGTATCGTAGAAATCGGAAATGACGGTGCGGTCGTAAAATTTTTAGTAAGACCTTCGTTAAATAGTCTGGATGGTGCTGAGTTCTCTATTGCCGAATCACATGCGGTAACCCGTGCAGGAGATGGTGAGCAGTTTAAAGTAAATGGTCAGGCAACTTTGGATAACGGATTCATTTCTGTTCCTCTTAAGGCTTTAAACGTTGAGGCCGGAAATCATTATGCAATCTCTCTGCAAATGAATATGCGTGGAACAGTCATAGGATCTAATTATTTCAATGTGCATATTGCCGAGGATTTTTCTTTTATCGGTGAACAAATCGGTGGTTATGAAATAAAATCAGAATATAACCCTGCCAGTTTGGACGAAAATTATAGTGAAATGACTGTAAATGGTGTTACTCTATTAAAAAATTTGAATTTTAAGGACTTCTTCTCTCAATTACCGGAAAATGCAGAATTTAGAATTGCAGGTATAGATCAGCAGCCTGTCGGTGATGCGCAGAATAAATATACTCTGTTGGCAAACAGTTTGCAGAAAGATGGAACATGGGCATTTGCCGAAAGACCGGGAACAAGTTTTAATTCCAATCAAGACCGTCCTGGATTCTTGTTTAATATAGTATCCAATGATGTAGTAAAGGCCAAAATTTATTTGAAAATTATTGATGAATTGGCTGATGTTGATTTTAATGCAGGTTTAAAACAAGCTGAAGCAGAATGGGGAGGTCGTGAAAAATCGCTGTCATTAGGAGCACAGACTATTGATATTCAAGCTACATTTACTAACTATGAAAGTGATTATACAATAATTCATAGCGGAAAAGATGACTTCTTTGCAAAATGGTCAAGTATCGCTATTTCTACTCCTAATGAGGATAACATTATTTATTGCGACGGAACTAAATTAGTTTTAGGAGATTTGGGCGCAGAATATGCTGCGAAATCTCGTGGGATTTATTGGTTCTATCGCGGATTTGCAATTTATGTTCCTGAAACATTGGCCGTAGAAGATGGTAAATACATCGGGACAAATGGTAAATCTTATGCCGGAGGAGAAGGATATGATTATGATCTCTGGTTAGGCTCTTATAGTGAATATATCAATAATCCGACAACTTTCTATGATCCGGTTTCATCTTGGAATTTTAAGATTGATGAACAGACAGGTGTCATCACCCTTCCTGAAACATATACAGGCTATGGCTTCCGTATCGGTGTAGGTGCAGGATATGAATATGCTTATGGAGTCAAGAAGATAGGTGAAGCAGACCAATTCGGATTATTCTTCTTTAATCGTCGTTTAGCTCCAGAAGGTGCTACAATGCCGGCTCCTAAAGAATAATTTAATATTATTCGTCTAATTCTTTAAGAATCTAAAACATGAAACATAAAAGACTAATAATAGGAAGCCCATATTTATGGAAAACTATGATGATACTATTTCTTTTCTGTTCATCGCTTCCTTCTTTCGCTCAGAATAGAGCTCTACATGGTGTCGTCTTAGACACTTCTGGTGAACCGGTTATCGGGGCCAATGTGAGAGTGGATGGTAGTACTCGAGGTACTGTAACAGGCCTTAATGGAGAGTTCGATATAAATGTCTCAAATAATGAGAAACTTACCATATCGTTTATCGGTTATTTAGATGCCGTAATTTCTGTCGGTAATAAACGAAATATTAAGGTCATTTTGAAAGAGGATACCAAGACTTTAGATGAAGTGGTAGTGGTAGGATATGGAGTTCAAAAAAAAGCTACTTTAACAGGTGCCGTATCTGCCGTAACCAATAAAGAAATTACAGTTACCAAGAATGAGAACGTTGTCAATATGCTTACCGGTAAAATTCCGGGAGTCAGAATTTCTCAAAATAGTTCTCAACCCGGTGAGTTTGATAACACCATTGATATTCGTGGTATGGGAGAGCCATTAATTGTTGTTGATGGAATTCCAAGAGATAAGGCATATTTTTCACGTATGGATGCCAATGAGATAGAAAGCGTATCTGTTTTGAAAGATGCATCAGCTGCTATTTATGGTATCCGAGCTGCAAACGGTGTTATTTTGGTGACTACAAAACACGGTGATAGCTCCGATGGCAAGTTTAACATTACATTTTCTGCAAATTACGGATGGCAACAATTCTTATATGTCCCGGAAACAGCAAGTGCAGTAGATCATATGCTCCTTATCAATGAGAAAGGCTATAATTCATTCGACGGAAACTATCCTATCCGCACAACTCCCAAATATACTTGGGAGCAGATGATGGAATATAGTACAGGGAAAAAACAGAGTACAAATTGGACAAACGAGTTGTTTGACAGCAATGTACCTCAGGAACAATATAATATCAGTATGGATGGTGGCTCGGACAGGATCAAGTACTTCTTCAACTTGGGCTATTTGAAACAGGAAGGTTCATATAAAAGCGGTTCTTTGAATTACGATAGATGGAATTTCCGTTCAAATATAGATGCAAAGATCACTAACCGTTTGAAAGCTACCGTTGCTTTGAGTGGTTATATAGATGAAAAGAATCAACCGTTTACTGATATTTGGGCAGTATATAAGAAGGCATGGACATTCAGACCTACATCGTCTGCATGGGTTGACGGTGACCACAGTCTGCCAGCGTATGATGATGAAATGTTGGACAGTGAAAATCCGGTGGCTGCAACAAATAGCGAATTTACCGGCTATCGTAGAGAAAAGCGGTACAATTTTAATGGATCATTAGCTTTGAACTATGATATACCTGGCGTTAAAGGTTTGTCTGCAAAAGCATTCTACAGTTATGATTATTATACAACGAATAATACAGAATATCGTCGTACTTATAAACTGTATAATAGAGGGGGAGATGGCGAATTACAATCATTCATTAGAAATAGTGACAGTTATTTGCGTAGAAATACGGATCCAAGATATGGAACCGTACTGCAACTTTCTTTGAATTATGCGAATAAGTTCGGTGATCATAATGTAAGCGGTATGCTTTTGTTCGAGGAACAATATGATAATTGGGATAATTTTTATGCTCAGCGTGTGATGATGCTTGATGGAGATTATCTGATTTATGGTGAAGATGAAGAACAGGTCGGTTCAATGTCCGGTGCCGGTGATAAGACCAGAAAGGCTCTGGTTGGTAAATTCAATTATGACTATAAAGGTCGATACATGGTTGATTTTTCTTTCCGTTACGACGGAACATCAAGTTTCCCTAAAGAATCTCGTTGGGGATTCTTCCCTGCGATATCTGCCGGTTGGCGAATAAGCGAGGAACATTTTATAAAAGAGGCGGTGCCATTCTTGACCAATTTAAAGCTCCGTGCATCTTATGGTGAAATGGGAGATGACAGCGGTGCAAATACATATCCTCAGACGCAAATTGCCTATAATATCAATAAAGATCAGATAGGTTATTTTTATAATGGGAAATTTATGGCAGGTGTTTCTGCAACATCGATCCCTAATCCGAAACTGACATGGTATACAGCTAAAACATATAATTTGGGATTGGATTTTGACTTATGGAGTCAGAAACTTACCGGTACATTGGAATTATTTAAACGTAAACGTGAAGGCTTGTTAGCTACGTCATCGGCTGTTATTCCAGGTACTGTGGGAGCCTCTATGCCTCAAGAAAATATCAATAGTGACGAAACTTTCGGTTGGGAAATCAGTTTGGGACACCATAACCGTGTAGCAAATATCGATTATTGGGTAAATACTCAGATTTCAGCAACTAAGAATCGTTGGGATTATCACTTGGACAGTCAAGCCGGTAACTCGATGGAGAATTGGTACCGTTCCGATGTATCAGGACGTAATAAGGATATTTGGTTTACATACGAAGAAGGCGGGCGCTTTACAAGTTATGAAGAAATTCGATATCATGGAACGACCGGTGCGAATTATAACCAAGGAACATTGCCGGGTGACTATTGGTATAAAGACTGGAATGAAGACGGTATCGTAAATGATGCGGACAGACATCCTGTAGCCACATTTAATCTGCCGGTTTTCAACTATGGTATTTCTATGGGAGCATCATGGAAAGGCATTGACCTATCAATGAATTGGCAAGGTGCTGCAGGTGTATATAATTCGTATAATGAAGTGTTTACAGAAGTCGGACCATTCAACGGTGGTGCAGTCCTTGACATGTATAAGGACCGTTGGCATACAGTAAATGTCAATGATGATCCGTGGAATCCTAATACTCAATGGGTAGAAGGATTGTATCCGGCTACGGGACATAGCTTTAACACAGGTTCGACAGGTATACACAATACATCTTATATACGTCTGAAAACACTCGAACTCGGCTATACTTTCCCTAAAGTATGGATGAATAAGATCGGAGTAAAAAATCTGAGAGTATATGTAAATGCATATAACTTGTTAACCTTTAGCGGATTGGATAATATCGACCCTGAACGACCCGGATATCAAGGGGGAAGTAATAGTGGTAGTAGCAGTGGTATCCTTTACTATAATTATCCTGTAAATCGTACATTTAATATTGGTGCGACTATTAAATTCTAATCAAAGGAATAGCATATGAAAACTTTTAAATATTTATTTATATTAGCCGCTTTGGGAGTCTCGATTACTTCTTGTAATGATCTGGAGCTGGAACCAAAAGGATTACTATACGAAAATGTTTTGTTTCAGTCAGACAATGGTATAAAGAAATATATGGCCCTTATATACCAAGATTTGCCTATTGAAGACTTCAATTATAAACAAAATGGTGATGAAAAAGGCTTTGCAACAGTCAATCAAGGAGGTTGGCATACTGGTAATAAATGGCAAGCCCAAAAAGGTAGCCCGGCTGCCGCTGGAGCAGAAGCTGCCGGTCGCGATCCTTCATATGGTGATGGTTGGGGATATTGGCCTTATGACAGGATCCGTGATATCAATAATTTCATAGAGAAACTTCCTGAATATCGTAGCTATTATACAGAAGAAGATTACAATGCGTATATGGGAGAAGCACGTTTCTTACGCGCTTTCTACTATTTCGGTATCGTAAAAAGATATGGAGGAGTTCCTATTGTAGATAAAGTATTGGATCCAAGTGCTCCGACGGCCGAACTCCAACAGCCGAGAGATACCGAATACGATTGCTGGAAGTTTATCTACAATGATTTGTTATATGCAATGAATAATGCATCTGCATCCAAAGCTGAAATCGGTAGAGCAAATCGGTATGCTGCAGCGGCATTAATGTCAAGAGCGATGTTATATGCCGGAACAATTGCCAAATACGGAGGTTATGTCGGGACGACAGGTCCTGCAGTTACTGCAGGATTGATGGGAATCCCGTCGGACAAAGCGGCAGAGTTTTTCCAATATGCCTATGATGCTTGTGTGTTCTTGAAAAAAGCCGGTTTTACATTGCATACCGGGTCTGATAAGGAAAAAGCTTATCTTGAAACTTTCTTGATAGACAATGAAGAAGATATCTTTGTTAAACAGTATGGACCCAAGACGACTACTCCGGCAAACACGAGCTTGTTTCATTCTTGGGATACTATGATTTTACCGAGAGGTGAAGGTCTGGCCAGTGATGTCGGATGTGCTTTACAACCGGTTTGGGAAATGATAGGTTTATATGAAATGCCGGCAATAAAAGATGCAGAAGGTAAACCGATTCGCTTCAATAGTGTCGATGAATTGTGGAATACAGACGAGATGGAAGCTCGTTGCCGTGCCAATTTCTTCTTTCCTGGCATGACCGAGTCTGTTTCCGGGGTTAGCATTGACATACGGGGTGGTGTATATAAGGAATATCCGGGTTTGGCAAGTGATGGAGAGTCTGAAATTCCCGGAAGTATTAACGATTATACTGACACTTACAGAGTAAGGGCAGCAAGTCCCGGTGAAACTCAAGTCATTAACGGACAATCTGTTCAAGTAAGTGGGAAGCATGGATTGGCCGAAGGAACCGGTGATGAAGGATATTCCCGTACAGGTGCGTTTATACGCAAATATGTCAATTATAATACTGACGCATCGAGTAGAGTTCTGCATGGAAGTTCTCAGTCATGGAAAGTATTCCGTTACGGAGAGATTCTGTTGAATTGGGCAGAAGCCGCTTATGAACTTGGACTCATCAAGAATGATAATAACCTAAAACGAGAAGCGTTTGATCATATCAACGAAATTCGTGATAGAGCCGGTGCCCATCGCCATGATATGGTAGAAAGTCCGCAAGATATAGGTTCTGAAATTTATGGTTTCCCTATCGATGAGAATCTTCAGTATATCCGTGATGAGCGTGCTCGTGAATTATGTTATGAGAACCATCGTATTTTCGACTTACGTCGTTGGAGAGTTGCGGATATCATGTTCCAGAATGGTATGTATACTCACACATTATTGCCATATTATGTGATGGATGAAAATAAGTGGATTTTCTTGAATGAAGTGGAACGTGAAGGACGTAAAGTAACGTTTGAAAAACGTTGGTATTATGAACAGATTCCAAGTGGTGAAATCGGAAAGAATCCAAATTTGATCCGCAATGATGGTTATTAATTTCAAACCTATATAAACGATCACAATATGAAAAAGACAATATATAGTATTCTGTTTGTTGCATCCGTGTTAGCAAGTTCTTCATGCATGAAAGTAGATAACTTTGATGCCCCTGAAGCTCATGTAACCGGCCGTATCATAGATAGTACTACAGGTGAAAATATTTTGGCAGACCAGGGCGAATGCAGAGTCCGTATCTGGGAGAAAAGTTTCAGCCTGAATCCTGCAAATCAGGATATTCCTGTGAAACAAGATGGTACATATAATAATTCAAAATTATTTTCCGGAACATACGATGTCGTTCCGGAAGGAGCCTGGTGGCCTTGTGATACTATCCGTGTCGGGATTGGAAAGAAAACGGTAACTCAGAATTTTGAGGTAACTCCCTATCTGAAGTTAATAGATTTTCAAGTGAATCTGGAAGGCGAAAATCTTACGATGTCCTGCCGTCTGGATGCACCTATAACCGAGGGATTGCCACAAATAATGGAAGTCCGTCCATATTTGAGCTTAAATCAGTTCTGTGGAGCATCCAACTGCATTAACTATTATAATACCAATGATTTTAGAGTTAATGTGATGAAATCATGGGACAAGATCGAAAAAGAGGAAGATGGCAGAACTATTCCATTTGAGGTTACTGTTCCTGTAAAACGCGGATATATTTACTTTGTTCGTATGGGAGCAAAAGTTAAGGATTCGTTTGAAAAACATAACTATACCGAAATAGTAAAGATCGAAGTACCTCAGTAATAGACATATTAAAGTTAATAAAATTCGATTCGGGAAAGGAGAAATCTTTTCCCGAACGTAAAAAAACGAATAGTTGCTTATGAAATTGAAATATAATTTATACATATTTTGGGCTGTAATAGGCTTGTGCTGTATTTCTTGTAGTAATAAAGATGATGACCATATCCCACCTGCCATTCAAGAACCGGAAAAACCGACAGCTCCTGAAATCTATAATGATTTAGGATTTACACCCCACGTAGATGGAGAACCCTTCAATACTTATCGCGGGTTGGTTATGGCCGGATATCAAGGATGGTTTGGCGCTCCCGGTGATGGATGTCCGCACAGTGACCATTCCAATACCGCATGGTACCATTATCGTGAAAACGACCGCTTTGAACCCGGAGTCTTGAGAAATTCAATTGATTTCTGGCCAGATATGAGTGAGTATGAAACTCAATATACCCCCGGCAAATTTATTCTTCCTAATGGTGAAAAAGCGACAGTATTCAGCTCTTATGATGAATCTACCGTTATGTTACATTTTAAATGGATGAAGGATTACGGATTAGATGGTGTCTTTATGCAGCGATTCGTAGGTGAAGTTATAAATAATCCTGACGGAAAAGCACATTTCAATAAAGTACTGGCTTCTGCAATGAAAGCGTCAAATCAGTATCAGCGTGCTATTTGTGTCATGTATGATTTGGGAGGATTTATGTCTGATAATACTCGTAATGCAGATGCTGTTTTGGCCGATGCACAGGAAATATTGGATACATATCGATTGAAAGACAGGAATGTGCAGAAATACTATTTGTATGAAAACGAGAAACCCCTGATCGTATTATGGGGCGTCGGATTTAACGATAATCGTCCTTATAACATGAATGATGTAGAGCAACTGATGAATGGACTGAAGGAAAAAGGTTTCAGTATCATGTTGGGAGTTCCGACTTATTGGAGAGAAAGAAGAAATGATGCAATACCAGATGCCAAACTACATGACCTTATCAAGATGGCTGATGTGATTATGCCTTGGTTTGTCGGAAGGTATGGGAAAAGTGATTATTCTAACTTCCATAATTTGATTCAGCAAGATATTGCATGGTGTAAAGAAAATAATGTAGCCTATGCTCCTTTATGTTTCCCAGGCTCTTCAGACCGTAATATGCACCCGAATAATTCGATTAATCCGCGTTACGGAGGCCAATTCTTGTGGGATCAGATGTATTTCTGTATCAAGTCCGGTGCGCAAATGTTGTATATTGCCATGTTCGATGAAATAGACGAAGGTACAGCTATTTTCAAATGCTTGAATGAAAGTGATGTGCCAAGCAATGAAGCTGAAGACGATTATTATGTTGTATATCAAAATAATAGTTATCGCATGACTCAATCTAAGGTAGAAGTGACCGGGGCTAATGAATGGTGTCAGTTGGCTAAGGATCTAAAGGTTAAATTTCAGGGAGTGGAAGACGGGCTTCCGACAGACCATTATTTATGGCTTACCGGGCAAGGTCGCAAGATGCTTAGAGGAGAGGTTCCTTTGAAGTCATCCTGGCCGGCAAGATAAATCTGTGTATTTGTCCTACTGCTTGGTTTCTATGATCAGGCAGTAGAACAAATCAAGTTAAAAAATAAATAGTCGATTGTTGTTCTAAATCTGTAATATAATTGATTGATGATATATTCTGTTACTAAAAAATATTGTAGTCTCAAGACATGTAGAATCCGGATAAGCATATTCCTTTTATTTAATGGTTTTGTATTAAGTTTGTCTGCATCTCCCAAGCATGCAGCAGATACAAATTATCCGTCTTATCACGGACTTGTTATGGCCGGGTATCAAGGATGGTTCCATAAACCGGAAAAAGGAATGATGTATCCTGATGAGAAGAATGTGCGAATTGACATGTGGCCTGATGTAAGCGAATATCCAGAAACTTATCCAACAGGTCTGAAACATGCCGACGGTTCTACTGCACGCTTCTTTTGTTCTTCCGACGAGAGTACTGTAGACCTCCATTTCCGTTGGATGAAAGAGTATGGAATAGACGGTGTCTTTATGCAGCGTTTCTTCAACGCTGCCCGTAAAGATAACACAAAAGGGAATGCTGTTATCAGTCATGCCTTTAAAGCAGCTTCCAAGTATAACCGCGCAATCGGCATCATGTATGATTTGTCAGGGCTGAAAGCTCATGGAGAGGATTGTTCATCTTTGATTGAAGACTGGAAATTCTTAGTCGATTCTTTAAAAGTTACAAATCAGGACGGAGCTCATACTTATATTTTCCATAATGGAAAGCCATTGGTTACAATTTGGGGAGTAGGTTTTCCTGACAGACCTTACGATATTCGGGACATCGGCCTGAAACGTTTTATAGATTTTTTATGTAATGATCCCGAGTATGGAGGATGCAGCATTATGTTGGGAGTACCTACCTATTGGCGTGAACTTGGTGCCGACTGTGTGCATGATCCTTATTTGCATGAAATTATCCGCGAAGCAGATTTAATTATGCCTTGGATGGTACAAAGATTTACTCCTTTGTTGCATAATGACATGGATCGTTATCGCGATGTTATACTGCGTGATATGTCATGGTGTAAGGAGAACGGTATAGAATACGTTCCTTGTGTTACACCCGGATTCAGTTGGCATAATTTAAGTCGATATGCATTTCCGGACGACGTTAAACCATCCGGTTCAATACCCCGCCAAGGTGGTCGTTTTTATTGGCAGCAGATCTCTACGGCCATAAACTGCGGTGTCAGAATGCTGTATATAGCTATGTTCGATGAAGTGAATGAGGGCACGGCTATCTTTAAATGTACTGATAATCCACCGGTAGGCAAGAATATTCAATTTGTGGGAATGGACAATATGCCTTCTGATCACTATTTATGGTTGACAGGAGAGGCTTCGTTAATTCTCAAGGGGAAGAAATCCTTGACATTTACATTGCCCAAGCGTCCGCATTAAAACTGATTGTTTGACTTTTGAATATAAAGAAATAATGAAGAATAATATTCTATATCTCATAATGTGTTTGATCTTTACAGGATGTGGAACATCCCGTAAAGATATGATATGCCAAATAAGGAATGGGGGCGTAAAAGGGTGAGTTCCTCCGTCAATTCATTGATATTTGTTTCATGATTAATACTAACTGCTTATGAAAGTTTTACACACTATTGGAGCTTTATGCTTTATTGGTTGCATGATGTCGTGCCAGTCGGTCAAGAATAAGATTACAGAAAAAAGTGGTATAGACAGCTTGGCATCCAACCCTTTTATTACGCATATGTATACAGCAGACCCTTCGGCGCATGTATGGGAGGATGGAAGACTTTATATCTATGCATCCCACGATATCGATCCTCCACGGGGATGTGATCTGATGGACCGTTATCATGTCTTTTCTACCGATGATATGGTACATTGGACAGATCATGGAGAGATATTGAATTCATCTCAGGTTGCTTGGGGGCGTAAAGAAGGAGGTTTCATGTGGGCTCCCGATTGTGCCTATAAAAATGGAACTTATTATTTTTATTTCCCGCATCCGAGTGAAACGGCTTGGAATGATTCCTGGAAAATCGGAGTGGCAACCAGTCGGTATCCTGACCGAGATTTTAAAGTTCAAGGATATATAAAAGGTATGGATTCATTGATCGATCCGTGCGTATTTATTGACGATGATGGACAGGCCTATATATACCATGGAGGAGGTGGTATATGTAAAGGCGGAAAGCTTAAAGATAACATGATGGAACTGGATGGTGAAATGCTCCGAATGGAAGGATTGGTAGATTTTCATGAAGCACCATGGGTACATAAATATAACGGAAAGTATTATCTGTCATACTCGGATAATCACGATGAAAATATGAATGATGGAGTCAAAGGTGATAACCGAATGCGTTATGCTATCAGTGATAGCCCGTTGGGACCATGGAAACATCAAGGTATCTATATGGAACCTACCGACAGTTATACAAATCATGGCTCTATTGTAGAATATAAAGGCGAATGGTTTGCTTTCTATCATAATAGTGCATTGTCTAATCATGATTGGTTGAGATCCATTTGTGTAGACCGATTGTATTATAATGAAGATGGAACTATTCAGATGGTAAAGCAAAGAAAATAAGCCTGAACGACTAAGTAGATTCAGTAAATAATAAAAATTAGCCAACTAATTCACAATGATATAATTATGAATTAGTTGGCTTTTTATATCAAACTCATGTTATTTTAATATAATAAACGTAATATTCCATTGGCTTGCAACATGACTGATAAAATTAATAGAGATGAACATGTTATAGAACTTGCCGGACAAATGAAGATTCACACATATATAAATGTAGGAAAATCCGAAAACTGTTGAAGAAAGAACTCTAAACGATTTACCAATTGTCAATATAAATAGAATATTCGTTGGCTGGCAATAATTCTTCGAATTCCAGACTATCATCCGGTTTCAGCATAATAATCGGATATTCGTGGGCATTGGAATTCAACATACCCGGAGAGTCTTCCAAAATATTATTCACGCCTAAGATCGTGCCCGAAAGAGGCATATACAAATCACAAACCTCGCTAATCGATTCTATAGTGGCAAATACAGTGTTCTTATCAAAATATTCATCGATTCCATCGACAGAGACATATACGATATCTCCCAAACGTTCTTGAAGATAATCGGTTATCCCGACCCAACAATAATCGCCTTCGGGTTGTACCCAAACATGGTTTGTTGTATATCTGCGCCCCTCCGGATAATTCCTGACCGAGCGGTTTTGCCGTCCCGGATTATACCGCACCGCTGACTCGGAATTTTTATTTATTCCGATACTCTCCGGTTCGGAAGCATCTTCAACCTCTTCTGTACCGGTATCGATCCCGACCTGTTTTCCCGAATCATTCCTCAAATTAATACCCCAAACGAAACAAGCAATCAACACCAAACAGGCAATAATCATAAACTTTTTCATGGCAAATCCGATTTAAATGTTACACAAAAACATATTTTTTATTTCATAACTCGTTTAAGAATCCGTCTAAGAGCCTATCTAATTCTGTCCTCAAAAAAAACGTATTCCGTCCTTATCGGTAAACGTAAATATTCTCTCTTCAACACCTCCGGTAAGACACTTCAGCCAATACAACGCCCCGGCAGGCACATCTTCATATTCCACATTATAATCCTCAGCCCGTTTTATCCCCAACGATTCCCATCCGTCCATACCATAATAAAACAGTTCATAGACAGAACCCGGGAAAACCGAATTTCCGTCATTTCGAGGCACACATACGATCCGGGTTATCCCGACAAGACTTTTCAGATCGATTACCATTTCTTTCTTATTATCTCTTACATAGCGGACATACGTCAACGGGTCACGATCGGTACTTTTTTTAAAACAAGAGTCTGTCGGCACGCAACCGACCGCATGTCCTTTTTCATCATATACAACAATCTCGGACAAATCGGCAACAGGTTTGCGGCTCAACAATTTCAGATAACGGAACTTACCGGACAAACTCACGCTATTATCGAATATCACATCCCCGCTGCCCTTCTTCAACACGCATAATCGCCGGGCTCGATCGAAAGATCGCTCATCCGATCCCCAGATTTCCATCCCTTCGAGCGATTTACAATAACCGTTCAACTTTTCGTTGTAGGGATATTTTCGGGAGATCCTGATTTTCCGGGTACGGGAATGATCGGGAATCAGATAAACCATACCATCTCTTTCGTTCACTATAAACGGATAGTTGAAAGCCTTCAGTTCTCGTCGCCAATAATATACCGGAAGATAGACATTCCCGACCGCCATACGATCAAAAGTCGCTCGTTTCATCTTTCTCTCCGCCACAGCAACCGGTATCCATTGCCCCGCATTAAAAACCGCAAGGAAACAGAGATTCGGAAGTTTGCCTCCCGACATTCCCGAAACGGGTACCGTCACATCCCGCGTATTCAGATAACAATCTGTCACGTCCTTAATAAAAGGATTGCCGAGCATTTCGGAAAGATATTCTCTCATACGGTAATCGGCATAACGGTTCGTTCTCGAATACATATACCGATAAATCTTAGGAGCACGCCTGCCCGGGTCTATCTCCGACTTTCCGAATCTCCCGTCAGACGAAATTACCGATACCCAGCAATGTCCTCCGTTCCGGTTGGCATACGCAGGAATGAAGTCGATCGCCGATGGTATTCCCGATGCCCGATAACGCAACAAATTGGCAGCAGCAAAAAAGTAACAACCCTTATCCGCAGTCACCCCCGGTAAATGTCGCACATACGCATATCCTCCCATATCGCCCGATTCCCGATCGGTATATACATGCGAAGCGACTGCAGCCGGGTCATATTTCAAATTATCGCACGATATCATGTCCGAAAAAGCCTGCGGAGCTATCGTCAGAGAATCCCTCCAATAATCCAACGGTTCGTTCAAAAACCGATACGGCAATAAATACTCAAAAAAAGTTTCGTCATCGATATCCCGCAACCAAGGGAACTTTGCCCGCTGTTCAAAAGCCCGGTCGATATGCCGGATCAGGAAATCGGGAGAAACGGCATCCGCATCCGAAAGCCGCTCCGCTCCCTCTCCGTAATAAGAGGCAAACATCTCCAAAGCCTTTTTGTCCGGATAAGAAATGCCCTTTGTCTGTGCAATCGATGCGACTTGCCCCAAATAATCCTCATCCCGAACCGAAAAATGTCCCGGCATATTCTCGATCAAGAATTTTGCCGCAACAAGTTTCAGACTATCTTCAGCCTTATGGCCGTAATGTTCGTAAACGGCCTTTTCCAATATCTCGAGATTTCGTTCCTTTTCCCGATTACAGCCGGTGCATACGATAACGGCAAGCCCTGAAAAAAGACAAACTATTTTCATGAACCTATCTATAACACTATGTGCCGATTGCCGATACTCCACCTTAATATCATAATATTATATAATAATACTTCGTTAAACTTGTAACTAATCCGTTGAAAATAAACAAGTTAATTGATATAATTTAGCAAAATAAAATA
>ENA-USUE01000051-USUE01000051.1-human-gut-metagenome-genome-assembly--contig:-NODE-51-length-67126-cov-21.202628_pt1 | contig 67126 bp, 54 predicted proteins | sample MGYA00250060_ERZ773396 | MGnify/ENA primary metagenome ERZ773396 (study PRJEB29103, sample SAMN06111989) | human gut metagenome | biome: human gut; feature: ankylosing spondylitis patient; material...
GGAAAGTTGGCTATTGCTCTACTTACATTTGTTAATTTTTAATTTTTGAATCAGAAAGCCAACTGCTGATTGGCATACATTATTTATTTTACTTCCTTTTATATCGTATGCTTCGATAAAGAAGACGAAAAGTAGTGATGTGCTTCAGCCCGTTTCTTTTAATGAAGTAATTCTCGAAGATAATTTCTGGTTGCCACGTTTACAGATTCAAAAGGAAGTACTTGTTCCCTTTGCTTTGGAAAAAGTACGCCCTGCCATGGACAATTTGCGTAAAACCGGAAATTATTTAAATGGAGTGAAAGATGAGCTTCCATTTCCGCATCGTTTTGTAGCTTCAGACCTTTATAAAGTGATGGAGGGAGCTGCATATCTGTTGACATTGGAAAAAGATTCAGCATTAGAGCATACGATGGATAGCATTATAGATCTCATCGGAAATGCACAAGAAGAGGATGGATATTTATATGAGGCTCATACAACTGGAGTTTCGGCTTCACATGAACATTGGGGAGGAGCTGGAATGGGAGATAAGCCGTACTCATGGGTAGTCCATAGCCATGAATTATACAATATGGGACATATGTACGAAGGGGCAGTTGCTTATTATCTGGCAACGGGTAAAGATAAATGGCTGAAAATTGCTGAAAAAAATGCACGTCATATAAACCATGTCTTTTTTGAAGGAGATCCTAAATATAATAATGGTAATCCAGTAAATCAGGCTCCTGGTCATCAGGAAATAGAACTTGCATTGGTTAAGCTATATCGTACAACAGGAGATTCACTTTATCTGAAGATGGCTAAAAAGTTTATTGACATTCGTGGTGTCACTTACCAGCCCGAAGGAGAAGGTGTAATGGCACCTAGTTATGCACAGCAGCATTTGCCTGTTCGTGAGCAGACTAAAGCGGTTGGACATGCTGTTCGTGCCACTTATCTTTATGCTGGTATGGCTGATGTATTGGCACAAACAGGTGATAAGAGCTTGCAGCCTGCTCTTGATAGCATTTGGAATAATATTGTAGATACGCGGATGCATATTACAGGGGGATTGGGAGCTATTCATGGTATTGAAGGCTTTGGTCCAGAGTATGTACTACCTAATAAAGATGCTTATAATGAAACTTGTGCCGCCGTAGGAAATGTAATGTTTAACTATCGGATGTTCTTGGCAAAAAAAGACGCCAGGTACGTCGATGTGGCTGAGGTAGCATTATATAACAATGTGTTAGCTGGGGTGAATTTGGATGGTAATAAGTTCTTTTATGTAAATCCGTTGGAAGCTGATGCACGTAATGCATTTAATCAAGGCCTGAAAGGACGCTCTCCTTGGTTTGGTACGGCTTGTTGTCCTTCCAATATCGCCCGGTTGATACCTCAGATACCGGGAATGATGTATGCTCATACCGATAATGATATTTATTGTACTTTTTATGCCGGTACTTCTACAGTAGTTCCTTTGTCTGATGGGAAAGTAACGATTAAACAGACAACAAATTATCCTTTTGATGAATCTGTACGTTTTGAAATAAAACCAGAGCAGTCAAAGCAAAGGTTTGCCATGCATTTCCGGATTCCAACGTGGGCAGGCAAACAATTTGTTCCTGGAAAGTTATATCATTATTTAAATGATAAACCGGCTGAGTGGAAAGTTTTATTGAACGGGAAAGAGGTATCTGTGAAACCACATAAAGGATTTGTTACCATAGAACGTGCCTGGAAAAGTGGAGATCTAGTAGAACTACAGCTTCCTATGCTAGTCCGTTACAATAAGGCTATTTCTCAGGTAGAAGCAGATATAGATCGTGTATGTATTACTCGTGGCCCGTTAGTATATTGTGCAGAGTCTGTAGATAATGTTGCCATGCCGGCAAGTTATGTTGTGAATCCATCTGAGGATATAAGTATTACTAAGGGAGCAGGTGCATTGAAATATATAGATTTTATAACAGTGCCTGCGCACTCTGTTCAAGACAAGGATGTACATTCTCTTACTTTACTTCCTTATTATGCTTGGGATAATCGAGGCGATGACGCTATGATTGTATGGTTGTCAGAAAATGATTCTTTGGCAAATGCATCTATACCTAAAATTTCTGAGTATATTTCGGATATAAAAGCTACACATACATTTGATAGGGATGATGTATATGCAATGTTGACCAATGGGTATCCAGCCAATTCTTTTGACACCTCTATTCCACGTTGGACAAGTTGGCCGCAAAAAGGTGAGGAGCAAATTGTTGAATTTATCCTGAAGCGTCCGATTGCACTGCAAAGTTTTTCTGTATACTGGTATGATGATGGTGGAGGTGTACAGGTTCCGAAATCATGGTCATTGGAGTATAAACAGAATGGAGAATGGAAAACTTTTCCAATTTATGTGACAGATGAATATCGGATGCTGAAAGACCAATACAATATGGTTCATCTGGGTAAAGATATCACCACTGAAGGGCTGCGTCTGAGAATTGTACCTTTGCCTCATGCAGCAGTTGGTATTTTGAGTGTACAAATTGAAGAAGTAAAATAAAAAACTTCCATTTACAGTTCAAGAGAGTAAAGAATCAGCCTTTCGCTTGTTCTGGCTAATTGGAAATTTTATTGCTGTCTGATAAAACTGCGTAAAAGCAAAAGATTTTTATCAGACAGCAATTATTTTAATTGGAGATATAGTCTTTGGGAAGTACTCCAAATTTGGCTTTAAAACATTTGGCAAAGTAAGAAGACGATCCGAATCCTGTACGTTCGAATACTTCTGTAACTCTGTAGCCTTCTTTTAGTAACTGTGCAGCTTTATTGAGACGGCAGTTTTTTAAATAGTCGTTAGGTGGCATTCCAGAAAGAGCTTTTAGCTTCCGGTAGAAATTAGAACGGCTCATGTTCATTTCTGAGGCAAGTGTATCGATTGAGAAACCTTCATCTGCCAGTTGCTGCTCTATAATTTCTTGCATCTTTTTGATGAACTCCTGATCTTGAGGAGTTAACTGAATACCTGTTTCCTCTTCTTCCTTTTCTTCTGGTTTGGCATCAGGAAGGAACGAAGTCATATGTTGCTGGAATGTTGTGCGCAGTTTCAGCAAATTGCGTATTTGCATATGTAGTTGCAAAATCGTAAACGGTTTTTCTACATAAGCGTCTGCACCATACGAAAAGCCTTCAACCTTTGCTCCTGGCAAAACCTTCGCTGTTAGCAAGATGACAGGTATGTGTGAGTATTCGATATTGTTCTTGATTTTGGCACACAGTTCGAGACCGTTCATGAGTGGCATCATGACATCGCTGACTACAATATCTATATCATTGTCTTCGATGACTTGTAAAGCCTCAATACCATTTTTAGCTTTCAGTACATGGTAATATTTTTCCAGACCGGAGTACTCCATTTCCAAAAGATCAGTGTTGTCTTCCACCAGCAGTACACTATATTGAGGAGCATCAGGCGAATCATTGCTGTTATCGTTTGCGGCTGTATATTGTGAGTCTGGTATGATGCCTACTTCTTCTTTTTGTTCATTTTTGCTGTAGATAGGAAGAGTCAGAACGAATGCTGCCCCGCCCAGATGACTGTCTTTTACGCAGAGTGTTCCGTGATGGGTTTCGGCCAGTGCAAGTGAATAAGCAAGTCCGATACCGCTTCCCTGAACAGATTTTTCGTCAGCTATCTGGTAAAAGGTCTGGAATATTTTTTCTTTCTCGTTGTCTGATATGCCAGGGCCGTCATCTTCTACCCAGATAAAAAAATCTGTGTCATTCTTTTCGATACCTATTGAAATTGCCTTATTGGCATATTTCATTGCATTACTTAATAGGTTGACCAGTATTCTGTTGATCTTTTCACCGTCTATCAGTGCTTCAAGCTGAAAATTCTCAGGTATATGGATTGACAGGCTGATATTTCTTAAATCGGTAGATCCGATAAACTGTTGATAAATATCATTAATCAAGTGGCATATATCATGCTGCTGAAGGTGAAGTTTGATTTCTCCTGATTCTATTTTCTGAAAATCAAGCAGTTCATTGGTTATTCCTAGCAGGTAATCCACATTCTTGTTGATAACATTTAAGTACCGTTCCTCCATTTTTCTGTCTATGTTCACATGCATGATGCTTCCCAGAGGAAGTTTAATTAATGTAAGAGGTGTTCTGATTTCGTGAATCAGGTTTATGAAGAAGTTTACTTTACTTTTGTATACTTCTCTGTCTTTTTCAATCTGATATTCTTCTACTCTTTTCCGATATTTTCTTTTTAAATGTTGTTCTCTTTTATGTAATGTATAGACTATACTGCCGATTATGCATAGTGTATAGACAATATATGCCCAGATAGAACGGTACCAGGGAGGAGTGATGATAATCCATAACCGGGCTGTCTCCTCATTCCATTGCTGGTCGTTGTTCGAGCCTTTTACCAGTAAGCAGTATTTTCCTGGCGGAAGGTTGTTGTAAGACGCAAAATTATCCTCTACATTATTGTACCATTCTGTATCGAATTCTTCCAGTTTGAATGAAAAATGATTCTTTTTAGGATTCTGATAGCTTAAAGATGAGAAATAGACTGTAAAGCTATTGTAATGGAAAGGTATTTTTATCTCTTGGGTTAAATAAATGGGTTGCTCAATGTTCAGTAATTTCCGTATATCCAAAGTTGTATCTGTGTGTGTCAGCACAAAATCGGTAATATATACAGGAGGTATGAACGTATTCTTCTGAACCAGCGACGGCTTGAATGAACTGAATCCGTTGACTCCTCCAAATAACAGAATTCCTTCTGATGTCTTGTAAGAAACACGTTCGCAGAACAGGTTTTCCTGTAGTCCGTCAGATGTAGTGAAGTGCTGGTACTCTTCTTCTTTTTGAGGATTTATTTGGGTCAGACCGATGTTACTGGTAACCCATAGATAACCTGAAAAATCCTGCTCTATAGAGTATACTACAAGTGTAGACAACTGTTTATTGTTGCTGTTGAAAGTAGTGAATGTTTCTGTTTGCGGATTAAATTGGCAAAGACCGTTTCCATTGGTTCCCAGCCATATCTTCTGTTTGGAGTCTTCAAATAAAGTTACGATGGAGTTACTGCTTAGAGATGTGTTTACTCCTTGTTTATGTTCATAGTGTTTCCAGTAATTGTCTTTTCTGTTATTGTAAAATATTCCGTTGTTGGCAGTTGCTATCCAGAGATTGTTGTGCGAGTCTTCGTAAATGTCTGTAATGGAAATCATGGCTCCGACCGATGTTTCTACTCTGAAGTTATCTTCTTCCGAATTATAATAACACAGTCCCCAGTTGGTTCCTATATAAATGGTTCCGTTGTTGCACTTATATATTTTTTGGATGTTGTCACTACATACTGTATTGGGGGTATTATACGAGTGGTGATAACTTTTTATTTTTCCGTCGCTCAGGTTAAGCACTTTCAGACCGTTCGAGAACGTTCCGATCCAGAGTTCGTTTCCGTTCAGGCAAAGAGTTCGTATATCGAAGATTTGTTTTTCTTTTTCTGCCAGGTTATATTCCTGAATTTCTTTACTGTCTATATTGTATTTGAAGAGTCCTTTTTGGGTACCTATCCAGATAATACGGTGAAGATTATCCTCGTAAAACGTGTTTACGATTGGATTATTAGGGATAATATGCTGGTTGAATATCTTATTTTTGGGTATGATATGAACTGCTCCGGCCTGATTGGTTAAAGCCCATATTCCACCTTCCTTATCTTTCATGAAAGAATTAATATTCTGATTTACAACGGCATTGTTGATGTTGTAGGTTTCTGTTAACTCCGATAATACCTGTGTCTTATAGTTGTATAGAAAAACACCGTTGTCTGTACCGATCAGGAATGTTTCCGGATTGAAACTGATCAGACATTGTATAATCTGAAATTTGCTGGATTCTAGTCTGTGATATGTTGTCTGGCCTGACGAAGGGTCAATCTCGAATAAATATTTGCTGTCAGTACCTATCCATAGCCGGTTATTTGCCGCTAATATAGAATTAGCTTTCAATGAAGTTGTGTTTGTCTTTTCTGCTTTTGTATGCAGGGGATATGAGTGAAGCAGTTCTTGATTCTTGTTAAAACATAATATCCCCTCTTGCAAAGACGAAACATACAACTTTTCGTTTTTGGCATCCACATACATATCCCATATAAATGATTGACACTGGTTGTTTTGTTCCAGAACCTTGGTCTTCAGGTTATAGAAAAATACTCCCTGTCCTAAAGTGGCTATTGCGATTTGATCATCAGAAAACTGGACTATCTTTCTTACTTCACTGCTGATCGATACTCCGAATTTAGTTGTCTGTGTAAATGCCTTAAAACTGTTTTTTCTGTCGTAAATGTATATACCGCAGTCGGTTCCTATCCATATTTGACGCTGCTTGTCTTCAAATAGGGAAAAGATAAAATTACTGCCCAGCGATTGTGCCTTTTCTTGTGAAGAAGTTCGGTATATTGTATTTTTTTGTCCGTCAAAACAATTTAAACCATTATTGGTTCCTAGCCAGATAAAACCGTAACTGTCTTGCAGAGCACACCATATTGTATTGTGTGACAATCCGTCTTTTACTGTATAAGAGTCGATTACGAATAACGAAGAGGCTTTTATCTGATGATTGAATAAAAGAGCGAATAGTATTAAGAAGTATTTAATTAAGTGGCTTTTCGATAGCATACGTCAGTCTTATATAATGGTTTTTCATGTTTAGGTACAAAGTTATAATATTTATCTGTTTGAAGGGAATAAATCAGATTTATTTGCGCATGAATAGTCGGATTAGATTGAGTCTTGCTTGCATTGATATGTATCTTTATATAATTAGAAAAACAGAATTCTGATTTTCACAGAATTCTGTTTTGGAGTATTTGAACGTATAGTCTTAATTTTTTTGCCAGTGAATGGATTGCAGGAACCAGCGGATATCATTTTCGTTTAGTCTCTGCTTTTTCAGCAATTCGGGGAGGTTGTCGTAATTTTTACGGAACTCATTGATGCGGTCGGCAAACGAACTGTTATCATAAGTTACGGCTCGTCCGGTTGTTTCCATATCACCTAGTTCCTCGATATAATCGATGCTGGCATTTCGGTATCTCATTTCAACAAAACTCTTTTTCATTCGTTTGAATTTGCCATACAATCCGTCGTTTATTTCCGGTTGGTTGCTGTCATAGGTTACCTTAACCGTATATGCACGTTTGCAGTTACTGTCGGGCAGTGAAATGCTGAGCTTCAATTCAGTACCATCGTAGCTGTATGCCGCTTCCTTACTGTTGACGGTAACCCGGACTGCTGGAGCAGAACCTAAAATATCGATACTGTAATTGCGCTTTTTAGGCATGCCTTGATAATTACCTTTGCGTTCACCAATATTTACGGTCAGCGTATTTTCGTCTCGAACAGATGAAACTTGAGTACGTGCATACTGCTTCTGGTAAGTCTGGTCATTACCGTTGTCTTCATAGAACGAGAAAGAACCGTTTCCTCCGGGGAATAATGTAAATCTGACAGTCTCGTCATTTCCGTGCAGATTTTTTACGTCACCGTAGAAAGGAAGTATGGCACCGGCTTTTACATACACAGGATATTCGTCGAGGGTAAAGACACGTTCTACAGTCTGTCCGCCCTTTAACAGTGTACCGGTATGCCATTCGTACCAGTCGTTTCCGGCAGGCAGCCACACCTTTGTTGTAGCGAAGCCATTGACCATAGGCGATGTAACGGGGGCTATGATCATTTCATCTCCAAACATATACTGGTTTTTAAACTGATAAGCTTCTTTGTCTTCCGGATAGTCGTAATACATCGGACGGCAGAGTGAGATGCCTTCGTCATATGTCTTGCGTGCCATGGTATAAGTATAAGGAGCTATCTGATAGCGCTGGCGTATCGTGTTGCGCAGTACACCGAGATATTCCTGGTTGAATACCCAGGGCTCTTTGTTCATAGCCGAGCTTTTCATGGAGTGTGTACGCATAATCGGACTGAATGCTCCGAACTGCATCCAGCGCACAAATAGTTCTTTGTCCAGCTCCGATACGCCTTTGGCAAACTGGTGACCTCCCAGATCGTGACTCCAGTAACCGTAAAGCACATTAGATGCGGTAGAGTTGAAGTAGGGGAGAAACTCCAGCGTTTTCCATGTACTGTAGGAATCACCGGAGAAACCTATCTGATAACGGTGATTTCCCAGGCCTCCCCAGCGGTGATACAGCAACGGACGGGTTGTACGGTTGCGCTCCATGTCGCTGAACAGTACATAATTAAGCCACCATGTATTGTTCAGTGTCTTTATATGTCTGTCGAACATATCCTGCTGCCAGTCCAGCCACCAGAAATCTACTCCTTCTTTTTCCATCGGGCGCAGAATGGTATTCAGCCATCCGCTCATGAACCGTTTGTCTGAACCGCAATAATCTATCCGCTGCTTGCTGCTGGGATCCATTCCCATCCAGTTAGCCATATCTTTGTATCTCTCTTCGTATGGCTCAATGCCGCCGGCAGGGTGCAGGTTGAGTGTAACCTGCAGTTTTTTACCTTTCAGATACTGAAGGAATTGTGCCGGATTTGGAAAAAGAGATCTGTTCCATGTATAACCGGTCCATCCGCCTCTTCCCGGGTTTACGTAATGCCAGTCCATGTCGATGACTAACACATCCAGCGGTATGTCGTATGCATCAAATTTGGCAGTCAGATCCCGAAGTTCGTCATCAGAATAACTCCAGTATCTGGACCACCAGTATCCGAAAGCATATCGTGGAGGTAAAGGTACTTTTCCGGCAAAAGTGGTAAAGTCTTTGAGAGCCTTCTTGTAATTATGTCCGTAGGCCATAAAGTACCAGTCCTGTCCCTCACCGGAAGGGCGTTCGGTTACCCATGCCCATTCCGAATCATCGAACAGCAGTCCTTTAGAGTCGTCTATCAAGGTCCATCCGTCGGTCGACAATATTCCGTCTTCTATCGGCATAGGCTTATGGTCACCATTGTCATTCCCGTTTCCAACGAAAATGTCGCCGTCGTATCCGTCTAACGTGCGGAATGTACCTTTCAGATTTCCGGCATTGGTATCACCCGGTTTCCAGTGGAAGGATGGAGTGATATTTTTTGAATCAATAGCCAGGTTGCTTGCAGTAAACTTTCCGCTGTCTTTCTTGTATTTCAGAGTGAATTTGCTGGTTGTAATTTCAATCCACCCATCCGAGTCGTGTACTTGAAATTCTGCCGGTGCATAATTCCTTTCGACGGCTACGAAAGACGGAGAGTTGACAGACTTCCCGTCTTTCTGCCATTCCATACGAATCGTTCCGTCACTGATTATCGTAAAGCGAGTATGTTCGTCCTGATATGCGACATTAGAGGTATTATTGTCTTGTGCCGGCATTTTTATGCTGGAGCAGATGCATAGCAGTAAAATCCAGATTGTTCTCATTGTTTCTACTAAATGAAATTAATTAGCCGGGAAAAGCAGCATTAGTGCCGGTATTCCCGATGCGGAATAACTGTCGATAACTTCATTTTCCGATAACTTCTTTGTGTATTCTCCTCCACAGATGTTGCGGGTTTTGTCACGGTTGCTCCATCCGGTAGCGATTGTTTTTTTCAGGAAGGGGACATATTGCTGCTGTCCGCAGTCATATACCAGCATTGCAATATACTGTGAGAAAATTGCTGTATAAATCCCTTGCTCTATACCGCTCTCGAATGGTAACACTCCATGTTCTGCCGACATGTCTTTCACCGTATAGTCTGTTGCCAGAATAGCATTGTCCAGGTATTTTTTATCTCCGGTAGCTTTGTACAAGAGTACAGAAGCACCGATGAAAGTTGCCTGATTGTACACATGGGTTTTCCAGGCCGGTTCGTGTTGTCCGTGTCTGCTGTCGGCTATTCTTCCTGTTTGCTTGTCGAACAGATTCTCTACACCCCAGTCGTAAATTTCTTTTGCTTTGGCCAGATACTGTTCGCGTGTCTGATACAGAGGAATTTTGTCTGCTGATGGCTTTCTGTTTTTAGGTACACTGTTGTAAAGTGTCATCGCAGCTACGACTGTCGGGAAATTGATACATGCCATTTTTCCGTCACGGTCACTGTCGTTTGGCTTTGGATGCTGTATCGGCTGCCATTGCCAGAACATCCCGCCTTTCTTCGGGTCGTATGAACCGGTATCTCCGACTTTTTCTGAGCCATACCATACACGGCTGAAGCTGGCTTCCGAGAGTTTCAGATATTCATCGTCGCCGAACAACTGGTAAGCACGTGCCAGTGTGATGGTCCACCACTGGATATCGTCGTAAATAAACCAGCCGGTATTTTCATTGTTGTCATGAAAGTTGAATCCGGCATATTGTGCTTTATTTCCTTCAAATATTTTACGGCTTAATTCCTTGAATTCCTTTTTACGCTTTTTATCTCCCTGTTTGCAAGCCAGGCGATAAGCGTTCATCGACATGTCCCAGTACATCGGCTGGCACCAGATTGCAGCAGCTCCTTTCCAGCGGTCTACTGCTTCTGGAAAGGAAGTATCGGTCTTGTAAATGTATTTTTTACTGTCAAGAAAAGTCTTGTTGAAGCCCTCATAAGCACTCCATACGTCCTGATTGGTATATCCGTCATTTACGGCAGATGCGGACAATACCGCACAGCAACCTATTACTGAAATATATTTTCTAAGATTCATGATGGCTTATTATTCTACAACAAATTTAAAGATTGTATGGCTTGTATATTTTTCTCCCGGACGTAATACGCATGAAGGCCATTCAGGCTTGTTGGGCGTATCCGGATATTTCTGAGTCTCCAGACATACAGAAGCGCGGAAGTTGTATTTGGTATTTTTCTTTCCGGTTTGTGTGCCATCCAGGAAGTTTCCGGTGTAAATCTGGATTCCCGGTTCGTCTGTATAAACTTCCAGTTTGATACCGCTCTGTTCCGATTTCAGAGAAGCACATACTTCGTTGATGTTCCCTTTGGTATCGAGTACCCAGTTGTGGTCAATACCGTGACCGTTTTTCAGTTGTTCTGTTTCTTCATTCAGACGTTCTCCAAGTACGGCGGGCTGGCGGAAATCCATCGGAGTTCCTTCTACCGGAAGAATTTCACCAGTTGTCATGAATGTACTGTCTACCGGTGTGAAGTGGCTGGCATTTACCATTAATAAATAATCAGCATTTCCTTTGGCTGGATCTCCGTCCAGATTGAAATAAGAATGGTTGGTCATGTTGATGATAGTCGGTTTGTCTGTTTCCGCTTCGTACTTCAGATCGATGGCATTGTCGTCTGTCAGTCGCATGGTAACCGTACAGTTCACGTTTCCAGGGAAACCTTGTTCCATATCTTTGGCGTAGTAAGACAGTTTCACCTCACTGCTGTCTGTCTGGGTAGCGTCATATACTACATACTGGAATCCCTTAGGACCACCGTGCAGACAATGTCCGTAATTGTTCTGTGGCAATTGATAAGTTGTACCGTCCAGTGTAAAACGTCCGTTTGCAATTCTGTTCGCATACCGGCCGATACTTGCTCCGTAGTCGGAAGGATATTTTATATAATCCTGAATAGAGTCGAATCCTAATACCACATCGCGCATTACTCCGTTACGGTCTGGAGCCATCACCGAAACGATTCGTCCGCCGAAGTTGGTAACACACACTTCCATGTTGTTTTTGTTCTTTAAAACAAATAGACCTGTCTTTTTTCCGTTTATGTCAGTAACGAAGTTCTGAGGGTTCAGACCGGAGTCTGTGAGAACAGCAGAATTATCTTGTTTGTTCCCTACGCATGCAGTTAAGAATAATGTTGATAAGATAGATGCAATTAATGTTTTTTTCATAAGCTTATTAGTTTGTTTATACAAAAGATACCTGTCCCTTAGAACAGACTAAGCAAAGAAAGGCTTTTTACATTAATTTAAACAAAAATCTTTATTCAATGAATAATAATATCTGCTCAAATTACCGTTCATCCCCGTTCCTACCCTTTCTGAGGCCTTTTCTCAGTGTGTTTTCTCATTGTCAGGAGTATTTTCATACGTCCGCACAGATGCCAGATTGCCAGTATGCCGAACAGGATACCTGCCTGATAATGCAGTATTCCTAAATGAGTGCCGGCATTTTCCCGATGCAATATCAGGATGAGGCCTGTCGCACTTGTCAGTAAATAAACGGCCGACAGACAAACCGTAACCTTGCTGCGTTGCCTGAATCTTTCGGGCAAGCTTTTATACCATCCCCGGTGAGCCCTTATGTGTCCAGTGGACAGGATGAGAAACAATACTCCCCATACGATATGTGTAACTCTCCAGATTTTTACATTTGACTGTACGATACCATGACCTGCCGCATGGATAATCAGACCGGTAATAAGAGTGAGCAGACATATAGCTGCCAGAACGAGGTCGATGTAGAATGTTCTTTGTTTCTTCATGATTATTATTTGTTAGGGTTAGCCGGTACAGTTCGGGGTATGTCCGGCATACATACTTCGTGTTGTTCCGGATGCAAAGTTAGCCCGATGAAGAAACGGAGGCAATGGATAAGATAGGGGAGTACTTGGACTATTTATGGTTTTTGCGGAAGTCTGTTGGAGATATTCCTGCTGTTTTCGAAAAGAGCCGGGTAAAGTAAGCGTAATCTTCAAATCCGAGTTCCTGAGCTATTTCCTTTACGCTTTTACTGGTATATATCAGGCTCCGTTTGGCTCTTGTCACAATTTCATATTGTATGTTCTGGCTGACACTGAACCCCGTCGTCCCTTTAACCGCTTCGTTGAGATACATGAGCGAGATATTCATCATGCGTGCATAGTAACTGGGACTGTGGCTGTGCTCTACATGCTGTTTGAGCAGGTTTCTGAAGGTGATGGTATGCTCCACATAACGTTGGGGCAGGCTATGAGCCGTTTGCTTGGAGGTGATAGCTTCTCCGATGATGTCGATGATGGCAAGCGACAGGTGCAGTGCCAGTGTCTGTGGATGTTTGCTGGTCTGTGCCAGTTTGCCGGCCAGGATGGTAAACAGCGATGTAAGTTCAGTCTGCTGTTCCGGTGACAGTTCTACCGTCTGTGTGCCAAGTGTATATTGTTCGAAGGATCTTTTGGAATTTTCTTCAATGAATGCGCTGTCAATCATCAGTATATACGCATTCAGTCCGGTAGCCTGTACAAAGCTGTGTACCTGTCCGGGTAATACCAGAGCGGCACAATGTGCCGTCAGCCTGTAGCTGTTGAAGTCTATATGGATGTCACATTCACCCGATTCGATGAAGCCGAACATATAGTAGTCATCCTGATGCGCATAGTCGACAGGGGTATGTTGTATGCCGTCTGCTGAAAATACACGAAGGTGTATGCCAGTATCGGAGATATCGGAAGCTCTGTGTTTGGGCAGTTTTTTCATCGGAATATATAAAAAAGAAAAACCACCGATAATTTAGTTATCGATGGTTTTCTTTTAGTGATCCGCCTGGGGCTCGAACCCAGGACCCCAACATTAAAAGTGTTGTGCTCTACCTGCTGAGCTAGCGAATCAAACCTGTGTTGCATTCATTTTCTGATTGCGAGTGCAAAGGTAGGTGTTTTGAGTGAAACTGCCAAATGTTTTGGCAAGTTTTTTCAAATAAATTTTCCTTTGCGTTTTTATCTTGCTGATTTATAGCGTATTTTGCTTTTGAAAAAATAAGCCTTTGCAAACCGGTTTTCCTGAAATCTTGTAGATTCCCGTTCCTGCCGGAGCTCTTACATTCGGACAGCCTGATTTTTTACACGCCGGCAGCCGCTTTTTATCTCCTTATTTATTCTTGAGTGCCGGTCTGCCGTTCCATTCTGGCCGGCCGGATCTTTACGAATGACTTGCCTGAGCCTTTTTTTCCTCTTCTACCGCTTTCCGGTAACAACATCTGCACAGAGGCTCGTATTCTTCCTTTTCTCCCAGCAACACCCGTTTGTCGTTGGCTACGGTACGGTGTGATACGTAGGCCAGATCTCCGCATTTCACGCAGATGGCATGTACCTTGGTCACCTCGTCGGCGATGGCACACAGGGCAGGCATCGGACCGAAAGGTACACCTTTAAAGTCCATGTCCAGTCCGGCAATGATTACTCTCACCCCTCTGTCGGCAAGTTCGTTGCATACGTTCACCAGTCCGTCGTCGAAGAATTGCGCTTCGTCTATGCCCACTACATCAATTTCCGAGCTGAACAGCAGGATGCTTGCCGACGAGTCTACCGGAGTAGAAGGAATCGAATTGTTGTCGTGCGAAACCACTTCCGCTTCCGAGTAGCGCGTATCGATGGCCGGCTTGAATATTTCTACTCGCTGGCGGGCAAAGGTAGCACGCTTCAGGCGGCGGATCAGTTCTTCTGTCTTGCCCGAAAACATCGAACCGCAGACAACTTCTATTCTTCCTCTGCGGCACGTTTCATGTGTATGATCTTCTGAAAAAACAACCATTGGTTCAAAAATTTGGTGCAAAAATACAATTTGTGTCGTTAATTTGCCTTATCTTCTATCTGAAATTTCATTTTTCGGCTATTTTATACACAACAACTGTTAAATATTGAATGAAATTAACTAGTGAGATTAAAAACTTTCTATCTTTGCTATATTAACAGTTGAAATATTGTATGGGAAGATTATATGTTGTTCCTACTCCTGTGGGTAATTTGGAAGATATGACCTTTCGTGCCATCCGTATCTTGAAGGAAGCCGACCTGATTCTGGCGGAAGATACACGCACGTCGGGCATTTTGCTGAAACATTTCGAAATCAAGAATGCGATGCAGTCTTATCATAAGTTCAATGAGCATAAGACGGTAGAGGGGATTATCAACCGGTTGAAGGCAGGCGAAACCATTGCACTGGTTTCCGATGCGGGAACTCCGGGCATATCCGATCCCGGCTTCCTGGTGGTACGCGAATGTGTGAAAAACGATATCGAGGTACAGTGCCTTCCGGGAGCTACGGCTTTCGTTCCGGCTCTGGTGGCTTCAGGACTGCCCGACGAACGTTTCTGCTTCGAAGGCTTCCTGCCTCAGAAGAAAGGACGCATGACCCGTCTGAACGGTCTGGTAGAAGAAACGCGCACGATGATTTTCTACGAGTCACCCTACCGGCTGGTGAAAACGCTTACCCAGTTTGCCGAGATATTCGGTCCCGAACGTCAGGTTTCTGTCTGCCGTGAGATATCCAAGATACACGAGGAAAGCGTGCGGGGAACCTTGCAGGAAGTCATTGCACACTTCACGGCTACCGAGCCGAGAGGAGAAATTGTCATTATACTGGCAGGAAAAGAAGATTGAAGTTATAAATTCTAAACAGATAAAAAACTATGAAGAAAGTTGTTTTATTTTCATTATGTGCTGCGACCGTGCTTGCTTCTTGTAACAATGCAGGCCAGAATAAAGATGCGTTGAAACTTCAGAACGACTCGCTGATGATCGAATTGTCTAACCGCGATGCCGAACTGGATGAAATAATGGGAGCATTCAATGAAATTCAGGAAGGCTTCCGCGAAATCAATGAAGCTGAAAACCGTGTGGATCTTACCGGCGATGCTATCGAAAACAAATCGAGCGCCGACAAGATCAAGGAAGATATCCGCTTTATCAGCGAAAAACTGAAATCAAACCGTGAACAGATTGCCAAACTGGAAGAACAGCTTAAGAACAGCAACTACCAGTCGGCACAGCTCAAAAAGGCTATCAAGAACCTGACTGCCCAGCTGGAAGAAAAACAACGCCAGATTGAAACCCTTCAGGCTGAACTGGCTTCGAAGAATATCCGTATTGCCGAACTCGATGAGGCTGTTTCCGATCTGAACAAGAACGTCGACCAGCTGACTGCCGAAAACGAGGCTAAGACAAAGACCGTTGCTGCTCAGGACAAGGCCCTCAACACTGCATGGTATGTATTCGGTACGAAGTCTGAACTGAAAGACCAGAAGATTCTGAACCGTGGTGATGTGCTGAAAGACAATGAGTTCAATAAAGACTACTTTACAGAAATCGATATCCGTAAGGATAAAGAAATCAAGTTGTACTCTAAGCGTGCTACACTGCTGACTACTCATCCTGCCGGTTCATACGAACTTGCTAAGGACGACAAGGGACAGCTTACTTTGAAGATTACTAACCCTAACCAGTTCTGGAGCGTATCACGCTATCTGGTTATTCAGGTTCGATAATTATAAATAACTGAATTTTAATTAAATCTGTTATTCATTCTCTGTTCCGGAGGATGGATAACAGATTTTTTTGTTTATCTTGCACCGGTCAACCAATCAGAAAGGAGAAACTTATGAAAACATTCCGATATCTTATCGTTGCTGTACTGTTCCTGTTGGTGGCAGGTACATTGGGTGCACAGACCCGTGAGGAGAAGAAAGAGGCCCTCAAGACTTACGTCGGCGAACAGGTTAACGGCCGCACATTCAAGCTGGAGGCAAGCATGGCATATCCCATGAGCGGCAGAAGTATTCTGCTGACTACACCCTACGGATTGCAGATGAAGAAAGACTCCGTCGATGTCTATCTGCCTTACTACGGCAGGGCCTATCAGATACCCTATGGAGGAGGAGAGGGGTTGCGTTTCAAGGCTCCCGTAGAAAACTACTCCAGCAAGCTCAAGAAAGACCGCTACCGGATAACGTTCGAGGCTACGACCAGCGAAGACAACTTCAGGTTCTCGGTCGATTTGTACGACGACGGTTCGGCAAATATTCATGTCACCATGCGCAACAGACAGCCCATTCATTATTCCGGACAGCTCGATGCAACCGGGTTGCAATAAAAGATGACTATCTTTGCGTCAACGGAACAGCAGAAAACAATAAAAACATCATGGAAACAAATGAGATTTATGCCGTCAGACTCGAAAAGAAAGGAGTAAAACCTACAGCCGTACGCATCCTGGTGCTGAAAGCCATGCTCGAATCCCCGTGTGCCTTGTCGCTCATCGAGCTTGAAACACTTCTGGGCACTGTCGACCGCTCCACCATCTTCCGTACGCTGAATCATTTCCTGGCGCACCACGTGGTACACGACATCGAAGACGGCAGCGGCTCACTGAAGTACGAGGTCTGTCCCGACGAAGACACTTGTACCGTCGACGACATGCACACGCATTTCTACTGCGAAGTCTGTCACCGTACCTTCTGCTTTCCGTCCATCCACATTCCCGTTGTCGACCTGCCCGAAGGCTTCCGTCTGCATAGCATCAACTACATGGTAAAGGGCGTGTGCCGCGAGTGTGCCGCCCGCATGAAATGACTGTGTAGTCCTCTCCCGGAAAATACTTCACCGACATGTGCGGCTGGATGCTGTAATACGGACGGTGGTTGCGCGGCAGATAGCCCACGCCGTGTACTCCCACCTGCACCGACAGCCGCGGAGATACCCGTATATGATGGTCGTATCAGGCTCTGTTCTTGAGTGTTGATACGACCATTCATTTTCTCTATCAGTATGTCCGGATTTTCAAAGCTTGAAAATCCGTTCCATCAGCTTCCATTTCTCCTGAGAAGACTGTCCCGGCAGCACCTTCTGGTACTTGGACATATGCTCCTCCCATTCCGCCTGACGAGGCAGTGTAGCAAGTCGGGCATAGTCACGTTCCATATCAAACTCGTCCGTCGTATCCATAATCATAAACAGGCGGTTGCCGTAAATATAAATCTGCATATCCACGATACCCACTTCACGGATGCCCGCTTTCACTTCCTCCCATACGTGCGCATGCTCTGCCACGTAAGCCTCTATCAACTCCTTGTCGTCGTAGAGATCCAATGTCTGACAATATCTTTTCATTTATACCGTTCTGTTTTGTTTTTTATCAGTCCCTGCGGAAAATATCACGCGTATATACTTTATCTTTCACATCATCCAGACACGCATCATAGCGGTTGGCGATGATAGCCTGCGCCTGCGCCTTGAAATCCTCCAGTCTGTTCACCACCTTCGATCCGAAGAACGTACTGCCATCCTCCAGCGTCGGTTCGTAGATGATAATCGTAGCTCCCTTCGCCTTGATGCGCTTCATCACACCCTGAATGGAACTCTGGCGGAAGTTGTCGCTGTTCGATTTCATCGTGAGGCGGTACACCCCGATGACACATTCCTTTTCCTCCGCCGGATTATAGCTGCCCCGGTTGTAGTAATCATAATATCCCGCCTTGTGCAGCACCCTGTCGGCAATGAAATCCTTGCGCGTGCGGTTGCTCTCCACAATCGCCTGAATCAGATTCTCCGGCACATCCTGATAGTTCGCCAGCAGCTGCTTTGTATCCTTAGGCAGACAGTAGCCCCCGTAGCCGAACGACGGATTGTTATAATGCGAGCCGATGCGCGGATCCAGACAGATACCCTGGATGATAGCCTGCGTATCCAGTCCCTTCACCTCCGCATACGTATCCAGCTCGTTGAAGTACGACACACGCAGCGCCAGATACGTATTGGCAAACAGCTTCACCGCTTCCGCCTCCTTCATACCCATAAACAGCGTGTCCACGTCCGGCTTGATAGCCCCTTCCTGAAGCAATGCCGCAAACTCGTGCGCTTTTTCCTCCAGCTGCTCACCTGCGATTTCCTTGATGGCTCTGTTCTCCTCATCCAGTCCCGCTATCAGTTTCGGGAATCCCACGATGATGCGGCTCGGATAAAGATTGTCGTACAGCGCCTTGCTCTCACGCAGAAACTCCGGCGAGAACAGCAGGTTGAACTTCTTTCCCGCCAGGGCAGGAGAGGTACGGAACTTCTCCGCATACTTCACATACAGACTCCGGCAGTAACCCACAGGGATGGTACTCTTTATCACCATCACCGCATCCGGATTCACCTCCAGCACCAGGTCGATCACCTCCTCCACGTGCGACGTATCGAAATAATTCTTCACCGGATCGTAGTTCGTAGGAGCCGCAATCACCACAAAGTCCGCCTCCCGGTAAGCCGAAGCCCCGTCGAGCGTAGCCGTCAGGTTCAGTTCCTTTTCCGCCAGATACTTCTCGATATACTCATCCTGAATCGGGCTGATACGGTTGTTGATCTTCTCCACCTTTTCAGGAATCACGTCCACAGCCACCACCCGGTGATGCTGCGCCAGCAACGTAGCGATAGACAGACCTACATAGCCCGTACCCGCTACAGCGATTGTATAGTTTTTCATCATGGAAATGCTCTTTTGTTACAAAGCTAATATAAAATATCAGACAAGTCAAATGAAATTCTACTTTATAGTTGCGACATCAGCGCATCGAAATCTCTGCAACCGATAAAATAAGTTCTGTGTTCCCGAATCTGTGTATCCAGTTGCTTTTTTAATGCCGAAGTACAAACCTTTTCCCAGCTTGATGTCGTGAATGCCAGCATATTCAGTTGCTGTGTTAGTACATTTAGAGGATTACTTGCCACATTTACATCCGTTATCAGAATAAAAGCAATCTGAATTTGCCCTGTGTTCAGGTTACAGGTTGTAATATCTTCACATAACTTTATACTCTCCAGCAGTTTGCGTTGCAAGTCATATTTTCCTGCCTGTCTGGTTATCCTTTTTTCAAGTACTTGTTTTTCCTTTTCGGAAGCCAATGGTTTTTGAGCAATTGGCTGATGTGACAAAAACTCTTTCCACCCTTTCAGTTCAACAAAGCACAATACCTTTTCCGTATACGAAAGAGCATCAGACGAAGGAGAAGAAGCACATCCCTGCGCACTGTGCCATTGTGTTTCCACTTCATCCAGATTGATAACAGGCGTTTGTTGTAAAGAGAGGCAAGAAGGTGTGTGCTGGCAAGGAACATGCAACTGACATAGACTGCATGGTGTGACACCTGTTTTTGTCATTACCTGCTTGTAAATATGTTCAGGAGTCATATTCATTGCAGTTACAAGCCAAGGTTTACAATTTCATTCATAGGCTGTGCCAGTTTCATAAAAATCCGGTTCAAATCGTCCGTAACATCTTCCAGCACACACAGTTCGTCTTCTGTTTCCTCTGCCAGATAATAATTTACAAAGTCATTCATCGACAATTTATCAGCGAAATATCTCACGGCCTGTATGAAATAAGGACTGTGTGAACTTATTAAGATAGGGATTCCCGCTTTGGCAAGTTCTACCAGCACAGACGCGAATTTGATCTGCCATTCCGGATGCAGATGATTTTCCGGTTCATCCCATATCAGAATTTTACTTTCATCCAGCGCTTGCGTTTCCAGTAACATCTGCAAGACACCGAAAGCCTTTATTCCGGAAGCAACATTAACCGGTGCATAATTCTGTTCTCCCTTTTTCCAGTACATGTTTCGTTTTGCATTGTCAAAATAGAAATGTCCGCCAGTGATGTTATCAGTAAGTGTCTGTGCCTTTTGTATAAAAGGAGAGTAGACGTTATCAGGCAGCGAGAAACGGAAAGCATCCAGTTTCTGTGCCATATCCTTTATGTGATAATTTATCAGCGGGCGTAATACATCCTTTCCGGCAATATTGAAATAATGTCCTCCCGGCATTTGTGCATTTGCCAGGATATCTATCAGATGAATATACAGTGGCGATTCTACCAGCGTAGCGTCTTTGACAAAAGTTTCCGTTTTACATTTAAACTCCGTTACCTTATTCTCTTTTATCTGTATGGTTATATCTTTCCCCTGTTCTTCAGAAAAACAAATTTCAGACATTTCAGTATTGTATGTACAGATAGAATTAAGAAATTCGGCTCCTATGATACTTTGGAAAGCCCGTTCCAGCATTTTTTCGGAGTTGCTGCTTTCGGTAGCCAATTGTACCAGTTGGTCTATGCTTCTTATAATTTTAGCCCTTTGCTGCGGTACAATGTTTATTTTTTCCAGTTTATCTTTCAGCTGACTGACCCATCGTTTGTCATTCGCAAAAGATTCCACCTCTTTCAGGAAAGCGGCAGCAGTAGACGGCAGAATCACCCCTTTGATTTTTTCTCCCGACTCTGTCTCGGTATGCTTTACATACATATAAAGTGCTGCGCAGTTCAATCTCATGATTCTGTCCTGCGATTGTGAGCTCAGTCTGTCAGCATTACTGAGTGACTTAATGACTGAAAACAATAGCTTTCCTACTGTGCTCTTTCCCGAATCATTGTTTCCGGCAATGACAGTCAAACCATTTAGAATAATGTCAGCTTTCTTTATTTTGTTGATATGGGTAATATTCAGTCGCATCTGCTTTCTTTAATGTAAAAATGAAATAACTTTTGCACTTGTTTACAGCTTGTTTATTTCCTCCTCTGCCAGTCCCGTAGCTGCTGCAATCTGTTCGTTGCTCATGCCCAGCGACTTCAGGTTACGTGCAATAGCGGTTTGTGTTTCTGCACGACCTTCTGCACGACCTTCTGCACGACCTTCTGCACGACCTTCTGCACGACCTTCTGCACGACCTTCTGCACGTTCCGTTTCTATATTGTCCCGTAAAATCACGATATTATCCAAGTGTTTGTAATACGCGTTCAGCTCCTCCCGGCTCATGCGATCCAGCTTCAGCCGTTCCTTCACCGCATTCAGTCCCGGCGCCGTAGCATTCTCCGGCACATTTCCCGTATTCAGGTAATAAATCCATTCTTCCAGCGGCGTCTTTGCCACCCGGTTAAAATCATTTACTTTCAGTATATAATATTCCGGATAAAGCTGGCTCACTTTGTCCACTTTGAATGTCTGTTTCTGAAACGGACTCAGTTCCAGCACATCCCCTTCATGAATTCCCACGAACTCCGTCTTTCCGTGATATACAAAATCCTTGCCGTGTCCCAGAGAGAAATACACGATGTTGATGCTGTACACCTTACGTACCTTGTCGTATCCCTGTCCGCGGTTGATGTACTCTGTTACCAGCTTCGAAGCGCCAAACAGCATCCGCTGGAAATACGCATACTCATTATTGTTCTGAATCTCGATGAGCACCAGTTCTCCCTTCGAGTTTTCCGCCAGCATATCCACACGGTTATACTTGTCGAATTCATCCTCCTGGTTGCTTTCACTCTCCAGCAGCTTCTGGATGGTCACCTTTTCCTCCAGCAGTGTGGTAAGCAGTCCCTCCAGCACCGCATAATTAGCTTTGTTGCGCAACAGGCGCTTCATAGCCCAGTCAAAACGAATATAGCTTTCCATACTGAGTGCATTTAGTAGTTGATACTTACAAAGTAAACAAATAAACCTTAAAGTGCCAAGCCAATACAAAAAAATCGCCACGATACCCTCTGTATGGAGTACCCTTACTTACCAGTTGTATCGGCAGACAATATAAAAAAACGGGCAGGCCGTAAAGCCCACCCGTTTCATTAGAAAAACTTATGTATCAGAAATTTCCTTTATTGGCATTATCCCACCAGAGGTGTGTACCACCCTTATCGCCCGAAATACCGTTTTTGCTTGAATTTTCCTTATTCAACAGTTCCCGACCCATGGCGACACCCTGTGCATTTGTATCATATGCGTTGCTGCTGTAGATAACTCGGCGTACACCTTCTTCCTTGTTTACTCCACCGTTACTTTCGTCTACGTAAGCAGGGAATAAGTGCGGATAACCGGTACGTCTTTGTTCAGCCCATGCTTCGATAGAAAGCGGGAACAGAGCGAAATACTTCTGTGTAATGATACGTTCCAGTTTTTCCTCGTTGCTGGCTCCTTCGTCCCATTTTACACAAAGTTTGTTTACAGCCGGTGTGTTCAGTTTCGGATCTACCGGATCTTCAAAATCAACCTGAGTTGTCGTACCGTTGATGTATTCATCCACAGCTCCTGCAGCATAAGCATCTACGCCGGCATATTTTCCGCGATAGCTCAGCTCGTTTGTCATAGATACGCGGATACCGTCTTCATACAGACTCTGTACGCTTGCAGAACCGATGTCCCAGCGCAATTTAGCTTCAGCCAGCAAGAAATAAGATTCAGCAGCCTTGAAGATAGGCTGTGGCATAGAGTATACTCCGATTGTATTTTGCGGGTCGATCCACTGAGAGAAGTTAGCCCAGTTGTTCGGTTTTCCCGGCAGACCACTGGCAAATCGGATACCCAGATACTGTGTATTAGCCGGTACTACCACCTTACCTTCCAGGTTGGTAACATCCTTGATATTCTTTGTCATGTACAACGGCTGGCGCGGGTCTTTCATACCTGTCATCAGCGTAACCAGATTCGCGTTGAATCCGCAGTCACCCCAGTTGAACATCAGCCACATTTCGTTTTCCAGACTCTTGTCGATGACAATATCCGTATTTACGGTTGCCAGCGTATTGGCAGCCGCTTCTGTAGCCACCTGTTTCAGGTCTATGCCGGCTTCCTTCATTTCAGCCTCACGTTTAGACAGACGGAGCGCCATGCGCAATCTCAACGTATTGGCCACCTTTACCCACAGTTCAGTATCAGCATTACACCAGCAGTCGAAAGTAGCGAGAGTAACCTTTTCGCCTTCACTCATTCCTTTGATATCGGTGATAGCCTTCTCCAGATCCTTCAGCATAGCTACGAACAGCTGTTGCTGGCTGTCGAATGGATAGTACGATTCATATTCTCCCGACAAGATCGAGCTGTAAGCCAGCGGACCGTAAGCATCGGTAGTCATGAGTGTACCATATGCCTGTACGACTCTCATTACGCCGGAAAGTCCCAGTGTACCCTTTTGGTCACAATCGGCGATGATCCGTCGTGTATTGTTGAATATATGCAGGTAATAGTTTTCGTACATACCTCCACTGTGTCCGCGGTTTTCCCCCATATCTCCATTGGTAAAGTTACCGTTCGGAGTCATGAAATAACCGCTGTACAAGTCGATTGTCAGGTTTGTCCAGAACTGGAACATGTTCTGCTGAGGCGGATAGCAATATTGCATCGGTTCGGTACACTGTGCAGAGAATGGCAGATCATTCGGGTCTACCTGCACACTGTTTGTGTTCAGATCTTCAAAACTGTCGGTACAAGAAGTCATCAAGTTGCTTCCTAACCACGGGAGAGCCAGCAGAATGGCATATTGATAAAATTTATTTCGTTTCATAATCAGGCTTTTTTAGAAGTTAAGTTTCAGATTCAGACCAAAGCTGCGAGAAGTAGGCAGTGCGAACATGTCTACACCCTGCACACCATTTCCAGTACCTGCAGATACATCCGGATCCATCGGAGCATCTTTGTAGAAGAAGAACAGGTTACGTCCGATGATAGCAGCTGTCAGGTTCTTTCCTACGCCGAACAGGTTACGGAACGTATATCCCAGGCTCAATTCACGCAGACGTACGTTTGTAGCATCGTAAACATAGAATTCATTGGCATACGGACTGTTGAAGTTACTAGCTCCCGTTGTAGTATACCATGCTTTCGGATCAAATTCCACGCCGTCTACCACTACCTTACCTGCGTTACGTGCATCTCCGGTACGTTTTGAAACGCCCCAGCCATCCAGTGTTGCTTCTGTCATTGACAATACTTTGCCTCCGAACTTACCGTCAATCAGGAACGATAGAGTAAAGTCCTTATAATGGAATGTATTCGACCATCCGGCGTTGAACTTCGCATTCATGTTGCCGGCATAAATCATATCCTCGGTTGTGTCACCGCTTACTATCGGGTTACCGGTAGTTTCATCCTTCATCGGTCTGCCGTTTTCGTCGCGCATGATATGGCGTACATACAAGTCACCGTACGATCCGTCCTTCTTCAGGATAATCTTGGCACCGCCGAAGTCTGTCAGTGTCAGTCCGTTTGGCAGGTCATCTACAAGTTCTACGATTTTGTTGTCGTTGTACGACAGGTTCAGGTCTGTACTCCAGCTGAAATCATCATTAAACTGCTGATACCATCCTGCGCTGAATTCGAATCCCTGGTTCTGTACGTTACCGGCGTTTACATAACGGTTGCGCAATCCCGATTCATACGGAGCAGCTACAGAGAAGAACTGATTCTTGGTATTTGTCTTATAGTATGTCAGTCCCATAGTCAGTCGGTTCTGGAAGAATGTACCGTCGAATCCCACTTCGATAGAATGAGTCTTTTCCGGCTTCAATGTACGGAACGGAGCATTTTCCGGTGGAGTGATAGCACCCTGCGACTGTAGTGAGTACAGCAGGTTACTCATAAATACCGGCACGTCATTACCTACGATAGAGTAGCTGGCACGTACCTTGAGCAAATTCACGTTCTTGCCCATATCAACAAATCTGTCGAGCAGGAAGCTACCTCCGATAGACGGATAGAAGAACGAGCAGCTTTCTGTGTAAGCCAGTGCAGACGACCAGTCGTTACGTACAGATACGTCGACGAACAAACCATCCTTGTAGCCGAACTGAGCTGTAGCGAATACAGCGTTCAGACGTTTTTCTGTATTCCAGTTATCATTCTTGCCTACAACAGACATGTTTCCGTAGTAGTTGTTTGGAGTGAAGATGTTCGGGTAATATATATTACCGTTTCCGGGTGAAGTAAACTGAGTACCTTCAGCCCATAAGTCAACATGTGCAGTCTTGCTCTTAGTGAAGCTTGAACCGGCAGTTGCCGAAACAAGGAAATCATTGAATGTATGGCTGTAGCTCAGCAAAACGTCACCATACAGCTGATCGCTGAAGTAACGGTTATCCTTCATACGTCCCATCGGGTATAAGTTGGCGATACTTGAAGCATACAGATTATGCTGCCAGCGTTCTTCACCTCTTTCGTAACGCATACGTCCCTGGATATTCAAGTCTTGGGTAATATCCCACTTGATGCTTCCTCCAAATTCATAACGGTGACGGTCGGTGATCGGAGTCTGTCGGTTCAGTGTCCAGTAAGGGTTACTGTACTGCTGCAGTCCGGTGTTTGTCCAGTTCTGGATATTACATCCTCTCGATTCATCATACACCTCGAAGTTGTTTTTATAGTAGTTCCAGTCTTCACCTCTCGGGAACAGATATACACCAGTCAGCGGGTTGAACAGGAATCCGGCAGCAGCCTGATTCTTCACATACTGGTTGGTATACTTGGCGCTGAAGTCAATGTGAATATTCTTCAGGACATTAAATCCCACTTTCGAATTCAGGTTATGGCTGCGGTAGGTATTGCTTGGAGTCATACCTTCCGAGTACACGTTACCATAAGAGAAGTACGCCTGGATATTTTCATTACCACCGGCCAGCGAGATAGAGTTGTTTGTTGTAAATCCGGTACGATAGAATTCTTTCGCATAGTTAGGTGCTTCCGAAGCCAGTTTTTCGCCCCAGCTGTATGTACCGTTGTCGCTGACTCCATATGTATTCTGGAATTCCGGAAGAACCATTGGAGTTTCCATAGTAGTATTGCTGGACACGTTGATTGAAACTTTGCCCGACTGAGCCGACTTGGTTGTGATCATGATAGCACCATTGGCAGCCACGGCACCATACAATGCGGCAGCCGATGCACCTTTCAGCAAAGTGATAGAAGCGATATCATCCGGGTTGATAGTCGACATCACGTCGCCACCGTCACGTTCGCCACCATAGTTGCTGCTTACCTGAGCACCCGAAACACTGTTCATTACCGGCACACCGTCTACTACGATCAGCGGCTGGTTGCTACCACTGATAGACTTGTTACCGCGGAACAGGATTTTAGAAGAACCTCCGGCTCCGGTAGAGTTTGGTGTAATCATCAGACCGGCACTTTTACCCTGCAGTGAGTTGATCATGTTCACACTCTTGATGTCGTTCACATCACTACCTCCCACAGTCTGTGCAGAATACGTCAACGTTTCCGACTGGCGCTGGATACCCATAGCCGTTACCACGACTTCACCCAGGCTTTCGGTATCCGAAACCATAGAAACATCGATAACCTTTCTTCCCTTCACTGCTTCTTCCACCGTTTGCATGCTGATATACGAAAATACCAGCACATCGTCCGGTCCCACAGTAATAGAATAATGACCGTTCAGGTCGGTTACAGTACCATTGGTAGTTCCCTTTACCAATACGTTTACTCCGATTAGAGGATCGCTCATTTCTTTACTGGTAACACTTCCGCTTACAGTAATTGTCTGAGCATAAATCCCAGTCAGAAACATTCCTATCAGGAACATTGTGACTACTAGAAATGATCGTTTTTGCATAGTTAAACTATTAAGGTTAATACTCTATTTTCGATTTTAAGGTTAAAATATATTGTATATATTCTCGTTATCAATTAGTGTATTTCCTTGTAGTCAGTCAACTGTCCCGTTTGTGTTTGTATTTTGATATAGTTTATATTATTTGTATAGTTCTTGTATTTTTATGTATCCTCTAAATTATATAATTAATTTTAAATAGAGAGTTTTTTAGGAACAAAATCTCATTCTCTATAACATTTTTTATACAAAGCTCACTGTAGAAACAAAAAAATCGCCACGCTACCCTCCGTATAGAGTACCGTGGCGATTCCCGTATAAAATGCTATGTTAAGGCAGTCCGGTTATTTCCCCGCCGCAAAATCCTTGATGCGCTGCTCCTCACTCAGTACTACGCTACTACCGATAGATTCTGTTCTGCCGATCATCAGTAATATGCAAGTTGATATATTCGTCGACAATCAACCATTAGACTTACAATGTTTTTGCGAAGTCCTTCAAATTAATTATGGCAACTGATGGGAAAGATATATTTTTAAGTTCATTGAAATGGTGATCCTCCGTCACGATATATTCCGCATTGGCTGTTATGGCACAGTCTACGAACTTATTGTCATCCTGGTCTGCTGTAATTAGATGAAAACGGTAGTGAGGAGTTAATTTCTTTACATTTTCACGAGTAAGAATCGTGTAGATAATCGTTTCGGCTACATACTTATTAATGTTGCGAGTCATGACTTCCAGATACTCTTCTACGATTTCATTGCTTATACATAACGTATAGTCTCCATTCAAGAATGATTGCCACACTTTATGGCAGTCATTCTTCGCTGAAATTGCAATAATCAGTGAGTTTGTATCCAATACAATGTTTCTCATATTCATTTATAGGGAGTACGTTCATGTAGTTGGTAGAATTTATCGACTTTTTCCTCATTTAATTCTCCATTCTCCCACAAACGGTCAATTTCTTTTTGCGCTTGCTTGGCGAAATAGTCAGAAATAGCCTTTTTAAGTTCTGCTAATGCTTCAGGACTATCCACAAACGACATCATTTCAAGCACTTGCAATTGAGCCGGATTAAAAACTGTAGTATTCATATATTTGGATTTGGTTCTAATACAAAAGAACAAATTTTTTTCTTTATTTCCTAATGAATAAGATAAAAGGATTAAAAAAACAATGGAGAATCAAAATCTTTCAGTAGCAGGAATCGTGGCGATTTCCGGTTACTTCCCCGCAGCAAAATCCTTGATGCGCTGCTCCTCACTCAGTCGGCACACCAGCAGACGTCCGTCTTTTTCCGCTACGATGTAGCCCTCCAGACCCTCCAGCACCACCTGTCTGTGCTCCGCCGCATGCACCACACAGTTCCGGCAGTTGTACATATCCACCCGGCCGCCTACCTTGGCATTGCCCGCTTCATCCTGCGGCAGCAAGGTGCGCAGCGAACCCCAGCTACCCAGGTCACTCCATCCGAACTCCGCCGGCAGCACAAAGATATCCTCCGCCTTCTCCATCACCGCATAGTCGATGGAAATCTTCTCGCAAGTAGGGAAGAGCCGCTTCAGCTCCTCCGTCTCTTTGTCCGTAAACAAGGCAGGCTCCAGCTCGTCCATCACTCCGGCAATCTGCGGCGCATACCTGCGTATGGCATTCGTAATCGTATCCGCGTTCCACACAAAAATCCCCGCGTTCCAGAAATAATTCCCCGCAGCCAGATACCCCTTTGCCGTTTCCACGTCCGGTTTCTCCTTAAACGCTTCCACCTTGCAGATACCCTTTGCGTCCGCTTCTCCCTGAGCAGCAATGTACCCGTAACCCGTTTCCGGTCGGGTAGGCTTCATCCCCAAGGTCACGATAGCCTGCGAGTTCGCCGTCTTCTCCAGTGCCACGGCAATGCAGCGCGCAAACTCCGCCGTATCAATCACCAGCGCATCCGAAGGCGTCACCACGATGTTCGCCTGCGGAAACTCCTTTCGGATCTTCCAGCACGCATACGCGATACACGGCGCCGTATTCCTTGCTTCCGGTTCCGCCAGTATATGCTGAGCCGGAATCTGCGGCAACTGTTCCTTTACGATGTCGACATACCTTTCCGAAGTCACCACCCAGAAATTCTCTTTCGGGCAGATATCCTTGAAACGCTCCACCGTGAGCTGAATCAACGATTTTCCTACTCCCATCACGTCGATAAACTGTTTGGGATATTCGGGGGTACTCATGGGCCAGAAACGGCTTCCTATGCCGCCTGCCATGATAACTATATGATTTTGCATTTATCTGTCTTTATACATACTCTCGTAATACTTCTGATAATCTCCGCTAGTCACATTATCCATCCATTCCTGATTATCCAGATACCAGCGTACGGTCTTTTCTATACCTTCTTCAAATTGCAGGCTTGGTTCCCAACCCAGTTCCTTCTGTAGTTTGGTAGAGTCGATGGCATAGCGCATGTCGTGTCCCAGACGGTCGGTTACGTATGTGATCAAATCCATATCTTCGCCTTCCTTTCTGCCCAACAGACGGTCTACTGTATTGATAACTACTTTGATGATATCGATGTTCTTCCATTCATTGAAACCACCGATATTATACGTTTCGGCAATCTTTCCGTTGTGGAAAATTACGTCGATGGCACGTGCGTGATCTACTACATACAGCCAGTCGCGTACATTCTCACCCTTGCCATATACAGGCAGTGGCTTGCGGTGACGGATATTATTAATAAACAGTGGAATCAGCTTTTCCGGGAACTGATATGGACCGTAGTTGTTCGAGCAGTTTGTAACAATAGTCGGCATGCCGTATGTATCGTGGAAAGCACGTACAAAGTGGTCGCTGCTGGCTTTCGAAGCCGAATATGGACTGTGCGGATTATACTTCGTATCTTCATAGAAGAATTCCGTACCATAAGCCAGATGATGTTCAGACGAAGAAGCCGTTGTAGTGAACGGAGGCTTTACACCTTCGGGATGCGTCATTTCCAGTGCACCGTAAACCTCATCGGTAGAGATATGGTAGAAGCGTTTGCCTTCATATTTTTCAGGCAGGCTTTCCCAGTACACCTTTGCAGCCTGAAGCAGACTCAGTGTGCCCATTACGTTGGTACGTGCAAAGGTAAACGGATCTTTGATACTGCGGTCTACATGACTTTCGGCTGCCAGATGAATAATACCGTCTACGTGATACTGCTGCATCAGCTCCAGCATCTTTTCATAGTCGCAGATGTCAGCCTTTACAAACGTATAGTTCGGTTTGTCCTCTATATCTTTCAGGTTGGCCAGATTACCTGCATAAGTCAGCTTATCCAGATTGATGATGCGATATTCCGGATATTTGTTTACAAACAGACGTACTACGTGACTGCCGATGAAGCCCGCTCCACCGGTTACTATGATATTGCGTTTAAAATTTTCCATGATTGTTTCTTGTTTGTGATGATTTATTTAAGCACTCCCATGTTTCTCATACACACTTTCAGTGAGTCGGTCCAGTAAGGAATCTTCAGTCCGAAAGTCTGCTTTATCTTGGTCTTGTCCAGTACCGAGTAAGCCGGTCGCGTAACCGGGCTGGGGAACTCGTTGCTGTGGCAGGGTTGTATGTCGCATGCGGTGTTTCCGGCCAGTTCGGCTATCACTTTGGTAAAGTCGTACCACGAACATACCCCTTCGTTGCTGAAGTGATAGATACCCGTCTTGCTGTATCCGTTTTTCGGCTCTTCGGCTGCATAGTCATTCAGAACTGCTTCGATGGCAACAGCCAGATCGAGCGCATAAGTCGGTGTACCTGTCTGGTCGAATACCACATTCAGCGCCGGTTTCGAAGCCGTCAGGTTCAGCATGGTCTTCACGAAGTTCTTTCCGTATTCCGAATACAGCCACGCTGTACGTATAATCACATAGTCACACCCTGTAGCTTCAATATATTGTTCCCCTTCCAGCTTTGTTTCGCCATATACCCCTGTAGGCGTACCCTTCTGGTCTTCACGGCAAGGTGTATTATACGGATCACCTCCGAAAACATAGTCGGTGGAAATCTGAATAAGCAGACCACCTGCTTTCTTCATGGCTTCTGCCAGAATTTTAGGAGCAGTGGCATTCAGCTTGCGGCAGAGTGCCGTGTCACTTTCAGCCTTGTCTACATTGGTATAAGCCGCACAGTTCACTATACAACTGATATGCTGTTCCTGTACCATTTTTTCTACGGCTTCCGCGTCGGTAATGTCCAGCAGAGTTGTTTCTACTCCCTCAGCTTCCACTACGTCGGTAAACAGGAAATTATACGAAGTCTCTTTGCTGATGATGCGCATTTCGTTGCCCAGCTGGCCGTTTGCGCCTGTCACTAAAATATTCATTTTCAATGAAGAATTTTGAATGCAAAATTATATATTTCCCTATTAGAAAGGACCAAACTCAAAAGGAGAATCAAAATCTTTCAGCAATGAGTGCTTGGTATCCTTTTCACTTAGAATAGCATGTTCGGTAGGAATACGCCAATCAATGCCCAAAGAACTGTCCAGAATGCTGATACCACCGTCAGCTTCCGGATGATAGAAATTATCACATTTATACTGGAAGACAGCCGTTTCACTCAAGACTGCAAAACCATGAGCAAACCCCTGCGGAATGAAGAACTGGCGATGATTATCTTCTGTCAGCTCCACAGCCACATGCTGTCCGAAAGTAGGACTACCTTTGCGGATATCAACAGCCACATCCAGTACCGCTCCCTTCACGCAACGCACCAGTTTGCTTTGTGTGAATGGTGGACGTTGGAAATGAAGGCCTCTCATTACCCCGTAGGATGACATGCTTTCATTATCCTGAACAAATGTGATTTTTGCTACTTTTTCTTCAAATTCACGTTGTGAAAACGATTCGAAGAAATAACCTCTTGAATCTTTAAAAAGGCGTGGCTCGATGATAACCACACCTTCTATAGCTGTTTTAATTACTTCCATATTAATAGTCCAGATTACTTTTACCTGTATGTTCTACTTCTTCTATTACGTGTAGTAGATATTGGCCATACTGGTTTTTCAACATAGGCTGTGCCAGTTCTCTCAGTTTATCGGCTGTAATCCATCCCTGACGGAAAGCAATGCCTTCCAGACAGGCAATCTTCAGTCCCTGACGCTTTTCAATCACTTCGATGAAGGTAGAAGCCTCACTCAGTGAGTCGTGCGTACCTGTATCGAGCCATGCAAATCCGCGTCCCAGTGTCTGTACTTTCAGTTCCTTGTCGGCTAAGAACTCCTGGTTTACAGTCGTGATTTCCAACTCTCCACGAGCAGACGGTTTGATGTTCTTGGCTACTTCCACCACCTTGTTCGGATAGAAATAAAGACCTACTACCGCATAGTTCGATTTCGGCTGAGCCGGTTTCTCTTCAATTGAAAGGCAGTTTCCATCCTTGTCAAACTCAGCTACACCGTAGCGTTCCGGATCACTCACCCAGTAACCGAATACCGTTGCTTTCTTTTCTTCTTCTGCTGTGCGCACTGCTTCCTTCAGTAATCCGGTGAGACCTGCGCCGTGGAAGATATTGTCGCCCAGTACCAGACAAGCACTATCGTTGCCGATAAACTTCTCTCCGATAATAAAAGCCTGAGCCAGTCCGTCCGGTGACGGTTGCTCTGCATACTCAAAGCGCACTCCAAAATCGCTTCCGTCACCCAGCAGACGCTTGAACCCCGGCAAGTCGAATGGAGTAGAGATAATCAGAATTTCATGGATGCCTGCAAGCATCAGTACCGAAATCGGGTAATAGATCATTGGTTTGTCGAATACAGGGAGCAGCTGTTTGCTTACTCCTTTTGTAATGGGGTAGAGGCGAGTACCGCTACCGCCAGCTAAGACTATGCCTTTCATTATACTATAATTTAGCTGTTTTTCTTATTATGCTCTTCCAATAAGTAGAGGAAATATTTCTCATGTTCATCTACTAATTTATCCCAAGAATATTCTTTTCTAATAACTTCAAGGTTATTATCAATAAAACTTCTTTTATGTGTTTCAGCTAATGTTTCAATGTTATTTAGTAGACGGGTAACATATGTGTAGTCAGAGTAGTATAATGCATTTTTCCCTAGAACTGCTTTGTTGAAAATATTGTCATTGGCTAAAATAAAGCAGTCAGATGCCATAGCTTCTAATAGAGATGGATTTGTTCCTCCTACACTATGACCATGAAAATAAGCGAAAGAAAAATGTCGTATTGAGTTTAATTTATCGAAATTATAGATTCCCCCTACAAAACGTATTGATTTTTCATGCCCATATTTTTCTACTAATTCTTTTCCATGTGGTGTATTAGTTTTTCCTACAATGATAAGCGGACGTTTACCATTTTCTTTTGAAGCAAGATATCCTTCAATAGCCATTACAATATTGTTTTCTGGCTCTAAGCGTGCTACAAGTAAGTAATAATTATTTGCTTCAAGTTCAAATTCTTTTAGGTATTCTTTATTGTAATTATTATGGATATCAGCTCCATATGCTAAGAATTTACTCTCTTTTCCGTATTTTTCTTTATAATAATCATGGATTCCCATATTATCTGCTATTAGATAATGGCTATGTTTTACGGTCATTCGTTCTTCCCAAAACACAAACTTTTGTACCCATTTATTAAACTTTGTGCGTTTATATTCTAGGCCATCCATGTTGGTTGTAAATATAGGGTATTTAATATTCTTTACATTAAACCAAATATAAGCAGGAACAATACTTGTATAGCCTGCTTCATAGATAATATCAAATTTTTCTTTTTTTAATGCATCCTTTAATGAGGCAAAGTCATAAAAGAAGCTACCTACTGAGCTTCCCATCCAAGTTTCAGGACTATAAATATGTTTAATTCGTACACCTTTGTAGTTGTTTTCTTTGTATGGGTGAAAGTGAGGAGAGTAGACTACTACTTCGTGTCCACGTTCTGCCAAACCTACTGAAATATATTCTGCAAATTGTTCGAAGCCTCCATAATTATTAGGAATGCCTCTTGTGCTTATGAATGCTATTTTCATTGTTATATATAATTTCTTTTATATTTAGTAGACTTTCTTAAAACTTAATTAGTTTTTAAATTGTATTTTAGAGTCTATTGATTGTTGTATTTATCAATTATTGTACGATAAAATTCAATTAGCTGAGGATAATATAAAGATGGATTGAATTTTTCTTTTGCAAACAGTAATGAAGCTTCTCTAAACTTTATATATTCATCAGGAGATAAGCTAAATGCTTTTTTTATGACATTCCTAAGCATAGTAACGTTTTTATGTTCAAAAAGAAACCCTGTTTTTCCATCGATAATAATTTCTGGTATTCCTCCTATTCGTGAGCCAATAACAGGGGTAGAAGCAGAATAACCTTCTATAATTGTCAATGGATTATTTTCGTACCATTCGGAAGGAACAATAATAAAATATGCATATCTTACTAAATGATGTAATTCATCACCACTCTTATATCCTAGAAACTCAATATTGTTAAGATGTTTTTGAGAAACATAATTTTTTAATTCGTTCTCTAATGGGCCTGTGCCGACAATCTTTAATTTAATATTGGTTAAAGGTTCTATGGCTTTTATTAGTGTCATAACTCCTTTTTCAAAGGATAAACGTCCATAAAAAAGGAAATATTTTTCGTCTATAGTGTTGGGTGACTCATATAATTTATCAGTGGAGTTATATAATATTATGTTTTCTTTTAACTTTAATGATGGAAGATATTTTTCATGAATTGATTTTGCGAAATCACTCACATATATTAAACCATTAATAAACTTAGATGGATTAAAATATTTATTACGGTAGTATTGTTCTGCAGACATTACGAAACTCATAAAATAATTACCTTTTGTGCATCTTTTAGTAAAGCATTTATAAAAATATTTGCCTTTACAATCTTCACAAATATTTCCTTTCCCGTCTTTGAAAGTATATGCAGGACATACAATTCTATAATCATGTATTGAAAATACAATTGGAATTTTATGCTTTAGTAAGACAGGTAATATTGCTCCAGAAAGTTGTCCCCAAATTAAATGGATATGTGCAATGTCGGGTTTCTCGTTCGTTAAAAGAAGATCTAATTTTTTAGCTGCGTCTTTATTTTTGAAATAAGCTATTAAATTCTTTATTTTACCAGTTATACCTTTTCTCAAATCTTTTGATAAGGGAAAATACATCGATTGAGAACAAGGTATATTTTCATTCCATTTGAGGGCAAAATTAATTACAGTATGACCATGTTCAATCAGCAAATTAGAAGTATTGAAATATACTGCTTCAGAGCCACCTTTCCGATAATGATATACATTAATTTGAAGTACTTTCATTTTACTATAAAATAAAACTTGTGAAATATAAAAAGTTATTTACCTTTTAGAATTGCCATTATTTCTCTATATATAATGGAAAAGGATGTACGAGTCAAATAATGTAACTGATTTAAAATAGAATAATTCATTCCATTTTCTTTGTAAATGCATTTATATTCTCTGTTGCAATTTAGTAAATTTGAAATACTTTGTGATGTTCCACCCATTGAAAAGTAAGCAACCATAGTATTTACGTTTTTTACTTTTGCACCATTGTTTTTCATTCTAAGATATAAATCGAAGTCTGCGAATATTTTATATTTCTGGTTAAAACCTAAATATTTTTCAATAGAAGAGCGCTTGGTTAATTTTGCTTGATGACATCCTTCGAACCCTATTGACATTTGTCTTTTCTTAGATCCATCAATTTTATTGATCCAACATCCACCACTTACTACATCATATATATCAGACGCTTCCTTGATGAGCTGCGTAAAACTTTCCTTTGTAAGCCAATCATCACTTCCTAAATAGTGTATCCATTCTCCTTTTGCCATTTTCCATCCTTTATTAAAAGCATCGTAGATACCTTTATCAGGTTCCGATATATACCAGATACGAGAGTCTTTTAATGCATATTCTTTTACTATGTCCAGAGTTTTGTCTTTTGACATACCATCTACAATAATACACTCCCAGTCTTGAAATGTTTGGTTGACTACACTTTCTAAGGTTTTACTTATCGTTTTATCAGAATTATAAGATGCAATGATTATTGAAACTTTGGGATTACTATTCATTTGAGCTGATATTTGGGGTTAATATTTTCTTTTCATTTTTGTGAATATTTTGTAACTCAGAAATTTTATAATACCAAAAGCCACAGCAAAAATATATTATAGAATTAGCAGGAAAATTATCAATGAGGTTTTCAGTAAAATGGTATAGCATGATAGGAAGAATTAAGTATATAACTTTATTTTTTTTAAAGATGCAATATGCTTTGTATACCCATTTGACAATAAAATAAAATACGATAAAACCATATTCTATTAATATTCTTAAAACGTCATTATGTGGAGGTAAAGAATGTTGATTAGTTGAATATCCATCAAAAAGGCCAAAGAAAAATGAATAATACCAATAAGTAAAGAAGTCTTTTAAAAGGATGACCCAATGTTGGACTCTCCATATAAATGATGTATTATCATCTCGTGAAATAGAAATAAGATCTGCACTTTCTTGTAAATCATAAAGATTTATATCTTCAATGGAAAGCCAATCCTTTAAAGAAAGAGAGGATATTAGAGTAAGCATATTTTTAATACGTGCAAATACTTCAATATCTGATGATAGAGCTAAAATGAAACTAACAATACAGATAGTTAATATAGAGATTAGTAGAGTGATATTTTTTCTATTAATAAAAACTATACTAATAAATATTGCAGCTATAACGCCTACGGAAGAAGCTGATAATATATAGCATAATAGAATTGCAAAGCTTTTATAAAAGGCAGATTTTTCTTTAAAATATATAGTATAATAAAGCAATGCACAACTTAGACCATAATATACATAATTGTTACTATTTATAAAAAAAAGGTTCTGTCTAATGGTATGATCAAATAAAGCAACAAGTAAAAAAGGTATAATAATTAAACCTATTAAGACTTGTGGTGAGAATTTTATTTCCCATTTTCTTTTAATAAATATAGCTCCATATGAAAAGCATAAAGCATATCCAGTAAATTTTAAAATATTCGCATAAATTGGTTCGTATTGTGAAGCTACAATATTAATTACAAGTAAAAAATATATTGTTAGCCATTTTTTATTATTAAATGCAGATATTGATTGCTTTTGGGTTTTTAAATACAATTTCCATATAAAAATACATTCAATGATGTATATTAATAATTGTAATGCTGCACTGTTGATGATTCCATTATTTATGAGAGTTAACAAAATAATAGTACATAAATAATTTCCTATAAATGCATTATTTTTGTTATTTAATTTTTTAACTGTAGGATTTTCTTCATTATATATCATTATTTAGATATTTAATAGGTATGTTGTATATTTACTTATTGCTGTGATTTTAATTCTCTTAATTTTTTTGCTGGAACCCCTATATATATACAATCAGGTTCTGTACTTTTTGTTACTAAACTCCCAGCTCCTATAATACATCCTTTACCAATACGCACACCTGGCATAATTGTCACATTGGCTCCAATCCAGCATCCATCCTCAATTAATATTGGTAAATCTTTTCCTTGTCCTGCCCTAGCAGAGGAATTGCCAATGCTATGAAATGCATTTATAAAGGTTGTCTTAAAACCAATAGAAACATTATTTCCTATTATAATATCGTTGCTTAAATCTAAAAAACAAGAGTAATTAATGAATGAATTTGTACCGATTATTAATTTACCTTTACCAGCTCCTAAAAAATATTTTGGAAAAACTATTCCCTGTATTTTATGATTATATAATCTGTAAATAGTCTTTCTCAAACGATGTGGTATAAACATATTTGATGCTATGCCATTTTGTAGTATATTTTTTGTATATAAGGAAAGATTTTTTTTCTGTTCTTTTAGTTTTTTTCTTAAGTTCATTTTATATTTATTTTAAATACTCGTTTGCATACATGTTAACGATATTTTTCCATAAATCATCTTTACGTTCTTTAATTTTTCTTATATTCTTACACATCATATCATATAATATTTTGTCTGTAAAAGTTTGATTGATAGCATTAGCTAGTTGCTTATCATCTCCTATATCTACTAATATGCCTGTTTTTTGATTATCAATACTTGTTATAAAAGCTGGAACACGAGTCGCGATAATAGGCTTGCTAAAACAAAAAACAGTTTGTGTAATTCCTGTTTGTGAAGAAGAATAATAAGGACAGACTACTATGTGGCAATGTCGTATTAGTGTTGAAATTTCAGCATTTTGTAACCATCTGTTGATAATGATAAAACGATTATCTTTTTTCATATCATCTAATACATGTACGTAACCACCACCTGCAATGACAATTTTTTTATTGAGGTGTTGGGAAGCTTTATATAAAACATCGAGTCCCTTATATTCTTTGAGAAATCCATAGAATAAAATATAGTCTTCTACTCCAAATAATTCTGGAATGACTATATCTTTATATTCTAAATATCCTGTGAATAAAGAAAATGGTATGATGCTATATTGTAAGTCCTTTTTGGGAGAGAGTTTTATTAAATCATTTGCTGATTTTTTTGAAAATACGTTGATTTTAATTCCTTCTTTAATTAAAAAAATGCATACAGGATCTAACTTATTTCCATCTAAATGGTTACTACATACTTCATGTAAGGAATGAGCTATATTCATTCCTTTGTCATGTAGCTGTTTGGAGATATAAACTGTAGTCCAAGATTGACCTATTACATTTATGAAGTCATAGTTTTTACTAATAATTTGATTAACAAGTTTTTTGCAAAATAGTTTAGAAATGGGATTAAATATTTGTTTTATTCCTCTTGTCTTAATTCCTAAACCTATGATATGATACATTGAAAATAAACCTTTATTTGCGAAGTCTGCGAATCTATGTAATCCTTTAAAATCGAATGATTCGATTTGCTTTAATTCACCAATCTTGGATGTACATGTATAGTCAAATGTTTCATAAGATCCTATGGGGTTATTCCTTCGTGCTATATGATAGAAATCTATTTGATATCCATTTTTTAAGAAAGATTCAATAAGTGATGTGGTGGATCCACCGAAGGCTTCTGCTATAATTGCTATTTTTTTCATCTTTTTTTATAATTGTTTACCTAGGCATAAAAGTTTAGTCCATTTCCATTTTTGACAAATGCATATTAATTTCCAACAGATTGCAGTCATGAGAAAGAAGATAATAAATACACCACACCAACGTAAAGAAGTAGAATTATTAAAGAACTGATAAAATGTGGTGTGATGGAAATAATGTATAAATGTTTCATTACGAAATAATCGTAGCATTATAGCATGGAATAAGTAAAATGATAAGGTATAACTTCCCATTTTACTAAATAATGTATAACGACCATCAAAATTTAAGAATACTCCCATCATGCCAATACTTAAAATAATACCAAGAATTTGCCTTTCAATCCATAAGTAAGCTAATCCCAAATCAAGTAAATCGAATAGTCCTGAATGATAAAAGCTATTTTCTTTAATTGCATAATCTCCATTTATCCAAATAAGTATGAATAAAATACATCCTATAAATATAAGTAAAGGAAATAAAATTTTATGAGGATGTTCGAATATTTTAAATCTCCTGCAAAGGAGTCCAATAACATAATATGTACACATTTCTCCTATCCATATTTTATTAATACCTAGAAAACAGATTATAAATAAAATAATTGAAGCTATTAAGATGTGTTTTTTGAAGATTGCGTATATTATATAGTGTATTATAGCGAATCCTAGCATTAAGTAGAGTAACATATTTAGGAACCAAAAAGGCGAGAATATGAAGTTGGGAGTTAAACTCATTAAACAAAAAGTAATTACAGGTAGAAGTATATGGATAATAGTTTTCTTTATAAAAATATATAAATTGTCTATATTATTAATCCTATTAAAAGCATTATAATTGGAATATCCTGAAATAATCATAAATAGAGGCATATTAAAAGCTACAATAAAATGCTCTATTATGTTTCCTGGTAAATCATTATTTGTTTTGATTATAATGGTCATTATATGTCCTAATATAACCCAAAGCATAGCATACATTTTTACATTATCAAGCCATGCTGAACGTTTTTTCTCTTCTTTTTGTACCATCGTATAGAATTTTACCAATAACAGCCTCCTTCAATTTTTTCTGCACCTACTGGTCTTTCGTTTTCATTAGGACGTATCCAATATTTATTAATATATTTTCTACATTCGGGTTCAGAATCTAACCAGCGTTTTCCATAAATACCAAATAACATTTGGGTCATACTTGCTAAATGAACAGCTTGTTTTCCTTTGCGTTTGACGTGTGCTGCTAAACACATTCCATATGCACCACAACCGATTAAAGCTATATCATAATCATATTTGTCTATTTCGTCTTTCATATATTGAAGAGCTTCAAACCAAGTTTTGAATCGAGGGTCTTTCGCATTAGCTTGTGTTTGCACAGCTTTTACTAAAATAAGTTCTTGAAATTTAGGTAATACATCTGGATTGTCGAAAAGTTTTTCTCTATTATGTTCATATTGGTATTTGATAGATTCTACGAATGGATGAACAATAAGAACTTTTTTATCTTTCAGAATCTTCGTCCAAGGATTTTTCCATCTAAAGGGAGAAAAGTAACCATCAATATTAATCCTTTTAGAACAATTCATAAAATTAGCGATATATTTTTCTTCATATATATAGCTGCCAAGTATATCTACCTGTTTAATATCTTCCATCATTAAATGATACCACTTTAGTCCTAAATCTAAGTCATAGGGGAAAAAGCCTGCATTAGAACATAAATTTTTTAACCATGCCCAATATGCTATTTGTACGTTTTTAAAATGAAGGTAATCATGAATCACTTCTTTGGTTAATCCTGTAGTTTCGTCAATATGTCTTGATACGAGATTGCTTAATTCAACCGATCCAAACTTTGATACCATCGCTGGTTTTCCCGATGCCAATAACTCAAAAACATAATCATTGGCTTCTTGATCTTTTAGATCTTGATATCCATCGTATCTTAATTCGTAATGTTCTTCTTTATTACAAAAATTACTAGCATATAAATCTAATAATTTGTTGATAATTCTATTGTTTCGGATTTTCATAATATATTACAGGGAATTATAATCGACTATTTTATGAAACTAAGTAATTTATTAAATTAGATACCTTTTGTTTTATTTTCTATTATATGTGGCTCTTATATTAAAAAATGTTGATTGTATTTTATATTACTTTATCTAATATATCTTGTTTTACTTTAAATGGAGCTACTTTTAATAAGTCTTTTTGAATTTCAATTAATGGTTTTTGTGGTAGCATCAATGATTTAATTGCAGGGGAAATATCTTTGTATGATTTATTTTCAAAGTCTTCTAATTTAAATTGTGCTCCATCATAAATTGGAATATTAACAGATGCAAAATAATCATTAAATTTTATGCCATCCGTGAAAATATATCCTTTTTTGACCCATAAGGCCGGTATTCCATAAGCATGGGCTACAATAATACCATGTAAAGATGTACTTAATATGTATTCACACGAACATATTTCATTGATGATAGTTTCTGTCTTTTTTGCAAGATAAATAACGTGAGTATTTGTAAATGTGGATTTTATTGAAAAGTAATCTCTTAGATGAGGAACTATACCAACTTTATGTTTTTGCGTAATAGAAGGTGTATATACGAGTGGAAGCAATAATGCAGGATCTCCAAAAACAGAGCAATGGGGATATCCTTCAGCAACTAATTTATCTGCAGAATATGGGCCTCGTACAGCTAAATATTTACCACCTAATCCACGTTCTGTTGCGTCCATATATCCTGCACCCCATACAAGATGATTGGGCCTTGAACGGGATAATATAGATCCTATACCAAGTATTACAGGTCTCTTGGTTTCTGGTTGAAGTAGTAATCTATAGTTATATCGGTGTAAATGGAGTAAAGTCTTTAGCATACCGATTAATTCTTGTTTGTAATTAGGTTTAAACGTATTACAATATTTTACTTTACATCCAGTTAGTTTTTTTAAGAGATAAGGATTTAAGGCATCTCCAAAATTAGCACTATAGCACCAATGGGCTAAAATATATTTTTTCATTTATTTTATTTTATGAATTTTCGACTTAATAATATTAACAGTCCAGTTTTTTTCATCTTTAGAAAGTCCTATAAACCAAACAGAGCATATACATATAATTAAATTGATAAAAGCTATTCCGATTGCTTGAATTATATTAAAAGTTATTCTATAACAGTAAAATGCAATAATAAATGGAATGGTGTAAGTAAAAAGAGATGGTAATATGACTATATTTATATAATTTTTTATTTTGAAATTAGCAATAACCCTTTTTACTGCATCAAGTTGTGCAAAAAGTCCTAGTATAGAAAATATTATAAGTGTCCATAGATATGCTGTTACGTTTCCTTCACATTTATAAATTATGTAAACAGTCGGTAATGCCATTATTTTGATAAGACCATTAGTTAGTTGATATCTTTTTATTCTTTTTGTTGCTTGTACCATATTTTGTAATGTTCCGCACAACGAATTACATTGAATATAGATTAGGGAAAGAAAGCAAAAAGTTTCAGCATATGGTGGAGGAGAAATAAGCCATATATTTAATATTGTATTTAGAATACTGATAAGTGGTAAAGAGAGACACATGAATAAAAGAAAACCGAATTTAGAACTACGCATACCTAGTTTTATCATTTCCTCAATATTTCCTGTAGCATATGATTTGATTATAGGCGGAATAGTTGGGGTTGTGAAGTTGTATAGAAATGAAGACACATTCGCTTCAATTGATGAAGCAATACCTCGTGCTGCATTGAATACAGGGCCAAAAAACATATTGATCAGTATATTCATTCCTTGACTGTTAAATGTCCATGCAAGATTTCCTATAAGACTCCATCCTGTATAACTGAAGAGTTCTCTAAAAAGGGAAGAAGACCAATAACGAATATATTGGCAGTTTGAAAAATGTTTAATACAATAAATTCTATATAAGAAAGCCGTTAGTATAGATACTCCCATTGTTAAGGCACCGTAAGCTATTAGTTTGTCCTGAAAGAAATACTTAATAGTTATTACAACTCCAAGCTTTAATAAAACTTCAGCTATGCTAATATAAGCATATGCATTCATTCGTTCGTGCCCAAAAATTGATGCGTTATAGGGGACTTGAGTGACGGATACCATAAGAGAAAGAATGGAGAATTGCATAACCCAGAATGCTGAACTCATTCGTTCTGCAGGTATGACTAATTTGTTATAAAACAGCCATACTCCAATAGTTTCGCATAATGTAAATATAACGATTGCAATAAGAATATGTACATTAAGTAGCATAGAAAATGTTTGTTTCTGTTTTTCTACTGAGTCTTTTTCTATTCCATAAGCAATATATCTTTGGCTGGCTTGTGCTAAAGCTGAGTTTAAAAAACTGAACATTACTACCATACCTGCTACTACATTGTTTATACCGTAGTCAACGACCCCTAAAGCATTAAGTACGATTCGTGATGTATACAGAGATACTGCCATGATTAACATCATGCGGAAATACAGAAAAAACGTATTTTTGGCAATTTGTTTATGATTTGATTTATATTTTTGATTTGGCATCTTTTTTTATTCTAAATGTGTATTTCTTTCTCTAAATGTTATAATTTTTATTATTTGTCACAATTACAGATATGCTGGAGTGTACTTTTATTGGTAATGAAGAAATGAATTTTATGAAAGTGATAAGGTCTTTTTTATTTGTCTTTTTATGTAGCTCCTTACAAATTTATATTTAGCATAGATGTGGTATACATTAATTCCCCATTCAGGAATTCTTTTTAATTTGAAATATCCTTCTCGCCAAGTGATATCAAATGGAATATCTTTTGATAATAAATATTTCCATTTAAAGGGAATTTCTAAATTAGAGATCTCTTTATCTCCATCTGAATCGTCATCATTTAAATGGCAGAGAATATGTGCGTCATCATAATAAGGATGGCAGAGCATGTGATAATAATTATAGAACCCCTCTGTATTAAGGTGTAAGTTTATATGTGTTATATAATCTTTAGTAAACTGCAGTCCGCTTTTTTGTATAGAGGCTATTTTCTCAAAATCTTTTTGTTCTGTGCGAGGAGGCTCACAATATACATCAACTTTACCATTTTGAGTTTCCAAAAACAATGAAGTTCCTTGTGGTTCGAACATTAAATGTTCTAATAATAAGCAATTATAATGAAAATGAGATTTCTGGAATTCGCTAATTGATTTATTTTCAGTAAGCCATGCTCGGCATTTGCTACCAAGAAGTGCATTACACTTTTCTGTTTTTATGAATTGTAGCCCTACTATATCACATTGTTTACCACTTGCTTTGATAAAATCTTGTAACATAGATTGTCCACTTCCGTTCATGCTATTGTTAACTAAACCAACTTTATTATTATAGATTCCTAAATCATTAATATATTCGTGAAGCATATTAGCCTGATTGAGAATCATTTCCTTTTGATAGTTAAAAAGAGATAGTAAAATTTGATTATATTTTCCTCTTTCTAAATCTTTCAAACTAATTTTAGTGGTAAAATCGGAAAATCCAGTTTGTAATGTAACATGTTTTTGAGCGTTTTGAATATCTGAAATGTATAATAGGTCAAAAATAAGATTCCATTCATATTCGGGACGTCCCAATTTTGCTTGCATAAAATATTTGCAAGGATTATCTAGACTCAAAAGAGGTAGTCGAAGCATATTCTTGTTAAGTCGGATATAATTAATATCAGAACATTCGTTTGGATACATTTCTTTATAAACTTTTAGAATGTAGTATCCTTCTCTAGCAACAAATAATAATTTGTCTAACTTTTGTTCTTTTTTTATTTGGTGTAGCCATTGGCAAAAATTTACAATTAATGGGCCTAAGACATGGTAACCAATACGATATTCGGGATTTATTTGGGGATTAATTGAATTATTTAAGCGTAATAGTGAGTATAAATGATCGGCCTCTAAAGATAATTTCTTTTGAAATTTCATGTAAGGAGGATCTATTGTAGAATTTATTAATCGTAATATAGATGAAATGCCTTTTGTCTTAGGCATGTTTATATCATTGTTAATATCATCTCCTATATGAATAATTTCTGATGGTGAAATTGCTATTTTCTTCAATGCTATCTTAAAAAGATTTCCAGTTCGTTTGGTACATCCTTCTTCACCTGAAATGAACAAATAGTCATAGGTAACACCTATTTTGGTTAGTATCCTATTTAGAATATCTCTAGATAAATACATATCAGTAATTATCACTATTTTTTTTCTATGCATTTTACACCAATGTAAAACCTCAATCATTGGTGGGTTGGGTACACAATTCTCTACTTCGCATTTTTCTTCGAGTTCTTTTAGCCTATTTTTTACTTTATCATCGTATTGGGTAAGTTCATAATATATCATATCCATGGTGACCTCAGATATCCCGGGTAAAGAACGAGCTAATATTTCTGCTTTCATTCTAATCTTTGGATAATTTTCCAGAAACTCACCATAATATTCATAATATAAATGCTGTACCATTTGGTGAATAAGTTCAAAATGTGATACAGTACGTAATATTAATGTATCAAAAATGTCAAAAGATATATATTTATAAGGTTCAAGTAACTTATAAATATTTTTAGTTTCTGTCATGATTATATTATGCTTGATATGATTAATTTGAATGGTAGATAAATATATACTCTTTTTTGTTTATAGAATATCTAATTCCTTTATTACTTTGCAAGGATTGCCTGCGGCTATACAGTAAGGAGGAATACTTTTTGTGACCACACTACCGCTTCCTATAATAGAACATGCTCCAATTGTTACTCCTTTTAGTATGATAGTGCGGGCTCCAATTAGTACATCGTGCTCTATAATAATAGGAGCAGATTTAGCTGTAATTGTGTCAATATTTTCTCCTTTTTCTCCAAGAATTGTACCATTACGATAACGATAATCTAAATTATGGGCATCTGTGTCCATTATAATACAATCAGCACCGATTTTTACATTGTCTTCTATAATGATTTTTTCTTTACATAGAATACTTGATGCGCTGATACCAACATTATTTCCGATAATAATGCTACTTCCATTAGTTGTGAATAACATACCTTGTATATTTCTACTTAATGGATTTAATCCACTTCCGCTCCTGAAACAAAAATTATTGCCGATTATAATAGTGCTTTGGGTAGCTTTTTGAATATTAAAATTACCCATTATTTCCATATGCTTGCCAAAGTGTACATCATTTATCCAAAAAATAAACTTATTGTATTGTATAGAGAGTAATATCCATAATTTATGAGGAATTCGGAATGATTTTCTAATTAAAAATTTTAACATACTTGGTTAAGTCTTTTTTAATATGGATTCTATTTCTATTATTAATTAAATGATGTTCTATTCAATTTTTTTTTGAATATTTTCCAATAGTAAAAACCTAATAACTTCCATGCTCCTGTACCGCATACCACAAGGAACGTAATTCCAATAAAAATTACTTTTCTACTTGTACCTGAAGGATAAAGAGGTACAGTTGCTGGTTCTACCACAGCGAATACAGGTTTTTCTTCCTGTATCTTGGCTCGTGCTACTTGTAGTTGCTGAGCTACCTGGCTATATACTTGATAAGCAAGGCTCATATCGTTTTGCAGGCGTTCTTGCTCTGCACGAATACTTTGCAATGCGATGCTACGGTTGGTATCGAAGTAATGGGCATATTTGCTTTGTGCTTGGTAATATTCCTGCTGGCGTTCCTTATAGAGTTCTTCCAGATAAGCACAGTCTTCTTTGGCTTTCTTGATACGGTAGTCTACAATATACTGTTGTAGCTTGCCTACTACACTGTCAGCTACAATCGCGGTTACTTTTGGGTCTTGCAAAGTAACGGTGATAGTAGTCATGCTTGTTTTTTTATCAACGGCAGCAGTGATAGATTGTCTTATTCCTGTTACTTTAGCTGTTTCCTTTTCTGTCAATTGGAAAGGGTTTAATGTTACCGTTGTATTAGCTTCTTCGGTAAATAGTGATTTGATTGCTCCGATTGCTAAACCTGGAACCGCTTTGATATATCCCCACCAGGGCTGTTTCTGTTCATCCAAATAGGCTACTAGAGTTGTATCCAATTCGCCGTCAAGTGTCTGCACACGGGTATTGAAAAGTTCCAAAATAAATGGAGTAGAGGCCACAATATCCGGAGCCAGGGTGGCATTCAGTGCATCGGGGCTGTTGCTGGTTGCAGCTCCACCTAAGAAGGAAGAGGCCAGGCTAGCAAGTCCTCCGCCTTTAGAATCTCCTCCCATTTCAGGAGAAAGGGTAACTGTTACAGTATATTGTTTGGGAATGCTCAGGGCAATAATAATACCCAGTACAACGCCTATACCAGCTGCCTTATAGAGAGTTTTACGGATAGCGTAGATACGGTGTAGAATATCCATCCAGTCTATTTCGAGTTCATCGTTTTCTGATTCCTGTACGTCCGGTTGCTGATAGTTTTTGTTTTCAGTCATATATGTTTATGTGAAAAATACCACAGTTGGCACGGCTTGGTAAGTGAAAAAGACTTGGGTTTAGAAGTTCCTTACCGTGTTTCCTGTGGCTTATGAGAAATCTATATTATTTTATCAAGTTAGCAATGGATGCGGCCATGGTTCCCAGTGAAGCGAATGAAGTGGCATAGCCCAGTATGCTGCTTAACTGGTTCGGCTTGTGACGTTTGCTGGGCACGATGATTTCGCACCCGGGTTCCATCTGTTTCTTGCCGCTGCCTTTCACTTCGGCTATCTGGCCGTTCATGTAGACAATGAACTTCTTGCTCTTCTTGGCGTTCTGGCTGTAGCCTCCTGCCTGGCTCAGGTAGTATTTCACACTTTCGCCCTGCTTGTAGGATACGGTGTTGCTCATCATCACTGCACCGCTGATTTTCACGGTGTTCACGTATTCGGGTACGCTGATCACGTCGCCTGCACGCAATACGATGTCGGCATCGCTGCCCGGATTGGCAAGGGCTTCTTCCAGGTTGATACCTACGGTAAAGGTGTCGAGTACTTTCAGACCGAGTGAGTCGATGGCTCCGTTACCCATTTCCTTGCGCATCATATCCACTACATCCTGCATGCGGCGTTTCTCTTCGTCGTTTGCTACACGGGTAAGCTTGGCTCCCTTTACGTAGGCAAACTGAGTGGCGCCTCCTGCCTTGGCGATGATGCTGCTGATGCGTTCGTTCTTGCTGCTCAGGGCATAGGTTCCGCCGTAAAGCACTTCACCGTCTACTACCACGTTCTGCTGTGCGCTGTAGCCCGGGCTGCGGCGTACGAATACCTGGTCGTAAGGCTGGAGAGTGAATCCCGGTTCGCCGTCTACCACAAAACCGTCTTTCAGGCCGAAAGAGAAGTTCTGTCCGATGGTAGCGGGGCTTTCGGTGCTCTTCGGATCTTTTACGCGGCGTGCCACGTCGACGCGTACTACGGAAGCCGATTCACGCAGACCGCCTGCGGTGATCACGAGGTCTTCGAGGGTCATGTTGTCGGCATACGGATAGTCGCCCGGATGAGCTACTTCGCCGAATATCTGTACGTTGCCCAGGTCTTCCAGGTCGTGGATGCTGGGGATGTAGAGTACGTCGTTTTTCTGCAACGGGATGTCGGGCTGGCTGCCGTCCATGATGGCGCGGATGTCTATCTGCTTCACTTCGCGGGTCTTGTTCTCACGCTCGCGGTACAGTACGGCACGGCCGGTAAAGGCGTCGGCCATCAGTCCGTCGGCTTTCTCTACCAGTTCGCGTACGGTGTTCAGCTTGCCGCCCAGCTCGTAGATGCCCGGACGGTATACGGCGCCGCGCACTTCCAGCTTGTTGGTGAAGCGGTCCAGAATGGCTTCGGCGGTGATTACGTCGCCGTCGTGCAGCTGGCATACGCTGTAGTCGGTGTCATCTACGGTGTTTACCTGATATTCCTTACCGTTCTGGCGTACGATGCGCAGGCTCTTGGTATAGGCGTCGCTGGTAAATCCGCCGGCATATTTCAGCAGGGTAGAAAGGGTTTCGCCTTTCTTCATTTCGTAGCGCATAGGGCGTTTCACGTTGCCTGTAATCTGTACCAGTTCTTCGTAGGCAGGAACGATAATCACGTCGCCTTCTTCCAGGCGGATGTCGTCGCGGGTCTTGCCCTGCATGATGAATTGGTAGACGTCTACCGTAGCTACGGTCTGTCCGCCGCGCGATACTTTCACGTTACGGAGGCTACCGATGTCGCTCACACCGCCTGCACGGTAGAGGGCGTGGAATACGGTAGAGAAGGCCGAGAGGGCATAGGTTCCCGGCTGTATCACTTCGCCCATCACGTTGATCTGGATGGTGCGGGTGTTGCCCAGCGTGACGCGTATCTGGTTGCTCTGGTCGGAATAGATCTTGCGGAGTTCGCCGGTGAGGTACTGCTGTGCGCGCTCGATGCTCATGCCGCTCAGGAATACAGGACCGAGCTGTTCGAGGTTGATGGTTCCGTCGGGCGAGATCTGCTGGCGGATGGTGTTCTGGCTGGCTCCCCAGATGTCGATTACCACTTCATCGCCCGGACCGAGACGGTAGTTGGGCGGGGTGGCTATGTTGACGTTCGGTTCGAACGTAAGGTTGCGGGTATTGAAGATGTTGCGGCCGAATACGGCGTCCTGCTGTGCCACTTCCTGTGCCTGTGGCTGTTCGTCGAGCATGGTGGAATTGTCTTCCTGTGTCTGCTCGCGCAGGCGTGCTTCGGCTTTGGCGGTTCCGGTCATGTCGCCGGCAGCGGTACCTGTCTGCTGTTCGTACATTTTCTTCACGCGTTCCGCCTGTTCGCGGGTTACGCCTCGGCGTGCCAGCTCGGTAGCTATGGTACGCTGGTCTTTGCCTTGTTTTACTCCATCTTTAGCATATTCCAGCACTTGCTGGTCGGTCATGCCCGACTGCGCCATGAGCAGGGGCGAACATGCCATAAAAATAACAAGTGATAAAGCTTTTAGTTTCATGCTTGTCTGTTAGTGATTTTATATTGTTTTTCTGAATTTACTCTTCGATGGTTTCGCACCAGGTGTAGCTCACTTTGAGCAGGGCGGTGCTTTGGGGCATTTCGATGGCGATGTAGTGGCGGCCTCCGTAGCGGAGGAACTTGCCGGTCACACCGTAGAGCGGACCGCGGCGTACTACCCGGACGGGGACGCTGCGCTTGCCGCGAAGCTTTTCGGAATCGATGAACCGCGTGCCCTGGATGTCGGGGTTGGTGGCATGCATGAAGTTCTGCATGTCGCGTTCGCTCACCGTGCAGTAGTCATTGCCGTTGCGTTCCTTCTTCAGGAAATAGACGGGCAGCGGGGCTTCGGAGGCGAACTGCCGGCACCAGTTGGCGTCATAAGGACAGTGGATGAAAATCAGGTTGTGGATGGCGGGTACGAGTATGTGGGTGCATTCACCCTCGCGCCCGGTGTCGCGGAGCTCGTATGTCATGGGGATGTAATGCTCGATGCCCTGCTCTTTGAGATAGGCGGCTACTGTAAGTTCTTTGTTGTACACCGTCTGCAGGGGCAGCCATACCTGTTCTTTTTCCATGTCTGTGGATGTTTGTCCTTCTGGTTTTTTGTTCCCTTTTTTCTTGATTGAATGTTTGTTGAGGTACGGATGCACCTCTCTCTCCTTCCTAGCGTCTGAAAAACACTATGAATCAGTTTGCTATCTCCAAAAACGGAAGATGACGCACATCGTGCTTCTGTCTAGGATCCGCTCCCACAGCCGCATAGGAAGTCGTTCTTCGGCGCAAAGATAACAAATTTATATGCAGAAAGGTTTATTTTAACCCTTTTTTTAGATATGATTGTTCAATTTTTTATTTTTACACAAGGACTGCCGTCTTTTTCCGAATGTGGACGCAAACGGGCTGGCTTGTCAATTTATCCGTTTTTTTGTCGATTGGTACAAAAAAATCTCCGGATGCCGGCATCATGTGCAGACGATGTCCGGAGATTTTTTGAATATTCGTACGAAAAGCCGGAGCTTTTGTACGAATATCCGGGTAAACTTCCTGATGTTTACTTCAACTTTTCAGCTTTTTTTCCCGTCGGGTTGCCTTTTCGGGAGTCCGTGCCCACGGAAAGCTGCTTCAGAATCCTGAACTCGTTTTCTCCCGGCTCCTCGTCGGGATCGGCCTCGCGTACTATCAGGTTCGTCTTGTGCATGATGCAGCTCTCTATGATCAGCCTCAGGGTGGTTACGTCGAAATCTATCTCGCACACCTGTTCGGCTGCCTTGAAGAAGGTGGCCAGCGTCTTGAAACGGAAATCGCGGACGGTGTCGAAACACGTATGCGTGCCGATGCCCGTGATGCGCTGGATTTCCGACTTCGATACGTGCGACAGGGCGTACAGTGTATCGATGAACTTTCTTAATTCTTTGAGCCACTCGTCTATCTGTTGCTTCGTAGGCTCGCACGAAGCGTATAATTTTTCGAAATATTTCATTAGTCTTGTCTCTCGGGGTTTATCTCTGCCGTATAGGGCAGTAATTAATACTCTGCCAATCGGTATTTTTACCGGTGAAAGACAAGAACGGAAGTTTACCTGTCAGGTTCTGTTGATGACACAAAGATAACGGAAAAATCGTGGCTGAACGTTTTTCTTTGCGAGAAAAACTTCCCTTGCTTTTACTCTTTCTTTTAATATATAATAGGAAAGGGTGGCAACACTGGTGGTGCTCTTGTGGCCCGCCGGACATTGTAATAACTTGTAACTCTGAGGGTTTGCTATGCTACACTTTGGTGACGGTGGTGGCCCGCCCTTTCGGGTTGCGTAAAAAAATGAAGAATTATGGAGGTGATAACAACTATGAAAAATCCTGGCAATCTGGGCTTTCTGGTACTTTCGAGGCGACTGCTTACCCAGATGTTTGCCGAAATGTACGGAAAGTGGCATTCCGACTCGCAGGCGTATGTGTATCTGCTCATGGCGGCGTGCTTTACCGATCAGGGTGATACCCCTGGATGCCTGAAACGGGGCGAGCTGTTTTTCTCAGGAAGGGAGCTGAGTCTGCGCTTCGCCTGGAGCCGGAGGCATGTGAACCATTTTATCGGAGAGCTGGAGCAGAACGGTGTGGTGGAGGTGATGAAGGTGCAGAACTGTTCGAAGCTGCGTCTGCTGCACTACGATACGCTGTGCCGCATGCGGGTGAAAAACGGTGCGGACGGAAGGCGCAGGAGCGCGGGCGACGAGATGTTCGAGGTGTTCTGGGAACAGTATCACGACATGACGCAGCAGCCTGCCCTCGACATCGAGGCGGCGCGCAAGGCGTGGGGGAAACTGACGCTGGCCGAGCGAGAGGAGGCGGTGGGAAACATCGAGATGTATCTCTGCATGCTGCCGTCTATCGACCGGGCTCGTACGGCGCTGAAGTATTTGCAGATGAAGAGTTTTGTACTCAATTGATTATATTTTTATCTGTGTTGTCTGATGAAATGTTTTAAGTATTTTTAGGATTATGGGGATGGTTTATGCGGAAGAAATAGAAGGGGCGGTACTGGGGGCGTGCCTGCTGGAGCGTTCGGCTCAGGCGGTGGTGCTGAAAAGTCTGCGTGCCGAGATGTTTTACCTGACGGCGCACCGGGTGGTGTTCGAGGCGATAAACGCGCTGTATGCCCGGGGAGCGGCGGTGGATATGCTGACGGTGACCGAGGAGCTGCGTGCTCAGGGACGGCTGGACGATGCGGGCGGTCCGTTTGCCGTGGCGAAACTGGCGGCGGGGGTGGCTACGTCGGCTCACCTGGAGTATCATTGCGGCATCCTGTTTCAGTATTACCTGCGGCGGAAGCTGGTGGAGGTGCTGACACGGGAGCTGGCGGCGGCAAACGATATGACGTGTGATGTGTATGATGTGCTGATTGATACGCAGCGGGAACTGGGGGCGCTGCTCGAGGATTCGCCGCTGGAGAATCACTTGCACCCCATGCCGGAGGTGATGGATGATACGGTGGCGCTGGTGGACCGCCGGCAGGAACTGGCTGTGAACGGGCTGACGGGTGTGCCTACGGGCTTGCAGCGGCTGAACGAGATGACAGGGGGATGGCAGCCGGGCAACCTGATTTTTACGGCGGCGCGTCCGGCCGACGGAAAGACGGCACTCGACTTGTTCTTTGCGCGTCAGGCGGCGATGGCGGGTGTGCCGGTGGTGTTCTTCACGCTGGAGATGACGGCTTCGGAACTGGGCGAGCGCATGGTACTGGCGGAGAGTTCGGCCGATCCGTTGCGTATCCGTCAGGGCAGGCTCTCGCCGGAGGAGGTGGAGGATGTGCACCGTACGGCGGAACGGATGAGCGCGCTGCCGGTACATGTCGACGATACACCGTACATCAACGTCGACCAGTTGTGTGTCATCGCCAAGTCGCTGCGGGCAAAGGGGCTGCTGGGCTTGCTTATCGTCGACTATCTGCAACTGCTTGCCACGGTGAATCCGGGGCGTACGCGTGAACAGGAGGTGGCGGAGTGCAGCCGCAAGCTGAAGGGGCTGGCGCGCTCGCTGGGGTGTCCGGTCATCGTGTCGAGCCAGCTCAACCGTCAGGCGGAAGACCGGGCGGGGAGTCCGGAGCTGCGTCACCTGCGCGAGAGCGGGGCCATCGAGCAGGATGCCGATCTGGTGATTCTGCTGCACCGTCCGGAGCGTTATCACATCCGGGTGGATCCCGATACGGGGTGGTCTACGCGGGGCATGGGCATCGCCACGGTAGCCAAGCACCGCAACGGGGCGACGGGAAAGGTATATTACGGGTATAATCCCAGCATGACGAAAATCGGCGAGTTCGCGGGTACGCCTGTGACTGCGCCGGCAAACAATTTAAAACGGAAGAATGATGAAGGAAAGAGCAGTGACTTATTCGGTGGTTCCGCGGGTTGATCCGCGTGATATCTCGGCAGAGATGACGTATTATGCCCGTGCACAGGCGCGGGGAGAGGTGACGCTGGGCGACATGGCGCGCCGTATTCAGCGGCGGTGTACGGTGACACGTGCCGATACGCTGGCGGTGCTTGTAGCGCTGGAAGAGGAGGTCTGCCGCGGGCTGTGCAACGGCGAGATTGTCCGTCTGGGTGAGCTGGGTTCGCTTCAGGTGGGAGTGAAAAGTGAGGGAGTGCGGCTGGAGGCTGACTTCCACGAATCGATGATAAACAAGATATGGGTGCGTTTCCGTCCGGGCATGGTGCTGAAGGGGATGCTGGACGGGGCGGCTTTCGAACGGGTATCGCCGCGCAAGGAAGCCGGACGTGCCGGAAAGGGGATGCGGTATGAAAGAGAATGAACATGGCGACGGAGAATTCCGTCTGCGTATCTACGGCAAGTCGGAGCTGGCTTGTCTGTATTTTCCCGACCGTTCGCCGGAAACGGCACGGCGCAATCTGTACCGGTGGATGTACCGCTGTCCGTCCATCCGCGAAGGGCTGGCGGCACTGGGCCACGACAAGCACCGCAAGTTTTTCCTCAAGCCGGAGGTGGAGGTGATCGTGCGGGGACTGGGGGAGCCGTAAGATTAAGAAACTATGATATATACTTGCACGGGGTGGTATCGACAGCCGACGGTCCGGTGCAGGGTGTTGTGGTATCGGACGGTGTAGAGGTGAGCGTGACCGACGAACGGGGTATCTACCAGCTTCAGTCGGAAAAGAAATGGGGGTATGTGTTTATCTCCGTTCCTTCGGGATATGAAGTTCCTGCCGAGGGAGTCTTGCCTCAGTTCTACCAGATGATGAAGGGGGATGCTGCTACAACGGAGCGTGTGGATTTCTCGCTGACTGAGGTGGAAGGACAGGATAGCTATAAGGTGTTTATGCTGGGCGATATGCATCTGGCCAACCGCACGGGCGACCTGGGACAGTTTATGGACTTTACCGAGGATCTGAACAGCTACCGTGCCTTGCATCAGCACGAAAAGATGTATGCCATTACGCTGGGCGACATGACCTGGGACCTGTACTGGTATTCGAACAGTTATGCACTGCCTGAGTACCTGAATACCATCAACAATCAGGTGAAGGGACTTCAGATTTTCCATACTATCGGAAATCATGACTACGACTACAAGGCTACGAGCGATGAGGAGGCGGGAAGCCGTTTCATGGATTATATCGCTCCGACATATTATTCGTTCAACATCGGAAAGGTGCACTACGTGGTGCTGGATGACATCGATTGCAGCAACTACGACGGCACTACCTCGCGCGACTACGAGAAGCGTGTGTCGGCCGAACAGCTGAGCTGGCTGTCGAAGGATCTGGCATATGTCGACAAGTCGACACCGCTGGTAGTGGTGATGCACGCACAGCTGTTCTACCCGTCGCAGACGGAAGGTTTCAAGATAGACCATGACGTGCTGAACACTACGCAGCTGCTGGACGTGCTGGACGGCTACAAGGTGCATTTCGTGACCGGACATACGCACCTGAGTTTCAACGTGACTCCGGAGGATGACGTAACGGGCGGACGCGAGGTGTACGAACATAACGCGGGTGCGATATGCGCTTCGTGGTGGTGGTCGGGCTACCTTACTCCGGGTGTGCACATCAGTCCCGACGGAACACCGGGCGGATACTCGGTATGGGATGTGAACGGAACGGACATCGAATGGATATACAAGGCTACGGGAGTGGTACGACTTCTATCAACAGTGCCGATCCGCTGGTGCTGATAGACGGTGCGGTGGGTGAACTGGACCGTGTGAACCCGAACGACGTGGAGTCTATCTCGGTCATCAAGGATGCGTCGGCTGCGGCAGTATACGGTGCGCGTGCGGCATTCGGTGTGATTCTGGTCACAACCAAGTCGGGCTCGGCACAGGACGGAAAGGCTACCGTGCGTTACAGCGGCCGTCTGGGATGGCAGGCTCCTACCACGACTACCGATTACGAAACAACCGGTTACTGGTCGGTGTATACGGTGAATACCTTCTGGCGTGCGAAGAACGGCACGAACTACGTGGACTATACCGACTACGACATGCAGCAGCTGCTGGCCCGTGTGAACGACAAGACGGAGAATCCCGACCGCCCGTGGGTAGTGGAAGATACAAGAAACGGTCGCCGTCAGTGGGTGTACTACGGCAACTACGACTGGTGGCACATGATGTACAACGACCGTCGTCCTACCCAGCAGCACAGCATCTCGCTGAGCGGGGGTACGAAGGATGTGAAATACCTGGTGAGCGGGGCATACGATTATCAGAAAGGTATCCTGAACATGAATCCGGATATCTACCGCAAGTATAACCTGCGTTCGAAGATTGACTTTACCATCAACCGCTATGCTACGCTGAGCAACAATACTTCGTTCTATGGCTCGCAGTATACTTTCCAGGGTAACGGAAGCATCGACGATACCATCGGTTACAGCGGACGTCACGCGCTGGCATGTTTCCCGATGAAGAACCCTGACGGCTCATGGCTGTACGGTACTCCTTACCTGAACTATAAGGTGGGCAACGGACGTCATATCATGCTGGGTGAGGGATCGCACCGCAACGTGAACCGCACGAATGACTTCTCGAATACTACACGACTGGTCATCACACCGATCAAACAGCTGAGTCTGACGGGTGACTTTACCTACCGTCTGTACCAGACACGCAATACACACCGTTCGAACAACCTGTTCTACCGCGAATATCCGGACGGACCGCTGCTGTCGTATGCTACCGGAGCCGGTCTGAACAAGCTGAGTGAATCGGTGAACACACGCAACTATTATTCGGCAAACGTTTTTGCCAACTACGAAGATACATTCGGCGAAGCACATCACGTGACTGGAGTGGTTGGTTTCAACTACGAACGCATGTATCTGAAGAATGTTTCGGCTGCGGGACAGAACCTGACTTCTACTTCGCTGGACGACCTCGACCTGGTGGGACAGAATGCCGAGGGTGAAGTGCTGACCGAAGTGGGCGGCGGACAGAGTGAATATGCGCTGGCTGGTTTCTTCGGCCGTGTGAACTACGACTACAAGGGACGCTACCTGTTTGAGGCGAGCGGACGCTACGACGGTACATCGCGTTTTGCTGCCGGAAGCCGCTGGGGATTCTTCCCTTCGGGTTCGGTGGGATGGCGTATCTCGGAAGAACCGTTCTTCAAGCCGCTGAGCGGATATGTAGACAACCTGAAGCTGCGTGCTTCGTTCGGTAGCCTGGGTAACCAGAATGTTTCTTCTTACTATACATACATGCGTCTGATTTCGGTAAGCGACTTTGCCGGCTTCACGTTCGGCGAGGGCAGCTCGATGGCGAAATATGCTACACTGGGTGCGCCGGTGGCATCGGACCTGACCTGGGAAACTTCGGAACAGTGGGACTTCGGTTTCGACCTGACCATGCTGAAGAACCGCCTGAACATTACCGTAGACGGATATGTGCGCAACACACTGAACATGCTGACCGACGGTGTGGAACTGCCGCTACTTCGGGCAGCAGTGTCTATCGCCGCTGGTTTATCGACAATATCAAACTGAGCCGCGCCAACTGACAGGTGCGGTAGCAGAGAGGTTCCACAGGCTGTACAGCATTTACGCAGACGGTTTTCTACCGGCAGGCGTCGAGCTGTACGGCCTGTGGCTTTTTTATTTTTATCGTAACAATGCAATCCTGTAGGCGGACGGTGACGGACACTGCCCGGAACTGGCTATGTATCTTTGTGATACAGAAAAGAGATTGAAAGCTTTCAACAGGTATTCGTTTTAATCATTTAAAAAGTAAAAAGATTATGGAAAGAGCAGTGACTTATTCGGTAGTAGCAAGAAAGAAACCTAATGATCTGGAAGGTAGTGCCAAATATTATGCCCTGGCACAGGCACGCGGCGAGATGGGAATCCGTGAAATGGCGGACCGTATTCAGCAGATGTGTACGGTGACACGTGCCGATACGATGGCGGTGCTGATTTCGCTGGGTACGGTGATGCGTGACGGTCTGTGTGCCGGAGAAATCGTGCGTCTGGGCGACCTGGGTTCGTTTCAGATCGGTCTGAACGGTGAGGGTAGTGTCACGGAGGAAGAATATCACACCGGACTGATAAAGAAGGCGCATATCAACTTCCGTCCGGGAGCCGATCTGTCGGACATTCTGACTTCGCTGAGCTACGAACGTGTGCCGGTAAAGCCTAAAAAAGAGGAGTAAGACTCCGGAAGGGAGATGCGGACAGATGTGAAATATAAAAAACAAGGAGGAATGTATGACTGGAAAGGTAAAATGGATTCTGATCAGGATAATCAAGTGTCTGTATTGCATACTGACCGGAAAGAAAGGAGGGTGTGATGAGAAAGATTGACATGATTGTCATTCATTGTTCGGCAACGAGAGCGGATGTTCCGCTCTCGCCCCGCCAGCTGGATGAAATGCACCGGCAGCGCGGGTTCGACGGATGCGGGTATCATTATTATGTAAGGCGCGACGGAGAAATATGTACGATGCGTCCGGTAGACCGCCCCGGAGCGCATGCCAAAGGATACAACCAGCACAGTATCGGTGTGTGCTACGAAGGAGGACTGGACGAGCAGGGACGTCCTGCTGATACACGTACGGAACTTCAGAAGCGTTCGCTCAGGGTGCTGGTGAGAGTGCTTGCCATGGACTTCCAGACACGCCGGATAGTAGGACATCGCGATCTGAGTCCGGACCTGGACGGTGACGGGGTGATAGAACCGGAAGAGTGGACGAAGGTGTGTCCCTGCTTTGATGTTGGGACGGAATTATAAGAAAATTTATGTACAGTGTTGTGATGATATGTTTTTGTGTTAAAAAGCTATCAAAATGTAATATGTAAAATAAATATGTGTGTTATTAAATTTTAACACTTATATAAATCTTTGGTTTATAGTAATTTGTATTAAGGGACTCTTTTAAGGAGTCCCTTATTTTTTGAATATTTGTTATTGTTTGTTTTTATATGGTTTTATCCATAGATTCTCGAAGGGGGTATAAAAATGTTCAAAGTGTTAGCAAGATATTGGTGTTTATGGTAAAAAATAAAGCTAAAACTGTATATTTGATAATTTATAGAATATGCAAGAATATTTATGTATTTTGCTTTAATTTTTTGTTTTTTAATGAAATGATATGTATATTTGCGTCCGTTATTAAAATTTTATTAGAATATGGAAAAGCGAATTACACTTTTTTGTGCCTTTTTGTTAATAGGCATAAGTCTGGCGATAGCTCAGGCTGTACAAGTGACAGGTGTCGTGGTGTCTGCGGAGGATGACATGCCTGTCGTGGGAGCTTCTATTTTGGTTAAGGGAACTTCTAATGGTACAATTACGGATATCGACGGAAAGTTTATACTGAAAGTTAACAAGGGGGATAAACTTGAAATCAGCTATATCGGTATGAAATCGCAGACAGTAGCTGCCAAAAATAATATGAAGGTGGTACTGGAATCGGATACAGAGGTACTGGATGAAGTCGTAGTTACCGGTATGCAGCGTATGGACAAGCGATTATTTACAGGTGCGTCAACAAAAATATCTGCCGAAGACTCTAAACTTGACGGTGTGCCGGAAATCAGCCGTGCCCTGGAAGGACGTGCAGCCGGTGTATCGGTTCAGAACGTATCAGGTACTTTCGGTACAGCTCCGAAAATCCGTGTACGTGGTGCCACATCTATCTACGGTAGCTCTAAACCGTTGTGGGTAGTAGATGGTGTAATCATGGAGGATGTAACGGAAGTAGGTGCTGACGATTTGTCTTCGGGTGATGCCGTTACACTGATCAGTTCGGCTATCTCTGGTTTGAATGCTGACGATATCGAAAGCTTCCAGATTCTGAAGGATGGTTCGGCTACTTCTATCTATGGTGCTCGTGCCATGGCAGGTGTGATTGTCGTTACTACCAAGAAAGGTAAGGCAGGTTCTAACAAGATCAGCTATACAGGTGAATTCACCATGCGTCTGAAACCGAACTACCGTAACTTCAACATCATGAATTCTCAGGAACAGATGGACGTATACAAGACACTGGAAAGCAACGGTTACCTGACATTTGCCGATGTATACCGTGCTTCTAACAGTGGTGTATATGGTAAGATGTATCATTTGATCAACAGTTACGACGCAAACACAGGATTTGGCATGCCAAACACTCCGGAAGCAAGAAATGCTTATCTGCGTGAGGCTGAATACAGAAATACAGACTGGTTTGATGTTTTGTTCAATAACAGCATTTCGCAGAACCATGCAATCAGTATGACAAGTGGTACTGAAAAGGCTTCGTACTATACTTCACTGAGTGTGATGAACGACCCGGGATGGACCAAACAGAGCAAGGTACAGCGTTACACTGCCAACCTGAACGCTTTGTATAACATTACCAAGAAAGTTTCATTGAACCTGATCGGTAACGCTTCTTACCGTAAACAGCGTGCACCGGGTTCGTTAAGCTCGAATCTGGACCCTGTAAGTGGTGAAGTAAAACGTGACTTCGATATCAACCCGTATTCTTACGCGCTGAATACTTCACGTGCACTCGATCCGAATGAATACTACGTACGTAACTATGCGCCGTTCAATATCTTGCATGAACTGGACAATAACTATATGGACCTGGATGTAGTAGATATGAAATTCCAGGGTGAATTGAAATACAAACCTATCAATAAGGTAGAACTGAGTGTGCTGGGCGCTTACAAGTATTCTACTACTACTCAGGCTCACAAGATTACTGACTATTCTAACCAGGCATGGGCTTACCGTGCAATGGATGATGCTACTATCCGTGACGCTAACCCGTGGTTGTATACTGACCCGGATGTTTCGAACGCGTTGCCGGTATCGGTTCTTCCGGTGGGAGGTTTCTACCGTGAAACTAAATATGGCATGAACAGCTACGACTTCCGTGCTACTGCCAGCTACAATGACGTATTTAATGAAAACCATATCTTCAACTTCTTCGGTGGTATGGAGTTGAACGCTACCGACCGTACACAGACTTGGTTCCAGGGTGTAGGTTTGCAGTATGATATGGGTATGCTTCCTTCTTACGACTATCTGTACTTCAAACAGGGTAATGAGGAAAATGCTGCTTACTACGGTGTGTCTACAACCCGCTCTCGTGACGTGGCTTTCTTCGGTACAGCTACTTATTCATGGAAAGGTAAATATACAATAAACGGTACAGTCCGTTATGAAGGTTCTAACAAGCTGGGTAAGAGCCGTTCGGCACGCTGGCTTCCTACATGGAACGTTTCGGGTGCATGGAACGCACACGAAGAAAGCTGGTTCGAAAACCTGAGACCGGCCTTGTCTAACCTGACTCTGAAGGCTTCTTACTCACTGACTGCCGACCGTGGTCCGGCTGAGGTTTCTAACTCACGCGTAATCATCAACAGTTATAACTCTTACCGCCCGTTTGCCAGTGTAAGTGAATCTGGTCTTCAGATTACAGAACTGGAAAACAGTGAGCTGACTTACGAAAAGAAACATGAGTTGAATATCGGTGCTGAAATCGGTTTCCTGGATAACCGCATCAATCTGGCTATGGACTGGTACAAGCGTAACAACTACGACTTGATCGGTATCATCAATACAATGGGTGTAGGCGGACAGATTTCAAAATATGCCAATGTTGCCAGCATGAAGTCACACGGTGTGGAATTTACATTGTCTACAAGAAACATTGTAACACGCGACTTCAAATGGAATACCGACTTTATCTTCTCTAACGCGAAGAACGAAGTTACCGAACTGGATGCTAACTCACGTGTTATCGACCTGATTGCAGGTACAGGTTTTGCTCTGGAAGGTTATCCGGTACGTTCACTGTTCTCTATGGACTTCCAGGGACTGAACGGACAAGGTCTCCCGACATTCATCAATGAAAAAGGTGAAGTGACTGTAAGTGACATCAACTTCCAGGAACGTAACGTTAAAGATCATCTGGTTTACGAAGGTCCGACCGATCCGACTATTACCGGTAGTTTCGGTAACGTATTTACCTACAAGAACTTTAAGTTGAATGTATTTATCACTTACTCATTCGGAAATGTAATCCGTCTGGATCCGGTATTCAGCAATAAATATACTGACTTGGATGCAACACCGAAAGAGTTTGTAAACCGCTGGACTAAGCCGGGTGACGAAAATATTACCAACATACCGGTTATCGCCGATACACGTATGAACCGTCAGGATTCTCAGTTGAGCCGTGCATACAATGCATACAACTACTCTACAGAACGTATTGCCAAAGGTGACTTCATCCGTATGAAGGAAATTTCACTGAACTATGATTTCCCGAAATCACTGGCCAGCCGTATGAAACTGAGCAACCTGTCACTGAAACTTCAGGCAACCAACCTGTTCCTGATTTATGCTGACAAGAAGCTGAACGGTCAGGATCCGGAATTCTTCAACACCGGTGGTGTGGCTGCTCCTGTTCCTAAGCAGTTTACTTTGACTTTGAGATTGGGTATTTAATTTGATTTAAAAGAGAAAATTATGATGAAAAATATAAAAACATACAGTGCTGCTTTATTGATGGCGTGGGCTTTCGCTTCGTGTAGCGATTTCCTTGATACAGTGCCTGATAATCGTGCAGAAATAGATACGGAATCGAAGGTTACTAGTCTGTTGGTTTCAGCTTATCCTAGCTATTATCCGATAATGATGTTTGAAAAAGCTTCGGACAATACGGCTGATAACGGTGAAATGTATGCTTTTGAGTACCAGCAGGAGCAGGATGCCTATTTGTGGAATGATATCAAGACAGATACGGATCAGGACTCTCCGCAGGGAATGTGGAACGGACTTTATATGGCGATTGCTTCGGCAAACCATGCACTGCAGGCTATCGAACAGATGGGAAATCCGGCTTCGCTGAACGCTCAGAAAGGTGAAGCGCTGTTGTGCCGTGCATATGCACATTTTGTCTTGGCTAATATCTTCTGTGAAGCTTACGATCCGGCTACCGCTTCAACCAAATTGGGTATTCCTTATGCTACGAAACCGGAAACAGAAGTTGCTCCTGAATATACCAGAGGTACGCTGGAAGAAACTTACCAGCATATTGAGGCTGATTTGCTGGAAGGACTTCCACTGATTAATGATAACTTGTATTCGGTTCCTAAATACCACTTCAACAAAAAGGCTGCCAATGCTTTTGCCGCACGTTTCTACCTGTTCTATGTAAAAGAAGATAAGTCGAACTATGAAAAGGTGCTGGAATATGGTAAAGTAGTGCTGGGTACGAATCCGGCAAGATCACTTCGCCAGTTGCAGGCTGACCTGGGTCCTCTTACCGAACTGGATGAAAGAGGTGATGCGTATATCTCTGCATCGGTAGATGCTAACTTGCTGATAACTCCGATCAACAGTTCATGGCCTTACATTTACGGTCCTTACAACATGGCAAAACGTTATGGCATGAACCGTACCGTAACCACTTACGAAACACTCTGGGCAGATGCTCCATGGAACTCCAATACGTTGTTTTATGCCTTCCTGAACGGTATGGAACAGAAGTTGTGTTTCTTTAAGTATCGCATGTATTTTGAGTATACAGATAAGGTAAACGGTATCGGTTATCGTCACGCTGTAATCGTTCCGTTCAGTACCAACGAAACATTGCTTTGCTGCATCGAGGCTAATATTCTGAAGGCTCAGCCTGACTATGCTACTGCTGTAGAATATATGAACGAATGGCTGGATGCATCGAAGGGTGACGGAAGATACGGATATCCGGAAACACTGACAGAAGATAAAATTGTAGACTTCTATGAAGGTGTGGGATATACACCGATACCTGTAACCGATGAAACCAAGCGTACAGTGAAGAAACACCTGAATCCTTGCTTCTCGTTTGTAAACAAGAAACAGGAAAACATGATCCACTGTGTGTTGCAGATGCGCCGTATTGAAACTATTCACGACGGTTCACGCTGGATGGATGTAAAACGCTACGGTATTGAAATTACTCATAACCGTGACGGTATGGACCCGATCGTATTGACGAAAGATGATCCGCGTCGCGCATTCCAGTTGCCACAAGATGTTATAGAAGCTGGTCTGGAGGCTAATCCTCGATAAATGAACTTTAAAATGATAGTTGTTATGAAAAAGATAAAATACTTATTTTTAATATTGGTAGCCATGTGTACTGCTACCTCATGCAGCGAAGATGATTTGTCGCCTGATAGCATTTTTGATACGACGGCTCCTCAGCGCAATGAGTTTGATAACTGGATTCTTACGAACTATACAACTCCATATAATATCGATTTGAAATATCGTTTTGAAGATATCGAATCGGATATGGACTATAACGTGATACCAGCCGATTATAACAAGTCGATTGCTTTGGCGCAGATGGTGAAATACCTGTGGTTGGAAGTGTATGCCAAACTGGCTGCTCCAGAGTTTCTTCCTACTTACTGTCCGAAGATTATGCACTTTGTAGGTTCACCGGAATACAACGCAGCCAGCGGTTCCATTGTATTGGGTACTGCGGAAGGTGGTATGAAGATTACGTTGTTCAATGTAAACGGACTGGATGTCGAAAATCCGAATATAGATGTGTTGAATGAATGGTACTTCAAGACCATGCACCATGAGTTTGCTCATATCCTGCATCAGACAAAGAATTATTCTACCGATTTCAACGATATTACTCCGGGTAAGTATTCGGGTGAAGGTTGGGTGAATCTGAAGGATGCGGATGTCCGTAAGGAAGGATTTGTTACAGCCTATGGTTCTAGTCAGCCGGATGAAGATTTCGTAGAAACTATTGCGAACTATATAGTAAAATCGGATGCTGAATGGCAGAACATCATGAGCCAGGCCGGAACAGTAGGTGGCGCATTGATTCAGGAAAAACTGGATATGGTTACCGAATATCTGAGTGACTCATGGGGAATTGATATTCAGGCTTTGCATGAAGAAGTGCAGGAACGCCAGTCGCATATACTGGAAATGGATTGGACAACATTAAAATGATAAAAACGGAATGAGTATGAAAAAGTTATTATATATTTTTACTCTGATCAGTTCGTTCTTGCTGGCGGGCTGTACTTCAGAAACGGAAAACTTGTTCGGTGAATCGGCTTCGAACCGTGTGGAGGAAGCAATGGAAAACGCCCAGAAAATTTTGATTGAGGCACCGAACGGATGGTTGATGAAATATTATCCTTCTTCTCAGCAGAGTTTTGGCGGATACAACGTGCTGATGTCGTTTACTGCAGAAGGTGAAGTTACGGTCAGTGCTGATATCACTGATCCCAGTGCTAAATCGACAAGTCTCTACCGTTTGAAAGAACAGGCTGGTCCTACACTGACTGTAGATACTTATAATGAAATTTTCCACTTCTTCTCTGATCCGGCCTCGGGTGTAGGTGCTACAGGACTCGGTATGGAAGGTGACTATGAATTTACTATTCAGTCGGCCACTCCGGAACAGGTTGTATTGAAAGGTAAAAAGACTGGTAATACCATTACCATGACTCCGATGCCGGAAAATGAAACTTGGGAGGCATATCTCACTGATATCGAGGAAGCTGAGCAAAAAGCAAATTATGTACTTTTCTCTTATGCTGCTGATGGTGAGAAATATGACGTAACAAAATCATATCGAACACTGGCTATCTCGCATGAAGTTGACGGTGAGAATGTAACAGAGGTCTTTTCATACATTCAGACCAAGGAAGGTATGGAATTCTACAGCCCGATTACACTGGGTGGAATGGAAGTATCGAAATTGGTTTACGATAGTGCTTCTGGTACTTGGAAGTCTGAAGATGGAAAAGCTGTATTGAGCGGTGAAACTACTCCTCCGGCATTGTTATTTGCCAACGGTGGTCCGTGGTTTGTTACTTACGACGGTATGAGTTCATACGGACAGAGTTATGTGACTTCTGGATTGGAGAAGATGAGCAGCAATATTTCGGGTAATAATTCTTTGGATTATTTGATTCTTGGTAGTTATTTCTATGCAGATAATGCTGTGAACATTGCTTATGGACCTTATTATGGAGTAATGCTTTTGGAAACGACTGTTTTGTCTGACAATCAGATTAACCTGAACTTGCCTGGTAACTGTGACCAGACAGGACTTGATTTGTGGAATGCCGGATTTAACACTGTGGTTCGTCCGATTGCATACCTGAACGGTGGTGTTACATTTACAGTTACTGCTGACGATCCGGTAAATCCAACAAAGATGACGCTGACTGAAGTTGGCAATACGAAGAATGTAATCGTTGTAACCAATCAGGAAACTCCGTTTGGTTATCATGAATAATAATAATTTTCTCTATTAATTTCTCTCTTAAAGAATCATTGGAGGGCTATTCCTAGTGATAGGGGTAGCCCTCACTTTTTTATTGCTGGACGGGTGTGAAGGCAAGTGGCTGTATACATTTTGCGCTAGGCACTTTGAGTTGTCTCAAAATGGAACTGCGAAAGTAAAAATCTTATAGATTGAAATTTAGAACTATTAGTGTCCGATAAACATATTAAATAGCCTGATTATCAGTGTTTTTTTTATGGATAAGTTTTCTTGCTAAAGTTGGTGTTTAATTTTATGTATATCAATAAGTTATTGATGACTTGAAAGTTTTGTCGGGCAGCAATGATTCAGAAATAAAAATCTCCTGCTTTAGTCTTTGTTTATTTCAATGACTGGACTAAAAGCAGGAGTTTTTTTATGTTGTAACTATTATAAGCCTTTGTTCGTAACTGTACTTCATTTTTGAGGCAGTCTCAGTTTATTTTAAAATATTAGTGTCCAATAAATATATTGAATGGCCTGGTTATCAGTGTTATTCTTATAGGTAAGTTTTCTTGTTAAGTTTGTTGCTTAATTTTATGTATATCAATAAATTATGCCAATCAGCAGTTGGCTTTCTGATTCAAAAATTAAAAATTAACAAATGTAAGTAGAGCAATAGCCAACTTTCC
>ENA-USUE01000055-USUE01000055.1-human-gut-metagenome-genome-assembly--contig:-NODE-55-length-65143-cov-14.794101_pt1 | contig 65143 bp, 50 predicted proteins | sample MGYA00250060_ERZ773396 | MGnify/ENA primary metagenome ERZ773396 (study PRJEB29103, sample SAMN06111989) | human gut metagenome | biome: human gut; feature: ankylosing spondylitis patient; material...
ATGGCATAGGAAGTGATGATGCGCCATCATCTTCATATGCCATCTTATTTTTTAGGGACATTTACTGAATATCCCTTCTTATTAATATCGATTACTTTATTGTAATTTACACAAATGATAAAAAAGGATATGCAAAATACTGTGACCCCATTTGATCTTCTCGCCCTCCTCCTATTCTACTAAAGATAAAAAATAAATTAAAGATTCTAGTATGAAAATGAATAAAATATTTTAGAAAGCCATTTGCCTATTTTCCTGAATACGGACATTCAACTGTTGTTGGTATTCCAAAAGATATTCTATATAATTAGAATATTTCTCAGGAGATTCCAAAAATATATTTAAAGATTTTTTTACCCAGTCCAATGCAGAATCATATCGATCGTTAAGTTCTTCATATAATGCCATATTAGCGGCGGCTTTAGCCTTCCGACCCATTTTCTCCGCATTTTCGTAAACATACTCCCATAAATAAGAAGCTTCTTCATAATTTCCTCTATTCCAGTAAGAATTTGCTTCTTTCATCAAAGGGTACGGAGTAACAAAATAAAAACGATCTGCATTATCAATATACGGATAAAACTTTTTACTGACCTGATACCCGGAATGATTTGTTGCATCGATCAAACAATTTTGAAATGATGGAAACCTGTCTAAAGTTCGATTTTCTGTTTCTCCATACGATTGCCACGATATAGTATCTTTACAGGAAAAAACGCTCGGTAAATATTTTTCTCCCATATAAAGTTTGAGATCAGCATAAACAGCAATATCCAAATCTCCAAAAAATAGAGCCTCGTCTACCTGAGTCAAGTGAATAGATGGAATAACAGATAATCTATCTAAAGACAAAATGGCATCTGCATTTAGACTATCCTTGATAAGTCGTACTTTGTCTTCTGGCAAAATATATTCTGTCATAGGATCATTCTGCATCGAAACTACAGGTAGAGTCTTACCAGAAGCTTGCTTTAAAGAAGATGATACGCTTTTTACAAAATGCGGAATAAGATTTCCTCTTTTTATCTGCAACCGTTGACGCTCATTATAAGCGTCAATAATTTCACCTTCATCTTCTACCGGTGTACGTTCGGGGGTATTGATTACTATGGCTAACGTCCGAAGAGAATCTGGCAATATCGTTTCCGATGGACGTAATATTTCGAGTGGGACATAAACAGCTGTCGCACATGAAGTAAACAATAAAATAAAAAGTAAACTTATAGTATTTAACCAATAATGCATAAATATCAAGGTTTATGAATAGCTTTTCTACAAACATACAAATTTATTTCATGTGAGGAATATTCATTTCTTATAAAAAAACTAAGAGTCTTTTCGAGCCTGATTAAATTTTATAAAAATATCTCATCAGATTATCCTATTTTATTGTATTGTGAATAAAGTATTTAATACATCTTTGCTTACCGAAAGAAAAGCTAAAGAAAAAATACGATTAATAAAAAATCGGAAGAGGGTGTGTCAAAACTCAATTTTTGAAGATATGAACTTATAATTTGAAATTTGAGTGCCCTCAAAAGGCTAAAAACGGGTCGTATCATTACTCAATACAGAGCTTGATACGACCCGTTTTAAATGTCATAGTTACAATCTATAACTTTTCGGAGGGGACATTTTAGTTTTGACACACCCCCTTCCGAAACAAATATAACCACAATTATTAGTAATTCCATTGACAAGCGATCATACGTAGATTGTTATCCCCTATCGTACGCAGATCTATGAGTTGGTTAAATCGGCAATTAATATATACCAAATTCGGGCAAAATGAAACATCCAGCATGGTCAACTGATTTTGATTACATAATACCCGTTGTAACAGATAGCGATTGCTTAAATCAAGTGTTGTCAAATCATTATAAGAACAATCGACAAAAGTAAGTTTGTCCGTTCCGTTAAGATTTAACCGGGTAAGGTTATTATATGAACAAACCAAATCAGTAAGAGCATCACAATTCAGAACATCAAGTGTTACCATATTGTTATCACTACAAAATAGAGTAAAAAGATTCGGTTGTTTTGACATAATCATTGTACGGATATTATTATCATCCATATTCAAGTTTTGCAAATTAACTGTCCCGAACAGATTTAAATTCGTCAAGCGATTATATCCGCAATAGAGATTTTTCAAATTAGCACAACTATCAACATTAAGAGATTCTAAGTGACACCCTTGAACATTAAGGGATTCTAAAGCAGATGAACCCTGAATATTGAATTCAACAAAAAGATTATTAGAACAATTTAAATTTTTCAATTGCGGAGATGTAGAAAGGTCGACTTCCGTGAGACGATTTTTATAACAATCAAGCTTGACCAACGCAATACAACCGGTTAAATCAAGTTCTGACAATTTATTACGGCTGACATTCATATCTGTAAGAGCTGAACAGTTCGTAGCATCGACTACCGTAATCTTATTTCGAGAAAGGTTCACTTTCTGCATAGCTGAAAAACCATTCAAATTTATGTCTCCCGCTAAATCTTTATCTTGCCAATCTATAGAAACCACTCTACCGTTATTCCAAGTAACACCTTTCCATGCTGCCGGAGTATTAATACTTACGATTTCCAACCGATCGGCATTGGAATCTCCTTTAGCAGATTTCTGCTGCAAAAAACTTTGCAGTTGTTTCACTTCATTTTTGTTATACTTCTGAGCAAATAGCACTGTGCTTCCCAGGACTAGTGCCACAATTAATAAAACTCGCTTCATAACTTCTTTTATTTTATTAGACTTATTGTCGGTTAATATCCTCTTCCCGATATTAACTTTACACTCATTAAAACAATATAGTCGAAAAAAAGTTTTGAAGAACGAATTTTACAAAAAAATGAAAAGAGGAAAGACTACTTTTCATTCAGTCTTATTCCATTCTCAAGAATCAGAATCAATCTTTGCTTGTATAATGCACCTATCGCTTTTTTGAAATTTTTCTTGCTACAAGAAAAGTGCTCGGCAATCTGCTCGGCAGAAGATTTATCAGAAAGAGGCATATAACCTTCATTTTCGTGTAAAGATCGAAGAATTTCAGAAGATAACGTATCTATCTTTTCATACCCTACCGGTTGCAAAACGACATCGATTTTTTCATCTTCACGGATATGTTTTATATATCCTTTTATATGATCTCCCTTTTCTATATTGCAAAATATCTCATTGTAATAAACCATGCCCCAATGCGTATTATTGATAATAACCTTATATCCTATCTCGGTTTCTTGTACTACCAATAAATCAACTTCCTGATTTATTTCATAATCGATCGGAAGATTATTCAAAAATTTATTCAGTTTAGCTGAAGCAACGATACGTCCACTCTCATGATCAAGATAAGCATAAACAGTATAATAATATCCCTGTTTCATATTGACTCGTTGTTCACGGAAAGGAACTAACAGATCTTTCATTAACCCCCAATCCAAAAATGCACCGACCCTATTTGTCGATTTCACTTTTAAATATGCAAACTCTCCAACTTGAATATAAGGTTTTTCTGTAGTAGCAATAATTCGATCTTCTGAATCAAAATAGATAAAAACATCTATTATGTCTCCTATACGACAATTTTCAGGTATATATCGAGCAGGAAGTAATATCTCGCCTTTATCTTCTCCATCTAAATACACACCGAAATCTACAGTTTTTATAACCTTTAAGGCATTATACCTTCCTACTTTTACCATAATTTGTTTCTTTTGGAACAAAAGTAAATAAACTTCAGATATTATAAAAGCTCCTTCATAGGAATATGGAGAATATATTTTTATGAAGTTTTTCAGAATCATCAAATTTTTCTAAAATCACGCCGTACAATATGATCTTTCAGCATTTATTTTTACTTTTGTATATAAACCTTAAATATTTAGTAAGATGAAGAATGCACAATACTTATTCATCATAGTTTTATGCTATGTTGCAATGACAGGTAAAGCTCAAAATAATAGATTTACACCTCCTATTATGGGATGGAGTTCTTTGGAATACTTATCGTATAAACATCAATGAACAACTTATAAAAAAACAAGCTGATGCAATTATTGATAGAGGTCTGAAAACCGTTGGATATCGATATATAAATATCGATGACGGTTTTTTCGGATGGCGTGATGAATCGGGAATACTTCATACTCATCCCAAGCGTTTCCCCAACGGATTGGAAAACATCGTTAAATATATACATGATAAAGGTCTAAAAGCTGGCATTTATTCTGATGCAGGAAGTAATACTTGCGGTTCGATTTGGGACAACGATCCAAATGGAATAGGAGTCGGGCTATATGGGCACGAGAAACAAGATGCAGACCTCTTTTTTAACAAATGGGGGGTTGATTTTATCAAAATAGACTATTGTGGTGCCGGACAGGAATTAGCATTAGATGAACAAAAGAGATATACTGAAATTTATCGAGCTTTCAATGATGTTTGTAACCATAAAATATCATTGAATATTTGCCGTTGGGCTTTCCCCGGCACATGGGCTGAAGATATCGCAACTTCATGGAGAATAAGTGCCGATATTACTCCAGAGTGGGCATCTATCAAACATATAATAAATAAGAACCTTTATTTATCAGCCTATGCACGAAATGGTCATTATAATGATATGGATATGCTGGAAATAGGAAGAGGTCTAAAACCTGAAGAGGAAGAAGTTCATTTCGGTATGTGGTGTATCATGAGTTCGCCCTTACTTATCGGTTGCGATTTAACTACTATTCCGGATAAATCTTTAGAATTACTGAAAAACAAAGAACTAATAGCTATCAATCAAGATTCGTTAGGTCTTCAAGCTTATGTAGTTCAACACGAAAAAAATGGATATGTATTAGTCAAAGATATTGAACAAAAACGAGGTAAAGCCAGAGCTATGGCTTTATATAATCCATCAGACTCGATTTGTTCGTTTTCTGTACCCACTGCATGTTTGGAGTTAGGTGGAACAATAAAAGTCCGAGATTTAATAGAACATAAGACTATTGATACAAATAAAGAATATTTAGAATATGAGTTACCTCCTCATAGTGCAAAATTTTTTCGTATAGAGGCGGAAAAGCGTCTGGAATCATCGCTTTACGAAGCTGAATGGGCTTATCTTCCATGTTATGATGATCTGGGTACTCGTTCTAAAAGTATCCGCTATGCTCCATGTGAAAAGGCATCCGGAAAAATGACCGTTAGCTTTATTGGCGGGAGCTCTGAAAATTATGCTGAATGGGATAATGTTTACAGTAAAAAAGGGGGTGCATATGAAATGAAGATTTTTTATTTGCCTGAAAAGAACCGCAAATTAGAAGTCAATATAAACGGAAAGTCTTATTTCTTTAAAAATTTAGAAACCGATAGCTCAAAGGGAATTATGACTATTACTCTTTCTGTACAATTAAATCGTGGGGAAAATACAATTCGCATAGGCAGTCCCTATTGCTGGGCTCCAGATATAGACTGTTTTACATTAAAAAGACGATAATTCACCGTTTCTGATTTCAGCAAATGAAAGAATAACTTACCTTTGTGATCACAAAAATTTTCAATATGATATTTTATTTTTCGGGAACGGGAAATTCTGAATGGGTTGCAAAAGAAGTAGCAAAAGCACAAAATGAAACAATATGTTTTATTCCCGAAGTTATGCAAAAAAAAGAATTTTATTATCAAGTCTCGAAAAAAGAAAAAATAGGGTTCGTATTTCCCATATATTCTTGGGGCCCGCCTAAACTCATTCTCGATTTCATTAAGCTCATACAATTAGAAATAAAGTATAATAACTATGTTTTTTTTGTTTGTACTTGTGGTGATGATATCGGGCTAAGCAAAAACATCTTTGTGAAAGCATTATTGGCCAAAGGAATTACTTGTAACAGTGGATTCTCTGTTATAATGCCAAATAATTATATATTAATGAAAGGGTTTGATGTAGATTCTCCAGTTTTGACAGACAAAAAATTAAGAGAAGCTATACCTAGAATGGAACAGATAAATTCATGGATAAGTAATAACAGATCAGGCTTATTCGATTGTAAACAAGGGCATTTCCCTTTCTTTAAAACTCGAATTATATGGCCATTATTCAATAAATATCAAATATCGGATAAAGATTTTTATGCCACAGACTTATGTAACGGTTGCAGGTTGTGTGAACAAAAATGCCCTGTTGGAAATATAAAAGTCGATAAAAAACCGAAGTGGCAGCACCATTGTATTCTTTGTCTAGCATGTATTCACAGATGCCCGCAAACGGCAATTCAATATGGGAAGAAAACACAGAAAAAAGGCCGCTATTACAAAGGGAAAAAATGAACTAATAACGAAATTAAACGGTTTTTCTTTATAGCGTACGCACAAAACTTTTTATTTCAAACAAAATATAAATCAGAAATTTTTATATATTTGTAAATATGTCAACTAAATCATCCAAATATGAAAAATAGATTTATTCTTTTATTCGGATTCTGCTTTCTCCTTTTATGTATAAACTCTTGTAAGCAGAAAAAAAATCATCCAGACAAAACTGACTCGGATCAGCAAACGGAATTGACCGACACGGCTATTTCTATAAAAGGAATAGATACATTATCTTTTGCTCTTTATGAAAATGAGAAAAAATATCATATCAATAATGACACGACAATGCCGGCCTGTACGTTCTCTATCGACATGATTTATCCGGATAATTATCCTAACAATATAAAATTAAAACAGATACAAAAATATTTTGTGAAGAGTATTTTCGGAGAAGAATATGAGAGTTTCGCTCCTAAATTAGCTGCAGAAAAATACATGCAGAATTATATAGACACTTATAAAAAAGATATGTCTCAATATAGCCATTCTAAAAAAGACATCGGTGTATGGATGAATTATGAATTATCTGTAGGTAGCCGCTCTCTTTATAATAATCACGATATATGGAGCTACGAATTATCGACTTATATGTTTACCGGTGGGGCACACGGCATTTATACAACTACATATCAAACTTTTGATTTACAAAAAGGTAAGAGCCTTCTTTTGAATGATCTTATTAGTGAAAAAAATAGAGCAACAATAGATGAGTTATTACGAAAACAATTGGCAATCGATCTTAAATTAACAAATATCAATGAATTAAGCAAGAAAGATTATAGTCCTGAAAACATTGTCGCTACCGATAATTTCTATGCGGAAAAAAATGGAATCACGTGGTTATATAATCCGTATGATATCGCACCTTATTATTTAGGTCAAACACGAATTACCCTACCATACTCCGTATTGCGTCCTTACCTTTTACCAGAATGTCCCGTAAAACGTATTTTTGAATAACACAGTCTTCACAATAATTATTTTATGAAGCAATAAAAAACGCCAATGATTTATTAAAAAATTATTGGCGTTTTTTATATAATCAATTATATAAGTATTAGACCTCTTTATTTCTTCAATGCGGCAATACTTTCCTCTAAAGATTTTATTTTACTTTCTGCATCGGACTGTTTTTTCCGCTCCATTTCAACAACCTGTGCCGGAGCATTATTCACAAAACGCTCGTTACTTAATTTAGCAATGACCGATTTTAGAAAACCTTGTAAATATTTCAGTTCCTCTTCTTGCTTTTTCAATTCGGCTTCTACATCGATATTATTTCCTAACGGAACGGCATACTCGGTTGTGCCCACCAAAAATGAAGCTGCTGTAGCATCTTTTTCATTAACCGACAAAATAGCCGACAAATTAGCAAGTTTAGAAATTACCGCATCATTCCCCGAATTGTGCTGTCCGATAACTTGTAATTCTAACGTATCCTTATTCGGGATATTCTTTTGAAGACGAATCGAACGCACTCCTGAAATAATCTCTTTTGCCGTCTCGATTTGTGCCAATAGAGCTTCATCATAAGTCTCTACTCCCGGTAATTGAGCGATCATGATACTTTCCCCCTCTTTACGGTCACAAATGTGCTGCCAAAGTTCTTCCGTAATAAAAGGCATAAACGGATGCAGAAGTTTCAATAGATCATCAAAAAACGACAAAGTCTTTTCGTATGTCGTAGCATCTATCGGCTGTTGATATCCGGGTTTGATCATCTCCAAATACCATGAAGAAAATTCATCCCAAAACAATTTATATACCACCATCAACGCTTCCGAAAGACGATATTTAGAGAACAAGTCTGCAATCTCGATACTTGCTTTTTTCAGCATAGCATCAAACCACCTTACTGCAATCTTGGCTGACTCAGGCTGATCTATAGACGAATCTACCGACCATCCTTTTACCAACCGGAATGCGTTCCATATCTTATTATTGAAATTACGTCCTTGTTCACACAATGTATCATCAAATAAAATATCATTTCCGGCCGGAGCAGAAAGCATCATTCCCATACGAACCCCATCAGCCCCGTACCTATCGATCAATTCTAACGGATCGGGGGAATTACCTAACGACTTAGACATTTTACGGCCTAATTTATCACGGACAATTCCGGTAAAATAGACATTCTTAAACGGCATCTCTTTCTGATACTCATAGCCGGCGATAATCATACGGGCTACCCAAAAGAAAATAATATCGGGAGCTGTAACCAAGTCACTGGTTGGATAATAGTAATTCAGTTCTTCATTTCCGGGATGATTAATACCGTCGAACAGCGATATAGGCCACAACCAAGAAGAAAACCATGTATCGAGACAATCTTCATCTTGTCGTAAATCTTCCGTTTGTAAGGCAGAATTACCCGTCTTATTACGAGCCAGTTCCAAAGCTTCCTCTTTAGTTGCTGCTACGACATACCCACCTTCGGGAAGATAATATGCAGGGATTTGATGTCCCCACCAAAGCTGACGGGAAATACACCAGTCCTTAACATTTTCCATCCAATAGCGGTATGTATTTTTGTATTTTGCCGGATAAAACTTTATATCGTCATTCATTACAGCCTCTAACGCAGGTTTAGCAAGATCAGTCATTTTTAAAAACCATTGCATAGAAAGTTTAGGCTCTATCACAACATTCGTACGTTCCGAATGCCCGACTTTATTAGTATAAGCCTCCGTTTTTTCCAACAGGCCCGCAGCTTCCAGATCTTTTTCTATTTGAACACGGACATCGAATCTGTCCATACCGACATACATTCCGGCAGCATCGCTTATCGTACCGTTATCGTTAAAAATATCGATACTCGGCAGATTATACTTTTCACCCAGCATATAGTCGTTAACATCATGTGCCGGAGTGACTTTCAGACAACCCGTACCGAATTCGATATCGACATAATCATCTTCGATGACCGGAATTACCCGGTTTACTAACGGAACAATAACTTTCTTCCCTTTTAAATGCTGATTTTTGGGATCATTCGGATTGATACACATAGCCGTATCTCCCATAATCGTCTCAGGGCGGGTCGTTGCGACTACGGCATATCCGTCCTCACCCTCAATCTTATAACGCAAATAATACAACTTTCCGTGTTCTTCTTTATAAACGACTTCTTCATCGGAAAGAGCAGTCAAAGCCTTCGGATCCCAATTTACCATACGGACTCCCCGATAAATAAGTCCTTTATTATATAAATCGACAAAAACCTTCAAGACACTTTCACTACGAAGCTCATCCATAGTAAAAGCAGTTCTGTCCCAATCACAAGAAGCACCTAACTTGCGGAGTTGCTGCAAGATAATTCCTCCGTGAGTTTCTGTCCATTCCCATGCATGTTTCAGAAATTCTTCTCGTGTAAGATCGGTTTTCTTAATTCCCTGAGCTGCCAATTTGTTCACGACCTTCGCTTCGGTTGCGATAGAAGCATGATCGGTACCCGGAACCCAACAAGCATTCTTTCCGGTCATACGGGCACGACGAATCAAAATATCCTGAATCGTATTATTCAGCATGTGCCCCATGTGCAACACTCCCGTAACATTTGGCGGAGGTATGACTATCGTATAAGGTTCACGGCCATCGGGTTTCGACTTGAAATATCCGTTTTTGAGCCAATACTCATACCACTTTCCTTCAACCTCGGCAGGATTGTACTTCGTTGCAATTTCCATTCTATTTCGTAATTTCTTGTTTTTTTATTTTTATACAGAACAAAAGAGACAAAAATCTCCAAAATGCGACACAAAAGTACAAAATATTCGAGACAGAAAGAGACAAAAGAGCAAATTTCACAAGAAGTTTTTCTATTTTTGTCGAATATTAATAAGACACTCATTATGAAATTTCGGTTCTACTTTATCACATTAGCGATTTTACTATTTGCTTTTCCATTAAAAAGTCAACAGTCTCCCAAACGGGAATTCCGGGGTGCATGGATACAAACTGTTCATCAGTCTCAATACCAGAACATGGATAAAGCTACCATGCAGACATATCTTACAGCAATGCTTGACGGCCTGCAACAAATGGGTATAAATGCCGTCATTTTTCAAGTAAGACCTCAAGCAGACGCGTTTTATCGATCATCATTAGAACCATGGAGTCGTTTTCTAACCGGGACACAAGGCATAGCACCGACTCCAGTATGGGATCCGATGCAATATCTCATCGAAGCTTGTCATGAACGGAATATGGAATTTCACGCATGGCTCAATCCGTATCGCGTAAAAAGTAATCTGAACGAACAATTAGCGCCCGGACACATTTATCATAAACACCCCGAATGGTTCGTAACTTATGGTAATCAGCTTTATTTCGATCCGGGATTGCCCGAATCCCGTAAATTTATCTGTCAAGTAGTAGATGATATCGTATCTCGTTATGATATAGATGCAATACACATGGATGATTACTTCTACCCCTATCCCATTGCAGGAAAAGAATTTCCCGACCAAAAAAGTTTCGCTCGATACGGAAACGGACTGAGCCTATCTGATTGGCGTCGGAATAACGTAAATTTTTTGATTCAAGAACTTCATCAGACCATTTCGCAACGGAAACCTTGGGTTCGATTCGGAATCAGTCCGTTCGGAATATACCGGAATAAGAAAAATGACACGAACGGTAGCGATACGAACGGGTTACAAAATTATGACGACTTGTATGCAGATGTACTGATGTGGACTCGTAACGGATGGGTCGATTATATGATGCCTCAATTATACTGGGAAATAGGACATAAAGCAGCTTGTTACGAAACCCTTATTTATTGGTGGAATCGCCATGGTAACGGACGGCATCTCTATATCGGACAAGACGTAAAACGAACGATGAACGCAGCGGACGTAAATCCGAAATATTCGCAACTAAATCATAAAATACAATTGAGCCGTTATCTGGACAACATCTCCGGTAATTGTTTTTGGCCGGCGCATCCTCTGTTAGAAAATTACGGAAATGTAGGCAACGCCCTGAAATACGACCACTTCGCTTTTCCCGCAATAATACCGGCATACACATTTATCGATGATAAATGTCCGGCAGAAGTGAAAAGCTTGAAAGCCCGTTGGATACCGCAAGGCTATGTCTTGGAATGGAAACGTAAAAATACAAAAGACGAAATGCAGAAGCAGGTTTATTTCTGTATCTACCGATTCGCTGAAGGTGAACCGATAGATCTGTCGAACGGAAGAAATCTTGTTACGACAACACGAGAAACCGGGTATTTACTACCCTATCAAAAAGGAACAGAAAAATATACTTACGTTATAACCGCAGTAGACAGAATGCACAATGAAAGTAAAAAGGGCAAAAAGGTAACCGTAAAATTATAAAAACAAAAACTTGAAAAAACAGGGCAGAGAAATGTATGGTTTCTCCGCCCTGTTTTTTCAAGCCTGCCTAATTTATCGGTCGGCCTTAACCGATACAAGATCAAACTGTTCCAGATATTGCCTCGATACCACTTCCCACAGATAACGACGATTTGCAATTTCAGACATATCTCTTGCAGACTTCTCCAACAATAAAGCATTGTCGTTTCTTAAAAGAGCAATCAGTTGCTCTGCATCCCGAAAATAAAAAGCTTTATTTTCGGTCGTTTCTCGATTATATATGACATCATAGGCCAAAATCGGACAATTAAAAAACATAGCCTCCACTAATGAAGGATTCGTACCTCCGGCACTATGTCCATGAATATAAAAGCGGCAATTATTCCTCAATACATACAAAACATCAAGATCATAGACCGGATCGATCAATTGAATATTCCCGACCCCGCTATATTTTCGTTTCAGTTCTTGCCCGTATGCACTCTTATCCCAGTTACCGATAAAAACCAACACATCACCGCTTTTCGCAAAAGCCTCCAAAGTAATATGACAATTGTTTTCCGGCTCGATACGGCACACCGTGAACGAATACTCTTTTCTTTTCAACCCATAAAGGTCCAATATCGCACGTTGTCTCTCCTCTCCGACCGACCGTTTCACATGATCCCCTCCGTAAGCGATCAATGCAGAATCTTTTCCGTAAACATCAAGAACATAATCTTGAATACCTTTATTATCCGCAACGATCACATCCGCAAAACGAACAGCCATAGCCTCGGAAAATCTCAAAAACCAACGGGCAAATCTTCCCCATTTTGCCCGCCGATGCTCTAATCCGTCAATATTTATAACCACGCGTTTTCGGCAAAACAAGCGAAATACCGGTAAAAATATACACCCCGATACACCTAATATGACAATCACGTCATATCCCCGCATCACTTTCAACAAAGACCAAATATCGTACGGAGTACTCTGGAAACCATTCGCATGTAACGGGACATATTTCAAAAAAGCACCTTTATAAGACAATAAACGCTCTTCTTTTTTAAAGTCTTTACTACTGCAAAATACCGTATATTGCACTTCAAGAGGACAATTTTTCCCAATGATGTTCTCTACCAAAGTCTCAAAACCGCCATATCTCGCGGGAACACCCTGAGTGCCCACGATTGCAACATTTTTCATAAAACATAAAGTGTTGAAAATCTATAAGATTTATATTCTGTCTAAATTTTGAACAGCCTCTTTTTAAGAGTAGCTTTCGAGCATATTTTTTGTTCCGATAAGGAGCATAACAAAGTACATGACACGCAAGAAACGAAAAGCAAGTTCAAAAAATAGCTCTAAATATTTTATTTTAAACCGGCGCTCAAGCGTGGCCATTTTTCGGGGAATAATGGCAAGTTTCTCTTCACTGTTTCATACGTCAGTGTGGTAGGGTAATATGGTGATTCGGAGTATTTGATAACACTCTCAAAAAAACGTCAGAAACACGAGAGTAAGACCTTGCCATACCCCGTATATAGAAAAAATTAGTCGAATAATGATAAAATAGATTCGGTCATTTTATCGATATTGAAATTTCGAGAATAAGCAGAAGCATTATTCGACAGTTTATTATATAACTCTTGATCGGATAAAAGCAGATGAATATATTCGACAATTTTATTCAAATCCTGCACATCGATCTTATACCCGTTCTCTCCATCCGTTACCATTTCGGCAATTCCGCCTTCTGTCGGTACAATCACGGGAAGTCCGGCACTCATGGCCTCTAATGCAGTCAAACCAAAAGTCTCGACAAACCGATGTTTGTCAGAAAGATTCAATACAATTGTAGCCTTATTATAAAATGAAACTACATTATTTTGACGCGGATATATAATTAAATTTTGGGAACAAAAAATATTATATTTATATAAAAAAGAATCAATATTTTCTTGGACATCATTAATAACTAATACAAATTTATATTGCGGCAACCTGTTAGCCAATTCGATAAATTCCCGTGTACCTTTATATTCTTTTAATGATGAGAGCATTAAGATAGTTTGTCGTCCGAATGCGGCTTCCGCATCCGGATGCAATCGGCTTGTAAACTCCTTAGGCAAAGCATTCGGAATAACACATACTCCTCTCTTTCTATCCAAAAATGATCTCTGATATTGCGACACACAAATAATTTTGTGTGCCAGCTTTTGCATCAGAGTTGCCAAAATCTTATAAAAAGCCCCCTTGACGAAAGCGTTTTCATGATAATGATATATCACTTTCTTACCCATTATACGCCCTGCTAATGCAGGACCTACCGGAAGCAATGTGTTAATATAAAATACAGTCTGTTTTTGAAATAAATAACGAAAAGCTATAAGAAAAGTATATAACTGAACACCCAAATACCGAGACATAGTTATTACCGGATTAGCAGAAAAATGATAACCATACGACACTCTTTTCAAATTTGCATGTCCGGTAAGTTCATCCAAAACTCCCCCCTTTGAGGTTATCAAATCTACTCTATACCCTTTATCCAGTATTCCCTGTAATACCATCTTCAGCACTTTAGGGCTGCCGCTATAATCATTGAAAAGGTGAAAACAAACAATATGTTTCATTTTTGTAGATATTCGAGAATTTCAAACCATATTATGAAAGATTCCTCCATATTCTCATCAATATTTCCTTTTTCACGGATTGTAAAACGTGAAATTATATCCAACAGATAAAGAATATAACTTTCCTTGTCAACCCATTGCGCTTCAGGAGATGATATATATTTGATTATCTCTTTTGCATCCCAATGCTTTTCAAATATGGCCGTCTGAGTGAAATAATGATATTTGTCCAACATTGGAGGATAAAGCATTCGAGCATATTCCCAATCAAAAACAAATAGTTCGTTTTTTTCAACAAACATATTCCATGGAGTGAAATCGGCATGATATGCGCAAAAAGCAATCTGTTTTCTGCTATATTTTTCAAAAATTGTATTTAATGTATTTTCAATCAACAGCTTGTCAATGGTTCGGGGAAGCCATTCCGTATGAGTTTGAAGATCCAATAAGGTTCGATAATAATCACTCTTTTCAAAATCAACTATTTGCTTAGTACGGGCTTCCATTTCTTTTAGAAAATTATCATGAATCGCCCCCCACTTATGCAGAACTTGAGATTTTTGCGTCTTAACGGTATCCTGAACAAAAATATAAATATCCTCATTGATCTTTCCACAATAAAGACATTGAGGAATACCTTTTATACCTTGATTCTTCAGTTGTTCGAGAACCTTACTTTCTTCGATAAATAGACTTGCGATTTCTTCGGAATCAGAGACTTTGCAATATCCTAAAATCTTCTTTCCGACAGATAACTGAATCGTTATTTTCTGGTGAACGCAAGGAGTACCGCAAAATACAGAGAACTCCAAATCTGAATTGCGAAATAGCTTACACAGCAAATCATATAATTCGCTTCTTAAAGCGCACTTTTTCTTTTCGACGTTCACAACTTCTTGAACAAAACCTATAGGATGCACCAAAGGGAAAAACGCTTTAAGCAATTTTCCTTTGATGCCACTTGGCTGGTATAAGTTCATCGCCACCCGTATATTTTTTTCTGGCATTAACCAGACTTTCCCACCGGCATTTGAGATATGGTAAAAAGAATCACCTCTATCATCAGTTAGAATTTCATCTATCAACATCTTATCTTAATCTTTTCCGAAAACAAGTCACAGATCTCCTCCCCTCGCTTAGCCCAAGAGAATTGAGGACCTACAATTAGCGCTTTGTGGCCCATTTGTTTTCGTAAATTACGATCAGCTAACTTAATGATTCCATCAGTTAAATCATCAATAACCTGTTTACGATTATGTATTGGAATTAAAATGGCATATTCCTGACTAAAGTACCGTGTATATCCGGTTGTATCTAAACAAATAAGAGGTTTGCCTAAAGCCATACTATCAAACGACACCGTAACTGCTCCCTCTTTCAACGAAGCATTCATAACGACATCCGCATTGCTGATTAGTTCTTTATATTGAGAAATCGACACTTTTCCTGTAAATGATATTTTATCATTCATCCCCAATTTATTTGTCAACTCAACAAGACGTGCTTTATCAGAACCATCCCCTACTACGGTCAAATGTACATAGGAAAGTTTTTTTGACGCTTTGGCAACAGACTCAATGCAAAGATCAAATCCCCGCCATGCATCCAATCTTCCCACTGTTATGATGTTCAGTTCTTTTTTGTCAGAATTATCTAATATATTTTCTACATTAAACTGCCGGTCTACTGCTACATCGGTTTGTAAAACAGCCTTATTCCTATATTTTTCTGAAATTAGATTTTTAGTAATATCTGTTTTACACAGAATTAGATCTGCATTTTTACACCTTTTCTGAAAACCTAAATTTAATGGTAGCATTTTGACAGCCAATCTGCGGACATGTTCGATAAGTTTCCATTTGCGGTCATAGTAGCAAGTAAATTCTTCAGATATAGTTTCTAATCCGCCCACAGGTCCCCAAATAAAAAATTGCTTTTGTCCATAGCTGCTGACTTTCCAAAGCATGTTACCGTACGTTAAATGATGAAAAACATGAATATCATTTTTTTGCATCGTTTGCCTCACAATACCGTTTGTACAAGTCTGCCAAATATTATAATATGTGCGCACACCCCGCAATCCCTTTTTCCAGAACCGTGCCCATTTCGGCCAGTCATAATAAAGGAAGTGGATACAACTATATTCTGGATGCTCCGTTATCCACGGCTCAATGGTATGGCGATTACTTTCACGTGTCAACACCCATAGGTCAAAATATTTCGACATTTCCAAAACCCAATGCCAACCTACTCCTATTTCACTACCCAAGCCCGGCTCACAAGCATAAGCAGAGACAAATATTTTTTGTTTTGCCATTATTTCAATCTCCGCAAATTCTTATTATGCTGTTTTTCAAAAATGTAGCTCAGTATCTCCGTAACAGTCTCCTCTGGAGTCCGCTCGTTCAAAATCTTTTTATATCCTTTTTTATTTGCGAGGTAATCTATTTTTTTATTAATCAACCGAATTCCTTCCTCATCCAATTCTCGTTTACGTGCCAAGATCGTATCAGTTCCAGCAGTTAGTAAGATATTATAGTCCAAGGATGGAATAAATAATTTGCCAAATCCATACAGAAATTTGTAGTTCAGGTAAATCCGACTTCTGCGACTATCACAAATGATGTCTGTGTAATAGCGATCAAAAATAACAAGTCTTGTAATACGGGTTACGGATTTTACTTTCAACCAATAACCTACAATATAGTCCAGCGAATAGTATAGCAGTCGTACCATCGAACTCACTTTTCCAGTTTTCCCTCCCCTGTGTGGCTGGCTGTAGTTGCGATCTACCTCTTTTTTCACCCCTGCAGAATGAGCCACTTCTCCCAAATTGCCGAACAGTACCGGACGGAAATGATAGTAAACGTGTGCCTTGCGGAACACATCACCCAGATTTTCGATTAGCAGATCTATCACAGTGGTCTTTCCCGAACCGTCAGGACCTGTAAAACCGATGCTAAAACCTGTGTTAGAACATAGGTAGTTTTTGATATGGTAATACTCAAATTGCCAATAGTGAGCCACAACTCCCAATCCAAAGCGTTTGAAATTCCATTTCAAAGCCGCTTTCAGCAACTCCTTTTTTCTGGCCTTATCACAAGCCAACAATGTATCTTTACCAAAGACTTCTGCTACCAATTGCTTTACTTTTTGATTATCTTTCACCACAAGACGTGTCTGCATATACTTTTCAGGATAAGCCACACCTACTGCACGGTCATACATATATTTATCCAGAAATTCAAAAGTCTTATCTGCATGATATATCTCTCCGTTAAACTGTCGGTGCTCCAATATCTTCTTATTCTCTATGAGTACAATGCCAAACACAGAAGTATGGAAAAAGAAATCCAGTTGTACCAGTTCTACACGATTGACTTCCTGCACTATACCACACACCCATGTCACTAAACGGTCACTATTCAAATAAGTCACAATACTCCAGCCGCATTTTTCTATCAAGGCTATTAATCTCGATTGAATCCGTTTTAAATCAACCTTCTCAATCGCAATATCAATGTCGCGACTATCATTACGATAAGGCAAACCTTCAAAATTACGCAATACAGCATATTTCACTTCGGAATTCAAGAAGCCAAAAAGCATTTTCAAGAAATCAGATGTCCCCATTATTTTATTTTCAATAAATTATGCTTTACTTTATCCACCAAATATCCCGGATTGCAAGCTATGGATACGGAGAAATACTTTATAAACGAAATCAATTTACCTTTTTTCAAACAATAATAAGCATTGCGCAAGCAGTCTGCCGATTTAGCTTCCTTTTCTAGTCTCTTCAATTCCTCTTTACTTATAGAATCACGGAACTCAATAAAAGTCAGTTCCCTTTCTCCCCGTCTCCTTCGCTTTAAATTTGTTTTAATATGTCGCATACGAAGAATCATACCTAAAGAACTTAAGGACATACCATCCCCCTTTCTGTATCGATATAAGACTTCTGGTAAAACAATAATAGCTTTCCCATCCTTATAGAGATCGCTCATCCGTGTCCACAAATCTAAATCCTCACATAAATCTTGATAGCGTGGCCTACCCTCCGGAAAGCCATTAATATTATGCCCTCCGACAGACAAAGCACACACCCTGTCATAAATTGACGTAGAAGCCATAAAAATCAACTTTTCCTGAGAAGCCTTCTTATAGAAATTTTCTTTTGATGTTTCTCCAATATAAATACCCCCTTTAATCTTTTTGCTATTCAAACTCATATATTCCAAATAGCATCCGACAGCTATTAAATCATTATCAGACATTATTTTGTTATATAACTTTTCCACGAATGTCGGATAAGGGCAATCATCTGCATCTACAAACAGCAAATAACGAGTTTTCGCATGTTCCTCCACATAACGGCGTCCGGCACACAGGCCACCATTCTTTGGTAAATTGACCAACTCATATTGTCGAGGATATGCGGCAAAAAAATTGTCGACCAATGATGCACTCTTATCAGTCGAACAGTCATTTACTATCAACAAATGAAAGTCCTGCATCGTCTGTGCCATGATGCAGCGCAAGGTCTCTTTTATATATTTCTCTGCATTATACATGCAAATAGCAAGGGTTAATTTAGCTTTCATATTACATTTCCTTGTTCTTGTTGCACTTGAAAATAACGTATTGAAGCAAAAATCATTAAACATCCCCACGAGTAATATATATTGCCAATAGAAAAACCTAATAGGAATATGTATATTAATGTCTCAATACTGAAACAATGACGAATCATACAGGAATAAACAAATAACAAAGAAACCATAAAAGCAATAAGTCCATATTGGTCAATAACCGACCTATCGTTATTTAGCCACCATAAATTATCTTTCTCCATAGATTGTTTTCCTATCCATGTTTCGTTTTTTGTCAAGTCTGTTTTTGTAAATAGATTGATTATTGGAATTATGCGAGTAGCACCACTCCCTTCTGCTTGTTGCATAATTTGGGTATTTCCTGTCATAGAAGCTTTTAATAAAGCTTCAGCCCTTACCATTTGTTTAAGTTCTAATGTTTGTCCTATCAAAAAAACTCCAATAAAAATAGGAATAATATATATTGCAGTCTTACGAGTTATAAAATAAATACTTAGAATTGCCATTCCAACAAAAGCCGTACCACTACCCATGGTCAACATACTCCAAAGGAACATTGTTGTCACCCATTTATTATTAGTATCAAACAACTCTTTTAAATTTAATTTTCTCATTAGGAATATTTCTGAACATCGTAAATATCCCAACATTGCTACGGTTAAAATACGAGCTGAATGACTTGGTTCTAGTGTAAGAGATGGCAATTTTGTAAGATCTAAAAAATTTTGATTCTGAAGATTTATTATCGGGACATTTTTCAAACCTATCAATAGACAAAATTGTTGAGCAATCAAAGTAGTACCATATATAATAATAATCCATTTTAGGATCTTTTGGAAGTAATCTAGTGCAAATACTCCTTTAATAACATAGTTATAGTATGTGATAAACATACCAATATACATACCGCTAAATCCTATAGTAGAAAAACGTATTTCGCCTTTCAGCAAAGACAAAAAATAAATTAATAACCAATATACAAGTCCATAAAGTAAGGCTTTGGTTACAAATGGATTATTTAATATCCAGATTAAAGGGCATAATGCCATCATTCCGATTTTTACTAAACTAAAAGCATCTCGTTCAATAGGAAGAAATAGAATATTAAATAATACGAGTAAAAATGTTGCAATGTTCTTATCGGATATAAACTGCCGTAATAATAGATGAGGAACTGGAAACATTCTATTATGCAATTAAATTATATTAATAATTGTATATTGTAGACAATAATTTACCATAAAATGTTTGGCGACCATCTTTTGTCTTACTTTTCCACCGAGAACGGAAACTCAATTTGAATACAAAATCAAATTCTGTTAGTTGATTATAAACATCAGTATCATACGGCTGATTCATTAGACTTGCCAATTGGTTACGATACTTACACTCATACTTCTTACAAGATTCCATGTCCTGCCCAATTTGTGGGAAATGCCTACAAGCATAATAAATCAGATAATCCTGAATCACATAATCAGGCCAATAGCATTCACGCATTGCGATATTCTGCAACATTTCACTAACAAAACAAAAAAGATTATAGTTAGGCGCATTAGAAAACATACACCATGAACTCCAATTCCACTTAAACGAAGTCCAAAAACGAATTGATCGGCTATTGATAGACACAAGTCCATTGGCAGAATAAAATGGCATCTTGCCAAACTTTTCAAAAGGAATTTCTTTAGAAACCCAACAAGTAGCATCCAACCAAAGCCCTCCGTACTTAGCAAGTAATGTAGTTCTTATAATATCACTAAAATGAGCCCATGTTATACGACCATCTCTTACTTTTCGATATATTATTTCTGGGAGTTGAATATAATCTTCAACATTTGTACTTGTTACCAATATGACATCCTTATTATTCTTGAGTAATTGATCATAACAAGCACGAATAAGAGGAGGCATTGCTGCTTTACCTTGTCCCCAAAACACCCATATATTAGACTTAAATTTTTGATTATTTAATAAATTTATATTACATTTATTGCTTATTCTTTGAATAATGTCAGCATAATTTCGCTCAATATACTTATCTAGCCATTTTGTCTTCTTATTAATTGCCAAAGATGATATTTTATATGCAAATGGAGGTCGAGTATAAAAACATATCCACCATAGAAAATCCCAAAATGCATATAAAAAATTATAATATTTTGTCTTAAAATATAAATCAATGAATAGTTTCTTTATATGCAGTATCATTAGCAAATAGATTTATAATTTTCACTTTTCAGTACTTTCTACAGAAAATCTTTCTCGATTATCATCATTAACAACTCTTTTGATTGCTCTCAAAAAGCCATACCCATACAGCTTATCCGGTTCTAAATAGCCACCCTCTGCCCATTCATTCCAGGCAAAAACAAAGATTTTATCACTCTTATAATACTTCCTTGCATTCTCTACAAGTAAGGCAAAATAATGATAAAATTTTTCAGGACTTACACCATCATACATATATCCATTTTTACCAAATCGAGGAGAATTATCCCAATCTGTAAAAGCGCAAGGTATAGTCTTTTCTCCTTTGTTAGGACGCAATGACAAAATCTTTTGCCATACTGCATCATAATCTTCATGCCTTATTTCTCTTTCGGCTTTTCCAATATAAAGGCTTCGCTTAATATTTAACTTCCGTTTCAAATAACCAACGTTCCTAATTAACCAATATTTGAATTGATTACAACCTATATTTTGTACAAATCCGGGATTCATCTCTATTCCATATGAAAAAAGAGACCTATCCCACGAGCGGTCTATACTTGAAGCTGCACTTTGGTATATGTATGTAAGTCCCGAAAACCCTTCCTCTTTAGCCATTTGATCCCATAGTTTTAGCATTTTATTTAATTTTGGAATTAAGTGAGGTGAATAGATTACCAAAATAGGTTTATTATCTTCGCACATATATCGTTTATCCTTAAAAAAAGGAAGCATATAATTGAAATGATCAACCCATAATTTCTCATTGTCACAATCATCAAAAATTAAAATCTTCGTTTGTTTTTGATCTTTACGTTTCCATGTATCACGCCATTCGCCATTTGCCCAACTAATGCAATATTTAATATCTATTTCAGGATGTGACAATAACAATTCCATAGGTTTATGAAGCAAAACTTTTCCACTAAACCAATAATGATACATACAAAAACCATAAATACCATAATCTTTAGCTAATTTACACTGCCATTTTAATGTTTCTATATCAGTTAGATCATAGTAATTGTCGTTAAGGGGCACACGTGGTTGATTATGCCCTTCGAACAAGGGTTTTGCACCTTTTACATTTACCCATTCGGTAAACCCTTTTCCCCACCATTCATCATTTTCTGGAATAGCATGAAACTGAGGAAGATATACAGGAATAACTTTTATATCTTTCATTCTTATAATTATTTTATTCTTTTAATCACTTTCGCCGGGCACCCTGCCACTACAGTATAAGCCGGAACATCTTTCGTCACCACCGCATTGGCAGCGATAATAGCTCCCTCTCCAATAGACACTCCAGGAAGAACCGTAGCCTTGTCTCCTATCCAAACGTTTTTTTCAACCACAACTGCTCCCTTTGAATATACTTGCCTGTCCAAAGGAGAAATCTCGGTTTCCTCAAATGAGGAATTTCCATGAGCGTTATCCGTAATCAATACAAAACGCCCAGTCAGTACCCCGTCACCAATCACCACCTTTCTTGCACAAGTAATATGAGAATATTCTCCCAAAGAGACATTATCTCCAATAATCATCTCCGGGAATAGCCCGGCATCCGGGCATGCTTCAAGAACACAATGACTCATAATCGAACTGCAATCCCCTATTGAAATATGTCGGGCAGAGAACAGTCGAACCCCCGGTGCCAACAACGACTGCCGTCCGAAATGCTTAAATTGTATCTTTTGACGTCCAGTTATTATAGCGCGTTTCACACAATACCACAAAAAAGATAACTGAACAGGCAGCACTCTGGAACAAACTCCCAGAAATACGCATAATGACACAACATATTTAATCATTTCCGATTATCTTTAATAATTTCTTCATAGATGCTTATCAAACTCGACCTAATAGTCTCCGGATTGTGCCTGAACAAAGCCTGCTCTCGGGCATTTTTACTTAATCGTTCACATAAACTCTTATCTCGACTCAACTTCTTGATAAGTGAAGCCAATGTATAAGGAGCATTGGCAGGAAATAGCAGACCTGTTTCACCATCAACAACTAAAGAAGAAATACCCCCTACATGTGTTGCCAAAACAGGCACACCCAATAGTTGAGCTTCACAAAGACTATTAGGACTATTGTCAATGTAACTAGGATGCACGTAGCATGTGACGTCACACAAGGCATCCACCAATTCGTCTTTGGATGCTGTGCCCATAATACGCACGTTTACCTCCTTCGCCTTGATTTTATATTTTAATTCGTAAAACCGAATGTTTTGAATCCCATACACACGCCATTCAAAATCAAGTTGAGTGAAGCGTTTTAATAATTGAGCTGTTTTCAAGATTAAATCTTGTCCTTTATACCAAGGATTAGATATAACACTGACAATTGTTACTTTGGATGAAGTATTTAGCTGCCATACTTTACTTTTATTCAAAAAAGAATCGCGCAAAGCCTCTTCACAGTGAAAATAAGTGGCATCAGGATGAAACAACTCAATTAGATTCCGATCCCATTCGGTCCGGCCCATAAAATATCGGCAAGACTGAATCGTATGGATTTCTTTTTCTGCTCGTCTACGAAACCCCGATTCAGAACGCAACCCGATAAGACGCCATCGTAAAGTCAGTCCCCCAGAAAACAAAAAATCCCAACTGTTCATTCCAACTGGAAACAGAGCATTATGATAAGGCGGGATGCAACCCTGCATATGAATTATGACTGGAATATCTGTCCTTTCACAAATTAATCCGAAATCGTTCTCACTGCCAAAAATCTGAATCAAATCAGGTTTAAAGTCTTTAATAATTTTCAAATAGACGGATGTTTTCTCTGCGTCGACAACGTCTCTTTTCAGCAATTTCTGCAAAACCGCCTCTTTCCGATACTGAATGGGATAGTATGCCACACCATCCTTTTCATATCGGAATCCCAAGTCCGAAAATTCAAAAGCAATACCCAACTGAATATCCGGAACAGTCCGAACAATTTGTTCTAATGATGCGATCCAACCTCCCCCATTATGTGCATTAGAATGCGGATTGAATAGAGAGGGAGTCACTGAAAACCAAAGAATACGCATAGTTATATATTTTTTCAAACATTTTTAATGTTATGCTTCTACAAAAAGAAATTTTCATCTACCTTAATTTTAGTATATTTTTAAATTTTATGGCGACAGAACTGGCATGCAGAAAAATCTGTGCCTTAAATATTTTTCCGTCAAGAGCCATCTTCAATATATAACCATTGGGATTCAATACATTATACGAAACAGATTTTGATCTTATTAGCCTTTGTGTTTCTGGATAAAGCTGCTTCATCTGGTCATATTCCCGCAACAAAAAAAGATCGAATAACACATCCTTTTTAAAGCAATAAAGGTCGTCTTCGCGATACGGAAACAATAGGCATTTCATCAACTTAATAAAAGCCTTTTTCTCTTCTACAGATTTACGTGTGACACGCATGGAAAGAGTTTCCGTACTATATCCAGTAAAATAATGGTAGAAAGCCTCTGGCAAATACCCAATCTTTATCCCTTTACTCAACATTTGACAAGTCACATACAAATCCTCAAAAATATTTATTCCTTGCGGAAAAGCTACACCTGGCAAATTGTAACAAACTCGTTTTACGAGTTTGTTACAACAACTACCATGTAGTTGTTGGAACAGAAACTTTCGCAACAATTCATGCGGATTAGATGTTCCCGGATCTTGGTGACAATATTTAGTCTTTCTGCTAGATTCTTCATAATAATCACACATCACCATGTCGTAATCACCGTTCACTGCTTTGGCACACAATCGAGATACCATATCTTTTTCAATCCAATCATCAGAATCCACGTGTATGATATATTCTCCTGTGGCACAATCCACCCCTTTTTGACGGGATACACTTACTCCTTGGTTCTTCTGATGAAAAACCCTGATCCTATAGTCTTTAGAAGCATATTCATCGCAAATTGTTCCACTTTTATCACTGCTACCATCATCGATTATAATGATTTCCAGTCTTTTATAAGACTGGCCGACGACACTATCTAAACATCTACTGAGCCAACGTTCAGAATTAAACACTGGTATTATTATAGAGACCAAAAGAACTTCCATTATACAACTTCTCCAAATATCATATTTTACTTTTTTCTTTTGTTAGCTGTAGTAACAATTTCTCCCAACTGTCAGTAATACAGTTTATGTCGAACTTGGTCCAAAAAGATATGTCCAATTGAATAATATGTCGCATTTGCAACCTTAAATCATCATCTTTCATCAACTTTTCTAAAATGTCAATATATCGGTCCAACTTGAATGGTTTTACTAAAAAACCGTTTTTACCCGAGGTGATAATGTCATTTACAGCCTCAAACGAGTCAAATGCAATTGGTATAACTTCGTGTTGCAATGCTTCAGTCAAAACGAGGGAAAAACCCTCATAAGTTGACGATATACAAATGATCTGTCCCTTCTCATAAAGGTACCTAGTCTCTGTTCTTCCCAAGAACTCCACATCCTTCAACTGATAGTTCCTTGCCAAATCTTTATAAAATTCGGTATCTGATCCATCTCCTGCGATAATTAATCTCCAACCGTCATGCTCCTTAATTCGTTTCCATACCTTCAATACTCGGTCCAATCTTTTAGGACTATAGTCTAATCGTGCAACAAACAAAATAATTTTTTCCTTATTCTGTCGTTTTACACCATCTTTTTCCTCATAAGACAGCGGATTAGAAATTGAAAACAATTTATCACTACGCTCTTTTCCAATAAGCTTTAAAAAAGGCTGTTTGAATCTTTCAGAAAGAAGCACAATTCCCTCACTGCTCTCATAGAAATATTTATGATGCACTATTAAACTTTTACGTCTTAAATAGTAACGCAAACCATGCCGCAATACATAATATGGGAACAATGAAATGAACTTCCATCGCTTTTCATACATCCGCCAATAATCCCAACCGTCTCTCAAACCTTTTATAAGAGACAATGGATCTGTATGAAAGACCGACACCAAAGGTATATTACCTTTCACCCTCCGACTTAACTCTAATATGGCGTATTTTTCAGACTGGTTGATAATAATACCGATCTTTTTCTGTGACAGAAAATCTGACAGGTAATCAAGATTTTCTTGATTACATTCGGTCTGTTGGGGTAAAACATACTGATATGTTTCTAACATGTCATTTTCAAGAGGATTACAGACAGATATCAAATAGACCTGATGCCCCCTTTTCATTAAAGAATTCGCAAGCACATCTGTCACTCGATCAATTCCACCTCTTGTTTTTGACACATGTCCATGTGTCAAGAATAATATATTCATAATTTCTTTCTTTTCAAGAATCTATTTGTAGCTTCTCTCATTCCCTCTGATACAGGATAAAATAAAGTATAAAGGAATAAGAAAACAAACAATGTAAATATCACTGATCTCATAACCCAATTAAGCCAACCAAAAGGGATAGACAATACATCCATTGCGAGCTCCGAAATCTTGGTTGCACAAAAAAATACAATAATTGATGGTAATAGATGCAAAAAAAGCAAATAGTAGAACTGACAAATAGGCCGCTTAAAACCCTTCCGAAACAAAAAGAAAGGTTTCCAACCATAAATTATTATAACATTGGCGACTAATGGACCAAACAAAACCCCTGGAAGGCCATAATAAATTCCAAAAACCACTGAAAACAAAACAAAAACTATCGACTCTGCAATTGGAGCCCAAACGTCATAAAAAAGTCCATATCCAAACAAAAATTGATCGGTCACCCCCCGAAGAAGGAATAAATATAGCTGAACAACAATAAGCAAAGATACCAGATTCGATAACAGATATTCTTCGCCAAGCCATAACTCAATAAATGAAGGTATCAAATAATAGACACAACAGGCAAACACCCCTGAAATAAATGCTCGAACAGCAAACAATTCCTTATAAACATTATATATTTTTTGCTGATTTCCTTCCGAAATCAGATTGCCAACACCAGCCCCTGTACTATCCAAGATTCCGCTCATTAGACCCTGAATACGTTGGGTCACTAATGTATAATTGGTGTAGAGCGCAACCATTGGAAGTGAAACGAAGGAATAAATAAATATTGGTAATGTCTGAAATTGAACGAAGCCGGCAATTCTATGCACAAACAATTGTTTAATATATTTCCCAATTTCAGGATATTTCCGAAATAGAGTCTTTCCCAATTTAATCTCAGTTTTCAGCCACGGATAAGTTCTATCTATCACTCGATTTAAGATTATTGAATTAATTAAGCCTCCTAAAAACTCAATAATTAAAAACAAATAAAAACTCTTTGTATAATATGCCAAAATCATCTGAATGACGACCTTGCTGGTATTGACAATCTGAAAAACACCTGTAACAAGATAATTTCTCTGATCTGCCGAAAGAAGTGACATCCGATAATTGAAAAAATAGCTAAAAAGAGATGAGAATAAGTACGAATAAAACCCCAAAAAGACAATAGTCATTGATAATTCTGTACTTCGGAAAATCAAAGGCAGGAAGCATGACAAAACAATACCCATTCCTAATATAAAAAAACCTATTTTTCTGTACAAATAGCCTAACACTGAAATTATTTCATTGATTTTCCTCTTATCGTCATCAAAAATCGGTTGGTACAACACATATCCAATAGCGATTCCAACTCCTAATTCAGCCAGACTCAGAAATCCTAACAAGCTTCCCAAAGTACCGGTAAAACCAATAAATTCCGTACCTAAATAATCTAATAAAATTTTACGAGTGAAAAATGCAACTACCAATGATACAAAATAACAAATCAAATTCATCCGCGCATTTAGCAAACTCTTATTTACTCGAGACTCTCTCTCCATATAAAATCTTTACTCAAAGACCTAATGTCCATTTCAAATATTTCCGATTCAAAAGCCAATTGACTCCAGAAAGCATAAAAAAACAAAACAAATATCATTATACAGAACTTATAGATTGTATCACTTCCTACATACCACTTCCACGTTACATCAACATGTCCGCCTAACCACATTATAATTTGCATAATATAGGACACTACTGAAAATACGATAAAAAGAATTGTCAATCTACACCAAGAGGACCTTACGGTTTTCTGCCACCCCTTCTTTGGATTAAAAAACATTCCGCTCTTAAAAAAGAACCAAGGCATAAAGAAAGAAAAAATATTTCTGGCTATAAACCAACCTCTTTCATCATATAAATCTATAAAAGCAGTTATATGTATAAAAATCATCTGCAAAATCATCAGACCAGATATCCAGTCCTAATACTTCTCTCTGCTTCGTCGTTTGTTTTCCGACCGATACCACTTTCATCGCATTTTTTTGTCACAGACTGCGTTAATACTCAACATATTTCTACAACGTTCTCGCCAAAGATATTAACCTATTTAAAAAGTTACTCCCCTTTATACTTCTCATATTCACCGGAAGTGATGTTATCTATCCATTCCTGATTATCGAGATACCAACGGACTGTTTTCTCAATGCCTTCCTCGAACTGCAAGCTGGGTTCCCAACCGAGTTCGTTTTTCAGTTTGGTACTATCTATGGCATAACGCAAATCGTGTCCTTTGCGGTCGGTAACGTAGGTAATCAGGTCCAAAGAATAACCTTCGGGATTGCCTAACAGACGATCGACCGTTTTGATGATGACTTTGATAATGTCAATATTCTTCCATTCGTTAAATCCTCCAATATTGTAAGTATCGGCTATCTTGCCATTATGGAAAATCATATCGATGGCTCGAGCGTGGTCTACCACATAGAGCCAGTCGCGCACATTTTCGCCTTTGCCATATACCGGTAAAGATTTACGATGACGGATATTATTGATAAACAGAGGTATCAGTTTTTCAGGGAACTGGTATGGCCCGTAATTGTTACTGCAATTGGTAACGATGGTCGGCATACCGTAGGTATCGTGAAATGCCCGCACAAAATGGTCGCTCGATGCTTTCGATGCTGAATAGGGACTGTGCGGATTGTATTTCGTATCTTCATAGAAGAAATCTTTGCCATAGGCAAGATGGTGTTCTATGGAGGAGGCTGTCGTTGTGAATGGTGGTTTTATCCCTTCGGGATGTGTGAGTTCCAAAGCTCCATATACTTCATCGGTAGAGATATGATAAAACCGCTTTCCGGTATATCCTTCGGGTAAAGATTCCCAGTATTCTTTTGCTGCCTGCAACAGGCTCAATGTCCCCATTACATTGGTACGGGCAAAAGTGAAAGGGTCTTTGATGCTACGATCTACATGACTTTCTGCTGCCAAATGGATAATGCCATCCGCTTCGTACTGTTTCACCAACTCTTGCATTCCGGGGAAATCGCATATATCTGCTTTTACAAAAGTATAGTTCGGCTTGTCTTCTATATCTTTGAGATTCGCCAGATTTCCGGCGTATGTCAGTTTATCGAGATTGATAATACGGTAATCGGGATATTTATTGACAAACAAGCGAACGACATGCGATCCTATAAATCCGGCGCCTCCGGTAATGATGATATTGCGTTTAAATTTCATGATCGATTATTTTTGTTTAAGTTCTTCTATGCATTTTACTAAAGAGTCTTTCCAATACGGAACTGTTATGCCGAATGTCTTTTTTACTTTTGTTTTATCCAATACCGAAAAATGCGGACGTTTTACTTTACTTGGAAATTCATCGCTGTGACAAGGTTGTATATCACAACAGTTTCCGGAAAGTGCGCATATCTCTTTTGCAAAATCATACCAAGAACAGACCCCTTCATTGCTGTAATGATAGATACCTTGCCGATTTAGAAAATTGTTTTCTATGATTTTGTAGATCAATGCCGCCAAATCACCGGCATAGGTCGGTGTACCGACTTGATCGAACACGACATTCAGGGTTTCTCTCTCTGATGTAAGACGTTGCATGGTCTTTACAAAATTGTTCCCGAACGGGGAATAGAGCCATGCCGTACGAAAGATCAGATAACGGCATCCTGAATCCAATATGGCTTTTTCTCCTGCCAATTTTGTGATTCCGTAAACTCCCAACGGATCGGTCGTCCAATCTTCGTGACAAGGGATATTCCGGTCTCCTTTAAAAACGTAATCGGTAGAGATGTGTATCAGAGTCGAACCCGACTCCTTGGCTGCTATCGACAGGTTTTCGACAGCCTTATTGTTCAGCAAATCGGCTGTTGCATAATCGTCTTCTGCTTTATCGACATTGGTATATGCAGCACAGTTTACAATTACTTGTATATTCTCTTTATCGATTATCCGGCGAATAGCCTTCAGATCGGTAATATCCAATTCCGCTACGTCGGTAAAAACATAATGGTTGCCCGAACTTTTCGATACACGGCGCATTTCATTTCCGAGTTGCCCGTTTGCGCCTGTTACTAATATATTCATCATCAATACAATTTTTCGTTATAGTCGAACAACCATGACGCATCTTGCAAACGACAATGATGCCGGTCTTTTTCTGAGAGTATTACTTTATCGGACGGTATTTTCCAATCTATCCCCAAATCCGGATCATCCCATGCCAAAGCTCCTTCACTTTGCGGGGCGTAAAATGCATCACATTTATACTGGAATATGACTTCATCGGTCAGGACGCTGAATCCGTGTGCAAATCCGCGCGGGATAAAGAATTGCCGATGGTTTTCTCCGGAAAGTTCTACGGCTACATGTTTTCCGAATGTGGGAGAACCTTTGCGAATATCGACGGCGACATCCAATACTGCACCTTTAAGTACTCGCACCAGTTTGCTTTGGGTATATGGCGGTTTCTGGAAATGCAATCCGCGCAAAACTCCGTAAGAGGATTTCGACTCGTTGTCTTGGACGAAAACGGTTTTACACACTTTTTCTTCAAATTCGCGCTGAGAGAACGATTCGAAAAAATATCCCCGTTCATCGCTGAAAATTCGCGGTTCTATGATAACCACTCCGTCTATGTCCGTTTTTATTACTTCCATTATTCCAATCCCAATTCATTAATAACTTTCAGCAAATATTGCCCGTATTGATTTTTAAGCATCGGTTGCGCCAAATCACGCATTTTATCGGCAGTGATCCAACCTTTGCGAAGAGCTATGCCTTCGAGGCAGGCGACTTTCAGCCCTTGTCGCTTCTCAATGACTTCGACAAAGGTTGAAGCTTCACTTAATGAATCGTGCGTACCTGTGTCTAACCAGGCAAATCCACGTCCTAATGTCTGCACTTTTAATTCCCGATCATTCAAAAAAGCCTGATTTACCGTAGTAATTTCCAGTTCTCCTCTTGCCGAAGGCTTTATATTTTTGGCAATATCGACTACACGATTAGGATAAAAATAGAGTCCTACAACTGCGTAGTTGGATTTAGGCTTTTCCGGTTTCTCTTCGATCGACATACAATTACCGTCTTTGTCAAACTCTGCAACACCATACCGCTCAGGATCGGCGACCCAATAGCCGAAAACCGTAGCTTTCTTGTCTTCGTCTGCCGTACGTACAGCGTCTTGCAACATTCGGGTAAAACTCTGTCCATAAAAGATATTATCTCCGAGAACCAGACAAACCGAATCGTCTCCAATGAATTTTTCACCGATAATAAAGGCCTGTGCCAAACCGTCCGGACTGGGCTGTTCGGCATATTCGAAATGCACTCCGTAATCAGAACCGTTTCCTAACAATCTCTTGAATCCGGGCAGATCGACCGGAGTAGATATTACTAAAATGTCCCGGATTCCTGCCAACATTAACACCGATATAGGATAATAAATCATCGGTTTGTCATAAATCGGGAGAAGCTGTTTGCTTACGCCTTTGGTGATCGGATATAATCTGGTACCCGAACCGCCTGCTAATACAATACCTTTCATTTTTAATATAGTTGCAATAATATGGCGTACGAAAGTCTAATTTTCTTCAGAATAACCTTTGCCATATCCATAATTATAACCGTATCTGTACCCATATTGATATCCATAATGACCATATGCTTCGGATGTGCCGTTCAGGATAACAGCCATGTTTTTATATCTTTGATCTGTATAAAATCCTTCTATTTCATAAAGCATGCTGCGATCTAATAAGCCTGACCGGATAATAAACAGTGTCATATCCGATAATTTATTGATAATAGAAGCATCTGCAACTATCTCTACCGGAGGACAATCGATAAAGATGCAGTCATATTCGGTCTTTAATGTACTCAACATTTGTTCTAAGCGCAGATCAAATAACAGCTCGGTCGGATTTGGAGGTATCGTGCCTACCGGTATTACATCTAAACCCGGATAAACCTTGCCTTTGACTATAATTTCAGAAAAATTTTCTACTTGCCCGCTCAAATAATTTGAAATTCCTATTCGGGGAGAATCGACATACGAGCTTAAAGAGGCTTTTCTCATATCGAGGTCAATAACCAATATTTTTTTACCTTTAATTGCAAGACTTTTTGCCAGATTCATGGTAATAAAAGTCTTTCCGCTACCCGGATTTGCAGACGTAACCATGATAACCCGGGATTGTCCTTCTTTACCCAACATGAACTCAAGATTGGTGCGTACAACTCTAAATGCTTCGTTGACAAGATTTCGGCTTTTTTCTTTAACTACAATCGTATGTGTTTCCGGTAATTTCTTTTTCCGGAATATCGAGCCCTGTTTGTCCTGATGATATGCCAACGGTATTTCTCCGACAAAAGGAATTGTCATATTTTCTAAATCTTTACGTCCCCTAACTTTAGTATTCATATTCTCTGCAATGAATATGACTATTACAGGTATCAACAGACCTGCTACAAAGGCAACCAACAAGATATTCTTTTTCAGCGGGGCTGTAGGCAACATGCTTCCTCCCGCCGGAGTGATAATACGGGTATTATATGCCGTAAACGCTTGAGAAAGTTCGTTCTCTTCACGTTTTTGAAGTAAGTATAGATAAAGCGATTCTTTTACTTTTTGTTGGCGTTCGACCGAAAGCAGATATTTGGCCTGAGCAGGGCTTTCAGCAATACGAGTAGTCGTCTGTTGTCCGCTGCGTTCGAGATTTTTTATTTGTGCATTTAAGGTAACAACCTGATTATCTATAGACGCGATAATTGCTTCGCGCATAGCAGCCAATGCATGGTCGAGATCGATAACCAAAGGGTTCTGGTCACTGCTGTTTGCAACCAAACTGTTGCGCTGAAGCAATTTGTTATTGTATTCTGTAATCTGATCTCCGAGGTTAGAATTTTCTATACCCGAATTGGCCGGCAAAAGCTGGTATTTGTTCGACTCTCCTCCTAAATAATTGCGAATATAGCGAGCCATATAAAGCTGATTGTTCAATGCCAATAATTGTGCATCAGTTTCACTGACCTGTGCCATATACATACTGGATGCCGCTTGCACATCGGGCAAAAGATGTTCGCTCTTATACGAAGATATGTCCTCATCTACACTTCCCAATTCTTTTTCAATAACACCTAAGCGTTCGTTGATAAACATAGAAGTGCTGATCGCTATCTGATTTTTATCTTTTACCCAATTTTCATTATATACGGCAATCAACGTATTCAGAATATCTTCGGCCCGCTGGATAGAAACGTCTTTGAATGACAGATCGACAACCGTAGATTTTTCATCATTTAGCACGACAGATAAATTCGGAGCATAACGACGGACAGCACTATAAAGACTAGAACAGGAAACATATATAGGTTGAGAAAATTGAGAAGTATAATAAGGCGTGGGGCATACTGTTACTTTTCCAACAGGAGTCATAATCGTGTCTGTCAATTGTCCTTTTACCAATTTCCCGGGCAGTTCTTCACCATTCCGTATAAAATCAGACAGTTCTACGGTACTATCTGCCAAAATTTTTACGGTCAACGCTGACGACTCATTATTGTCCGGAGTATCTATAAACACATTTATAGGCAAAGTATGACCATATAAAACTTCTCGATAAAAGCCTCCGTCAACAAGATAATCCATGTTCAGATGCAAACGCTTTACAACATCTGTCATAATTGCCGGAGACTGCAATGAAATAATTTCATTATTTACATTCGTATTTGCTTGAATCAGTCCCAAATCGGCAAAAGAACCAGCATCCGTAGAAAAAGATTTCCCATTAGAATCTTCTTTAATAAGAATAGAAGCCGATCGGGTATATACCGGAGGTGTTACTTTAATGTACAAGACAGCAGCTCCTAATGTAATCATCAGAGATAGGGCAAACCAATACCAATTGGATGCACAAAGGTATAGCAAATCTTGTATTCGCATAAACTCTTCAGATTGCTTCGATTTCGGATTATTTTGAACAGCAGCCATATTTTTACTTTAATATCAGAATAGTTATTTAACAATAAGCACGGTAATAGTGGTCAGCAATGAGGCCAATGACATCCAGAAAGATGTAGAACGGACATTATTACCGTTGACCGTAGATTGACGTGCCCGGACTGAATTAGGTTCAACATATATTACATCGTTCTGCTGAAGATAATATGCCGGAGAAGAATAAATCTGTTTTGCAGAACACAAGTCGAGTTGATAAGCGGTCTCTTTATCCCCCTCCTTTCTCAGGACATATACGGGATTCCGTTTCCCGTATATCGAGAGATCCCCGGCCATACTGATTGCATCAAGAACGGTAATTCTGTCCCGATCGATATTAATGCGCCCCGGTTTATTGACCTCTCCTAATACAAAAACACTGAGATTCATAAATTCTACCGTAACGACCGGATCTTTTATCAGATTTTCCTTAATAAGCCGGTCCTTGATGTATCCGGCAAGCTCGGAGCGGGTCATTCCTGCCACACGAATTTTTCCTAAAACGGGAAATTCAATATCTCCTTGAGAATCGACAGTATATACCGACATTTCTTGATTAGAATTTTGCGCCCCCGATGCTAATCCTGCACGAAAAGAGGCTATAGGCAAATTGAACAGGCTTGCCAATTGAGGATCTTTACTACTGACAACGATAGAAAGCTTATCTTCCGGTCGGAACGTAATTTGAGTCGATGCTATCAATTGCTCAGATATTCCCGGCTTAAGATCCTGAAAATATACGACCTTTTTAGACGAATCACATGAACTGAAAAGTACAATAACAAGTAAAATTCCTAATATATACTTGATCTGCATAACCTTAATCATCATTATTTTATTCATACTATTTTAATTCTTTACTATTCTATTTTTTCGATCAACGAAGGATGTATAAATGCGGTTGCAACGGCCATTATCCCTTGAATAGAAACGACTACCCTCCTATCGCCCTTAACTCGTACAAATACACCTTCTACTCCGGAAAAAATTCCTCCGGTAATTCTAACCTTATCTCCCTTTTTCAACATTAACGAAACAGGATCGAGATAAACGAGCTGATCGTCATACGTACCCGACACTGCAATGAAATCTTGCATTTGCTTATCGGGAATTATAATCGGACGGCCTGTTGCCTTATCCATAATATATCGAATAGGCAAACGGACTTCAAGTTCAGACTTGAATGTATCTATACTCCTTTTTGTCGAATGGACAAAAACAAGATTATGTATGATCGGTACTAATTTTCGTGATTTTTTAGCTCCTAAATCCGTGCTTTCATAGTGCATCGGTATAAAATTTTCAACATTATGACCGTCGAGATATTCTTTGAATATCATTTCCCGGCTATAAGTAACACGTATAGCATACCATGCTATATCACCTTGTTTCTTTAATTCTATGTTTTCTTTTTGCTCCAAAATTTTTCATAAAATAATCTCCGGTATAAAAAGGGATTATTTAAGGATATTCTCATATCCCAAAGATGATCGCGATTCACATCGAGACTTCTCTTACTTAATATCTTAGATGTGTAATTTATATACCAGAGATTATATTTTTATAAATAATACACCAAGAACCTGTACTTCTAAGACAAGATAGTTTTTGAATCTTTTGACCCTTCTAAAACTAAGCCGATCACTATTTCAAGAAGTTCTCAAAACAGACTCGGGCAAAATTTAGACGGCTTTTAAAATTCCTATCCTATTTTGGTAAAACTTTGAACAAGTTCCAAATTCATAGACTTTGAAATCATAACTAAAACTTAATAATATCAATAACTACAACAACAACTTTTCTAAACTTTTAATTTTTACAAAAGAATGTTCCTTAGGGACACCAGAAACATATATATCCCTGATTAACAATTGTTTGGCTGTATAATATAAAACACACCTTCAGCTCTGAATCCTGTTTCTATCACAGAAGTAGGACTTTATTATCTTGTATATATAATTAACTGATTAATAGCGTATTAATTTATTATAACGTAAAAAAATAGTTCCCAATATACTTTTATTTAGCTACGTAATATAATATTTGTAATACATACTATAACTTATTACACAATAACCTTTATTTTCATTATCCGAATAATAATTTATATCTGATTTGAATTTAAATTACTGACTTGCAAAATATTGATTTTCAGCACATGTGATTTTAATAGCAAAAAAATGTATATTATTTAATTGGATAAACAAACTTATTTGTCTAAATTTGAACCCGTTTAAGTCCTACTTCTGTGATAGAAACAGATTATTTTCATATGGACTATACTTCTCTTTTCTTCTTTTTTCCAGAATTATCGTCTTTATAATATAAAGAACTAATAATAAATTTATTAGCCTCATCTATAATAGAATTGTCTAAAGATGCCAAATAAATTTGCGTGGTTTTCTCGGATGTATGTCCCATACCGGCACTTATAACAGAAAGAGGTATATTTTTATTTCTTGCGGCTGTAGCCCATGTATGGCGTGCAACGTATGAGGTAAGAGGAGAAGACAGTCCTAATAAATCGGAAATTTTTTTGAGCTGTTTGTTATAATAACTCAGTGAATTTTGATATTGCCGATATGCTATTTTTTCGTCTGAAGATGTAATAATAGGAAATATATATTCACTTTTTGTTTTGTAATGGTCTATTATCTTTTTCATACATGATTCGATACGAATATTGATAATCTGTCCGGTCTTACGACGAATATATTGTATGAACCCATTTCTTATATTGCTTTTTCTGAGATAAGCAATATCGACAAAAGCCATTCCTCTCGTATAAAAACTAAAGATAAATATATCCCGGGCATAATCCAAAGCTTTATGTTCGGATAAATCCAAATTACTTAAACGAACAATGATTTCCTCATTTACAGCTCTCTTTCGAGTGCGGTCTACTCCGGTATATACTTTCCTGAATATATTTTCAGGATTAAAAAACATTTCTGCAGCAGCTTTATTATACACAGATCGCAATATACGCATATAAAAAGAGACAGAATTCCGGGTTATACCTCTCTTTCTCAGCCATGAATCATATTCAAGAATAAAATCTTCTGTCATTAAATAAAACTCAATGTCTTGATTATGAAGAAACGAAGCAAAGCTATTTCTCGTGCACATATAATTCCGGGCCGTTCCCAAACATCCGTTCTTTATCAATGATCTTATCTGTTTATCCATAAAAGCAAGAAAAGATTTATCTTGTCTATGTATATGAAATGCTTGTAAGATATCCTTTGCCGAATAATTTGGAAACGATTTAATTATATTTTGTAAAGCAGATACATCTTTCTTTATTCGGAGGTCTATATCCGTTACGTACGAAAACCGATATTTTTCTCTAAAAACGACAGACTGGGACTTTTCATCCCATTCTTCAGGGAACAATTTATACTCTGTTGCAATCCGGACAGACCTCATGCCTTCATGCAATACATAAACCACCGTTCCGGGAACTCCGGAAACAGATGAATGACGTAATTTGATTTTTATAGATACCATAACTTCTAAATATTATATATCAAAAATATATAACATATAGCTGCGTAAATATCATAGAAAAAATCATTTTTTTGTCCAAAGCCTGTCTAAATCTTGTACAGATATTTTTGAATGTTATTTCGAGGAGATTTTCCAAATTCGACCCAAGGAAAATATCAGATAGACTCTAGAACAAGTCTTTAATTAGAAACAAATAATTATTTATTGACGCACGATATCATCATTTTTCATTCGGTTGCCTCTGTAAAATCAGCAAAGCTACCGTTATAATAAAAATACCCAATATCGAATACAAATCGGGATATTCACCCGGAACAAGCAACCAACTTAAAACAACACCGGCAACCGGTACGACAAATTTCCACATGTTCAATTCAGAAACTTTCACTTCTGGTCTCTTAAGCAGCGAATACCAAATGGAAAATCCGACTGCCGGAATCAACGCCAACCATATCCATGCAATATAAAACTCTAATGAATAAGGTTTTACATACCAATCTTCTGTAAAAAACGATACAATATACAGAATTAATCCGCCAGAAAAATTAGCAAATGCAGTGAGCATAACCGGAGAAACTTTGTTTCTGTTCTTGGCAACTATAATATTAGTAGATGCTCCTACAATATTACTGATAATCAGCAATATGACTCCATAATAAAACGAAATGTCAGTATGAATAGAACCTCCTTTTGCAAAACTTATAAATACGATTCCGGCCATACCTAAAACAATAGCCAAAATCTTACGAAACGACATTCGATCATTTCCCATAGTGAAATGAGCCATAACAGCAACAAAAAACGGACCGCCTCCGATGATAATTGCAGATATGGCAGCGGGGACTTTATTTAATCCCATAAAAAAGAAACCGTACTGTATAAACGTCTGCAAAAAACCGAATAACAGCATATAACGCCACTCTTTCAAATTAGAAATCCAATCGATCTTCTGATATATCAAAAAAGGTATTAACAGAAGTCCGGCCAGCATAAAGCGCATACCGGACAAATGTAACGGAGTTGTATATTCAAATCCTATTTTCGCTCCTGCAAAGGCCGATCCCCATAGTAAACATGCAAAAATCGCCAATATCTTAGTTTTCATGTAATTCTTTATCTTTTTAAACTGCAAAGATAATCTATATATCTTTTTTTATTAGACTGTTTTTACATCCTATTATACGACAATCTGATAAGAAAGCGTATTTTTGCGATAGATTTTAAGAGGGTTTATTTCACTTGAACAAAAAAATAATACATATAGATATGGATGCTTTTTATGCTTCCATAGAATTGCGTGATCATCCGGAATATGTCGGGAAGCCATTAGTCGTAGGCCGTCCCGAAAGCAGGGGTGTTGTCTCTGCGGCCAGTTATGAAGCTCGGAAATACGGAATCCGTTCAGCCATGTCGTCTGTCAAAGCCCGGAAACTTTGCCCGGATGTAATATTCATACCAGGACGGATGGAGGTATATAAAGAGGTATCTAAACAAATACACGCTATATTCAGAGAATATACCGATATTATAGAACCGTTATCTTTGGATGAAGCATTTCTTGATGTTACAGAAAACAAAAAAAACATCGAATTGGCGACAGATATAGCAAAGGAGATAAAAAGACAAATAAAAGAAAATCTGAAACTTACGGCCTCTGCTGGTGTTTCTTATAATAAGTTTCTTGCGAAAATCGCTTCCGACTATAGAAAACCCGACGGACTCTGTGTCATTCATCCCGATAAAGCAATCAAATTTATCGCATCTCTTCCTATCGAATTATTCTGGGGTGTAGGAAAAACGACCGGAAAGAAAATGCACTTATTAGGAATTCATTCGGGTGCTGATTTACAAAAATGTTCTTTAAAATTTCTTATCAGTCATTTCGGAAAAAACGGAAATCTATTTTATGATTTTGCTCATGGTATAGATAACAGAGCGGTAGAAGCTGTAAAAATAAGGCAATCGATCGGCTGTGAAACAACTTTTGAAAAAGATTTGACTAGTCCCATGGCTGTTATCATAGAACTTTATCATGTAGCCTGTGAACTGACAGAACGCATCACTCTCAAAAAATTTCAAGGAAACACGCTTACTCTAAAAATAAAATTCAATGACTTTTCACAAAAAACCAAATGTATAAGTAATCATCATCCTTTAACAGACCTTGATGAAATACTGCCTTTAGCAAAAAAACTATTGAAAGAAATAGACATATCGCAACATCCGATTCGTTTACTCGGTTTGTCAGTTTCACATCCAACAGAAAAATTACATCCTCAACAGCTCAGTATCCAATTCTGAAAAACCTTGACCTTAATACTTTTTATTCCGGGCGGATATTCCCTGAAAAATCATTCACATATTATCCTGAACAATATTTTGAAAGGATATAAACCTTACAAGAGAAATTTGGCATACATTTTGAATATATTCATTTTTAAAATTTGACAACTTACGAAGTAAAATATTATCTTTATCGGTTACAGAAAATATGACAGATATGACAGTAAAAGAAATAATAAATACCCAGCAAGAGATTTATCGATTGCTTGCAAAAAAACAGATAAAAAAAGTATTCGAACTGTTGTCTGAATTGTCTTCGGTATTGCAAGATTGGACTGTCAACGAAAAACTGAATGAACTGGAAACGTCTTATAAATATATGCTCCAGTATATGTTCGAAGGTATCGAAGATCCTGAACGAGAACAGGTATATAGAAATTTGATTTCATCTTTATTCACTTTAACCGATAAAGTTACCGAATTACTACTCGAAAAAGAATCATCCGGTTTTTATTTTTCTAAGAAAAGATATTTTCAACTACATCCGGAGATGAGTATTCAGCAACAGTCAGACACATTAGATTCTGCCATTAACAACCTGTCTTTAAACAGTTTATTGAGTGATATAGAAAATAATGTCCGGACGCAAATTGAACTCAGAAAGCAAGTAGAAAAAGCAGAAGAAGAACTTGTAACCAGAATTTGGTGCAACTATCCGGCAACCGAATGGGATTACTCAGCTTTACGTGAAGGATTATCTCCAGAACATTTCCCCGTCGAAACGACTTGTTTAATCATTTCGGCGCTTACTTTAAATCTACTGCATCGGTATGACGAACAAAAATTGGCAATTCTATTAGACGTCTATGAGCAATCGGCCAATGAAGAAATACGTCAAAGAGCCTTATGCGGAGTTCTGATTCTTATGTACATATACAAAACGAGAATAGAGCTTTCGCCCTATTTGCTGGCAAGAATCGAAGCTTGTAAAGAAAACGAGCGATTTTGTAAGGAAACACGGACGATTTTTCTGCAATTAATAAAAAGCCGCGAAACTGAACGAATTTCTCGAAAATTTACAGAAGAGCTGCTTCCTGAAATGATGAAAATAAGCCCGTCTATTTATAAAAAGATGAAACAAGACGAGCTAATGAACGACATGAACTCTTTGGATAAAAATCCGGAGTGGCAGGAAATTTTAGAGCAATCAGGAATTGCCGATAAGCTTAAAGAACTGAATGATTTACAATTAGAGGGGGCTGATGTTTTTATGAGTACTTTTTCAGGACTCAAGAGTTTCCCGTTTTTTAAAGAAGCTGCTAACTGGTTTCGCCCGTTTAATACTGAATATACAGCATTGACCAACGTTTTTACCCAAGGAGATAAAGATAATAATTTCAAGAAACTCATTAGTTTATCCCACTTTTTGTGCAATTCGGACAAATATTCTTTCTGCCTCAGTCTCACACAAGTACCGGAAACCCAAAGAGGTATGATGACATCTCAATTCAATGCCGAAGGTATAGAGATGCAAAATATAGAAAAAGACAAACTTTCTCTAAATGCAGATGAAGCTGGGAAAAACATATCAAACCAATATTTACAAGACTTATATAGATTTTTCAAACTTTCATCTTTCCGATCCGAATTTTCAGACCCATTTTCATCTCATATAGACTTATTCCAGGTTTCATTCCTGCAATCTATATTTTCGGATGACAATACATTAAGGTTGATCGGAGAATTTTATTTCCGGAAAGAATATTATGCCGATGCCCTGACAATGTTCAATAAATTACTACAAAACCATCGATCAGACAGTGAACTATATCAAAAAATAGGATATTGCCTACAAATGTCGGGAGAATATGATAAAGCTTTAGACGCATATCTGAAAGCAGAAATGATATATCCCGATAGTCTGTGGACATTAAGGCGAATTGCGTCTTGTTACAGAACATTGAAAAAACCGGAAGCCGCATTAGAATACTACTTGAGAATAGAACAAATGAAACCTGATAATTTATCGATAGAGATGAATATCGGACATTGCTATTTCGAACAAGAAAATTATGACGAAGCCTTAAAATACTATTTCAAAGTCGATTATTTAGACCCTAAAAGTACCAAAGCATGGAGAGCTATAGCCTGGTGTTCTTTTTTGGCGGGAAAACAAGAACAAGCCCAACGTTATTATGAAAAAATACTGAACAACAAGCCTACCCCTATCGATTATATGAATGCTGGGCATATAGAATTTGTTCTAAAGAACCTGAATAAAACGGTAGAATTATATCGAAAGAGCATAGAAAATGATAAAGGCAATAAGGAATTATTTCTCAATAATTTCAAACAAGATATCAAATACTTGATACAAGCAGGTATATCTGCTAATGACATTCCGTTGCTAATCGACCAGCTCATGTATTCCTTAGAATCTGTTTAAATTCTGTTCGGGCAAAGTTTTAGAGGAATCTGCATGAATAATAGTCGATTACCCCTTCCCAAAAGAGAATCATACCGATACTCTCCAATATTGCCATAGACCGAAAAAACTAAAAGAAGACCTGATAATATTGCTTCATTGAAAAATTTAGACAGGCTCTTAGACCGATAATCTTCCGTACCGGATTATCGGCTTCCCAAATCATCATACAGTTTTTGCAGAAATGCCTTTCCTGCATTTTCTTTACTTCCGGTAGTATCTCCTTCCGAAAAAACAACCTTACCCGCTTCATTATCATATATGACTTTAGCATTAGAATCCAGATATCCGAATCCGTCCTTGAAGGTATAATAAGCAAATTTATATTGAGTAGTATCAGCAATATTTTTACTGAACTTAAAATCTGAATAGTCTATATTCATTTGTCCCAAAAGAGTGGCGGCAATATCGATCTGAGAGCTATAATCATTTATCACTTTAGGGCCATTTACCACTCCTCCACACCAAACCATAGGAATGTGATGACGGACAATATCAGGCTCTTGAACTCCGGCAGGATATCGCATAGCATGATCAGGCACTAAAATAATCAAAGTATTATTCCATTGGGGCGTTTGACGGAAACAATCGACAAATGCACCCAAGCAACTATCGGTATAAGCCACTGAATTAAGATAAGGATCATCAAAATGATGATACGGGACATCAAAGGGTTCATGACTGCTCAGTGTCAAAAATACTTTCATAAAAGGATGCTTCTGTTGATTTTGTATCAATTCACTGAAACGAATGAAAGTCGTGCCGTCATTTGCCCCCCATTTAGACAATAAATCACTAACCGGGAAATCTTTGTCAGAGACAATGCTTTGAAACCCTGAAGAAATAAAATAAGAACGCATATTGGTAAAATCCGCATCTCCTCCATAAAGGAATTGAATGTCATATCCCTCTTTCCGCAATGATTTAGATATGGCAGGCAGAGATTGAGATTTGACGGGATATTTCATAATAGATGTTGTCGGTTGCGCAGGATATCCGCTTAAAATCGAGACAAGTCCTCTATCTGTTCTAAAGCTATTCGCATAAAAGTTTGTAAAAAATATTCCTTCTTCTGCCAAACGGGTAAGGTTCGGCATTACTCCCGGAACTCCACCCAATTTCTCCATTGCGGTGCCGGAAAAACTTTCCAATATGATTAGTAAAATATCCGGACGCTCACGATTAATCCATCGAACAGAGTCATTTTCAGGGAAATAAACTCGACCGTGTGTCATCTTTGAAAATTCCTTATCTGCTTTATCTGCATCCATAAAACGATATTGCTGTTTAAAATCTTGCCCTTTAGACAAAGATGCCAGCAAACTGAAAGCCGGGTTTATTGCTGCATGATTAAACAACATATTATCACTGTAATATACCCTCCCTACATTAATTGTAGAAACCGAAATACCTCCTCGAATCGGGATAAACAGCAAACCGAGTAACAATAAAAACCAACATGTCGATTTGATACGATGTTTACAGAATTTCCATTTCCCAGAACCCTTCACAATCCAATAATTCAACGGATACCAAAAAATCGTAAAATACAGAATGATACATATAATTCCTAAAATCAAAATCCAAAACGGCACACTCGCCATAGCATCGGCAGGAGACTTCAAATAAAATAAAGGAGTTGCATCCATTCTAAATCCCCAATAGGTATATAGTTCTATATCAGAAATAAAAATGAGAGATAAAACCGCTATAATCAATGCAAAATATCCTTTATAAAACCATTCTGCCCATAATCCTTGTATCCATACTGTCACTAAAGCCACAAATACCGGCAATGCCAAAATATAGCTTGCAACCGAAAGATCGAGAGGAATACCGTGGTATATAACTTGCATCCAATCTATAAAAGAGGCTTTCTCGAATAAATTATAATGGAAAAGCATAAATAGTGGTTTTTGCAACATAAACATGAACATAAACCACAAATATATTTTGAGTAAAAAGAGCAATCGCTGTTTCATGATTTTTTTATTTTTTACACTATACCCGACACAAATGTATACTAAAAGAGAAAAATACACACTTGTACAGAGAGTTTTTACTTTTTAATTAATATAAATTAATAGCTCTTTTATGTTAAAGTATCAATTATTTGAGAACTTTGTCAACTCTAATAAAAACCTTTCTCATGAAAAGAAGATTTATATTTATAGTTTTTCTAACAATAACTTTATATATGACTCAAGCTGCAAATCCTTTTTTCGGGAAGTTTAAAACACCCCGAGAAACCGCACCATTCGACAAGATAAAAATAACAGATTACGAGCCGGCATTTCAAGAAGGTATTCGTCAACATCAAAAAGAAGTAGATGCAATTGTCAATCAGCGTTCTACACCTACGTTTGAGAACACAATAGAGGCATTAGAACGATCAGGAAGTTTACTGAACAAAGTATCAACCATATTTTTTGCTGTTTCTGAAGCCGAAGGCAACGATGAGATGATGGCTATTTCTCAAAGAATCTCGCCTATCCTCTCAGAACACGGCAACAATATCAATCTGAACGAAAGATTATTCGAACGGGTCAAATTCGTTTACGACAAAAAAGGAGAATTGGATTTATCTCCCGAACAAATGGCCCTATTGAACGATACTTATGAAAGCATGGTGCGCAAAGGCGCTAACCTGAAAGGAGAAAATCGGGAAAGATACCGTAAACTCACAACCGAGCTAAATCAATTGACTTTGACATTCGGACAGAATCTGCTTAAAGCGACAAACAGTTTTGAAATGCTATTGACTAAGCCTGAAGAATTGGACGGGCTTCCTCAAAGTGCAATAGATGCAGCGGCATTAATGGCTCAAAACAAGGGGAAAAAAGGATTTCTCTTCGATCTTTCTTATCCAAGCTATGGCCCGTTTATGCAATATTCGGCACGTCGGGATTTGAGAGAAAAAATGTATCGGGCATATAACTCACGCTGTCAGACCGGAGAGTTCGACAATACACAAATCGTGAAACGTATTGCTGAAGTCAGGATGGAAATCGCCAAATTGATGGGGAAAGACAATTACGCAGAGTATACATTGGAACGCCGTATGGCAAAAAACAGCCGAAATGTATATAACTTGCTAAACCAGTTATTAGAGGCATACAAACCTGAAGCTTTACAAGAAGTTCGAGAGGTAAAAGGTTTTGCAATCGGTATGGAAGGGAAAAACTTCGATCTGATGCCATGGGACTGGTCTTATTACTCAGATAAATTAAAAAATGCCAAATACGATCTTAACGATGAAATGCTGAAACCTTATTTCGAACTGAATCGAGTAAAAAAAGGTGTATTCGGTTTAGCAGCACGTTTATACGGTCTCAAATTTAAGAAAAACAATAAAATTCCCGTATATCATCCGGAAGTTGAAGCTTTTGAAGTTTTTGATGCAAATAATAAATATGTAGGCGTATTATACACAGATTTTCATCCTCGAGCAACCAAAAGAGGCGGTGCATGGATGACCGAATATAAAGGACAATGGAAAGATGAGAATGGGAAAGACAGCCGCCCTCATATTACTATCGTCATGAATTTCACTCGTCCGACAGCTGACAAACCGGCATTATTGACTTATGGGGAGGTCGAGACCTTTTTGCACGAATTCGGTCATTCTTTACACGGTTTATTGGCAAACTCAACTTATGCATCTCTCTCAGGAACAAATGTATTTCGTGACTTTGTAGAACTGCCTTCTCAGATTATGGAAAATTGGCTTTCCGAAAAAGAGTTCCTCGATACATTTGCCTCCCATTATGAAACAGGGAAAAAAATGCCGGCAAAATTAATCGAAAAGATAAAAAAATCAAGACAATATAATGCAGCTTATCTCTGCTTGCGTCAATTATCTTTCGGATTTCTTGATATGGCTTGGTACACACAAACCGATTCCATCGAAAACGTTACTGAATTTGAACAAAAAGCAATGACTCCGACCCAATTATTACCAATTGTTGACGGAACCGGAATGAGCAATCAATTCGGACATATTTTTTCAGGAGGCTATGCTGCCGGATATTACGGATATAAATGGGCTGAAGTTCTTGATGCAGATGCATTTTCTTTATTTAAAGAAAAAGGTATCTTCAATCGAGAAATTGCCGAATCCTTTAGAAAAAATATTCTCGAAAAAGGAGGTACAGAAGATCCGATGGAATTGTATAAACGTTTTCGCGGACATGAACCTTCTATAAAAGCATTGATGCAACGCGATGGTATTCTCAACGAATAATCCAGCATTTTTGCATTATCAATAAAAGAAATTCCCATCGAATAATATTCGATGGGAATTTCTTTTTAGATTGTATTAATATCATCCTAACATTACTCTACCGGTTGACAAGAAAAGACCATACCGAAATTGCCGGCAGCATGTGAACCTGTAAAAATCAGCTCATAATCATTAACCGTCTTCGTATAAATTCCTTCCGCATTAGGATTCACCAAAAAATTTTCAGAGGCAAGTTTTGCATAATATTCCGTAGCCATAGATGCATCACATTTATAATCGAAGAAAGCAACACTTTCTAAACCGAATGTTTTATTATACTGATGCAATTCTATATCGCCTTCATACTTCGGGAAATTTCCCATAAACGGATACTTCTCGACCAACTTCTCCCATGTCATTCCGGTTGTAACCTCAACATCCCCGTCCCCATCTTCATCATCATCTTTCGAACAACCAACTGACAAAAAAGAAAGCGCTATAACACAACTCAATACTGTAAAAAACTTTTTCATAATTTGATATTTTTACTATTTAAAACCGAAAAGAAAATCCACTGGAAACATAGCCGATATCATAGCCACTCTCTACATACACGCCTACTTTTTTACAAAAGTAATAACGTAAACCTGCGATTGCAATGCCGCTGACACTCGTGTCCATATTACTCTCAGCAATCATTTTTTCACCACTTTCGCAATCAATTGTTCGATTTCCGGTCATATTCAAGTCCATCATCAAACGTGCATAGAACTCAAAGTTGTGACAAAGAGTTAAATGCCAACTTAATCCGGCACAAATATCAAATCTATTACAAGATGTTGCCTTTGTCTTTGGACCATAACCATTATCCCATTCCCAATTATAACTATATTTGCTATAAGTAGCTCCGAACAAATACCCGATGCTTCCCAACTTACTGAAATCAAGGAAACAAATATCTGAATAAATACCGATGGGAGGAATGTCTATTTTATAACCATTTCCTCCATGTTTGATTTTTCGCGACCAAGGAGCGATATCCGGAGCAATTCCTATTTGCATAGTTCTCATATATTGGGGAAACACGACTTCATTCTTCACTCTTTTCCATGAAGCCGACTCAGCTCCGCTAACAACTGCAATAGAATTTTGAACGCCAAGCTGATCATTTTCAATTTTTCCAGCTACTCTTTTTACCGGGCGGTCACCATATTCCGTTTCCCAGCTTTTTACGACACTCATCATATCTTCAAATTCTTTTGCCTTAATACGCAATGCAAATTCAGGATAATCATAAATTTTGCAGAAATAATATGCCATTTGTGTTCTATTCACTGCCGGTGTGCCAATTACATAGGGCGCAGATAGATATTGACGGGATGTAAATATTGCAATATCTTTATCAATACTGAAATAATAATACATTTCTCTGCTAACAGTAGTTATATTATTTACTCTATTTTGAATAACAAAAAATGCAGAATATACATCAATACCATTTCCATCATATTCAATCCTAACCCAACGGATTTTCGGTTTTCCTGCCATAAAGCCGATATTTTTACATTTTCGCTTTACATATTTAAGTTTATCCATAACTATTAGCGAATCAATATCTTCGCTGATATACCGGATTCTCTCTCCTTGAGGAGTTTCACTCACCTCAAAAAAAGTCGGATCATTCACTATTGCCGATCGCAGATAACCTTTCACAATCGAACTTTTCGATTGTGAAACGATTTTGTTCAAATATAACGTTACTGGAACAGCTTCTGCATCTATTTTCTTCTTTTTTCGAGCTATGGCTTCGGGAATAAGAACTATTCCGAAAACCACAATCAATAATAATCTTATTAACAAAAAATCTCTCATATATTATCTTTTTCGAATCCTTTTCAAAAGAACAAGCATAACAAATCGTCATTTCTATTACATCTTATTACTAAATTTTCAATATAATCACTTGATTTTAAGCAACGACATTATCTATATAAATTTTATACAAATAAAAACATTATTTTCTTTATATTTTGCCCATAATTATTTTATTATTATTCAAAAAAGAAGCAATTAAATTACTTCCGACCCTTTTCCCAATTTTATTTTATCACATTTATCCGGTTCAATATTTCCCTCTAAAGTTCTATTTCGCGTTATAATTGTTCTATAAGTCATTTAATAAAGAATAAACAGCCTATTATTTAAAAAAAATATATACGTTTATGTCATAAATGAGATATTATGAAACATATATCAGTTCCTAAAATAGATTTATCATCCGTAAAAAACTACAACACGATCGATCTGATAGATACAGACTTCGCCATACTGGATAACATCAATAATATTCCGCTGTTTGACTATCCTTCGATCATCGAAACAACAGTTTTCGCACTTTGCCTGAAAGGAAATTGTAAAATAACAATCAATCTGAATGAATATAATATATGCCCGAACGATATGATCTTGCTTATGCCAAATCAGATCGTCATGTTATGCGAGAAAAGCGATGATGTTTCGGGATTATTTATAGTCGTGTCAAAAAATTTCAGTAACGAGATTCTTCCCAGCACAGAAGATATGCTATCTGTATTTTTTTACGCAAAAGAATCCCCTAAAACTACACTTAACCCGAATGAAATAAAATGTTTAAAAGAATATCATTCTTTTTTGCGAAACAAGGTAAAGGAAACAGAGAATATTTATCGCAAAGAAATCATACGCATATTATTGAAATCCTTATTTTATGAAATTGCCAATATTACTAAGAAAAAAATTCCAGAGAAATCGATACGAAAATCCAGAAAAACGGAGGTGTTCGAATCTTTTTTAAAAACAGTCGCCACGCATTATAAACAACAACGCTCTGTAACCTTTTATGCCGACAAACTATATTTGACTCCTAAATACCTTTCTTGTGTAATTAAAGAGATAAGCGGAAAATCTGCTGGAGAGTGGATCGATGAACAAGTTATTTTGGCCGCTAAAGCATTACTTAAATCAAGTAACATGACAATTCAGGAAATTTCAGTAGAACTAAATTTTGCCAATCAATCTTTTTTCGGGAAATATTTTAAACAACATACTGGTATTTCTCCCAAAGCTTATCGAAAGATATAATAAAAAGGATTATAGAAAATTTTGGTTTTTCTATAATCCTCCTTACTATCATTTTTTACCTATATCAAATTCCAAGAGAAACTTTTACGGCTTCTATTTTCTGATTTGCCAATTCATTGACTTTATCATAATCTTCACGAGATTTCAATTCACCTTTTACTTCTATATAGAATTTTATTTTAGGCTCTGTTCCTGAAGGACGTATAGAAACTTTAGTCCCATCTTCTGTAAAATACTGTAACACATTCGATGTAGTCGGCATATCTAAAGTATACTTTTCATTCTCCACCAAATCATTAGCAACTAAAGTAGAAAAGTCTTTTGTAAGAATAACTTTCGAACCGGCAATCTCCGTCATCGGATTATTCCTGAAATTCTTCATCATCGCTTCGATTTCTTCAGCCCCCGATTTTCCCTTACGAACTACAGAAATACCTTTTTCTTTAGAGAAACCGTAAGTCAAATAAATATCTTGTAACATTTCATATACAGTCTTGCCATTATCTTTTGCCCAAGCTGCAACCTCCGCCATCAAAGAAATTGCAGATACAGCATCTTTATCCCGAGCAAAATCCTCAGCCAAAAAGCCGTAGCTTTCCTCTCCTCCACCGATATATTTCTTCTTTCCTTCCAACTCACGGATTACAGATGCAATCCATTTAAACCCGGTATAACAATCATAGCAAGTGATATTATTACGATCAGCAATTGTTTTTATCAACTCAGTCGTCACGATAGTTTTCACGATATATTCGTTTCCTGTAAGTCTGCCTAACTCTTTATATTTGGTCATCAAATAATTAAGTAAAATCATAACAATCTGATTTCCATTTACAAGAACAAATTCCCCTTTATCATTCTTTACTGCTATACCAATACGATCGGCATCAGGATCTGAAGCCATAACAATATCGGCATCCACTTCGATACCTTTACGTATAGCCATATCCAAGGCTGCCGGTTCTTCGGGATTTGGAGAAACTACTGTCGGAAAATCCCCGCTGACAACATCTTGTTCCGGAACGTGAATGATATTCGTAAATCCAAAATTTTTCAATGATGCCGGAACTAATTTTACACCTGTACCGTGTATAGGCGTATAAACAATTTTCATATCTTTATGCCGTTCGATAGCATCAGGACTCAACGACAAAGTTTTAATTTTATCAAGGAAAAGCTTATCTACCTCTTCTCCGATCATTTCGATCAAAGCGGGATTTCCTTTAAACTTGATATCGGCAATAGAACGTATCCTATTTACTTCAGCAATCGTATTCTTATCGTGCGGCGAGATCATTTGAGCGCCATCATTCCAGTATGCTTTGTATCCGTTGTATTCTTTGGGATTGTGAGATGCTGTCAGGATAATACCGCTTTGGCATCCTAATGCTCTTATGGCAAAAGACATCTCGGGAGTAGGTCTTAATGATTCAAAAAGGTATACCTTGATTCCGTTGGCAGAAAAAATATCTGCAGAAATCTCTGCAAACAAACGACTATTATTACGACAATCATGTCCGATTACGACTTTTATTTCAGATAAATCGGCAAATTCTTTTTTTAAATAATTGGATAATCCCTGTGTCGCAGCACCTACCGTATATATATTCATCCGATTTGTTCCAGCTCCCATTATCCCACGCAGTCCACCAGTACCGAATTCCAAATCTTTATAAAACGACTCTATCAGCTCTGTCTTATCATCATTGTCAAGCATCCTTCTCACTTCGGCTTTAGTGGCTTCATCATAACCGTCTCCCAGCCAAGTCTGTGCTTTTGCAGTTACTTCTTTCAATAAGGTCTCATTTTCCATACAATTCTCTTTTTTAGAAAAATTTCACAACATCTATAATATACAAATATACAAAAAAGTTTTTATCGATACAGAGATATAAGGCAAAATAGTTTTAAAGCCAGTTTAAATTTTTATCTTTCAAAAAGCGACTTTCAACCGGTCTCCAGCATCTTTAGCGACTGCCCGATAATACTCTTCAGAATATCCCGGAAAATCAGGATCAGCAGGCAAACCGTACCCATTCTCTAAAAAATGCCCGCCTTTTTCTTTTTTCCTATTTCCATCTAAATATTTAACCAATAAAAACTCTCCTAACTTTTTCCACTGGACAGTCGTTTGTTGGGCCTGAGCTACACTATAAGCATTCAAAAAGCGAATTGCCGCTACAGGATCGTTACGATACAAATCATTAGCAACCTTTTCTATTACAGGCTGCTGTACATAAAATGTCGTTTCTATATCTTTCTGAACGGGACGTATATCCTCGATCATCTGATCATAACGAGAATAAGACATATTGGCAACCCAATTATGAATCCAAAAAGCAGAAGTCCAAGATAAGTCATACATGCTCCCGTTCAATTCACTATAACACTCCGGAACTTCATTTAAACAAGCATATAAGGGCACATAGACACAAGTATTCGTATCATCTACCCCAAACCATAGAACTCCTCCGATTGCATTCGGCAACCACGACCGCATCTGAGCGACCAGTGTAAAAGCAGTCTGTTGTGTTGCCACAGCTCGCTCATTAGTATATTCTACACTATCCACTTTAAAGGTCATAGGCCGAAATCTATAAGGGCATTTAAACGGTCCTGCACCTACATCTTGGGTCATGTCAAAAGGTGTACCTTCAAAATGATCACGCATGGCATCTTTCATATCCTGTACCGATAACTTCTTATCCGGTTTTATATAAAGCGGCAAATACTCTTTAGATTTACCATTCAAATATGATAAATATTTACCCATAGAACTATTAAACCGATTATAAAAACTCCATACTCTTGCTTCACATCCTCTCAATGCTCCAAAATCTGCAGGAGCATAAGCGTCGGCAAAACTGAAATCTTTATTCAGTCCATTGAAATAACCTTGTTCCCGAGCAAATGATATGACATCAGGAGAATATAGGCAATTTTCTTTATCATCTAACGGGAACTTATGAATGCGAGACTGATTGGCATGTGCGGCAATGCAATCATCGGGAATGCGTACGGCAACCCATACAGCACCCTGATTTTGAGGTCCTTTTCCAATCATCTCCATAATCCACACTTCTTCAGGATCAGCAATAGAAAAAGATTCTCCTGAACTATAATAGCCATATTCGCTAACCAGATCGGTCATGACCGTAATCGCTTCTCTCGCTGTCTTAGCTCGCTGCAAAGCAATATACATCAAACTGCCATAATCAATTATACCCGTAGTATCTACAAGTTCAGGACGCCCTCCCCATGTAGATTCGGTTATAGACAATTGATGTTCATTCATATTACCGACCACTTTATATGTATATTCGACTTGAGGAATATGTCCTAATAATTTATTCGTATCCCACTCTCTGATTTCCATAGTGCTGTTTTTAGGATGTCTTGCTGCCGGGATAAATTTTAAAGCTCCATACAATGTATGGGAATCGGCCGCGTATGTTATAAATGTAGAGCCATCTATTGTGGCATTCCTACCAGCCAAAAAACTTGTACATGCTCGTGCTCCGGGAACAAGCATTCCCCAACAAAATGTGCATAATAAGATAAATTTTTTCATAAAATATGTGTTAGGTATTTACCAATAAAATGAATTCTCATAAACCGCCCGGTTTCCGCAACGATCTGTAACCGTAAGTCTAAAATGGTGCTTTTTATTCCTTTTTACACGTACCGGATCGAGCTTGCAGCTCAATATTGCAGTCTTGCCATCCATCTCAAGAAGTGCAAATTTGCCATCAATTTCACCTCTGTAAGACTCGACTCCAGTATGCTTATCTCCTATTCTGATACGAATCTTTCCTGTATTTCCCCATTGGGCAGGAGACATAGGAGTAATGACAGGATTTACGGTATCTGATTTAACAACAAATGTTCCTAATTCTCTTATTTTAACTTCTAAATACCCATTCATATATGTACCAGTATAAGGAATCTCTTTATTCCCGAATACTCGAGCTAAATAGTATTGTTTTTTATTATTAAGGGTATCTGAGGGTATTTTGATTCTTAAATTACAATATAAATGCAAAGGCACGCATTCTTGCCCCACAACATAAGAATTATCGCTATTCTGGAAACACTTCAATTGAATATTTTCGTAAAGAGCCCCTTTGGGAATAAATAGTGAAACCCCATGTTTATCGATGAAATTATTCTGATTATATACACAAGCATTATCGGAGGGATTATCCATCAGAATATTTTTCTTTTTTCCATTTATTGAAAATGTACATATTGTCAAATTACCATGTCGGTCTCTCAGTTCATAACGAATTTTATAAACACGTTCCTCATCGATCGTAATCACACCTTGTTCAACAACATCCTTATAAACAGGCAGATAATTCCCTATAGCCACATAAGAACGCATTATAAAAGATCGACGTTTTATCCAATCCTCATAATCGATAAATGAGTTTACAGCCCGACTTTTATCAAAAGAGAAGCGTTCAATAGCAGAAGAATAGACGATTTTATCATCCACAAATAGTCGAATAGAATAAACTCCGTAAATATTGGAAGTCTCGTTCATATAATCATAGGCTTTCACTCCAAGAACGATTTTTCCCCATGCCGTTACCGGAGATGAAAGAGTCACAATTCCGTTCTTCTGACGAATAACGGAAAAATCCTTGCGAACATATCCGTTATTTACAATTCCTGCAATTGGATAAACAGCGATTGAACGAATTTGAGGCGGACGAGTATCTTTCAAATATGTTTTGAGAAAAGGCATAGGATCTAACAAATATTCCGATTCTGTTTCTCTTATTTCAAAATGTAAATGCGGACCTCCCGAACTACCGGTATTTCCACTATATGCGATTACTTGTCCCTTTCTGACTTTAATTTCATCTTTTTTCAGAAAGAAATTGACAGAAAAACTTTCTTGGGCATATTGCCGCATCTTTACTATATCATCTATAAATGGAGCAAAACGATCTAAATGTCCGTACACAGTGGTTACACCTATTCGGGGATGATCGATATATACTGCAAGACCATATCCGTATGGAGAAACACTTATCCGGGAAACAAAACCGTCTTCGACAGCATACACCGGTGTTCCAGACTGAGCTTTTATATCTAAACCCGAATGGAAATGATTATTCCTCAATTCTCCGAAGTTTCCGCTTAAATACAGAGTTCGGTGCAAAGGCGGATCGATTTTGAAATCAGTAGATACAGGCTTATAATTCGGGGAAATCCCCATACATATATTCAATAAAATCAATAACAAACTCAACATATCCCAGCAATTAAAACCTAACAAATGTACAAAAAATAATGGTGCATCAACTTTTTAATCGGTCTGAGTATAATCTTTGGCCAAACCACCTTCTCCGGTCTCCTTATATAGCGAAGGAAGATCATGTCCCGTCTGTTTCATTACTTCTACGACTTTATCAAATGAGACCCTATGTATTCCATCGGAAAAAGATGCATACAAATGAGAATCTAAAGCTCTCGCCGCAGCATAAGCGTTCCTCTCGATACAAGGAATTTGTACCAATCCGCAAACCGGATCACAGGTCATCCCCAAATGATGTTCCAACCCCATCTCTGCCGCATATTCTATTTGAGCCGGACTTCCTCCTAATAACTGAGTAGCAGCACCCGAAGCCATTGCACAAGCAACCCCGACTTCTCCCTGACACCCGACTTCGGCACCAGAAATAGAGGCATTTGTCTTTACGATATTTCCGATCAGTCCGGCAGTAGCTAAAGCCCGGAAAATACGCATATCGCTAAAACCTCGGTTTTTCTGCAAATGATATAATACAGCCGGCAAAACCCCACATGCTCCGCAAGTCGGTGCTGTCACGATCGTATGTCCCGAAGCGTTTTCTTCACTAACAGCCAAAGCATAAGCAAAAAGCAATCCTCGATCTCTCAAAGCCTCTTTATATCCTCCAGCTTGAATAAAATAATCGGCGGCTTTCCGTCGGAGATTTAACGGCCCGGGCAAAACACCTTCCGTGTCTAATCCTCTCTGTATACACTCTTTCATATTTTTCCATACTTCAGATAAATACTCCCATATATCCACACCTTCTCTCTCCTCAACATATTCCCAATAACTTCTTCCCGAATGCTCACACCATCTTAAAATATCACTTAAATGAGACATGTCATAAACATCAGAAATTTCTCCGATAGGTGGCCGATTTTCTTCTGATAATGCACCTCCGCCGATACTATATACAGTCCAAGTGTCCAAAACTTCGTTTTCCGAATTTATAGCACAAAAAGTCATGGCGTTCGGATGAAAAGGAAGAAATATTTTCGGCAACCATTCAATCTGTACAGGAGCATGAGGTTCTAAAACTTCTAAAATCGCCTTGTCGGTCAAATGGCCTTTACCTGTTGCAGCAAGACTTCCGAATAGGGAAACTTTGAAAGATGCACTTCGGGGGTTACGTTCTAAAAAAATTTTCGCAGCCCTTTGAGGCCCCATAGTATGGCTACTCGAAGGCCCTGCCCCAATCCGGAATATCTCTTTAATCGAATTCATGGTTTTCATATAAACAATAACTCAATACGGTTTCAACAATTCATAATAATGCATATCTATAATCTTACCGTTTTTAATTCCCATACGATGCATAACAGCAAGCTGCTTAAAACCATTTCGCCTCAATACCCGCATCGACTTTTCATTAAAGTCAAAGGTTAACGCATATAAACGAATCAAGTCTGTTTCGGTAAATATATAACTTATCAATTCAGATAAAGCATCTGATACAATACCCAACCCTTGAAAAGGTTCTCCAATCCAGTATCCGACCTCTGCATTAAGTCGTTCGATATCATTTTGCCGAACAAACCCGATACCCCCTACTGCCCGACCGGAAACCTCAATTGCAAATTGAGAATAAGGCTCGACCGAAGCCATCTTGATAAAAGCATCTGCATCGTCCGAGGTGTATGGGTGAGGGAATGAATCACGAAGATTATTCCATATACTGATATTATTAGCATAATATGCCAAAGAATTACAGTCTGACTCCCGCCACGGCCGCAAAATGTAATTCTCTTTTTTCACTATCATATTTTCAAATCATTAGAATTATTTGTCTATTCCGGCTATGATTATTAAAGCCATTTTACACTCAATTAATATCTGGTACAAATTATAAATTACCTCAACAAAGATATAGTAATTAAACTATAAATAGTTACCTGACCTATCATAAATAATTATCGATAATTTTATATTTTATCTTTCATCCTATTCTTATCCAAAAGTGTCACTAAAAAACAAAAAAGCGGTTTTCTTGATAAATAACCGCTTTTTAAACCAAAACTACTAAAAGTCTGTCTAAATCTTCTAATGAACAATCAAGACTTTGTATCTACACCATGATCAAAATATTCAGCCAACTCTCTATTTGTTTCAATCCCGTATCGCTCATCGTGTTGACTCATATCCAATCCGATCTTTTCGCTTTTTTCAGATACACGCATAGGGATCATTTTATCCGTAATCCAATATAAAGCATATGTTACAATAAATGTATATCCGCAAACTATCACTACTGCTATTATATGATTTAAAAGATTTTGCCAATAAGTAATATTTTCAGTCGCATTATATACAAAGATTCCGGTCATAATAGTTCCGACAATTCCTCCTACCCCATGTGTAGGAAACACATCCAAAGCATCATCAAAAGAATTTTTCTTATTTTTCCAAGAAACAGCCATATTACATATAACCGTTACGACTAAAGCAATAAATATACTTTCCCCGACAGTCACATACCCAGCCGAAGGTGTTATGGCGACCAATCCTACGACTGCACCGATAGCAGCTCCCATTGCAGAAGGCTTACGTCCTCTCAAACAATCAAATACTACCCAGGTCATCATTGCGGTAGCCGATGCCGTATTTGTATTTAAAAAAGCTTTTACAGCTATAGAATTGGCAGCCAAAGAAGATCCGGCATTAAACCCGAACCATCCTAACCAAAGCATAGCCGCTCCCAATAATACAAACGGAATATTGGCCGGTTGTCCCGATTCTTTTCTTCTTCCCAAAAATATAGCTCCGGCCAAAGCTGCAACTCCAGAAGAGGCATGAACAACAATTCCACCGGCAAAATCAAGAACCCCCATTTGACGAAGAAAACCATCGGGATGCCAAGTCCAATGAGCCAAAGGACAATACACAAATATACAAAACAAAATCATAAATACCAGATAGCCAGAAAAACGAACACGTTCGGCAAATGAGCCGGTTATCAATGACGGAGTAATAATGGCAAATTTCATTTGAAACAAAGCATATAATGCTAACGGTATCGTCGGCGCCAATAACTTATCTGTAGCTCCACCAACATTCACAAACATAAAAAATGTTCCCGGATTTCCTATAAAGTGCCCGACATCTTCGCCAAAAGCTAAACTAAAGCCCACGACTACCCAGATAACACTAATCACTCCCATAGCAATAAAACTCTGCAACATCGTAGATATGACATTCTTAGACCGTACCATTCCTCCATAAAAGAAAGAGAGCCCCGGTGTCATCATCAAAACAAAAATAGTTGCAGTAATCATCCATGCGATATCAGCAAAATTCAAATTAGAATCTATATCTGTAAACACCCCTTCATGACCCGAATAAAATAATCCTAAAAAACTAATGCTTAATAAAGCTACAAATAAAATAATCCAACGTTTTTGCATATCCATTTCGTTTTAAATATTATGAAAGATTTTTATGCAAAAATATTTCATTTAGACACAAATGTTTAACAAATACAAACAAAATGATTTAATATCACAACATATTACTGCATATTGATATTAAAAACACGTATAAACAGTATTTTTTTAACGAATTAACCCGAATATATTTCAAAATAATACTTATAACGAATTTGATTTCAAAAAGAATACGACTTTTTAATAGTAACGGTCAGTTTCATGTCATGTTTTCTCATTTATTCAAAAAAAGACATTCGATCGAAAAAAAATATTTGTATTTTCGCGGCATGAATGAATCGTCCGTATGTATCTTTAAATTAATTATCATATCTCTATTCGGGTTAGTGACGATTTCATATCCAAAAATTTCTTATGCTATTTCACAAGATTCATTGATAAATTCTCAAAATAAGAAAGGATGGAATGTGACACCGTTTCCGGAGATTGCCTACAATAGCGATCTCGGATTTCAATACGGTATATATTGCGAATTATATGATTTTGGAAATGGGGAAAATTACCCGGACTATACACATAAATTTTGTATCGAAGCAGCCCGATTTACAAAAGGATCTGGAGTTTACTGGTTTTTCTATGATTCTCCCCAATTATGGAAAAACCACAGATTCTCATTTGATGTTGCATACTTACCGGACAATATGTGTGATTTTTACGGATATAACGGTCGTAGCGCACCTTACTCAGATACACACAACGATTCTTTCTATAAAATAGATCGAAAACAAATTCGTATGATTTTCGGCCTACAAGGGAAAATTGTAGGACAACTTAATTGGATGGCAGGCATCAGTTGGCAAAAAATGATGATTCAACCTGTTTCCTTGAAAAAATATGTCGGAGCAGATAACCTTTACAATCGCTATATAAAAGCAGGACTGATAAATCAGAATGAGGCAAAAGGCGGAAATGTTCTGCAATGGAAAGCAGGAATAGTTTATGATACCCGTGATAGAGAAGCAGATCCGACGCAAGGTATATATGGAGAAGCTATCTTCGCTTTTTCTCCAGACTGGACAAGTAAAAACGGATACTCCTTTATAAGAACAACCTTGAACGTCTGCTATTATCAATCGCTTTGGAAAGAACACTTGACTTTGGCAGGACGAATCGGATTGCAACTTACTCCTGTCGGGAGAGTTCCGTTCTATTTTTTATCAGATATAAATACTTACTATATAAGACAAACTTATTCTGAAGGATTAGGAGGAACAAATAATATAAGAGGGGTACTACGTAACCGAATTACGGGAAACGGTATCGGTTGGACCAACATAGAGTTAAGATTACGTTCACGGGTGATAAGACTATTGAAACAAAACTGGTATATCGGAATGAACCCTTTTTTCGACGCAGGGGCTGTACTGCAGCCATACCGGTTGAAACTGCAAAAAGAAAGCAATGACCCTATTATTTACAGCGGTAAAAACGAATGTCTCCACACAAGCGCAGGAATAGGGCTGAAACTAGTCATGAACCATAATTTTGTTCTTTCGGCAGAATGGGGAGCAGCTTTTTCCCGTGAAGACGGAACAAACAGCATAGACCTCGGAATCAACTATTTATTTTAGAATTTCATCTCTTATTCCCTACAAAAAATATATTCGAATTTAGATATATTTAATGGCTTCGCAACAAGCTGATAATTTTAAATAACATATATTTGTATCATATTGTTTTTAAACAACAAATTCTATAAAATCTTTTTTACAAAAAAATGATTTAATCGCATTTTTAATCAATAGCTGATTTTATGAAAAAGATTATTTTAATATCGATTCTATTATACAGCATTTCATGTTCGTTCCGGCATATTCCAATTATGCCCGGAGGAAAAAATAACAAAATCGAATACATGAAAATATCTGTTTTACCCGATACAATTCGGTTCTCAAACAATTTCAGAATGTTATGGGACGATTTACTAAAAGAAGCCAATGGCTATTTATCATCTAAAGATTACACTCCGTCAGAACAACTGCGAGAAAAATATAATTTGAAATATTCTGACGGGAAATATTATATTAAAGGGTATCTACATACCCGACCATATTTCGATAAAAACAAAGCTGAAAGCCAAGGAATATCAATCGTCTCGTATACCGACACACTGAAAAGTTTCTCATGCCTGATTTCACAATTACCGGAATTAATAACCCTACCCGATATTTCTGCCATAGAACTAAATAAGTCTATCAATTTACGATTACCTAAAAAATATTGATTATGAAGAAAACCATTATCTCTCTATTATTATTCTGCTTTGCCACATTCATTATGGCTCAATCAAAATTGTCGCCATATACACGGCATTTTATAAATGAAAAGGAACAGATAAAAACGGACAAAACATTTTCTTCTAAATTTAAAGTAAAGAAAATTGACGAAATCGATTATGTTAAAGCTTATATTTATTTAAAGGCTCAAACAGATCCCTATTTTTTAGAAAGTTATGGAGTAAGAGTCAATACTTGCATAGATTCTTTAATCACAGCGCAAATTCCTGTCAGCAAAATTGAAACCATATCCTCCCTAAATAACATCAAATATGTACAAATCAGTACACCGATATATCAAAAAATGAATAAAGCCAGAACCGAGACTCTAGTAGATAACGTTCAAAGCGGGAAAGATTTAACGACACCATTTTTAGGAAAAGATGTTGTTATAGGAATTGTCGATAATGGTTTTGAATACGGACACATCAATTTTTACAATACAGACGGAACTCAACTACGGGTAAAACGAGTGTGGAATCAAAATAAAAACGGTAAAGCTCCAAGCGGTTTTACCTACGGAACAGAATATAAAACTACTGATGAAATTCTTGCAGCAAAATATGATGTAACAGACGAAACTCATGCTACTCATGTAACCGGTATAGCCGCAGGAGCAGACCACACAAAATCTTATTACGGAGTAGCCGGAGAAGCAGATATAGTTTTGGTCAGCTATGATCTGAATGACAATACTACTGATCAGGTAAGCCTCTCGGATGCAATGAAATATATATATGATTATGCCGAATCGGTGGGAAAACCTTGTGTTATTAATATGAGTTTGGGTTCTCATATCGGCCCCCACGACGGAACTTCCACTTTTGACCAAGTTGCAGATAATCTGCAAGGTCCGGGAAAACTATTTGCCGGAGCAGCAGGCAACGAAGGTTGTGATCCTATGCATCTCAGCAAAACATTTACATCTTCTGATAATACATTAAAAACATTTATCGATTTCTTGGATAATTCTGACCGCTATTCGATGCTTGATATCTGGGGTGAGCCCGGAGAAACATTTCAGATTACTATCGATCGATATAATATCTCAAAAAACAAGTCTGAATACTCAGAAACGGTCAATATTTCAGGAAATGGTTCTAAAACTATTTCATTAAAAAACGGGATTAGCGGATATGTTGAAATTTACTATGAAGTAAATGCTAATAACAACAAACCGAACGCTTTTATAGTATCTGAGGTAAATAGCATGAATTCTGGTTACGCAATAGGAATAACAATTACTGCAACAAGCGGAACTGTACATATCTGGGCTGATGATTATTATAGTCAACTTACCGGTAACGGTTTATCAGGATGGACAGATGGTGATTCAAAATATACCGTCGGTGAAATCGGAGGAACAGGGAAAAATGTAATCAGTGTAGGAGCTTATGCAACTCGTACCGGAAGTTATGCTCGAGAAGAAGGTATGATTGCAGAATTTTCAAGTTTAGGTCCGACAGCTGACGGACGTGTAAAACCGGATATTACAGCACCCGGAAATCAAATTATCTCATCATATTCCAGTGCACAATTTTATGATAGCGGTATCTGTGATAATACCACCGTAAACGGGAAAAAATATTATTACGGATATATGTCCGGAACTTCTATGGCAACTCCTTTCATTACAGGAGTATTAGCAACATGGCTTCAGGCAAACCCGACTCTTAGCCCGAATGATGTCAGAAACATTTTCAAAAAAACAGCACGACAAGATAACTATACAGGAACTATTTCCGAAAATGGAGATAATACTTGGGGTTTCGGGAAAATAGATGCATGGAATGGCATAAAAGAATGTATAAAAATGACAGCGGGAATATACGAAGAAAAAAACAACATTCCAGACGTGACAATCTACACTTCGGGAAATGGAATATGTCATCTATTATTCGGGAAAACCGATAACCAAACAACCATATCTGTATATAATACAAACGGGCAATTACTGAAATCAACAAGGTTAAATTCCATAACGATAGGTCAAGAAGAAATTTTAAATTTATCAGGTTTCGTACCGGGAATATACATTATCCACATAAAAGGCAATAACATACAAAAAAGCCAAAGGATAATCCGATAATATTAGAGCCTGTCAAAAGATAAAATTATATATCCAGAAAGACTATAAAATTATTATTAATAAAAGAGGGTGCACTCAATTGTGAAGTGCACCCTCTTTTATAAAGTACTTCAGTTTAATTTGACAGATACTTCGTTTTTATAAACAATTTAATAATAAATCATTGGGATATTCACATTTTACACTATTTTTGTAAGAGAGACAATATACCCAAATAAGTAATCTTATTAATAACCTATTATTTACGCTAAATATCCGATGCAAATTATTGAAAAATATTTTCCGAATCTAAACGAAAATCAAAAATCCCAATTCGCAACCTTAGACGAACTATATAAAGACTGGAATAGTAAAATCAACGTTATTTCCCGTAAAGATATAGACAATCTATATACCCACCATATATTGCATTCTTTAGGAATAGCAAAAATTATACAATTTACTCCCGAAAGTGCAATAATGGATGTAGGTACTGGAGGAGGATTTCCCGGAATACCTCTAGCTATTTTATTTCCCGAATGCAAATTTCATTTATTAGATCGTATCGGGAAAAAGGTTAAAGTCGCTTCAGAAATAGCACAATCTATCGGACTGCAAAACGTGACATGCAGACACTGTGGAGTGGAAGAAGAAAAAAGCGAGTTCGACTTTGTCGTAAGTCGCGCTGTCATGCCATTAAATGATCTAATGAAACTTATTCGCAAAAATATCCGAAAAAAGCAACAAAATGCAATGCCTAACGGTCTGATTTGCTTAAAAGGAGGAGAACTTCAAAACGAAGTAGCACCATTTAAAAAGATTTCGATCGTGTACAATTTGAAAGAATATTTCAAAGAAGAGTATTTCGATACCAAAAAGGTCGTTTACGTACCTGTCCACAAATAAATAATATATATATGCTGGTAATTAAGGAGTTCCAATTCAATCCGTTTTCAGAAAATACGTATGTCATATCGGATAGTGAAACCGGTGAATGCGCAATCATAGACGCAGGGTGTTATTATGCAGACGAACAAGATATTCTATCAGGTTACATTATAGACAATAATTTGAAAGTCAAATATCTTTTGGCAACACATTTGCATCTCGATCATAATTTCGGAGACAGACATGTGTATAATACTTTCAATGTCGGATTAACAGCCCATCCCGATGATGCTTTTCTATTAGATAACATGAAAGAACAAGCTTCTATGTTCGGCATACAATTACAAGACCCTCCTATTCCCATTGATCATAATGTCCATGAAAACGATATTTTCAAAATCGGGAAATATTCTTTACGAGCTATACACGTACCGGGACATTCTCCCGGAAGTATCATATATTATTGCAAAGAAGAAAAAATAGCGTTTGGCGGAGACGTACTTTTCAGAGGCAGTATCGGCCGGACGGATTTACCGGGAGGAAACTATAATCAATTAATTACCGGTATTCGAGAAAAACTATTTATACTACCGGAAGATACGGTTATTTATTCCGGACACGGTCCTAGCACAACAATAGGCTTTGAAAAGAAACAAAATCCATATTTACAATAAACCTAATTCTTCGAACATCCGGGCATATACCGCAGCCTTTTCTGACAAAGGTTTAGGATAGGGACATTCAGTAAATAGTATAAAATTAGCCAACTAATTCATACACAAAGTTTTGCGAATTAGCTGGCTTTTTTGTATCTTTAGGTATTCCCCCGAAATTAAGGTTTGGCATCCAAAGTGGGGGAAATTCCTAAACCAAGATATGGCTAAGATACAAAATATTTCCGAAATTCACCCAACTTTGGGCTTTACAGAATTTGATATTCTGGAAAAATACCGCAAAAGTTTTAATGAGAGTGAGCTTGGCAGGCTTCACTCAGTGTTCCCGTTTGAACGCATGGCAAAAGCCGCAGGCCTGTCGGAACAGCGTCTGGGGCGCAGGAACATTTTCAGCCCTTCGGCA
>ENA-USUE01000132-USUE01000132.1-human-gut-metagenome-genome-assembly--contig:-NODE-132-length-43813-cov-10.057207_pt1 | contig 43813 bp, 35 predicted proteins | sample MGYA00250060_ERZ773396 | MGnify/ENA primary metagenome ERZ773396 (study PRJEB29103, sample SAMN06111989) | human gut metagenome | biome: human gut; feature: ankylosing spondylitis patient; material...
GCCCCTTGGCGCTGGCCGTTCCCCGACCGATGAGATTGAATGAGAATAGAGCATGACACAGTTTAATTTACACAACCTGCTCACGCCAACAACTAAAGTTTCATAGACATTAAAATGCTTCTTCCTTGTAACTCATACATAGTAGACTCTATTAAGACCATCTTAGTACTTATTCCACTCATGCACAGGTTTCTATCCTATGATTATCAAACAGCCTCTGGCCTTGAGAATCTATATATTCAGTATGTACATATACATATACATCTGCATTCTCCAAATCCACTTCTTTCAACTCTGATAAAGAATATTCAAGTTCAATAGAGGCATGCATTTTCTCCGTTATCACAACCGGATTAAATGACTTACAACTATATGCATGATTCACTTTCGTAAACTCATTTAGTAACTTAGGATGGTAAAGATTAATATGGCTATTGATTATTACTGCATTTTGCCAGTTCTTATTTACATAGGTAACCACAATACGTATCATATCATCCCTGATTATTCCATCACAAGCAATCAATGCTATTTTTGTTTTCTTTTCTATATATTTACGATAAAATGGGATTCCAGCAACAATTGCTGATATGACTATAGACAAAATAGAAATTACTAAAGATGCTATTTCCATACAAATTCTTTTTCTAATTCTTCATTCCATTTCTATAATATTTAAAGTTCTCCATGTTTCACTATTCTTATAACGTTCTTTACATCCTTTAGGTACATATATAACAAGTTCACCATTTGTCCTATAAAAAGTTCTCTTTTCAATAAAAGGAGGCTCCTCTCTATTTATATATATTTTCGTAAGATTTGTACAACCGGTAAAAGCATTGTCGCCAATACCAGCAATACTTTTGGGCAAAAGCATAGAAGTCAAACTAGTACATTCCCAAAATGCATTATCATCTATAAAAGTAATATTATCTGAAAAATTAATATCAGTCAAACTATTACATCCCCAAAATCCTGCCTCTCCTAACATTGTAATGGAATTCGGCATATTAATAACCCTCAAATTTTGACAAGAATAAAAAGCAAATGGACTTATAGTCTGAATACCATCAGGTATAGTTATTTCATCTTTTAATCTTGGACATGCTATTAATTCAGACACACTTTTATCATATAGCACACCATCTATTGACGTAAAACAAGCACTATTTACATCTACATCAATAAATGATAATCCAGATAGAAATTTAAATATCCCATACGGTATAGTGACTGTTTCTGATGGAATATTTAATTTCTCTTGATAAATACAATATTGTATTTACAACCGATTGTTACTCAATATCTTGTATGTAATAAATCAGAAATATGGCCTTAATCTTTAATGGTACATTCTGAAGGGCGAATATTTAACGCTTTTATTAATTCTTAACTCTCTTGGAACTTCAATATAGGCTGTTCTTTCACATTCCAGTGCTATCTGCGCTCTATGTTCCACATTAATTGGGGCTCATTATACAAGCCTTCGCAAATATAGTATATTTATAGAATTTAGTGTGGTTTTCTGAAGTAATCTTACCAAAATACTAATGAGCAATCTTGAAATAAGCAGACACCAAACCTACATCGCAAAGTGTTTATATTTTGTGCATACATACACTTTTTTTGAATTATACAAGAAAATCCACGAAAAGGCATTACCTTTGTGACTGAAAAAGCAACTGCGCTAATGACCTGAAGAATAAGAATAAATAACATACGAAACTCCTTCGCTGTCTTATAGGCTTTGGTCTGCCTCGCAGGGATAGTGATGGAGTTTTACTTTTATATACGACCATGGCAAAAAAGGCAAAAACAAAAGATGTAGCAAAGAAGACCATCGAGCAAACTTTGTGGGATTCAGCAAACGAATTACGCGGCAACCTTGATGCTGCCGAATACAAAAGTGTAGTGCTCGGACTTGTATTCTTAAAATACATCAACGACTGCTTCAAAGTTAAGCACGATGAACTTGTAGCAGAGGGTGCCGGCTTTGAGGAAGACCCTGATGAATATATCGGTGACAACATCTTTTTTGTTCCTACAGATGCCCGTTGGGATAAAATCGTCAAGGCTTCGCTTACTGCTGAAATAGGAGTTGTCATTGATACAGCAATGGAAGCGTTGGAGCAGGAGAACAGGCAGCTTAAAAGCATTCTCCCGAAAAACTATGCCCGTCCAGAACTCGACAAACGCCGCTTGGGCAATGTAATTGATATTTTTGAAAACAACCTGCATTTCACAGGAACAGAAGCCCGTGATGTGCTCGGGCGTGTATATGAATACTTCCTTGGAGAGTTTGCGCGTGAAGAAGGAAAGAAAGGCGGTGAGTTCTACACTCCATCATGTGTTGTCCGCACCATTGTTGAGGTTATCCAACCCTACAAAGGAAAAATCTTTGACCCGGCTTGTGGTTCGGGAGGTATGTTTGTACAGAGTAGTAAGTTTATCGAACGTCACCGAGGTAATATCAACCAAATTTCTGTTTACGGGCAGGAACTCAACAGCAACACATGGAAATTGGCACAAATGAATCTTGCCATTTGTGGCATTGAGGCTAACTTTGGCGACAGCTTCGGCGATTCATTCCACGATGACAAACATCCGTTCCTCAAAGCGGATTTCGTCATGGCTAATCCACCGTTCAACATTTCCAAATGGGGCGGCGACCAACTGCGTGACGACCCTCGCTGGCAATATGGCATACCGCCGGAGGGCAACGCCAACTTTGCTTGGATGCAGCATATGCTTTATCACTTGGCGGACAACGGACGCATCGGATTAGTGCTTGCCAACGGCTCGCTTTCCTCACAGCAAGGCACAGAGGGCGAAATCCGCAAAAACATTGTCAATGCAGATTTGGTAGAGGGCATTGTAGCTATGCCGTCGCAGTTGTTTTATAATGTGCAGATACCTTGCTGCCTTTGGTTCTTGACGAAGAAAAAGGCTCAACCGGGCAAGACGCTTTTCATTGACGCTCGCAACATGGGCTATATGAAAGACCGTACGCACCGTGAGCTTTCGTGCGGTGAAGAGACCGAAGACCACGGAAACGACATCGGGCGTATTGCCGAAACCTTTGAGCAGTTCCGTGCAGGAACGCTGGAAACGGAAAAAGGCTTCTCCGCAATCGCAACCATTGAGGATATAGAAAAGCAAGACTTTATCCTTACCCCCGGTCGTTACGTCGGCATTGCGGAAGTGGAGGATGACGGTGAGCCATTCCAAGAGAAGATGGAGAGGCTTACTTCCGAACTATCGGATTTGTTTGCCCAATCACATACGCTTGAAGATGAAATCCGTAAGCAGTTGGCAAGCATTGGTTTTACCGTTAAGTAAAAAACTTCTACTCTTCGTTATGCTCACCCATAAATAACGAAGATATGAAAGAAAAATTAATCCAAGAAATCAGCACCGCAATGGCAGAAGTGTTAAGTTTTGAACAAGTAGCTCACCTTAATAGCGTATTGCTTCAGGTTGTAAGCCAGTACACTATTACCGAGGACGGTGAAACATTGCATGAAAATGCAGTGTCGAATGACCGTCTGCTTGACATCTTCTTGTCTGCAAAACAAGTGGAGGGCTGCACCACTCCGACTATCAAATACTATGGCTCGACCATTCGGCAGTTGTTCAAAAAGATGCCTAAAAAAGTCACCGACTACACCACCGAGGACATCAGAGCCTATCTTGCTGTGTTCCAGCGGAAGAACAAGTCAAGCCGTGTAACTATCGACAACATCCGCCGGATATTTTCTTCATTCTTTGCTTGGCTTGAAGAAGAAGATTACATCATCAAAAGCCCTGTCCGCAGAATACACAAGGTTAAGACTGGAACACAAGTAAAAGAGGTATTGAGTGATGAGAATATCGAACAGCTTCGTGACAGTTGCACCGAAATCCGCGACCTTGCCATCATTGACATATTGGCTTCCACAGGTATGCGTGTGGGCGAATTGGTAAAACTAAATCGAGAGGACATCAACTTCAACGAGCGTGAATGTATCGTTTTTGGCAAGGGGAACAAGGAACGTATCGTTTACTTTAATGCCCGGGCAAAGATACATCTGCAACAATACTTGGCTTCTCGCAAAGACCGAAATAAGGCTCTTTTTGTTTCATTGGCTAAGCCGCACAAGCGCTTGGGTATTTCGGGCGTGGAAACACGGCTGCGCAAACTTGGCCGTTCGGCTAAAATTGTACGTGTTCATCCTCATAAGTTTCGGCGTACATTGGCTACAATGGCTATCGATAAGGGTATGCCAGTTGAACAAGTGCAACGATTGCTTGGTCATGTCAAGATTGACACTACCATGCACTATGCTATGGTTAATCAAAGCAACGTGAAACTCTCACACCGTAAATTCATAAATTAATGTGGTATTGTTCGACATACGGCAGAAGAACATCATTTCCCAAAAATAAGCGTGGAAATGATAATTTAGAGCAGCAGGCACAGGCGTTGTTCAAGGCTTGGTTCGTGGATAATGCTGTTATCGGTGATGCCTCTGTGTCTGATTATTTTATTCCGTTGCGTGGAAAGAATCTTCTTACATCTGACGCTAAAGGTGGTGAAGTACCAGTAGTAGCAGGAGGTCTTACGCCCTCGGCATATCATAATGTTGCAAATACAAAAGCTCCTGTAATTACAATATCAGCTTCTGGAGCAAATGCAGGATATGTTAATTTGTGGGGTATTCCTGTTTGGTCTGCTGATTCATCTTATATAGATAGCTCCATTACTCCACATATATATTTTTGGTACAACTTGCTAAAATTCAGCCAAAAGAATATCTTTGATTCTCAAACGGGTTCTGCACAACCGCATATATATCCTAAACATATCGGTGATATTCGTATTCCTGATTTAGACTTGGATAAAGTCGCAGATTACAATAAAATTGTGACACCTATATATGAGCAAATCACCAATACAAAAAAGATAAACGCGCAACTTGCAGAAACTCGTGACACGCTTCTACCAAAGCTGATGTCGGGCGAATTGAAAATAGGAAAAGTAGAAATGTAAATGTTATGGATAAATCAATCGGCATATTAGATAAGGATTACACGCTATGGGTCAAAGAGCTTGTAAAGCGTTACAGAAGCAGCCAAATCAAAGCGGCTATAAAGGTGAACAACGAAATGCTTCACTTTTATTGGGAGCTTGGCAAAGACATTGAAGAAAAGCAAGCGGACAATAAGTATGGTAGTAAGTTCTACGCCACATTAAGCCGTGATTTGCGCCATGAGTTGCCCAATGTTGAAGGACTATCCGAGACTTCCATTCGCTACGCTAAACGCTTTTATATGCTTTACAGCCAACAGATTGCAATTCTTCCACAACTTGTGGAAGAATCTGAAAAGGCAAATCTTCCACAGCTTGTGGAAAGATTGCAGTCTGATTTATTCTCCGTACCTTGGGGGCATCACCGCTATATCATAGACAAATGCTCGAACGACCCAGAAAAGGCTTTGTTCTATGTCCGCCAAACATTGGAAAATGGTTGGAGCAGGGATATGTTGCTCAATATGTTGGGAACAAGCCTATATGAGCGTAGCGGCAAAGCGCAGACCAATTTCAAAAGTACACTCCTTGATGCTGACAGCGATTTGGCGCAAGAAATGACACGTGACCCTTATAACTTCTCTTTCACCAGCTTGCGAGGAAAGTACAACGAGCGTGTCCTTAAAGACGCATTGCTCACCAATATCACAAACTTTTTGTTGGAGCTTGGCACCGGGTTCGCTTATGTAGGCAAAGAGTACCGCCTACAAATAGCTGAAAAAGAAAAGTTTATTGACTTGCTCTTTTACAACCTCAAACTGTCTTGTTATGTGGTGGTAGAGGTTAAGATTGGAGAGTTTGACTTCGCCGATGTCGGGCAGTTAGGCGGTTATGTCGTGGCTTGCAACCATCTTCTCCGCAAAGAGGGGCGTGACAATCCCACGATAGGATTGCTTATTTGCAAACAAAAGAGCAACACACTGGCTCAATATGCGCTTGAATCAAGCAGTCAGCCCCTCGGAATATCCGAATATGAGCTTGAAAAACTATATCCCGAAAAGGTGGAAGGCACAATGCCGTCCATCAAGGAGATAGAAGCCCAATTAGATGGTCAAACCAATAGCTAAATTCTCATTTATGGAACAGTGGAATATTATAAAAGCATATGATTATTGCTATAATGTGACAGATGGTACGCATGATAGCCCCAAGCAAACAGAGTTTGGAAAATATCTTATTACATCAAAACATATTAAGGATAATCGCATTGATTTTGAAAGTGCTTATAAAATATCAGAAGATGATTATAATAAGATTATTACTCGGAGTAAAGTTGATCAATGGGATATTATTATAAGTATGATTGGTGCTTATTGTGGTTTTTGTTGTATTGAGTCTTCCAAACAAACAGATTATGCTATTAAAAATGTAGGACTTCTTAAAGTAGGCAATGAACTTAAATGTAAATGGTTATATTATTATTTAACCTCACCGCATGGAAAGCAGCAGCTTTCTAAATTACGAAGTGGCTCATCACAACCATATATTTCATTGGGAGCATTAAGGAATTTAGACATACCTGTTCCTAATGAAAATACAATGAGTGATATTGTATCTGTTCTTTCATCCCTCGACTCCAAAATCGAACTAAACCGCCGGATAAATGATAATTTAGAGCAACAGGCACAGGCGTTGTTCAAGTCTTGGTTCGTGAACAATCCCAATCCGAATTGGCGTGAAGCAACATTATCAGAAGTCGCTCATTTCATAGGTGGGTATTCCTATAATGGTGAAGAACTGACCGATAGTTCCAATGTTGCAATGGCTACGATAAAGAACTTTGGCCGTAATGGAGGATTCAAAGTTGATGGTTTCAAGGACATCACTCCGTTAGGGAAACTTAAAGAATGCCATTATGCTAATATGTTCGATATTTTGGTTGCACATACTGATTTGACACAAAATGCAGATGTGATAGGAAATGCAGAGCTATTGCTTACCAAAGGAAACTATGAAAGCATTATTTTTTCGATGGATTTGGTTAAAGTGTTGCCTAACAACAGTTTCCCATATAAGTTCTTACTTGCAGCAATGCTCAAAAGCAAGGTATTCAAGGGACATTGCCTTGGATATGTAAATGGAACTACCGTTCTTCACCTAAGCAAAAAAGCATTACCCGAATTTGAGATAAAGATACCATCTGAATCTGAAGCAAATATGATGAATGACACTCTTGCCTCTTTGTATAAACGGATGGCAGAAGTGTTGCAAGAAAACGACAGACTTACTCGTCTGCGCGACACGCTTCTCCCAAAGTTGATATCGGGCGAACTTAAAATTAACGATTTGAACTGCTAAATTCTCATTTATGGAACACTTTGAGGAATTATATAATACAGGATGGAGCGATTGGAAATCTTTTCCAGACCCAAGAAAGGGAGAATACTTATACGCTCCATTAGGAAGTGGTGTATATCAGCTTAGGAACAAGAAAACTGATGAGTTCGTTTTATATGGCACTAGTAAGAACCTTGCATATAGAATGACATCGCTATTGCCTAAGCCGTTTGGAACAGGAACACGTAACAATGAAGACAAACGAAATTATGTTCTAAATAACCTACAAAATATAGAGTACCGAACAATATCGTTTATTGATAATAACGATGCAAAACTCTTTGAATACTATATCAAGTCTGTTGAACAGTACCTTTTTAATACATAAGTAAAGTCATTTATTATGGAACAATGGAAACAAGATAGGCTTATAGATATTTTAGATACATTGATTGATTATCGAGGTAAAACGCCCAATAAAGTTGAGTGTGGCATTCCTTTAATTACAGCTAAAATAGTTAAGAATGGAAGAATAGAAACTCCTACAGAATTTCTTACGGTAGAAGATTATAAAGATTGGATGGTCAGAGGGTATCCGCAGATGGGAGATGTTGTCATTACTACAGAAGCACCATTAGGTGAGGTCGCACAATTAAGGGATGATAAAATAGCTTTAGCGCAAAGGATTGTCTGTTTACGAGGAAAAGAAGGTGTTTTGGATAATACATACCTTAAATATTTCCTTATGTCAAATATAGGACAATATAGACTAAAGGCAAGGGAAACGGGCACTACGGTAACGGGAATTAAACAGTCGGAACTTAAAGAAGTTCTAATTGATTACCCTAATTATGAACTTCAACAAAAAATAGCTTCTATCCTTTCCTCCTTTGATTCCAAAATCGAGCTGAACCGCCGGATAAATGATAATTTAATGCCAATCTATTATGCCTAAGACGTATCATTTCACAGAAGATTCATACGAACAAACGATAATCTCATTGTTCAAGGATATGGGCTATGAATACCATTATGGCCCGGAACTTGACGCAGATACAAGTAGGGAACTCACAGATGCCACCATACCGGGAGCACTGCGCAAGGCTATATTGGCTATAAATGGAGCGGACAAAGTCGCTGCCGTTGATGAAGCCATCCGCAAAATCAGAGAACTATTCAGCCAACCATTAGTAAGTGCAAACATAACCCTTACCGATTGGCTGCAGAATGGGTTGGATGTAACTTTCAAAACCGCTCAAGGCACACTGCGTAGCGACCATATCAAGATAATCGACATCGACAATATAGGAAACAACTCTTTCGTGGTTGCCAATCAATGGACTGTCGTAAACGGTAAATCCACTAAACGCGCTGACATAGTGGTGTTCATCAACGGTCTGCCAATCTCTGTTGTTGAGTTGAAATCTCCTTCTCGTGAAGTGACGAACTCGGAAGAAGCCCACCAACAGCTGCAGAACTATATGCGCATTGTTCCGCAACTTTTCACTGCTTGCCAAATGCTCGTGATAAGCGATATGGCAGACACACGAGTAGGCACGATTACTGCACCGCTCGACCGATATATGGAGTGGAAAACCACGGATGGAAGCTATGAAAGCACGGCGTTTGCCGACTTTGAAACATTCTTCAACGGCATATTTGAGAAACATCGGGTCATTGATATAATTGCAAACTTTACCCTTACAATGGGTGGCGACAAGAAGATACGCATACTCGCTGGCTACCACCAGTATTTCGCCGTGAAGAAAGCCCTTGAATGTACCAAACAAGCCCTGCAACGCAATGATGGGAAAATCGGCGTATTCTGGCACACACAAGGTTCGGGCAAGAGCCTTTCGATGGTGTTCTATGCCCACCAACTCTTGAAAAATCTGCTTAGTGCAACCTTGCTTGTGCTAACCGACCGTCTTGACTTGAACGACCAACTGCACAGCACTTTTGCATCGTGCAGCGACTATCTGCGCCAAAAACCAATCAAAGCTACTGATGGCGAAAACCTCTATGAATTGCTCGAAAAGCGCAAGAGCCACGGGATAATTTTTGCCAATATCCAAAAGTTCAAAGACCGTGACAAACTCATCACCAGCCGTTCAGATGTTATAGTGATTAGCGACGAAGCCCATCGCACACAATCAAACACCAAGACAAAGATTGATACACAAACCGGAGAACTAAAACTTGGCTTTGCGGCTATTGTGCGCAAGCTCCTGCCCAATGCGGCATTTATTGGCTTCACCGGCACGCCTATCGAACAAGACGAAAACGACACGAGAGAGGTATTCGGCAACTATATTGACATCTACGACATGACCCAAGCCGTGGAAGATGGCACTACCGTGCCTGTCTATTATGAAAGTCGTTTAGTGAAATTGGATTTGGACGAGGATACACTCAAATTGCTGGATGCCGAGTATGACAAACTGGCGGAAGAAGGTGCTGACGAACAGGACATCAAGCGTTCAAAGAGTGAAAATGCACGGCTTCGCGCCTTGCTTTCGGCACCGCAAACCATCGACACACTTTGCAAGGACATCATAGAGCACTATGAAAACAACCGTGCTGACTTGCTCACAGGCAAAGCCATGATAGTGGCGATAGACCGTGCCACTGGCATTGATATATACAAGAAGCTGATGGAGCTTCGTCCGCAGTGGAAAGATATTGTCGGCGTTGTAATGACGCAGGGCAATCAAGACCCTGTGGAATGGAACGACATTATCGGCTCTGCCGCACATAAAGAAGAATTGGCTCGCCAGTTCAAAGACAACAATTCACCGCTAAAAATCGCTATCGTTGTAGATATGTGGCTCACAGGTTTTGATGTTCCATCGCTTGCCACAATGTATGTTTATAAGCCGATGAAAGGGCACAACCTTATGCAGGCTATCGCCCGTGTAAACCGTGTGTTCCCCGAAAAGAGCGGAGGTTTGGTAGTGGACTACATCGGCATTGCCAAGGCTCTCAAAAAGGCCATGCACGACTATACAGGGCGTGATAAGAAAAACTACGGCGACCCGAACATCAAGACAACCGCCTATCAACAGTTCGTTGCCGCACTCAAGCGTTGCAGGGAATGTATGAACGATTACGATTATTCCGCTTTTTCCGATTGTTCCAATCTGCAACGTGCCAACCTTATTAGAGGTGGTGTGAACGTATTGCTTGATAAAGATAACCTTGTTTCCTCCGAACCTACCACTCAAACTGATGAGAATGGGAACATAATTTTTGTGGATGCCGTTCCTGCCGAGGCGAAAAAAGTCTTTATGGAAGAAAGCAAACGCTTGTCACAGGCAGCTTCGCTTTGCCGCAGTTTGCTCACTCCTGCAGAACGTTTTGAGGAAGCGTATTTTGAAGCTGTGCGGACATTGCTTTTGCGCCTTTCGGAAAACAATAAAATTACCCGGAAAATTATAGACGAGCGAATCACACAACTGCTGAAAGTGGCAATAAAGGCAGAGGGCATTGTGGAAATTCTCAATACAAAAGGCTCGGAATTTTCACTCTTTGATGAGAATTTCTTGAAAGAGATAGCCGAGATGAAAGAGACTAATTTCGCTCTCGAATTGCTCAAACGGCTGCTTGAAGAACACATCAAGAAATATGCTAAAAAAAGAATGGTTGAAGCCGAGAAATTCAGTGAAATGCTTGATGCACGGCTTGCTGAATACCTCCGTGGGCTTATCTCCAACGAGGAAGTGATTAAGGAACTTCTTAAAATGGCGCAAGAATTGAAAGCCAATGCGGAACAAGCATCTGAATTGGGACTGACCGAAGAAGAACAGGCTTTCTATGATGCTTTGACAAAGCCGCAAGCTGTAAGAGATTTTTACGAAAACAGCCAACTTGTTGCTATGGCAAAAGAGCTGACGGAAGCCCTACGCAGTAGCAAGACCATTGATTGGCGACAGAAAGAATCAGCCCGTGCCAAGATGCGCTCTATGGTGAAGCGATTGTTGAAAAAGTACAAATACCCACCAGAGGAACAAGAGGCTGCTCTCGAAACCGTTATCCGGCAATGTGAACTTTATGCGGATTCGGATAACGAAAGTTAGCTATAAAGTTTCATATCCTATCTGGTTATCATTTTTTGATTATATTTATTTGTACGCAAAAATATATTATGAGTAGAGGATTACCTTTAAATGTTAAATTATGTTTGGATAAAGCATTGGATTCTGCTTTGTTGTCAGTTGAAACATATAATAAACCTGCTGTGAAATTTAAATCAGGTGGGTACATTGTTTTAATGTGTATCGCATGGACATCATTGTTTCATGCAATATTTTTCAAAAGGGGGATAAAACCATTTTATCGAGAAAAAAATAAAGTACGATTTAAAAGAGTTGATGGAGAAATTCAATTTTGGGAGTTAGCCACATGTGTAAAAGAATACTTCAAAGGAGAAGATTGTGCAATAAGGAAAAACATCGAACTCTTTATTCCATTAAGAAATAAATTGGAGCATAAATTCTTACCAGAATTAGATGCTAATATTTTCGCAGAGTGCCAAGCTCTATTGCTAAATTTTGATAAGATTGTAGAGAAAGAGTTTGGTGAAGATTATTGCCTAAGAGAGTCTTTGTCCTTTGCATTGCAACTATTTCCCTCTTCGAGAACTCTTGCAATGGGGATAAAAATGAGCAAAGATGCTCAAAAAATTACTCGATTTATTGATAAATATAGAGCGTCAATAAGTACAGATATTATGCAGAGCGGAGAGTATTCTTTTAAAGCATTCTTGATTCAAGTTGCTAACCATAAGTCAGTAGATGCTCTTCCTGTTCAGTTCTTCCCATATGATAAACTGACAGATGATGAAAAAAAGAAAGTTGAAAGAATCGCAGGACTAATCAAGGAAAAGCATATTCCAGTTGTAAATAAAGGGACATTAAAACCTGCCACCGTAATACAACAAGTTCAGGAACGGTTAGGTAACCCTAAGATTATAAGAGGGAAAAAACAAGTTAATAAATTTAATTCCGATACTCATACGAGGTGTTGGAAAAAATATGAAGTTCGTCCAGAAAGGAATTCAGATAACCCTGAAAAAACAAAGCCAGAATACTGTTTATATGATGAACCTAATAATAGTTATCTATATACAGAAAAATGGGTTGAGTTTTTAGTTAAAAAGATGCAAGACGATGATGAATATCAGTCTTTATTCAAGTAATTAAAGGGGAGAGGATAGACACTATCCCCTTTAATTGTTTAGTTGACTATTTTACATTATGGCTTTTATTTTCTCATCGAAAAACCTCTTTTCGGCTGTTGGTCATAATTCCCTTCCACCACATTGTCAACTTCCCGTCTGGCTTTGATTTGTTCCCGATTGTCAAACCCGCCCTTTTGCTTGGCGGTGAAATACAGGAAATCTCTGGCAGCCCGGAGTGATTGTCTGTCCTCCCCGAACAGGTTAAGGGCACTCTTGATGTCCGACACCTGTTCCGTATCAAAACGGGACTTGTAATAATCACGGGCAAAACGGACGACACAGTAAACAGCCTTGCGGAAGATGTCGTTTGTTTTGAGCAGCAGGAAACTGAGGCAGTCGATGATATGGCTTTGCCATGCAATCCGGTTTTTCAACCTTGTGGTCTCCTGCGTATGTTCCGCTTCCTTGCGGCTCAACTCTGATTGATGCCTACTTTCCAGTTTCATCAGTTCCCGATGGTGGTCACTCTGTATGGTTTGGATTTTATCCTGTAACCGCTCAATGGTTTCCTCGTGCGTGGAAATCTCATTGCGCAAATCCTCTATTTCATTTCTCAGGGCTTTCGATTTCCCGGTAGCCCAGCCGACAGCGGCATTCAGAAGTTCGCTCCCTTTTTCCCTGTTTAGCTTGGAGCGTTTTTCGCTGATAGCCCGGTCAAGGTCTTCGCTCTGTCGTTCTTTCTCATTTGCTTTTTCGATAAGGGCGTTGGTAATGCTTTCAGTTTCTTGCATCTTTTGATTAGCCATTTCCAACTGATATTCCCGGTATTGCCTTGTGGCATCAAGCCGCTTCATTTCCTCCTTCTGTTTCTCAATGATAAAGTCGTTACGTTCCAAATGTTCCCTAGCTGTAACAGCCTTTGACTGTCCACGTTCCATCATGAGAATATCGGATGCCAAGCTCTGCATTTCGGTCATATCCTCGTCATTGAGCTTGCGGCTCTTGCCTGTGTCATGGTTCATCCAGTCGAACACGATATGCGCATGGTAATTTGGCTTGAACCATTTTTCGCCCACCTTGAAACTTTCTTTGTCTTCTTGGGTGGGTTGTCCGCCCAGCCAATGCCCCTCGTCCTTGTGCAGGAAGATTTGGAGCGGTGTGATGCCCCAGCGTCTTTGGCATTCCTCGCCAAATTTTTGTACGTCTGCCAGTGTCGTGTCCGGTCGGATGAGCAACACACCCTCACGGATTGGTGAGCATCCCGCCACCTTGATTATCTTTCCGTTCTTTCCCTTGCGTTCACGCTCCTTTTCCTGCATGGCACGACCTGTCTTTTCTTTGACCATCCGCTTAATGTAGTCATAGTGCGCCTGCAGGTCGGGATTGCCGAAGCCGGGATTTATCCACTGCTCATTATTGGCAGTGAGTTCGGGCACAATGTAAATTTGGGACTTGCCGATATTACGCATGTACTCGGCACTCCTTCGATTATGAGCCTCGCTTGACGAGGTCTTGCAAGGCTTGATGTGTATACTGCTTTTTGTAGCCATATTTTCAAAATATGATTTGGGTTGTTGATTAAACTTATTGCTGTCCGCTCATAACCGCACGGGGTTCTTAGGGGTACAACCACCCATAAGCGGAGATTGCAAAGAGAGGGTCACTCTTTGCTCTGGGTTCTCAGGGGTGAAACGCCCTGAGTGGGTTATTAGGGCAAAGCCTTAATCCCCTCGGGAGAGCCCACAACTACGGAAGCGGAGCGTGTAGTTATAGTGGGCTATATCAATGGCAAGCCATTGTCTGTTACCCACAGCCTACGGCTTCCGTTCTCCTCCGTTAAGGAGGGTTTTCACCGCTGTTGCCGATTGGGGATGCACCGACCAGTACAAGGTCAAAATCATCTATTAGCTTTTGCAGGACGGGATTCTTTTCTATCATCCGGCAGAGGATTCTTTCCGCCTCGACCAAGTGGTCGGCTGTACAATTTATTTTGCTTTCCCGTATTTGGAAGACAATCCAGTCGGCTATGTCAATATGTGCCGCTTTCTGCTCCGGGGTGGCATTCTTCTCAATGATGTCAGACACGACCGTCTTGCAATAGGTCATGCTCCCGGCACACTGTTTCCATTCCGCATAGCCGTCCGCATCGGGAAAGAGGAGCACGGTGCGCCCGGTCAGCACACGGAGCTTTTCCTCTCTCAGCTGGCTCTTGCCGCCTGTCGCCAGCCATACATAACCGGGGAAGATGGCAGAGCCGATAACGGCACTCTTTTCGGATTCCACCAAGACCACGACCTTATCGGGATAAGTGCCCAGCAGGTGTTCACCGAACAGGCATTGGGACAGTTGCCATTCCTCTGCCAGCTCATGCCGCCTTTTAAGCAGGCTGTGTATCCAGTCCACTGCCGATGCCTGTCCGTCCTTGACACGGTGTCCGTCATTGGGATTGTACTGCATCACCTTGCCCGTGCGTACCCTGCCTGTGCGGTCTATCTGCCAGAAGATGACTGCCCCGTCACGGGTAGCCCCCAAACGGTACTCTTCCAGCAACCTCTTCAACACTTCCTTTGCCTTGCTGCCGTAATAAGAATCAAGGAGCGATGAAATGAAGCGGAAAAAATTGCTATGCACGCTTTGCGACCTCTCCACATACTTTGGCGGTATGTAGCCTATGGCTGCTTGCCGTGGTTTCTGTACGGACTTCTGTTCCGACTTTTGCCTGTCAAAAGAGAAACCGTTGGCAGTACGGCATTCGGGGTGGTCATGGAAATACTCCTTTGGAGTGTAATGATACCCGCAACTGCTTTCGTGGTTGCACCTGCCGACAGACGGGTGCAGGGGCGTACCGCTTTCATCCACATAGTATGTGAAAGAACGCCTGTCCCCGCAGTTCGGACAGGTATGCCGTGTTGCCGTTCCTTTATATTTCTGTAATGTATAATTACCCATTGCTTGCCTCCTCTATTTTTCAATGAAATTATTACCGTCCCGTCCTGTCCCATTGTCCCACGTCCTGTGGGTCGGGACAGTGGGACACCTTGGGACACTCTGGAAGTTACCGCTCCGATAAACAAGGCGGTTATCCTTCATACAGATATGTACAGGCTGTTTCATTGCTTGTCCTCCTCTCTTTCCTGACCGATAAACAGCCCCGTCTGCCTTGTTTCCTCCGTTGTCCCACCTGTCCCATATTGTCCCACCGTCCCGTTTCCTACGGGTTGGGACAGCGGGACACTTGGGGCGGCTGATTCCTCCACTTTCCTGTTGCGCTGGATTATCCGGCTGACGGTGGATTTTCCGCAATTTACCTGTGAGGCTATTTCCCTGACGGACTTCCCCGACTGGGACAGTTGTAATATTTGGTAATCCCTCTGGCTGGATTCATTGTCGCCAAGTTTTTTCAAGTGTTCCTTTTCCGTTGAATAGCCCCTGAACACAAATTGCAGAAAAGCATCCATCTTTTCAATCTCGTAGATGATTACATTGTCCGCATCGTGGGAGAATGTCCCATATCGGACTTTGAGCTGTTTTACATAGCGAAGCCCTCCGTCCTGCGCACTCTTTCCGATGGCAAACACGCTGTCAAAGAAATTGTAAAGCCGTTTGCTGCCAGCAAGGTCGTTGGACGTGATGGGGCAGTCCAAAGAGCGTTTTGGAGTATGCGCCAGCACAAGGACGGACAACCCGTATTTCTTTTTGAGGTTGTTGAGCTGTATCATCAGCCGTCCTGCCGCATCGCCTTTCTCCATAGCACAGCACAAATAGGTAAGATTGTCAACGATGAAAATCTTGCACCCGGTTTGCAGAGCCATCTGCTCAATGCCTCCCATGATGGCTTCCTCGAAATCGGCTTCCAGCAACGAATTGCAGTCAAGCGAAACCCGGTACAGCTTTTCGGGAAAAGTGTAGGGCTTTCCATGCTCGTTGGTATAGCGGAGCTGGAACTGCTTTTCGGACAGTTCAAAGTCCAGATACAGCACATTGTCCGTCCGGGCGATACGGTCGGCTATCTGCACGGCAAGGATGGACTTGCCCACATTGGAATCCGCAAAGAGGCAGGACAGTTCCCCCTCATACCAGAAACTGTCCCACAGCGCACGGGGCATGGGCAGCAGCGATGCTTCAAGTATCGTCCGGTTTGCGGTCTTGATACTCATTGCACCGATGCTGTCCGGCATCCCGTGCTGCACTTGGGTCGCCCTCGTCAGGTCGCCATGTATCAGACTGATATAATTCTTGTCCTCTTCCATGACGTTTACCAATTACGTTGACCGGGCTTGCGGCGGTGGGAGGAGGATATGGATTCGCAGAGTTCTTCATCGGACAGGGGTACGGGATTCTTACGGGAGGATTCCAGCCATTTGTCCAGCTCGTCTCTATAAAGACAATAGCGTTTGCCGGGCTTAGTGGCAGGAATGCTTCCCTCCGACAGCTTCATGTAGAGTGTTCCCTTGGGAATGCCCAGATATTCCGCCGCCTCTTCCACTGACATTGGCACATGGGTGTCCACCGCCTTTGCATTGTTCTCACTGCGCTGCTCCGTAAGCAGATTTCTCAGGCTCATCACCTCGTCCCGAAGCTGAGCCACAACCTCCGGGAGGTCGTTGAATGTAATCATTGTTTTTTCCATTTGCGTACTCGCCTCTTTTGTAAGGCATGGCGCAAAGGACCGGAATGATACAGCCGTGAATATCTCCACGAAAGGTCATTGCAAAATAATTCCCGAATAACGATGCCCAACCGTGAATGATGGGTAAAGTTATTCGGGAAACGGTGTGATACAGACAGTTATCTGTTATTGATTACCCGTGATTATTGGTTATTGAAAGGCTGGTTATACTTTTCCCGTACATAATCTGCCGGATAATGGAAATCCAGTCTGCCGTTTTCAGGCTCGTCAATGGGAATCAGTGTCTTTAACGGCTCTACCTTGAAGTTCTTGATGGTCGCTATGTCCGTATCGGCAAACTCCCGTGGAAAAAGGGTGCTGATGAAGCGGGCACGGTTGTCCCCCGTATAGTATTTCTTGTACATGAAACGCTCGGAGATATTCCACACGAAATGGCGGAGCGGAATATTTGAAATGTCTTTGGTCAGCCGTCCTTTTATCGGCTTGGGCTTGTAACTGTGAAGCCGCATCCAGTTGTTGACCTCGCCACAGATGTGGTTCACTGTCTCCTTGTCTGCGATACGGGGCATGATGAAATGGATGTATTCCATGACCATAGCGATGCGCTCTTCATTTTCCCGTTGCTCCCTGTCCTCGTAATCGGCACGGTTTTTCTCGTGAAGCTCCGGGGATATGGCAATCTCTGTCGGTCTTATATCCGGGGTTGCTTCCCCACCTGTCGCCATTGATGCCGGGGTTACAGGCTTGTGTGCATCTTGGGGCTGGTCTTCCCGAATTTCTGTAATTTCGGCAGGTGTCTTTTTCTTGCCGAACTTGATTCTGTAGATTTCGTATGTGTCGAAGATGACTGTCTGGAAAGATAGATAGAGCAGCCAGCCAAGGAGGTTGCTGCATACAAAAACTATCAGGCGTACAAAGTTGTCCTGATTAAATTTCTCTGCGACAATCAGTGTCGCTATGGAAGATATTAGGAGGATGGCAAAGCCGACAAATCCTAAAATGATATGTTTGTCTTTTACGGACTGTTCCATGTTTCTTGTCTTATTCGGTTGTTACTTGTTGCTGTTTTTGCAAATTTAATAGTCTTCTTCCAATTATTACTCATTATCCTTGGTTAGCGGTTTCTTTTTCAATGTTTTTCACCAAATGTCCGGAATCGCACCCGATTATCGTACTTTAAGGACTTTTTAAGGAATGGTGGGCAAAAAACAGAGGGAGCGGTTAAAGCTCCACGCAATAACCGCTCCCTCTGAATATCCCGGACTTTGAGGATGCCTTATGCCTCCTTGCGTTTCAGGGTTATCTTGTCCACGACCTCGCACATCTGCTGTGCCGCCATCTTGGAATAAATCTGTGTGGTGGTAATGTTCTTGTGTCCCATATAGGCTTGTATGACAGCCATGTCCGTACCCATTTCCACGTGCAGGCTTCCGAATGAATGCCGGGTACAATGGAAGGTTATTTTCTTGGTTATGCCTGCCGCCAACAGCCAACGTTTTAGGGGACCCTGCAGCATCTTATCCTTGAATCCTTCGAAGATAAGCCCTTCATGCCGTTCCCCGAGCAGTCCGTAGGCTTCATCACTGATGGGATTGTGTACAATCTGCTTCGTCTTCTGCATACGGGTGGTCACGAACATCTTGCCGTTGGTGTACGGTTGTATCTGCTGCCAAGTGAGCTGCCTAATGTCGCTCTTCCGCAGTCCGGTCAGGCAGGCGAAAAGGAACGCCCTTTTCAAGACATCTTCTTCGCATGGCGTTTCGGCAAGCCGTATCAGTTCCTCCTGGCTCAGATGCTCCCTCATGGTGGGGATGCACTCGATGCGGTCTAAGAATCCGTTAGGGTTCTCCTTTATCTTCTTGTCCCGGTAGGCGGTGTGAAGTACCGCACGGAAAGCCGACCAGTAGCCTGCCGCAGAATTGATATGCAGCTTTTGGTTGGTGTGTATGGACTGCGGGGCGTTTAGCAGGTATTCCATGAACTTGCGGCACAAGTCCACGTCCACCTCCTCAAAGGTGCATTTGCCGTTTACAAAACGCTCAAAGTGCTTATAGACGTGTTGCCACTTGATATTCTTCCTATCTGCCAGTTCCTTGAAGTAGGCGAGGAAATCCCCTTTCATCTTGGCTTTGTCAAAGAAGCCGTTGTTCTCGTTGAAGATGGCTTCGTAACGTCGGTTACGGAGTATCTCCGCCTTTTTCATCATGCGTGCGTTGAAGTCACGCTCCTGCTGGTTGGCAGGTTTGGCGAAAATGTAAATTCCCAGTGCTTCACGTGTTATCACTTTCATGGTGGCGTTGTCACGATAGCCGGGATAATAGTCCAGACACAGCGAATACTGTGTCCCGTTCTTAATCTTGCGCTTGCGCAAGGTTACTGTCTTGCATTTGCTCATATTGATGATGTTTTTAAGTTGTACGTTTTCGGAGGTGTTCCCCGTGTTTACGGTGGCAAAGGAACAACGTGAAACAACCGTGAATACCTCCACGGCAATCATTTTGAAATAATTTTCCGGCAATGTCGGTTGCTCACGGTTGTTTCTCCCTCTCAGCCATAACACGCTCAACATCAGAGCGTAAAAGCAGGTTTTTCACACCTACCTTTATCTTTTCGATGTGTTTCACCTTGACGATATGGCAGATGTTGGCGGAGGAAAGTCCGTAAATCTGCCGGACTTGCTCCACGGTGTAGTAGCGTTCATCGTTCACGAGGTCTGTCCTGCGGAGTTCGTTCAGATGGGATTTGGAGTAGTAGGTACGCCCGTATTCTCTTTTGGTCGGTATCTTGTGGCGATGGGTGTATGCCCGGAGTGCGGTCGGCTTCATGCCGAACAGTTCTTCCGCTTCTTCAATCAGGAGCCAGTCGGTGATATTGCTGGTATCAACTGCCACACCGAAAAACTCGTCAATGTGTTTTTTGCTGTAATAGTTCTTCCCTGCGATGCGGCAGATAGGTATGCGGTTGCGCTTGGCGGTGGTGTATAGCCACGACTGCTTGACCTTGAAGAGCAACATTACCTCCTCGCCCGAATAGAAGTCCATCACTTCGTCTGTTTCCTTTTCCCTTTTTTCTTTTTTGGCTAGTGGAGACGATGGAGTGAACTTTTTCTGTGCGGAAGTGCTGCCGGGCAGGATGCGGTGGTAGGGGTTGCCTTCCAGCATCCGCTCGATGTCCGCCTTGCGGATGAATGCCATGCGGTTGCTGATACGTGAGGCTTTCAGCTTGCCGAGGGCTACGAGTTTGTAAACATACTGTCGGGAACAACCCATGAGTATGGCTGCTTTGGAAAAGGTGAGATACTCCTGATGCTGTATCTCCATGATTGGCCGGGCGGTTTTGAAGAGGTTGTTCTTCTGTTCCGTTCTGGCTCGTTTGGCTTCTGCCTGACAAGCCTCGCTGCAATATTTCTGTACCCCGCTCCGGGTTACAAATGACTTGCCGCAAAAACTGCATTTTCTGGTTGTTTTCATGCTGCTTTATCGTTTACTGGTTCATTCCTTCAATCGTGTATCTCTGAAACGGTGAACGGAGGTAAACAGTAGTCAATCGTTGTCGCCTTTCTACACGGTGTTACCATCGCTGCAAGTAGGAGCGGTTGCTGTCGCTTGTCGTAAACGGTTGTAAACCCTTGTAAACTGTCTGCACGATGTGACAAAAAACAAGCTCCGCAAATTCTCCACGTCAGAAATACGTCTCAAAAATATGTGGAAATTTGGGAAGCATCAAAAAGCAGCCGAAAAGTGTTAATTTTTAGAATATACTGATAGATAAAGATTTACGCTTGGATGTTTCTGGTTATTTTTGGTTGTTCTACGCTTCTAAATACAATCATAAAAAGCATATTCATTTATTTCTTTTACTGTATTAGGTATATTAATAATTTTCTTTCCTGCGGCAGGATAATAGATTAAGGTTTCCTGCTTTTTATCACACAGCATACCATCTATCGAAGCATACCAACGATTCTCTGAATCAACATTGATTGAAACCAATTTATAACAGCGATTGAATGCCAATTTATCAATAAAAGAAACGTTCCTAGGTATATTTACAGAAATCAAACCGCATGCGCTAAAAGATTCCCAACCAATACTTCTACAGTCATCTGGAATGGAAATATTTTCTAATTTTTCTGAAAAGAAAAATGCTTGAGCTTCTATTTTCTTTGTATTAAAAGGTAAATATATAGAAATGAGATTAGTGTGAGAAAAACAACCTCCAGGAATTATATTATCTATATTTACACTACTACCATATTGAGAATAATTTGTTCCACCCGAACAGATAGTAGCTTGAGCAATATCCAATTCTCTTAATTGCCCTAATGTTGGATTTCCGTAATAATCTATTCCAGCCATCTCGCGAATAAGACGCAAATCAGTACCATTTATAAAACCACTTATCTCCAGATGAGTTATTAAGTTCGCCTCCACATTTAATAATTTCTTTAGTGTACCTGCTTTTTCAACATACACCTTAACATGTTTTTCTTCTATTTGTTTTGCTTCTTGAATAATCCGAATAGTATCAGCTAAAGTACTCTCTATAGAAGTAAAAACAATGTTCCCAACTCTAGATTTTACTTCTGAATTTTCTTCAATATGAAAAAAGAGCCTATCTTGTTTAAAACTTTTAGTTACTACATTTTGCACTAACTTTATCCATTGAGAGTTTTCTTCATCAATATGTATATTATAATTGACATTAGTTTCTACTGATATTTCTATAGTCTCTCCTTTTGCTGTAATATCGTATTCCTTTTGCGACAACAATATCGCATCTTTCTGCACCTGGACAATCTTCAACGTATCTGCCACAGATTTATCATTCCTATCATAATAGATAATTTCGGCCTCCCTCTTGTCATAAGTTTCATTCGGGGCAATCGTATAATAAAGCGTATGGCTGGAAACACTTCTCGTTACGGTTGTGGTAATCCAATCTACCTGCGGCATTTTCACATCAAAGTCAAAATTGCTGTTCAGTTCTACGGTAATTTGTTCTCCTTTATCAGAAACGGTATATTCATTCTTAGTCAACAATAAAATGCCTCCTCCTGTCTGATACACCTTCAAGACTTCCTCCAATTCACCGCTTCGGAAGATGATTTCTCCTTCGCGCTTGTCATATTCCTCGCTCTTGCTGATGTAAAACTTCCGCATAGTTCTATCCATGTCAGTTCTTGTAGCAGATTCGTGCATTTGATTATGTCCTTTGTCGCCCATAATTATTTGCCCGGAGCCAGAACCTTCACGTATCCAGCTTTGATATTGCTCTGGAATAACAACTTCATAAGTAACATTTGCCTTTACCTCCACCTGGATTTCTCCTCCGTTCTTATCTACTTCAAACTTTGCAGTAGTCAGAGTGATGGCATCTTTCTGTTTCTGCGTTACTACGATACTCTTAGTCAAATCACCGGCTGCCAAGTTCAATACCACGTTACGGTCATCGACTCCTTCATTTCTTATTACTTTAACTAAGACTTGGTTTTCTCCGGCTTTTCCCTTATTGGGGAACACCGTACACCAGCTGACATCACCGCCTGACTGTGAAACATTTATCGACCAATCTTTATTGGTTGTAAAAGAAAGAATCGCTTCGCCACTATCCGAAGTGAAATCCAAGCTTTTAGTAAAGTAAATCTCACTATCAGGGTTAGGGATAATCTCTGCCGGAGCATCATCATCCGAACAACTGCTCAAAGCGGTCAACAGGCACAAGACTGCCATTGAGTACAACAAACGCACATAGATGGAACTTTTAGAATTCACTTTAAATAGAATCATAACCAGATAGTATTAGTCCTCGCGTTCCTCCGAGAATATAAAAAAAGACAGCGTGGAACTGCGTGCTATTCATCGTCTTTGAAGGTCCTAGGAAAACCCGATACACAAATGAACAAACAGCAGACCCACGCCGAAACCAGCGTAGGAATCGTCTGTACCATTCTTGTGTATCTTGAAAATTTCCTAGGTTCTCAAAGACAAGAATGAAGCACAACGCTTCTTACAATATCATTTCACAAAACATTGAAGCTAAGGACACTTCCTTGCTTCGATGGCAAATTTAACGATAAAGAATGAAAACAAGAAAAAGATTGGAAAGTATTTTTAAGGCTGATACCTACAGAAGATAAATATGATTTTGTCATTCTGACACTTTGTATTTTCTATCGCACGAGAATCCCGTATTTCCGACCGATTATCCACACAGAAAGAAATACGAGAGCGAAAATCCATAAGTGTCAAGTTATAAGCATTATACCAAAACGAACGTCCTTCCAATAAATCGAAATCACACCTCCGAAAGCCCTGATACACCGAAAATGCAAAAGCAAAAGAACGTTTTACTAAAACAGAGTAACCGTTTTACTAAAACGCAATACCCCTTTTAGTAAAAAGCAATCACCCTTTTAGCTTAAAGGTGTAGCCAATTTCTGCATAAAAGCCCTACAAAAGCGGAAGAATATGCAAGAAGAACGCATCTTTATGACCCCAATATCCACAATATATCCTAAATTCGTCCTTCTGCCCAACCATGTGCGGCAGAGAAATCTACAGAAACATTACTTTTTGTCAAAAATATAAGGATATTACTGCCTTTCAGCACCTTTTATAACAACCCATGCAGTTCCCACGCCCACACATGCCGTATTCCTTCATTGGATGGCAGACAGAAATCATCAAGCGAAACAACCAGTTTCTCATAATTATCTTGTATCGACTCCAACGAAGCATACTCACGACGCATCGTCTGCTCGTCAACCAACATATAAGTGGATTGCAGATAAACCGTGCGGTCGCCTTTCCGTGCCACGAAATCCACTTCCTTCTCTTTGGCACATCCGGTATAGACATCATAGCCTGCCCTGAGTAACTCCAGATAGACAAGATTCTCCAGTTTATAACCCACACCATAGGCTGTTCCGGGATAGAGGAAATTCTTAAAGGCAAGGTCGTTGATGTAATATTTCGCCGTACCGGACAGTATTTCCTTTCCGCGCAAGTCAAAGCGTTCACAACGATACGCCAAGAACGAGTCTTCGATATAGCCTATGTAGGCAGCCACAGCATCATAGCTCGTCTTCCGGCCCTGGCTCTTGAAATAGTTCACGATGTTGCCGATGGACACTAAATTAGAGGCATTGCCTACAAGAAACGCAAAAAGGTCCTCAAGCAGTCGGGGGTCACGTATGCTGTAGCGTTGGATGATGTCCTTCAGCAAGATGGTGTCCTTCAAGGCAGACAAGTAATTGCGCTGCACCTCCTGCTTTTCGGGCAAGACAAAAAGTTCCGGGATTCCGCCCGTATTCATATAGCCCATATAGCTCTCACGGTTCTGTTCCAGATGCCTTATCTCTGTATACTCCTGATAGCTGAAGGGATATATCGGAAATTGGACGTATCGCCCGGAAAGCAGCGTGGCAAGCTCACCGGACAGCATCCGTGAGTTGGAGCCACTGATAAAGAGCTCGTACTCCTCGGTATAGTCCTGCGAATAAGAATTGACCGACTTTTCCCATTCTTCGATGAGCTGCACTTCGTCGATGAAAATATATATCCTTCCCTGAGGGTGCAGTTCGCTTTTATAAAGCGCCACCAACTCTTCCAAATCCTTGTGAATCTTCAAGAAAGCAAAGTCGCTCAGTTCCCGGTTGATGAACAAGGTGTTCTGCGGAGGGACACCGTTTCTTATCAGTTCCCTTGCTATCTGTCTCAACACATAACTTTTTCCGGTACGCCGCTGACCGATAAGCACCTTTACAAGACGATTACCTACGTAGTCCATGATTCTGCCGGTATAAGCTACCCGCATGAAACCGAAGTCAAAATCTCCTTCTGTCCAGAGATTGTACTTCCTAAGTATATCCATTCTTTCGTCCATAACCTAAACTTTAGTTGCAAAGATAACAATTTTCGGTTATAAACGGACATTTCCATCAATTCTTTCGTCCATAACCTAAAAAGTTTGCAAAAAAGGCAAGAATTTCGATTATAAACGAAAGATTCATTTAGACAAGCAAGGAGGATACTTCCTTTCCGCATCCCCCTTTATCGGCCGGATATTCCCTCTATAGAATCATCATTATTGCATCTATACTTCCACCGCGCTGCATCTATACTTCCACCGTGCTGCATCTATAGATGCAGCAAATCCCTTAACCTATCCTAATAATGCTGCTTATTGTCACCTATTTAGAAGCGAAATCATTATATTTGCGCCCATATATGCCAATACGTTGACTAAGCGATGGCAAAACAGCTTGTAAAAAACAAAACTGAATAATAACGAATTTCATCCGAATGAAACAGTACAAAACCGTAAACAACCTTGTAGGCTGGATTACCTTCCTCATTGCAGCGACGGTCTACTGCATGACCATCGAACCTACTGCAAGCTTTTGGGACTGCCCGGAGTTCATCACCACCGGCTATAAGCTGGAAGTAGGACACCCGCCCGGCGCACCGTTCTTCATGCTGGTAGCCAACCTATTCTCACAATTTGCTTCCGACGCCTCCACCGTTGCCAAGATGGTGAACTACATGAGCGCGCTGATGAGCGGCGCATGTATCCTGTTCCTTTTCTGGAGCATCACGCACCTGGTACGCAAACTTGTGGTGACAGACGAAAACAATATCACACGCGGCCAGATGGTTACCATCATGGGCAGCGGTCTGGTGGGCGCACTTGCCTACACGTTCAGCGATACCTTTTGGTTCAGCGCTGTGGAAGGCGAGGTGTATGCCTTCTCCTCACTGTTCACTGCCGTCGTATTCTGGCTCATACTGAAATGGGAGGACGTTGCCAACGAACCTCACAGTGACCGTTGGCTGATTCTCATCGCCTACCTGACGGGACTTTCCATCGGCGTGCACTTGTTGAACCTGCTCTGCCTGCCCGCCATCGTACTGGTATACTACTACAAGAAAGTACCCAACGCCAATGCCCGAGGCTCCCTGCTGGCATTGCTCGCTTCGGGCATACTGGTAGCAGCCGTACTCTACGGCATCGTGCCGGGTATCGTGAAAGTGGGCGGCTGGTTCGAACTGCTCTTCGTCAACACGCTGGGCATGTCCTTCAACACGGGTGTCATCGTATATATCATCCTGTTGGCAGCCTGCCTCATCTGGGGTATCTACGAAAGCTATACCGAACGCAACAAGGCACGTATGGCACTCTCGTTCATACTCACCATCGCCATGCTGGGTATCCCGTTCTACGGACACGGTACCAGCTCGGTAGTTATCGGTGTCATTGTCATTGCCGCATTGTGGCTCTACCTCCGTCCGAAGACGCAGGCAGCCGTCAAAGAGAAATTCCGCGTATCGGCACGCACGCTGAACACCTCGCTGCTCTGCACCATGATGATTGTCATCGGATATTCCTCGTATGCACTTATCGTCATCCGCTCCACCGCCAACACGCCGATGGACCAGAACTCTCCGGAGGACATCTTCACACTGGGCGAATACCTGGGACGCGAGCAGTATGGCACACGCCCGTTGTTCTATGGCCCTGCCTTTTCCTCGCAAGTGGCGCTGGACGTGAAAGACGGTTACTGCGAACCGCGCATCAAGTACAACGGCACGAAGTTCATCCGCAAGGAGAAAGCTACGCCCGACGAAAAGGATTCGTACATCGAAATCCCCGGACGCATTGAGTACGAATACGCCCAGAACATGCTGTTCCCGCGTATGTACAGCAGTGCCCATACACAACAATACCATGCCTGGCAGGACATCAAGGGTTACGATGTGCCCTATGACAAATGCGGCAACATGATTATGGTAAACATGCCCACACAGTGGGAAAACATCAAGTTCTTCTTCTCCTACCAGCTCAACTGGATGTACTGGCGCTACTTCATGTGGAACTTCGCCGGACGCCAGAACGACATACAAGGCAGCGGAGAAATTGAACACGGCAACTGGATTACCGGTATCCCGTTCATCGACAACTGGCTGGTGGGCGACCAGAGCCTCTTGCCTCAGGAACTGAAAGACAACAAGGGACACAACGTATTCTACTGCCTACCCCTGCTGCTAGGTATCATCGGCCTGCTATGGCAAGCCTACCGTGGGCAGAAAGGCATCCAGCAATTCTGGGTGGTCTTCTTCCTCTTCTTCATGACCGGTATTGCCATCGTGCTCTACCTGAACCAGACTCCGAGCCAACCGCGCGAACGTGACTATGCCTACGCCGGTTCGTTCTACGCCTTCGCCATCTGGATTGGTATGGGTGTGGCAGGACTCGTCCGTCTGCTTCAAGACTATGCCAAGATGAAGGAACTGCCTGCTGCCGCCATCGTTTCCGTAGCCTGCCTCTTTGTCCCCGTGCAGATGGCAAGCCAGACTTGGGACGACCACGACCGCAGCGACCGCTACATGGCACGCGACTTCGGCCAGAACTACCTGATGTCCCTGCAAGAAAGCGGCAACCCGATTATCTATACCAATGGTGACAACGATACCTTCCCCCTCTGGTACAACCAGGAGACCGAAGGTTTCCGTACCGACGCCCGTACCTGCAACCTCTCGTACCTGCAGACCGATTGGTACATCGACCAGATGAAGCGCCCCGCCTACGACAGTCCTTCTCTCCCCATCACCTGGGACCGTATGGAGTACGTAGAAGGCACCAACGAATACGTCCCCATCCAGCCTGAGTACAAGAAAAGCATCGACCAGCTCTATGCCGAAGCCGAGAAGCAGGCACTGGACGGTAATCCCGAAGCACTAGTCAATGTAAAGAAAGAATTCGGTGACAACCCGTATGAGCTAAAGAATATCCTCAAGAACTGGGTGCGCAACAAGAATCAGGACTTGAAGGTGATTCCTACCGACAGCATCGTCATCAAGGTAGACAAGGAAGCCGTGCGCCGCAGCGGCATGATGATACCGGGCGACTCAATCCCCGACTACATGCACATTTCGCTGAAAGGCAAACGCGCCCTCTACAAGAGCGAGTTGATGATGCTCGAAATGCTGAGCGAGGCCAACTGGGAACGCCCCATCTATATCGCTGTCAGCGTAGGCAGGGAGAACCAGCTGAATATGGAAAACCACTTCGTTCAGGAAGGTCTTGCCTATCGTTTCACTCCGTTCGACACCAGTAAGACGGGCGTGACAATAGACTCCGAAAAGATGTACGACAACCTGATGAACAAGTTCAAGTTCGGTGGCATCGACAAGCCGGGCATCTATATCGACGAGAACGCAATGCGCATGTGTCACTCTCACCGTCGCATCTTCTCCCAACTCGTGCAGCAGCTGATGCGTGAGGGCAAGAAAGACAAGGCAAAAGCCGCCCTGGACTATGCCGAAAAGATGATTCCCGCCTACAACGTGCCTTACGACTGGCAGAACGGTGCCGTACAGATGGCGGAAGCCTACTACCAACTGGGCGAAACCGCCAAGGCGGACGAGATGATGAAAGCCCTTGCTGACAAGGCTGTAGAGTACCTGACCTGGTATCTGAGCCTGGACGACAACCGCTTCATGATTTCTACCCGTGAATTTGAATACCACTGGGCTGTACTCGATGCCGAGGTGAAGGCCATGAAGAAGTACAACTCCAAGCTCGCCGAAATCTACGAGCCGAAGGTGGAAGAACTGTATAATATGTATGTGGACAGAATGAAGGAGTGAGAATAAGGATTAGGGATTAAGGATTAAAGGATTAGGGATTAGCCTGTGCAGTTCATCACTAATCATTAATAACTAATCCTTAACCCCTAATCCCTAATCCTTAACCCCTAATCCTTAATCATTAACCCCTAATCCTTAATCCCTAATCCCTTAATCCTTAATCCTTAATCCTTAATCACGTGTTTATAGAACAACCTCCTGAGTTTTTTCGCAAACTATATCCCGGTGCAGTCTGGAGGATGGACCCCAATGAAAAAGCCGTTTATCTGACTTTCGACGATGGCCCTATCCCCGAAGTAACTCCCTGGGTGCTCGACCTGCTGGATAAGCACAACATCAAAGCCACCTTCTTCATGGTAGGTGACAACATACGGAAGCATCCGGACGAATTCCGGATGGTCGTTGAGCGTGGGCACCGCATCGGTAACCACACCTTCAACCATATCCGTGGATTTGAATACACGGCCAAGAATTATCTGGGAAATACCGAACAGGCGAAGATTTTCATGGAAATGGGTGGGGACATCAATTGCAATGTGGAGAAGGTTCTCTACCCTCTCTTGTTCCGCCCTCCCCACGGCCATATGTTCGCCAACCAGTATCTCACGCTGAAACGAACCTACAAGATTGTGATGTGGGACCTCGTGACCCGCGACTACAGCAAGAAGCTGCGCGGTCCGCAAGTGCTAGCCAACGTGATGCGCTACGCCCGCAACGGCTCCATCATCACCTTCCACGATTCCTTGAAATCCTGGTGCAACGGAAACCTGCAGTACGCATTGCCGCGCGCCATTGACTTCCTGAAGGAAGAGGGATATGAATTCAAAGTATTATAAACTTGAAACAGCAGAAAGTTACCAACATCTGCTGTCACAATAAATTCCACATAAAATAAGAAGGGGTTGTCTCGGCAAAAGGCAACCCCTTACATTTTATAGGCTCATGTCCTGTTCCACAAGAATAAACAGATGTTTTATAATTACCAAGTAAATGTACATCTGTATTCATCCCACTGGTCTTTTACAACCAGTTCCGTAGGATAACTGTCGGAATTCAATGTCCATGTAAAATACATATCGGACACAGAGTCCTCGCCATTGTATGTATAATGCCCTACAAGCGGCAGATGTTTCGTAGCCTTACCAAGCATGCCTCCATAATAGGCATATATCATCTCGTCCATATCCACATCCAGTATTTCATCAAACAACATCAGGCAGCCCTTATTCTCGATAGGAGCTGTTATATTATCCGTCGTATAGTCTATGGCAGCACTATACTCCCACTCGTCATTGCTGTCGATAATTCCGTCACCATTGAGATCCCCACTAGCTACATAACGTGTGGAAGTCTTCACCACATCTCCATCCTTATAGGTGATGTTCGTTATTTCACCATCGCTTTCAGAGCGTTTCATTACAACCAGATGGCCTTCAGTGTCGTATTCCATCTCCCAAGTAAACTCATCGGCATCGGGAGTACCAGCGTGGTCTATTGAGTTGCAAAATTCCACATAACCATCGCTGTTGAGCTGCAAGTTCAGTTCTGTAACATCGCCCTCTTCATCCGTCACGGTGATTCTTGCTCGGTCCTTTGCAACATCTGCCTTTGTAGTAGCGGGAAAGTACTCAAAGACGGCTTTATCCCCATCCTCAGTTGTAATGTTCGTCACCAGCCCTTCTTCATTGTGAGAAATCGCCATGCCCGAAACCGACTTCGGAAGCCCTCCCGTAAACACTTGCGAAGGATTGACCACAGTGGCGGTGTTTTCGCCACCCTCACCATTCTCATTTTCGTCATCGTCACTGCAAGCAGTGAATCCCAAGCACAACGCCACACCCAACATGGAGGCAGCCATCATTTTAAACATTTTCATAAGTTACAAATCTTGTTTTATCCCCATCCCTCTAAGGAAAATCCATAATAACAAAAGTATAAGGAATGCCGTCCGTATCTCACGACAACAAGACTCTGCCATTCAAACCCGGACAGATACTTTTGGCCATTTATCATTCCCAGACAAAGCTTAATATTTTTTGCAAAGTAATAAACTTTTCCTTTCACTCCTTGTCACTGAAAAAGGTGATTTTTCAGCCACATACAGAAAAAATTCAGCATCTCCAATAAAAAGCAAAATGAATAAGACGTATATTTGCAACAACTAAGCACAGATTGAATTCCACTAAAATATACCGATATGAGGGTACGCCATACTAAGCTATTATCACTCCTCTTTTCTTTAACCACTATCCTGCTTCACGCCGGAGAAATACCAACAGACACTCTGTTGGCACACTTCTACAACCGGGCAGCCAATCTCATGGAAGAAGGACACTACGATGAAGCGCAACGTAGCTTCGACAGCGCCTTTGCCACCCGGAACGTAAAGCACTCCTTCATGTATCCCATCTTGCTGAACGAACAAGCCACACTACTGATCTATGTGGGAAAGACAGAAGAAGCCTTTGCCATGAAAAAAAATGTGCTCCCCTACCTGCCGCAGATAGATGATTTGGAAAAGCACATCAGCGTATACAACGATTTGGGCCTCCTCTACCGTCAGCACCAAATGAATGACTCTACACTCTACTATTACAATAAAGCACTGGACAGTGCCTTGCAATATGGGGACGAAAGCTGGATAGCCCACATCTGCAACAATGTGTCCATCCTATACTTCAATATCAGGCAGCTGGACGAAGCTGAAAAGTATACCGACATGGCCACCGAACATGCCGCCAGAACCGAAGACCCATTCGTAGCTTTCACCACCTGGCAAATCAGAGCAACCATAAAGGCTGAGCTGAACAAGCTGGATGATGCTGAAAAATCCAACCGCAAAGCCTGGAACATTGCCTGCCACGGAGAGGGAAACGAAGACCTATGGAAGATACGCTGCCTGCCCGGCATGCTGAGACTCTTTGAACGAAAAGAACAACCCGATTCCATAGACCACTACTTGAAATTGGGGAACAAACTACTACAACGGGTACCATCCAACTCCATCGCTGCCATAGGATTCATACAATCGAGGGCAGCCACCGAAACAAACCGCAAAAACTATGCCCGCGCCTTGAAGGACTTCCACTGGCTGCGTAACCGGAAAACCGGTACCGAGCCCAAAACATTATTTACACAAATGGCACGATGCTACGATGCCTTGGGAAACCCCAAACTGGCCTACACCTATATGGATAGTGCCCGCATGTGGACTGATACGCTGGCACAGCACAATCTGACGCAACAAATGGCAGAATTCAACGTGAAATATCACACACAAGAAAAGGAATTGGAGATAGCCCACCTGCAACAAGAACAACTGGAACACCAAGCCTTCCTGCTAAAAGCCTCCATTGCTGTAGCCCTTCTGTCCGGTCTTGCTCTCATTACTTTGTTGACGCTCCGCCACAAGAAACGAATAGCCGAAAAGAAGATTGAACTGCTAAAGCAAGAAAACGAACTGAACTCGGCACGCCGTTACATTGAAGGGTTGGAAGAGGAATGCAAATATTTTGCCAAGGAACTGCATGACGGCATAGCCAACGACCTGCTGGGGCTGCAAATGAAGATAGAAACTTCTGCCAGCAAAGGGAATGAGCAGGAACTGGCCTCACTCGTCAGCAAACTGAGAAACAACGTGCGGAATATCTCACACGAACTGATGCCTCCCGAATTCGAGCATCTCAGTCTAGACCAGATACTCGACCGTTATGCTGCCAAACTGACCGAGAACACCGGCATAGAGGTCAGCTATCATCCAACGGAGAACAACGCATCACGCCATCTTCCCAATGAAACCGCTTATGAGCTGTACCGCATCGTACAAGAGCTCACCATGAACATCGTGAAACATGCCTCAGCCAGTCATATAGTCATCAGTCTCCGTGCCGACAATGAAAATAAATATACCCTGCAAATTACAGACAACGGTAAGAATGCAAACAAGCAACAAACAGCAACAAACAACAATGACGGCATAGGATTGCGCACCGTAAACGACCGTATCAGAGCCATCAACGCTACCGCCAATGTATGCTCGTCAACAGAAAACAACGTTTTCACCCTACTGCTTAACATAAACGAATGAAACCAAACAAAGAAACATACAGAATACTGGTAATAGATGACCACCCGATTGTTGCTGAAGGCATCATCGCATTGGCCTCGCAACTCGAAGGAGTGACGTGCAAAGGAGCCACTTGTGCAAAAGACGTGGAACAACTGACCCTCAAAGAGAGATTCGACCTTTGCATCATTGACCTTGAACTACCGGATATGAATGGATTCCAACTCATATCCCACCTTCATAGCCAGATACCCGAATGCGGCATTTTAATCTATACCATGCATGAAGAACCTTGGATCATAGCCAAATTATCCACCCTAAACATCAACGGAGCTGTTTCAAAAAATGCCAGCACCAGCGAATTGAGAGACGCCATCAGTACACTGAAAAACGGAACCAGATACTTCAGCAATGTTTTCAGCGAACTGGACAAGGAAAAACAAAACACCCTACCATATGCACTTCCCGAATTGTCGAGACGTGAAAAAGAAGTGCTCGCCTATCTCTCGCAAGGACTGAGCACTTCTGAAATATCCCAATTACTATTTCTCAGCATCAATACAATACAGACTTACCGGAAGCGCCTGATGGAAAAACTGGAGGCCAAAAACGTTGCAGAACTTGTCTACAAGGGGAAGAGCTTATTCTGAGAACATTTGTCATTCGTCCGGACAGTTACAAACCTCCAACTTCTCAATCTTCTCCGTCTGAAAAGGAAGAAAATCAACTTAGCGGATACTCACCGTCATCGGATTGCGCACCTTCTGTGCAAAATCAGCCATGTATCGGTTCCAGGCTTCAGCAGTCTTGATGTCCGCGCGGTCCCAGGCAAAGCCCCAGTAATACACGTAGTCAGCGCCCGGCTCATAGTCGCTGACAACCAGTACATGACCGTCCGCATTGTTACGCATCTTCTTCTCCTCTATGGGGAAAAGCACGGTTTTAGCTTCCTTCACAACGGCAGGGAAAGCGGCCCCCATAAATATCTTACCATTATCCGGTCCGGTAGTGGGGTCTACATACGTCATATAGCCACCGGCGGCATCAGCCACCACAGCACCGTCCGGTTCGTGCAGCACAATACCGGTAACAATGGGCAAAGATTCCTTTAGATTGCTATACGAAACGGCAGTACGGTTCAGATGAGAACCGGCATCCAGCGTAATCAGACGTGTTTCCACCACCGCAGTATCCCCTTTCACAGCCAGCGGATTGAACTTCAACCTCATCGTAAAACGCAAAGGACCATTGTCCAGCACCTCCTGCGTCTTGTAGCACCACGGATAGATAATGGTATCATTCACCATCAATGCAGACACTCCAGCTCCCAATGTTGGACCTACTGCATAGCAGTCCATGCCATAACCGTGGTCTATATGATAGGAGAATGTGCGTACCAGCTCATCGGCTGCCTTCGGGTCTGTCTTGCGCAATTCATTAACCTGCTTCCAGGAGTCTGCATCCAGTTCCTTGGCATACATGTCTTCCAGTACCGGTGCAGCAGTGCCTCGCTTCGTGAACAAGTCGTAGCCGAAACCGCGTTCACCCCTTGCCTGCAATGCAGGACCGTAGGCACGGAAGCCTACCAAGTCGTTCTCCCAGGCCATGTCGTCCAGACGTTCGGGATACTGCCGCCCACAAGCCCTTACCTCCACATCGACGGGAGTACCGGCCTGGACGGTATATGCAGCCGATGCATTGGCAGCTACCGTCGCAGGGAAGATTAATTTGTCATCGTAGGTCACTTGGTAAGGCACCTGCTCCCCTTCGACATTCAGAACCACAATCTGTGCGGTGTCTGCCAGATTCAGAAGGTTTGAGATTTCGGTCATGGACACCTCTACCATCTCATCGGAACGGTCCATCGCTAACGGATTGGTTACCGTAACAGTCACTATCTTGCTATCGTTGCAAGCAAGACAGCAGAGGGCCGCCATACATAATAAAAGAAAGTTTCTCATATAATCATTGCTTTTTCCTAATCAGTTGTATAACTTTCTTTTAGGCGCGGATTTCGCGGATTATACGGATTTTCCTTATCCTTTCCGCGAAATCCGCGTAATCCGCGCCCAAAAGAAAAAGGTGACAAGTGACATTATCCTGCCACTTTATCACCTTCTCAATTATCCTTAAATTTATTTCGGTTGCTTTCCGATATAAGCCAAGATACCTCCGTCTACATAGAGGATGTGACCGTTTACCGCATTAGAGGCTTCCGATGCCAGGAACACTGCCGGACCGGTAAGTTCTTCCGGAGCCAGCCAGCGGCCTGCCGGAGTCTTGGCGCAGATGAACGAGTCGAACGGGTGACGGCTACCGTCGGCCTGCTTTTCACGCAGCGGAGCAGTCTGCGGGGTAGCGATGTAACCCGGACCGATACCGTTACATTGGATGTTATATTCACCATATTCAGAGCAGATGTTGCGAGTCAGCATCTTCAAGCCACCCTTGGCAGCGGCATAGGCCGACACAGTCTCACGACCCAGTTCGGACATCATAGAGCAGATATTGATAATTTTACCGTGGCCCTTCTTCATCATGGCAGGCAGAACAGCCTTTGATACGATGAACGGAGCATTGAGGTCGATATCGATTACACGACGGAAGTCAGCAGCCTCCATCTCGTGCATAGGAACACGGCGGATGATGCCGGCATTGTTTACGAGGATATCAACAGAGCCTACTTCCTTTTCAATCTGGGCTACCATGGCCTGAACAGCAGGTTCGTCTGTCACATCACATACATAACCGCGTGCCTTGATACCCTTTTCAGTATAGGCAGCCAAGCCTTTGTCTACCAACTCCTGGTTGATATCGTTGAAACAGATAGTTGCTCCTTGCTCTGCAAAAGCTGAAGCGATAGCAAAACCGATACCATAAGAAGCACCTGTAACAAGGGCTACTTTACCTTCCAAAGAAAAATTCAAATACGGATTCATAACGTTAAATTATTAAGTTTAAATAAGTGATATTCTATTTATGTACGATTTGCAAGTAGTTTATACTCAATGGAAACTTTATTTTGGGAGAATGCCTTCCCTATAAGGAAATCGCAGCGAATGCTTTTCGTATCGTAGCTTTTCACATCATCGGGATGCTCAGCATAGCGAATTTCATAGTTCGTTTTCATGATTGCACTACATTTAATAGGTTATAACTTCAGCCATCAAATACACATCGTTTGCGTACACGATGCAAATGTAACAAAAGAAAATGGAGAAACCGTATAAATTTGTGTCAATTATATAGCAATATCGTTCAAAGATTCGTAAAAAGAAAAAATCTATACCTATAGTGCCAACAAGAGGGGGAAAGAATAACAAAAAAACCCACTAAAACTTGCGATTTTAGTGGGTTTTTAGCTGCAATTAGCTGTATCGTAGTTGGACTACCAGGATTCGAACCTGGACAAACAGAACCAAAACCTGTTGTGCTACCATTACACCATAGTCCAAACATAGGGCTTTCTGTTAAAAAGCGGTGCAAAGATAAAAGGAAGCCCCGAAATATCCAAATATTTCGGGGCTATTTTTACTGCCGAAGCATCATTTCCTTAATTACTTCTCTTTAGGCTACCGTTATTTGGCGATAATCAGATAGTAATTCTTCTTGCCGCGCTGTACCAGCAGGTATTTTTCGTCCAGCAGGTCGGCTGTCGTAATCACCTGGTCGAAAGCAGCCAGTTTCTCCTTATTCAGAGAAACGCCACCGCCTTGCACCAGCTTACGCATCTCGCCCTTGGAAGCGAATACAGCAGCATTATCCACGAACAAATCCACCGCCTTCACACCGGCAGCCAGTGCATCACGGGATATTTCAAACTGGGGAACACCCTCGAACACAGCCAGCAGCGTATCTTCGTCCAACTTCTTCAGTGCATCCGAAGTTGCATTGCCAAACAAGATGTTGGATGCATCCACGGCGGCATTATAGTCCTCTTCGGAGTGAACCATGATAGTCACTTCCTTCGCCAGACACTTCTGAAGGACGCGCAAGTGGGGAGCAGCGTCGTGCTCGGCCGTCAGAGCGTCAATCTCTTCCTTGGACAGTGCAGTGAATATCTTTATGTAGCGTTTGGCATCCTCGTCGCTCACGTTCAGCCAGAACTGGTAGAACTTATATGGAGAAGTGTAGCGCGGGTCGAGCCAGATGTTTCCGGACTCTGTCTTGCCGAACTTGCCACCGTCGGCCTTCGTAATCAGCGGGCTGGTCAGTGCAAATACCTCCCCACCGTTCGTACGGCGAATCAGTTCGGCACCGGTGGTGATGTTACCCCACTGGTCGCTGCCACCCATCTGGAGCTTGCAGCCTTTGGTTTCATACAGATGAAGGAAGTCGTACCCCTGCAACAGCTGGTAGGTGAATTCCGTGAAGGAAAGACCGTCACGTGCCTCACCGTTCAGACGCTTCTTTACAGAATCTTTCGCCATCATATAGTTTACGGTGATGTGCTTACCCACTTCACGGGCAAAATCGAGGAAAGTGAAGTTCTTCATCCAATCGTAGTTGTTCACCAACTCGGCACGGTTGGGGGCATCCGAATCAAAATCCAGGAACTTGGAGAGCTGGGCCTTCATACCGGCCAGGTTGCGCTGCAACGTCTCTTCCGTAAGCAGATTGCGTTCGGCAGACTTTCCGGAAGGGTCACCAATCATACCCGTAGCACCGCCAATCAGTGCCAACGGCTTGTGTCCGCAACGCTGGAAGTGACGCAAAATCATCACACTGCAAAGGTGCCCGATGTGCAAAGAGTCCGCAGTAGGGTCGAAACCAATGTATGCAGTCACTTGTTCCTTAGCCAGAAGTTCTTCCGTACCCGGCATCATATCGTGGAGCATGCCACGCCATCTTAATTCTTCTACAAAATTCATCGAATGATTAAGTTATCTGATTAATTATTTAAGTGATTATCTATGAATTGTTTGATTCCTATTTTAATCTGCGCAAAAATACGACTCTTTATTCGAAGAAACAACTCTTAGGGTTTAAAAAAGACTTTGCAGACATTTCTCCGGAGTGTTTCTCCAAGCTCCTCGGGAGAGATGCCGCGCACTTCGGCAGCGCGTGCATACAATTCCCCGATGGAAACTTCGCTTTCATCCGTTTCGATGAACAGCCGGTCGGCAGGTACCCGGCACAAGGCTACTTCCTGGTATTTCTCCCCGAATGAAAGGTAAAAGCCATGTTTCAGATATTCCTCCACCAGCGCCGCCTTGCCACGGAAACCATGTATTATCCACGGATTCGACGGGCGCAAGTCCCGCTTCACCTTCAGCAGTTCATCAACCGCCTTCACCAGATGAATCACCAGCGGCTTTCCCACTTCCTCTGCCAAACATGCCTGGCACCTGAACACTTCCACCTGCAAATCCATCGGAGCATCTGCCAGCTTGTCCAGCCCGGCTTCGCCCACGGCAAGTACTTGGGGATGGCGCACTAACTCCTCCAGGCCGCACACCCTGCTAGCCACAGCACCTTCAACTCCTGAGTGTTCACCTCCACTCCGACCTATACGCCAGGGATGTATCCCCACCGAATACCATCCGCCGCTCTGTGGAGAGAACGTTTCGGGATAGCAATTTGCAATGGCAGTTCCGGGTACTTGCGGAAGCCGGTGTGTATGTATGTCAACTGGAATATTCATGGAACGGGATCATATCCGGAACCTCCCCAGGGATGGCAGCGCAGAATGCGCCTGACTGCCAGACAAAACCCCTTGAAAGGTCCGTGTTTCTTGATGGCCTCCACCGCATATTGCGAACAAGTGGGGGTAAAACGGCATGAAGGCCCTATCATGGGCGATATGCACTTCTGATAGAAATAGATGGGAAGCAGCAGCAGATATGAAAGCAGACGCTTCATGACACCTGCGGAGTTTGCTCGGTTTCAGCATTTGCCGCTACCTTCTCGGCAATGCGTGCCAAAGCTGTCTTCATACGGTCCTCGATGACAGAAGAGTCTACCAACTGGTCCGAAAGATAGATGAAGGCCACGGCCAAACGGCACTTTTTTTCCGTCAACACTGCCAGCAGTCCGTGTTTGTTCATGCGGTAGGCTTCACGTATCTGACGTTTCACGCGGTTGCGCTTCACCGCCCGCTTGAAACGGCGTTTCGAGACACTTACAAGAATGGAAACGGGTGCCTCCAGCTCCTCCACCGGCAGATACACCACACGCAAAGGGAAAACCGAAAACGAGCGTGAGCCGCCCGCAAACATCTTCTCTATCACTTTCTTCCTGTCCAACCGTTCGGACTTACGCAAGGTATTTGGCATGGGGTGATGAGTTATAAGTTATAAGTGATGAGTTATGAGTGATAAGTTATGGGGGCGATACAAAAACGAGCTACAAGTACCTGGCAACATAAAAGCACAACCACTTGTAGCTCAATTTTATAAATCCATTGTTATGCCTACAAGCTATAAGCAAATCACTCATAACTTATAACTCATAACTCTTTTTACTTTCCTTTATTATTTTCCTTGATAAACATGTCAAGCGCCGCCGTCATTGAGGGTGCCTGCACGCTGGGAGCTTCCAGGTCAAGACGAAGCCCGGCATCACGGACTGCCTGGGCAGTGGTAGAGCCGAATGTTCCGATCTTGATTTCCTTCTGGTCAAAATCAGGGAAATTCTTCTTCAAGGCACTGATGCCTGCCGGACTGAAGAACACCAGCATGTCATAATCAAAAGCCTCATCTGCAGCAAAATCATTGCTGACAGTGCGGTACATGACAGCTTCCGTGTGCTGAATCTTATTCTTATCCAGCAGATTCTTCACGTCATCATTGTGTACATCCGACATCGGTACCAAGTACTTTTCAGTCTTATGCTTAACAATGGAAGGTATCAAATCGTCAATCTTCCCGGTGTTTCCGAAGAAAATCTTACGCTTACGATACTGCACATACTTTTGGATATACAGAGCAACGGCCTCCGTCACGCAGAAATACTTCATTGTTTCGGGAATTGTCACACGCAATTCTGTACACAAGTGGAAGAAATGATCAATAGCATGACGCGAAGTAAAAATAACGGCAGTATGATCCAAGACCGAAATTTTCTGTTGTCTGAACTCTTTCGCTGAAAGGCTCTCCACTTTGATAAATGGGCGAAAATCTATTTTCACACCATACTTCTCGGCGATGTCGTAGTAAGGAGATTTCTCTGATGCCGGTTTCGGCTGCGACACAAGTACTTTCTTAATTTTCAACGTCCTAAAATTTTATTATCAAATAATCGTTTAGCTGCGTCACGCCTTGATATAACACAAAACAAGGCATGATTTCAAGGGCACAAAAGTACACAATTAAAAGCAAACCGCCATATAAATTGTTACAAAAAAGCTTTAACCACTTGTATAACATCAATATTTTAGCAAAAAAGGCTAAAATCAATCCTATTATTATCGTCAGCTGCAAACTCAAATCAAAATAGACTATGAACAGAGCAAACGGGAAAAGGGCGAATCCCAAGTAATAAAGTAGCGTAGAATAGGACTCAAGCCATAGCGTTGTAACACTTTCGTCAAAAAAAATCCAACCCAGAAAAGAGTAGAGCATCCACTTCAAGCACAAATAGAAGAGACACACACCGATGTAAATCCCCAGCAGAAGCCCCGGCGACACATGACGTACCAGTTCCGGCTGTATATCATTGAAGTAGCTGAAGATACAGACACCCGCAAGGATGCAAGTCTGCAGGATGAGCAGCAGCAAATAGCGCATATCGGCGGCTGTGGAAGTGGCAAATATGCTGGTACGTTCGCGATGAAGCAGGAAATCCTTCACCAGCTGCAGCAGGAACTTGCGGCTGCGTGACAAAACATAGGCCGACAGAAAGAAACAGCACAAAAGAACCACGGTGATGCCATCGTCCATTCTCGGAGAATATGGAATAGGAATCCCCTCCGTCCCCACTACTGCCCAAGCCATCAACAGCCCTATCATATTGCAGCGAATTTACGGATGGAGGCGTCCCACAAGGGAGTGGTATATATCAGTTCCACGGCTTCCTGCGGTGTCTGCGCCACATGCCAGATGGCACCGTGCTGCACGCGCATGAAGTTTTCGTCCACCGCCTGCCGGAGCATATCGAGCAGAGGGTCGAAATAGTTCTTGACATTCAGTATCACAATCGGGTTCAGATACAGTCCGAGTTGCTTCCAAGTGATGATTTCCAGCAGTTCTTCCAGGGTGCCGCAACCACCGGGCAGGGCGATGACGGCATCGCTCAGGTCGGCCATTGTCTTTTTCCGCTGGTGCATGCTTTCCACTTCCACGAGTTGGGTAAGTCCGGTGTGATGCCATCCCTGCTCCACCATGAAGCGGGGAATGACGCCCGTCACCTCTCCCCCTGCCCGGAGTGCCGCATCGGACACAGCGGACATCAGTCCCATATTTCCCGCACCATTAATCAGGCGAATTTGCCGCTGCCCCAGCAGAGTGCCCAGCTCACGGGCTGCATCGAAATAAACGGAATCTATCTTTGTGCTCGAAGCACAATATACGCATACGGAATTTATCTTGTTCATCATCTTGTTACCTCCTTTTTTAGGTACCGCCACAAAGGTACATGATTTCGGGGAGATTTGAAACAAATTTCTTTCTTCCCACTTACGACGTGGGGATTTTTCATAAATCAATAACGGATTATGTGTGCCGCAGGCACTGATAAGGCACATTAAACAGGGCTACACCCTTTGCCCCGGATAGCTACACCCTTTGGGGTAAATGGCTACACCATGTCAGGGAAAGGGTGTAGCCTTATATAAAAGGTAAAATTCCCTGTTGACATATAGTGATGAAAGCAGGGAATCGTTCACTTTATTGAATCAGAGGACCTTATATATCAATATTCGAGCCAAAAGTAATCCGTCAAGGTCAATCCGATTAATAGGATTATTCCCGCAATAAGCATAGAGACTTGTATTGAAGTAATTTTCAGCAGAAGGGTCCACCGTCGTAAACCTTCCCAGCGCAGCATCATACATGCGTGCCCCATAATCATACAGATTCAACCCCTTCTTGCCATCGTACTCCTTGCCGTTATACTTGTAAGGCTGCACATTGCCTGAGCTTGCAAACACACCACCGAAGGGATAGTAATGGTTCGCTTCCTCAACAGCACCGCTGGAACTGAGGACTACGCGGTTGTTTCCCTGATGGTCCTGCAGGTAATAGTGGTACTTCTTGTCCGAAAGCGTAACATACCCCTCTTCCGTAAGAAGAAGCCTGGCAACACCGTTTTCATAGACCACATTGCCGCAATACACAGTAGGAACCGGATTGCCCGAACCATCTGCCTCCTTATACATCATGCGCCGCTTGATGCCGTCGGCAGTATAGCCATACTGTATGAAACCGCCGGAAGCAAAAGTGACGCCCGTTGGCAAATTTAATACATTATACGTAATATTGCTAATTCCCTTGTTTAAATCTTTGGTCAAATTGCCGTTCGCATCATAAACGTACTCGTTCGCCTGCTTAACACCGTCCTTGAACTCGAAGCCATTGTTGTAAGCAGAAGTCGTAGCGGTATCGTCCACATGATTCAGCAGATTGCCCGTAAGAATGATTAGGGCGTAGACTGATGCGGAGGTCTGCCCGTAGCACTGCGAAGACAGGACATTGTCGTTCTTGTCGTAACCGGTCACCTTTTCTGTATAGCGGCCTGCGCCGTGGGTGAAAGCAGTCAGACGGTTAAGGCCGCCGTATCAGTATTAGAAAGAAAAAAGCTATCCTAACATGCAAGATATAAGATATCTGATGTTAAGATAGCGATAAAATAGTCAATTCATATCAGGTCAAGACGCCCTAATTATCAATACAAAAGAGACTGCGTTTGTTTATGATAAACTGCATTTTTCTTTTGAAGATTTACGGCTATTGACAAGAGAAGCTATTAAATAAAAGATATTAATGATTACATAGCATAGAAAAAACTTCCACACTTTAATCGTTTCTTTTAGCCACTCCTCAACCCATAAGATATCAATTTTATCCCCACATCGATTTTCAATCTCATATTTATAACTAATTTCACAATTAATAATTGCGCATACAATTACTAATGAAAGAATTATTGATGTGGCAACAAACACAATTCTAAGCCATTTCATAATCTATCTTGTTTTATAAACTACACCTCCAGGTTTGGATATTCTCACTAAATGATTCTGCATTGATATTGGAAGAATAAATCTGTTGACAATAGGAATAGTAGTCCATGTTCCAAAATTGCTTGTTTGTTGTAGCCTTGTCTCTTTCAGAGCATTTGACCCGCTTTTATTCAATACATCAGATACCATTGTTGTACAATTATTACTTGTCAGCTTATATTCATCAATAATACGAGCAGAAGAACTGTTATAATAATCACTTTTAGGATTATCTGGCATTGTAGTTGACATATTAAACTTTTCGTCTAAAATATTAGCAACTTTTTCATCTGCCACATCTGTTACTACAAATACAGACATTCCGCCAGCTGCTTTTTTGTCATTGTAAGCTTTTGCTTCATCCCCCATTAACTTTAAAAGAACACCGGAACCGTTTCCTAAAGAATTAGAGCTTCTATCTGGTCCTTTGTTAGTCCCATTGTATCGTCCGTAGCTATAAACAGTCATATTAGATCCTTCACCAACACTAATCCACGTGTGACCAAAGGACTGAGTTTCAGTGTAAACTCTAATACTATCTCCATTCACATCAATATTCCCAACCGGACTATTCGCCCCATACTGATACGGAGACATCGAATAATATTTCTCGGCAAATCTGTCATTCGTCGTAAACCTACCCAATACCGCATCATAATGCCTTGCACCATAATCATACCAGTTCAAACCTTTCTTCGAGTCATACTCCTTGCCGTTATACTTGTAAGGCTGCACATTGCCTGAGCTTGCAAACACACCACCGAAGGGATAGTAATGGTTCGC